>Ga0105248_10009360_pt1 | contig 10784 bp, 5 predicted proteins | sample KBSS34metaG_FD_81524 | JGI IMG/M metagenome (GOLD analysis project Ga0105248, IMG submission 81524) | Switchgrass rhizosphere microbial communities from Kellogg Biological Station, Michigan, USA - KBS S3-4 metaG | ecosystem: Host-associated > Plants > Roots > Rhizosphere > Soil | place...
ATGGTCAATTTCTTGAACAGCTCGAAGCTGGTGGGCAATGTGAACGGTGGCCTGCTTGCGGCTGCCGGGCTGCCGGAGAACTTCTTCGTGACGAACCCGCAATTCGGAACCGTCTACCTGGTAGGGAACCACGCGAATTCCACGTACCATGCGCTGCAGGTGGAGTTTGAGAAGCGCTTCACCCGAGGCTGGGTCTATCAGGGGAACTACACATGGAGCAAGGCGATTGGCGAAAACGAACTGGGCACGACGCAGTATTACGATAACGCCTACCGGAATCCACAGAACCGGTCGTTCGATAAGCGCATTATGACGTTCAGCCGTACGCACGTTTTCAAGAGCAACGGTATTTGGGAACTGCCGGTGGGCCGCAACAAGGAGTTCCTGTCGCATGTGAACCGGGTTGTGGATGGAGTGCTGGGAGGTTGGAAGCTGAGCGGTATTCTGACGATGACCTCGGGGCGTCCCTTCTCGGTGAGCGCGCCGGTTTCGACCTTCACGAAATCGAATGCGGGCAATACGCCCGACGTAACGGGTTCGCTGGGTAAGGATGTGGGTACGCTGCAATTCGAAGGACGCGGCGCGTGCTACTTCTGCGGCTTCAAGCAGGTGGCCGACCCAAGCGTGGAACTGCTCACTCCGTCGCTGGCGCTGCAGAGCACGCTCTTCGCCCAGCAGGCACCGAACGGCACGATCCTTCGGAACCCACTGCCGGGCACGCTGGGGAACCTGGCGCAGACGTTCTTCTCGGGCCCGAGTTCATTCAATCTCGATGCAGCCTTGACGAAGCAATTCCGGATTACGGAGCGCTTCAACGCAGAAATTCGGACCGACTGGCTGAACGTCGCGAACCATCCCGACTTTTCGGCATCGACTATCGACAGCAACATCGATTCGGCTACCTTCGGCCGCATCACGGGAGGCGGCGCGAGCGGCCGCATCATCGTACTGGGCGCGCGGCTGAATTGGTAATCTGAACATTCGTGTCCGCTCTTACGGAGGGTTTTGTGAGGAGTCATCGTATGCTGAACATCCACCGTCAACCTTTTCGGTTATTGGGCCTGGCTGCCCTCGCAGTCGCACTGCCGCTGCTGCAGTCGGCTGCGAAACGCCCGTTGACGCATCGCGATTACGATTCGTGGCGGGCGATCCAGAGCCAGGCGCTGTCGCGCGACGGCAAGTACCTGGCCTACGCGCTCTTTCCGCAAGAGGGCGACGGGCAGCTGGTGGTGCGCAATCTGGCGACGGGAAAAGAGCTACACGAGAATGCCGGGACACCGCCGCCTCCACGGGAAAATGCCGATCCGGAGGGTCCGCCGCCTGACCTGACTCCAGGCGCCGGGATGCGAATCATCTTCACGCATGACAGCCGCTTCGCGATTGCGGTGGCATTCCCCCCAAAGACGGAGACGGAGAAAGCAACGAAGGAGCGGAAGCGCCCCGAAGAAATGCCGCACAACGGCATGCTGATTGTGGACTTGGCGGGGATGTCGGCATCGCGCGTTCCCGAGGTGACGAGCTTTCAGGTGCCGGAGGCGGGCGAGAGTTTTCTGGCGTATCTTAAGCAGCCGAAGCCGGGGCAAGCGGCAGCACCTGCTGCCGCTAATCAGGATGCGATGGATAGCGATCAGGCTCGCGGCGGCCGCGGCGCTGGCGCGGCCGGGGCCCGCAGCCGCACAACTTACGGCACTGACCTGATGCTGCGCGATCTTCGTATGGCTGGCGGCAAAGAGCTGACGCTGGAAGACGTGGCGGAGTATTCGATGGCCAAGGATGGGAAACTGCTCGCCTACGCGGTGGCGTCGAAGAAGGAAGACACCAACGGCGTCTACACGGTGGTGCCGGGGAGTGAGGCTGCTCCCGTGGCGCTGCTGCATGGCAAAGGGCACTACTCGCGCTTCACGTGGGACACGCCGCAGCAGAAGGCTGTCTTTCTGAGCGACCGCGACGATACCACCAGCAAGCCGCCGAAGTTCAAGGCTTACCTGTGGGAGCGGCAGTCGGCAACTCCGGTTGAGGCCGTTTCCGTTTCGACTCCCGGATTTCAGGCGGGATATGCGATTGCCGACCGTGGTACGATTCGCTTCTCACGCGATTCCTCCCGGCTATTCCTGAACTGCGCACCGGCGGGCGATGTGGCGGCAACGGAGCCCGAACCAGGGCAGGCGCCGGCACCAGCGGCAGCGCCAGGAGGGCGCGCGGGTGCGTCCGATAAAGCAGTGGCTGACCTTTGGAACTGGAAGGACGACTACGTCCAGCCCATGCAGAAAGTTCGCTCCGCACAGGAGCGCATGCGCACGTATACGGCGGTATTGAACATCGCGACGAAGAAGTTCATCCAACTGGCCGACCCCACGATGCAGACCGTGACTCCCAACGACGATGGGAAGTACGCCCTGGGAATCGACGACCGCGCGTATCGCCACATGGTGGACTACGACGGGAACTATAACGACACGTACGTGGTGGATACAGCTACCGGCGCGCGCAAGTTGCTCTTGCAGAAGCAACGCGGGGGCGGTGGCGGCGGCGGCCGTGGCGGCGGAGGTGGTTCGCCTCTGTCGCCCGACGCGAAGCATTTACTCGCTTTCCGCGACCAGCAGTGGTGGTCGGTACAGACGTCGGACGGTAAGAAGGTGGACCTGACCAGCAAACTCGGACCGAAATTTGCCAACGAAGATCACGATACGCCGGACGAGGCTACCGGCTACGGTTCCGGTGGCTGGACGAAGGATGGCAAGTGGGCGCTGCTTTACGATCGCTATGATGTGTGGGCAGTGGCGACCGACGGATCGGGCGCGCGGAAGCTCACCGATGGGCGCGGCTCCAACTTACAGTTTCGCGTAGTGCGGCTGGATATTTCCACCGAAGAAGAGCCGGGCATCGATCCCGCCAAGCCCCTGCTGCTGCGCGTGGAGAATCTCGAAACGCGGGAAACCGGATACTACTCGTTGCCTTCACTGGAGAAGAACCAGCCGACCCGCTTGCTGTGGGGCGCGAAGAATTATCGAACCGTGGGAAAGGCAAAGGATGCCGACGTGATCCTGGTAACCGCCACGACGTTCCGCGATCAGCCCGACCTGCACGTGACGGATTCGACCTTCCACGAACTGAAGAAAGTGACGGATGCGAATCCGCAGCAAGCCGAGCTGATCTGGGGCACCGGCGAACTGATTAAGTACCGCAACGCCGATGGGGTCGAATTACAGGCGGCGCTGTACAAGCCTGAGAATTTCGACCCGGCGAAGAAGTATCCGATGATCGTATACCTCTACGAGCGCCTCTCGCAGAACGTAAACAATTTCGTGAGACCGGCACCGGGCCACTCGATCAATTTCTCGTATTACGTGAGCAATGGGTACCTGGTGCTGACGCCTGACGTGATCTACACCACCGGGCATCCGGGACAAAGCGCATTGAAGTGCATTCTGCCGGCGGTTCAGGCCGTGGTGGATAAGGGCTTCGTGAATCGCAATGCGATCGGCATCCAGGGACACAGCTGGGGCGGATACCAGACTGCCTACCTGGTGACGCAGACCAATCTGTTTCGCGCTGCCGAAGCGGGGGCTCCGGTCGTGAACATGATCAGCGCCTATGACGGCATTCGCTGGGGCACCGGACTGCCGCGCCAATTTCAATATGAAAAGACGCAGAGCCGGATTGGCGGATCGATCTGGGATTCACCGATGCAGTTCATCGAGAACTCGCCGATCTTCATGGTGAATCGCGTGACGACACCGATGCTGATTCTACATAATGATGCGGACGACGCGGTGCCGTGGTATCAGGGGATCGAGTTCTTCCTCTCGATGCGGCGGCTTGGAAAAGAGGCGTACCTGTTTAACTACAACGGTGAGCCTCACCATCTGAACCGGCGTCCGAATCAGAAGGACTATACAGTGCGGATGCAGCAATTCTTCGATCATTTCCTGAAGGACGGTGCAACGCCGGCGTGGATGGAGAAGGGCATCTCGTACAACGATCGCGAAAAGGAAAAGGAAAAGTTCATCACGATCTATTCGGAGGATCCGGAAGCGGCGAAGGGTGTGAAGAAGTAGGCCGTCCGCCCGGATGGCGCCAACGCTGCCGCCACGCGCGCCGGCACCGGAATGCGAGGAAACCTGCGAAATGGCGATCGACACTTTGGCGGCAGCGCTACCGCCGCGGCCAGCGCGACGGTCAATTGTCCTTCATGGATGCCGCTGATTCCGAAATCGATCAGCGCTGCGCCCGGGAGCAAGCGAAGAAGAAGGCCCGCACCTGTATGCTTCGCAAAAACGCCCTCCGGGGCTTCGTGGGTCATCTGGTAGCGCCTCTTCCTGTGGGATCCCGATCGTTCATGGATGCTCCCTCGGTGACTGGCGTGGATGTCAACCAATTCGTCCGGAGCAGGTCGTGCTGCTACGTGGGAGTCGGTGACGCGAGCCGTCGTGCCAGGTAAGCCTTATTCCCGACAGTAATTTACCTGACATATCAAAGCCTCCTAAATCCCAGCCTCAGACTGCGGGCAGTCGTCAAAAGTTGGAGTATTCAGGCTCTCCGCAGCGCCCACTAGAAATCGCGATAGGAGCTCTTTTGCCAGGAAGAAAACTTTGCGAAGAAACCGTCAATCTGCCCGATAAGTAAGCTGTGTATATCAGATTCACGAGTCCGATAGTACTAAATTCCGGCAAGACCAAGCGCGGCGAGGGCTGTCAACGAAGCACGGTAGCCAAAACGACGCCCAATGAGCAGCGGGCACCTGGGAGGAGCCCCTTCGGGAAGGGTTGGAGATGACCGTCTTGTGGATGGGCTTCTAGTATCTGGCTAGCTACTCAATGGAAACCGGCTGAAGCACGTGTACGGGGCTGAAACTTCTTTCGCCACCAGTCGCCATCCAGGCAGATGTCGCTGGCGGGACAGTGCGGGTCGATCTTCGATGATCGGTAGAACCACTATGTTGACCGTTCTGGCAATCATCAGTTATGCGCCTTTGACCGCGGGAGCGCCTGAGTATGCCGTGAAAGCCGCTTACCTTTACAACTTCGCGAAGTTTACCGAGTGGTCGAATGCCGACAACCTAACCAGCCTGACCGTGTGTGTGTACGGCAAAGATCCCTTTGGCGGATTTCTGGATGAAACGGTTCGCGGCAAACAGGCGCATGGACTCCCGGTGCTCATTATGCGACTGCCAGCCGGAGTTGAGCCGTTGGACAGTTGTCGGGTGGTATTCTTCAGCAAAACAATCCGCATTGAATCTGTTTTGAGCCGCCTTCAGGGACGCGACATCCTTACCGTCGGTGAATCGACCGGATTTGCTGAGAGGGGAGGAATGATTGGCTTAGTGGAGGATCACGGCAGTATTCGCTTCGAAATCAACCTGGCGGTGATTGACGCCGCGCGCCTCCAGGTGAGTTCACGGCTCATCGAGATCGGCCGCGTGGTGGGGTCGAGAAAATGAGGAACAAGCGTTGGTTTCAAGACTTCTCGATCCGCAGGAAGCTGATACTGGCAATGGTCGTCATCAGCGGCGCGGGGTTGGTGACCAGCACCGCGGCGTTCCTCTGGTTCGGCGCTCTATCCGCCGCCTCCGAGTTGCAGCAGGAGATTGCGATCGTTGCGGACCTGGTCGCGGCTCACAGCACGGCCGCCCTGGCATTTACCGACGTCAAAGCAGCGTCAGAGACACTGCAAGCCCTCCGCATGGATAGGCGGATCGTAGCGGCAACCCTGTCGGACGCCTCCGGCAGAGTTCTCGTGACCTATGGCAATACGGCGTCGCTCGAAGGTCTTCCAGGAACCGCCAGTGGTGCTGACCGGGACCGCGTGATCGTCCACCGGTACGTCCGCTTCGACGATGAGGTAGTCGGTCATCTGACGATCAAGGCCAGCACGGAGGAGATTCGCGCCCGCATGCGGCGGAATCTCATATTCTCGGCATCCGTACTTCTTGTGTGTCTCCTGCTCGGAACGATCTGCGCCACTCGCCTGGCAGCCATCATTGCTGGCCCGGTAATGCGCCTGGCGGAAACAGCCGATTTCATTTCCCGTGGAAGCGACTACTCGCAGCGGGCACTGAAGGATGGCGGCGACGAGACCGGGGTCTTGATCGACGCCTTTAATCGCATGTTGGAGCAAGTCGAATCCCACGAGTGGCAGCTCAAGACTCATCGCAATCACCTGGAAGAAGAAGTGACGCACCGCACGGCGGACCTGCTCCGTCTCAACCAGGAGTTGACCGCCGCCAAGGAGCGTGCCGAGGGAGTTGCGCGCCTGAAGAGCGAATTCCTGGCCAACATGAGTCATGAAATCCGCACCCCGATGAACGGCATCATCGGCATGACCGAACTCGCCCTCGGGACCGCTCTGGCAGAAGATCAGCGCGAGTACCTAAAAATGGTACAGGCCTCGAGCCAGTCCCTTCTGAGTATCATCAATGACATTCTCGACCTTTCCAAGATTGAAGCCGGGAAACTCATCCTGGACGCAGCAGAGTTCGATGTCGAAGAAGTGATCGCCGAGGCGCTGCGGATCGTAGCAGTCCCGGCGCATCAAAAAGGATTGGAACTTCTGTACGAAAACCGGGATGGATTTCGCGACCTTCTGGTAGGTGATCCGGGCAAGCTCCGCCAGGTGCTTGTGAATCTCCTGGGCAACGCCGTGAAATTTACCGCGTCCGGGGAGATCTGTGTCTCGCTGCTCGATTGCACGCGCGGGGATGGCCCCTGCACCGTGCATTTCACGGTCTCTGATACCGGAATCGGCATCTCCGAGGAATGGAAGACCCAAATTTTCGATGCGTTCGTCCAGACCGATGGCTCGAACACTCGCCGGTTTGGAGGTACCGGGCTCGGCCTCACGATCTGCTCACGCCTGGTGGCATTGATGGGCGGCAAGATCTGGGTGGAGAGTGAATCAGGGAAAGGCAGCACCTTCCATTTCACAGCTACCTTCACAGTAGCGTCCTCTCACGTTGGGCACCGGCCTGTCTTGTCAACCGGGCCACTGGATTCTCTCCCCGTTCTGGTGGTGGACGATAACCCGACCCATATTCGCATCCTGCGGGAGATGCTGATCCAGTGGCGCATGAGACCGGTGGTGGCGGATTCCGGTCCAAGTGCTCTCGAGATGGTACGTCGGCATGCTTTGGCCGGAGAAGGCTTCGCTTTGGCCATCCTGGATGCCCGGATGCCTGGGATGGATGGTTTCGCGTTGGCCAGGCGGATCCGGCAGGAGGGCACACTGGTGGGCCCACACATCATGATGCTGAGTTCGTCTGACCGCCGTCCGACCGCGCACGAAAGTGGCGTAGACGGCATCGCGGAGTACCTGGTCAAACCGGTGATGAGGGAGGACCTGTTGAAAGCCATGTTGAAGGTGCTCGGTCAGCCGCTGCAGGCTGCAGCAGCTCCCGATCGGCCTTTGGTAGGCGGTTTACCGCCGCTTCGTATTCTTCTGGCGGAGGATAACCCGGTCAACCAGAAGGTGGCCGTCCTGTTGTTGGAAAGGCAGGGGCATAGGGTCGTCCTGGCATCGAACGGCGTGGAAGCCCTCGAGGCATTTGCTCGCGAGACCATCGATCTGATTCTCATGGACGTGCAAATGCCCAATATGGACGGCTACGATGCCGCCCGCGCAATTCGTGCGCGTGAGCGCGGCACAGGATGCCGCGTTCCGATCGTCGCGCTCACTGCCCATGCCATGCACGGCGAGCGGCAGATCTGCATCGACGCCGGAATGGATGACTACCTGACTAAACCGATTCACCCTCGCAGCTTATACGAGACATTGGCCCGATGGAACGAAAAAACTGTAACCCGGTGAGCAACTGACGATGAGGCACACCCATGAAGTCTCGGCTTCGACCGATTTTCCTGTTCTTGGTTGCAATGCCCCCCCGAGCCGGAACCGTGACGGAAGGGTTTCCGGTCGTGGCATTAAGTCATGCGGACGCACACACCAGCTGATTGCTTGTGCCGGTGTGATCCTGGGATTATCCGCTTTGGGTAGGGGACAGGGGCGGCCTGGCGACCTGACTGACCTTCCCGTGGAACAACTCTCGGCAGTGAGGGTGACGTCCGCTTCACTGCACGACCAGAAACTCGAAGACGCTCCCGCCAGCATCACTGTCATCACGGCGGAAGAAATTCGCAGGTCCGGTTATCGGACACTCGCAGACGCGCTCGCCTGGGTACGGGGTTTTTACTCCACTTCGGACTACAGCTACACCGCTATTGGAATCCGGGGGTTTTCCCTACCCGGGTATGAGACTCGGTACATCGTTACCATCAACGGACACGATGTCGCGGAGAATATCATCGGGGCAACTTTTGTGGGCAACGATTTTCCTTTGGATCTGGCCCTTGTGGACCGGATTGAGATCGTGCGCGGACCCTCATCGGCACTGTACGGTAGCAATGGCATGCTGGCCACGATCAACGTCGTTACGAAGCGGCCACGGGATGTACAGGGAACAACCGTCCGAATCGAAACGGGCAGCCTGCGAGAGCGCAAGGTGGAAATCGGCACTGCGGTCGCGGTCGGCGAACGAGCGAACCTGCTGGCTTCGGCTTCGTTCTTCAACAATGCCGGTGTGCATCAACTTTACGTGAGTGAATTCGACACACCACAGTCTAACTTCGGGCGTGCCGTCGACGTGGACGGCGAAAAGGGATATCACGCCTTTGTCGATCTGACATGGGGAAACTGGGAAGCCATGGCCGTCGCCGGCGACCGCGTCAAGATTCAACCGGTCTCGTGGGGCAATGCTCTCTTCAACGATCGTGGGACACGCGTGGAGGACTCGCGCGGGTTCTTCGAACTTTCTTATACCAGGGATCTTCCCGGGGACCGCACGGTGGCCTGGCGAACATCCTACGATTCCTATCGCTATCGCGGAGTCTACCACTACCCGGTGGACTCTGGCGTGGAAGAGGATCGTGAGCACGACTACGGAGATTGGCTTGGGTCGAAGGTCACATATCGATTCCCGGATTCCAAAGCCGGCCACATCACACTTGGAGCCGAGTTGCGGATGGACCTACGTGCTCTTCAGAATGCGTTTGGAGTGGCACCACAGAATAGCCTGTTGCTGCGCGTGAACCGGCTCGATCAGAGTGTGGGAATCTTCGCCCAACAGGAATGGGAGCTGAGCCGGCACTGGGGGGTGAATCTGGGCGCCCGATTCGACCGCTCGTGGCTAAAAGGAAATGCCGTTTCGCCTCGCGTCGCCGTAATCTACAAACCCTCCGACCAGACGAACTTGAAGCTGATGTACGGACGCGGGTTTCGACATCCCAGCACCTATGACATGTTCTACGATGACGGGGTTACCGAGACCGGTAATCCCTCCCTCCGCTCCGAAACCACGGATGCCTACGAGTTCGACTTGGAACACACATTCGCCAGGAGACTTCGTGCCAGTGCGTCCGCTTACCACTACCAAATCCATAAGTTGGTGGAGCAGGTTTTCACGGCTGCGGGTTTGATTCAAATTGTGAACGCGGATCGCGTTCGGGCCAGCGGCGCTTCGTTTGAACTGTTCCTTCAACTTCCAGCTCGCGCCGATCTGGTGTCGAGTCTGGAATTTCAGCGAGCCGTATTTTCAGCCGGAACCGTCCTTCCGAATTCTCCCGGACAGGTGGCAAAACTGCGTCTTTCGATACCGTTGTGGCGCGACCGGCTGGTCCTGGGCGCGGGTCTGCAGGCCTTTGGCGAACGCAGAACATATGCCGGTGTAACCATGCCTTGGGGGATCCTGCCTGAGGCGGTTGTAAGCACCAAACCCCTGATTGCCGGTTTGCAGTTCTGCGCTGGTATTAAGAATCTCTCCAACAGTTTCTATCGCGACCCCGCCGGTCTGACGCCGGCCGTCGACAGCATGATCGGAGCCGGCCGCACTTATTACCTGAATGTCACATGGCACGGTGGGGAGGGGGACAGCGACCCCAAACACAAGAACCACAAGACACTGTCCAGCAGATAGCTTGTTGGAGAATCGCCATAAGACCCACCGGACCACTTGATCTAATCGGCACTGCTCGGTACTCCCAGCACGGCAAGAGTCTAACGTACTCATCGAATCGCTAACTCTTTCGAGTACGGCAATACTCAGAAGCTGGATATTCGACCGCTCGACGCGTTCTCGGTGGACGCCGTGGCAAATAAAAAAAAACCAGGATCAAATTCCCATATCCGCGGCCTGCCCTGATTTGACGTGTTGGTCTGCAAGGCCAGCGGACACCGGCTTCAAATCGAAGTGCCATTTCCAGGCTTCATAGATCACCGGATACACCAGAAGTTCCAACAGAAATGACGTAAAAATACCGCCAACCATTGGCGCGGCGATCCGCTTCATCACTTCCGCGCCGGCCCCCGAGGACCAGAGAATCGGCACCAAGCCCAGGAACATTGTCGCTACCGTCATGAACTTGGGCCGGATGCGGCGCGCCGCGCCCGCGAGGACCGCTTGCCGTAGATCCGCGTTCGTGTGCATGCGACGCTCGGTCACGGCCTTCTGCCAGGCCAAATCCAGATACAACACCATGAAGGTTCCAGTCTCGGCATCCACTCCGAGGAGCGCGATCAGCCCTACCCAGACTGCCGGGCTCATCGGGTATCCGAGCAGGTACAGGCTCCAGACCGCGCCGATCGCGGAGAACGGCACCGCGAGCAGCACCAGGGCGGTCTTTGCGGCAGACCGTGTATTCCAGTAAAGTAGAACCGCGATCAGGAGAAGCGTGAGCGGCACAATCTGCAGGAGGCGCGAGTTGATGCGCTGGAACGCTTCGTACTGCCCGCTCCAC
>Ga0105248_10009361_pt1 | contig 10783 bp, 13 predicted proteins | sample KBSS34metaG_FD_81524 | JGI IMG/M metagenome (GOLD analysis project Ga0105248, IMG submission 81524) | Switchgrass rhizosphere microbial communities from Kellogg Biological Station, Michigan, USA - KBS S3-4 metaG | ecosystem: Host-associated > Plants > Roots > Rhizosphere > Soil | place...
TCGAACGTCGAACGTCGAACGTCGAACCAGAACGTCGCACGTCGAACGACGAACGACGAACGATTACGTCTCGCGTAATCGCCATCGTCGATCCCTCTCGCGAGAATGGGATCGAGCTGACCATGCTGATTCACGCGATCGCGATTGCCGTCGTTCTGCAGATGAACAACGTCGCTCAGGCGCCCACCGGCCATCTCGAGCGCGCGCAACAGGAAGTGGTCCGGCTGTATCACAGCATCGGCGTCGATGTGACCTGGTCCGGACTCGACGCGTCGCGCGCGACGCCGGCGCCGGACATTCGAGTCGTCCTGGTTCCGTTTGAGCCCGGCGACAGGTCGCGCCATGAAAAGCTGGTAATGGGCGCCGCGGTACTCACGAAGCTGGGAACCAGCGTCGCGTACATCTTCTACCCCCAAGTTGAGGCCCAAGCGCGGCAGTACGACTACTCCCTCGCGATGATCCTGGCGTCCGCGATCGCGCACGAAGTCGGGCACCTCCTGTTGCCGGACGGTCGCCACTCACCAGAGGGTCTGATGCGCGCGTGCTGGACGCGCGACGACTTCCACCGGGCGAATCAGGGGCAGCTGCGCTTCTCCAACGAACAGGCGGCGCAAATTCGCGGGCGGGCGGGATTACAGGCGCTTGTTGAACACGAGAGCCGCCACCGCGCTGGCCAGTAGCTCGAGCAGGACGATCGCGGTGAGGGTGGAGAACGTCCAGTCCCGCACGCGAATGTACCCGACGATCGACACGATGACACGCGCGACCGGCGTCGCCAGCAGCGTGAGGATGCCAGCGTGCAGCAGCAACTGCGCTCCGGGAGCATGCATGAATTGCAGCAGCAGGCCCACAGCGAGCGCCAGCGAGCTGGCGATGACGCCGGCGCGCAGCACCGCGCCGATCGTCTGTTCCAGCCGGGTCATCGAATCCCTCGGGTGAACATCACCGCGGAAACAACGAACAGCACCACGGCCATCAGCAGCTTGAGCCACATCGCCGACGCGCGCTGACCAAAGCGCATCCCGCCCCACGAGCCGAGCTGGACGCCGAGGACTGCCGACGCGGCCAGCGCCGGTATCAGCTGGCCGGTGCCGTAGTAGATGACGGCGCCGGCCGTGGCCGTCACGCCGATCATGAACGCGCTGGTCGCGGCCGCGGCGCGCACCGGAATACCGCACCAGGCGTTCAGCACCGGCACCTTGATGAAGCCGCCGCCGATGCCGAGCAGCGACGACATGTTGCCCGCCACGAACGACGCTGCCAGCGCGAGCGGCAGCCGCTTCACCCGGTAGGTCACCATGCCGCCGCTTTCCTCTTCGTGGTAGCGTCCGCCAAGGGGGCCGGGATCGATGTCCGGATCGAGGATAACGTTGCGGCGCTGCAGCCGCGTCAGCATGATGACCGCAACAACGGCGGTCACGACCCCGAAGACTTTCTGAACCGTGGATTGCGCGAGCATCTGGGCCGTGACACCGCCAAACAGGCTGCCCGCGGCGGTGGCGACCTCGAGGAGCATGCCGAGGCGCATGTTAATCAGCTGCTTGCCGGCGCGCGCAGCCGATACCGAGCTCGATGTGGCGATCACCGTGGTCAAGCTGATGGCCGCCGCGACCGGGAACGGGAGGTGCAGGACGAGGTTGAGGAAGGGCACCAGCAGCACGCCGCCGCCGATGCCGAGCAGCGCGCCGAAACCGCCGGAGACGGCGCCGGCAGCGAAGATAATCGCCGCGAGAAGAGGTGTGACCGGGGGCATCGAAATGGGAGGTCGGAAGTCTGAAGTATGAAGTATGAAGCGTCCGCGCCCGTCGTCAACCTTCAGACTTCAAACGTCACACTTCAAACTTCCGCGTCTGAGCCAGGTAGCGTGTGGCCTTTTCGATGGCGCGCGACTCGGCCTCCTCGCGGGTCGCGCCGTCGGCGCGCGCGAACCGCGCGCCAGGGTCGACGTTCGCGATCGCGCAGTGATAAACGTCGCCCAGCTTGTAGGTTTCGATCATCACCGGCCAACCCGCCAGTTCCTGCTGCCGTCGCGAGTGCTCTTCCGGCTTCATACGTCTGACTTTTGAGTTTTAACTTTTAAGTTTTAACTTGCCGAAGGCGCTCACGGTTTTTCTACCGGAGCGCCTACCAAATTGCCCCACTCAGTCCATGAGCCGTCGTAGTTCCGCACGTCCTTGAACCCGAGCAGGTGCTTCATCGTGAACCAGGTGAGGCTCGAGCGCTCACCGATTCGACAATATGCGATGACCGGTTGATCGCCGGTGATGCCCTGCGCTGCATAGAGGGCCTTGAGCTCGTCGAAGCTCTTGAAGGTGCCGTCCTCGTTGCAGTTCTTTCCCCACGGGATGCTCTTCGCACCGGGAATGTGGCCGCCGCGCTGGCAGGTTTCCGGCAATCCCGGCGGCGCCAGGATTTCGCCGGTGAACTCCTGCGGGCTCCGGACGTCGACGAGCGCGGCCTTCTTGCCGGCGACGGCCTGCTGGACCTCGGGCAGGAACGCGCGCAGCGACAGATCGGGGGCCGGCGCCTTGTAGGTCGTCGCAGGAAACGACGGCCGGTCGGTGCTGAGATCGCGCCCTTCCGCGAGCCACTTCTTGCGGCCGCCGTCCATGATCCGCACGTCCTGGTGACCGTAGATCTTCAGCTGCCAGAACGCCCAGGCGGCGAACCAGTTGTTGTTGTCGCCGTACAGCACGATGGCCGTCTTGTTGTCGATGCCAGTCTTGCCGAGCAGCTCTTCCAGTTTGTTGGCCGGGATGATGTCGCGCACCAGCGTGTCGCAGAGCTCCGTCGTCCAATTCCAGCCGGCGGCGCCCGGCACGTGTCCCTGGTCGTAGGACGTCGTGTCGACGTCGACTTCGACCACGCGGACCGCGGCATCCGTGGCATGCTGCGCCACCCAGTCGGTGGTCACCAGCACGCCAGGCAGCGTTTGTGTAGCCATGTCGTATCCTCCTGCTTTATTCGAGCTCCCCATCTTAATATCAGGCGGTAATCAGGCTGTAAACGAACCATCCCGAGCAGCCTGCTGAAACACGCGGCCTACGTTCTCAGTTCTAAGTTCAGGATGCTGGCTTTTTCAGCAAACCCGCTAGGCGCCGATGCGCTTGCAGAACGCCTCGTAGGCGCCTGGTGACTGCTGGTTCCACCAGGCGATGAACCCCTGCGCGACGGTTTCGAGGTGCTTCAGTTCTCCCGGGTTGCCGAGTTTTTCACGCAAGGCCGGCAGAACATGGCGGACGCGCGCGTAACAGAACAGCAGCTCGCGGCCGCTCTGATAGAACAGTTCGGGGTTCAGGACGCCGCTCGTGATGAACGATGCCACCATCTCCCAATAGCTCGTGACCATGCGGTACGACGCGTTGGCGTCGGTCCCGGGCGCGCACAACGCCGCCCACTCCTCGAGCGTTCGGACCTTGAAATTGGCATTGAACCAGTTCCGCGCTTCGCGCATGCGATCGTCGCGCCGCATCTCGTAGAGCCGAAGAATCAGATTCACGTCATCGAACGTCGCTTTCATCATCGTTTGACTACTCCAATACTGACAATCGTGTCGCCCTTCTTCAGCGACGGCAGCGCCCGGATGAACAACACGATGCCTGCCTCGGCCGCGACGATGTCCTGAAGCTTGCGGTTGTGGTAGTCGGTCACGACGCCAATCGCCGCGCCCTTCGCGACGCGCGCATCGCGATCGACGCGCGGCAGAAACACGCCGTTCTGCTCCGCAGTGATCGACACGACCGGATCGATCCAAACCGGATTCTTGACCGGCGTCACCGGCCGCCCGGTCATCTTGAGGTGCCCCATCACGTTCAGGACGCCGTTGACCAGCACCGTGACGTCGGCCTCGTTGACCGGTCCCGAGCGACCGGCTTCGGCGGTGAACGACGGCTTACCGCGGGTGGTGGCAGTGTTCTCCAGATACCGGGAGGCTTTCGGATCCTTCGGCCGGTCGGACGACACGATGATGTGATCGAGGCCGAAGGCGAGCACCATCGCGCGCGAGAGCTCGTCCTGTTTCTGGTTGCCGGTTACGGTCCAGTAGCTGTAGGGCCGCAGGTTCTCGTCGAGGTCGCCGCCATGCAGATCGATGAGGTGATCGCACCGTTCGACGACTTCCTTCGTGACGACGAACGACGCGCGATCGGTCTGCGTGCCGTTCGCGTCGCCGGGATAGAACCGGTTCATGCTCTTGTTGTCCGTCGGGTTGACGTGCGGTGTGATCTTTTCGAACGACGGCACGTTGATCAGCGGCAGCAGCACGAGCGTTCCCGACACCTCGGCCGGATTGACCGCGTCGATCAGCCGCTCGACGGCGAGAATCGATGCGTATTCGCTGCCGTGCGCACCGGAGGCGACCGCGAGCACCGGACCAGGGCGCGCGCCGTGAATGACGGCGACCGGCATGTCGTAGCCGGCGTCCGACCCCGCCGGCACTTTCAGCACCCCAAGAGCCTTCTTGCCACGGCCAGCCGTCGCCGTTCCAACCGTGAATGTCGCGTGCGCGTCACTTTGGGCTGCCGCGACCTTCGTGTCCTGGCGTACGACCTTCGTATCGAGTACGTAGTGTCCGGCTTTGGCCGGACCGGCGGCCACGTCAGGTTTCGCGTGAGCCGGACCTGCGTAGACGGCCACGGCGCATGCGAACCACATCAGGTGTTTCATGCGCGCAACTTTACAACGGTTCGCGCAACTCAATATAGTTGCCGTTTGCGGTTGTCGCAGCCTGTGACACCTGGGCACGTGGAACAGCATCAGCTCTACATCAACGGTGAGTTCGCGCAGGCCGCCTCGGACGCGGTGCTGGACGTGATCGATCCGTCGACCGCAGAGGTCATCGCCCGAGTGCCCGATGCCGGACGCGCTGATGTCGACCGCGCCGTTCAGGCCGCGCGCGCCGCGTTCGACAACGGTCCATGGAAGGACGCGACCGCGCAGGACCGCGGCAGGGTGCTGTTCAAGCTGGCGGAGATCGTGCGAGCGCGCAGCGAGGAGCTTGCCGCGCTGGAGACCCGCAACACCGGCAAGCCGATCGTCGAAGCCGAGTTCGACATCGCTGACGTCGCCACCTGCTTCGAGTATTACGGCGGCCTGGCCACCAAGATTCACGGCGATGTCATCCCGGTACCCGACAATGCGATGAGCCTGGCGCTCCGCGAGCCGATTGGCGTCGCCGGGCAGATCGTGCCGTGGAACTACCCGCTGCTGATGGCGTCGTGGAAGCTCGCGCCGGCGATCTGCGCCGGCTGCACGGCGGTGTTGAAGCCGGCGGAGCAGACGCCGCTGACCGCGCTCGCCCTGGCGTCCAGTTTCGCCGACGCCGGGCTCCCGCCCGGCGTGGTCAATATCGTCACCGGAAGGGGCGACATCGCCGGCGCAGCGATCGTCGAACATCCCAATGTCGACAAGATCGCCTTCACCGGCAGCGTGGAAGTCGGCAAGACGATCATGCGCAGCGCGGCGGACACGCTGAAGAAGATTTCGCTCGAACTCGGCGGCAAGTCACCGAACATCTTCTTCGCCGACGCAGATTTCGAGGTTGCGGTCGAAGGCGCGCTCTTCGGCGTGTTCTTCAACCAGGGCGAAGTCTGTTCGGCCGGCAGCCGCATTCTCGTCCAGCGATCGATTTACCAGCGCTTTCTCGACGCGATGGTGGAGAAGGCGCGCGCCATCAAAGTGGGCATGCCGTTCGACCGCGACACAAAAATGGGCGCGCTCGTCAGCCGCGAGCAGTTCGACCGCGTCCGCGAGTATCAGGACATCGGCAAGCGCGAAGCCAAGGTGGCGATCGGCGGCGGCCGCGCCAGCGGCGCGGCGCTGGAGCGCGGCTACTTCCTGGAGCCGACGATCTTCTACGACGTCGACAACGCCGCGCGGATTGCCCGGGAGGAGATTTTCGGGCCGATCGCCTGCGTGATTCCGTTCGACAGCGACGAGGACGCGCTGCGCATCGCCAACGACACCTACTTCGGACTCGCCGCCGCGGTCTGGACGCGCGACATCTTCCGCGCGCTGCGCGCAGTCAAGAATCTGCGCGCGGGCATCGTGTGGGTCAATCACATGCAACCCACTTATGTCGAGGCGCCCTGGGGCGGCTACAAGCAAAGCGGCATCGGACGCGAGCTGGGCAAATGGGGAGTGGAGGAATACCTCAACGTGAAGCAGGTCTACATCAATCTCTCGGAGCAACCCATTGGATGGTACTGAGGAGGCAACCATGACGTACTACGGCGGCAAGGATCTCGCGGCGGCGTTTCGCACGGTGAGGGAGAACACGATCAAGATTGCGGAGGAGATTCCGGAAAACAAATACGACTTCAGACCGGCGCCCGACTGCCGCAGCGTCCGGGAGACGCTTGCGCACCTCGCGGTCAGCACGGGAATCCAGTCTCACATCCACACCAACAAGATCAGCGACCTAAGAACCGTGAACTTCATGGAGCTGTTCCAGAAGTTCACCGCCGAAGAAAACAAGCCGAGGACCAAGGCCGAGCTGATCGCGTTCCTGAAATCCGAGGGCGACAAGTTCGCGGCGTTTCTCGAGGGAGTGCAGGAACCGTTCCTGGCGGAGCCGGTCACGATGCCGCCCGGCGCCCAGCCGCCGACGAAAGCCCGCTTCGAGATGCTGATGTCCGCGAAGGAGCACGAGATGCACCATCGCGGCCAGCTGATGACGATGGAGCGGATGATCGGCCAGGTGCCGCATCTGACGCGGCAGATGCAGGAGCGAATGGCGCAAATGCAGGCGGCCGCTCAGACCGCCGGGCAGGGTGCGCGATAGGCTGACCAGGTCTCGATCGATGCCGACCGCCGCGCCGCGCTTCACTGCCGACACGCTCCGCTTTCTGCGGGCGCTGAAGCGCAACAACCGGCGCGAGTGGTTCAACGCGCATCGCGACGACTACGAAACACACGTGCGCCAGCCGATGACCGTCGTTGTCGAGCGGCTGGCGCACGATTTTCGCGCCTTCGCGCCGGAGCTGGTGGCGAGCCCGAAGGTGTCGATGTATCGCATCTACCGCGACACGCGCTTTTCCGAAAACAAGACTCCCTACAAGACGCACGTCGCCGCGGTCTTTCCGCAGCGCGGTCTGCCCAAGCACGAAGGCGCCGGCGTGTATTTCCACATCTCGCCCGACGAGGTCTGATCGGCGGCGGCATGTATGCGCCGCAGACACCCCAGCTCCAGGCCGTCCGCGAGCACATCGCCACCAACGTGAAGCAGCTCCGCTCGATCGTCGAATCGCCGGGATTCCGTCGGCGGATCGGCGCGCTCGAGGGCGAGCGCCTGAAGCGGGTGCCGCGCGGCTTTCCCAAGGATCACCCGGCCGCCGAATACCTGAAGTACCGGCAGTTTCTGGCGGGTGCCGATCTCCCGCCAGGCATCGCCACGAGCCCGAGGTTTTATGGCACGCTGCTGGACGTGTTCCGGCAGATCGTGCCGCTCGTCCGGTTCCTGAACCATCCGCTGCTGCCCGGCCAGCGATGAGCAGCGCCGGCACGCAGTTCAGCAAGGCCCGGCTCGAGATGTTGTGCGTTGGGATCGTTGCCGCACCCCGATGACGCCTCCCGACGACCTCGACGCGCTCGTCAACGAACTGAACGCGGGAGCGCCGCGGCCCGCAGTGCGCGATTCGCGCGCCTCCGCAGGGGACGACGCCCAAATCGCTCGCCTGCGCAGGTGGCTGGTGGAGGTCATCGAACGGTCCGGCAGCGATCTGCTTGTCGTCGCCGGGGCGCCGCCGTCGATCCGAGTGGACGGCGTGGTGACGCCGCTCAACGAAGCGCCGCTCGGCAGCGAAGAGATCGAGGACGCGATTGCGCCGGCGCTGCCGCCGCACGCCCGCAAGCGGTACCGCGACGTCGGCATCGCGGACGGCTCGTTCCGGACGCCGGATATCGGGCGATTCAGGATCAACCTGCATCACGAGCGCGGACGAGCGGCGGCGGCGATACGGCGCCTGCCGTCGACCGTGCCACGCTTTGCGTCCCTGAACCTGCCGCCCAACATCGAAGCCTTGACGCGCCTGCCGCGCGGCCTCATCCTCGTCGGCGGTCCGACCGGTTCCGGCAAAACCACCACACTCGCGGCGCTGGTCAACGAGATCAACCATCGCGACGCCCGCCACATCATCACCATCGAAGATCCGATCGAGTACGAGCACTCGCATCGACGCTGCCTGATCGAACAGGTCGAGATTGGGATCGACGCGCCGGATTTTCCGACGGCGCTGCGCGCCGCGCTCCGCCAGGCGCCCGACATCATCGTCGTCGGCGAGATGCGCGATCCCGAGACGATGCAGATTGCGGTCGCGGCCGGCGAAACCGGCCACCTCGTGTTCTCGAGCCTCCACACTACCGACGTCTCGACGACCGTCGGCCGGATTGCCGACTCGTTTCCACCCGAGCGCCAGAACACCATCCGCCAGGATATGGCGATGGCGCTGGCGGCGGTGATGACGCAGACCCTCATTCCGAAGAACGGCGGCGGGATGATTCCGGCGGCGGAGCTGTTGATGGTCGGCTACGGCGCGCGGACACATATCCGGAAGAACGCGCTGCAGCACCTTCACCAGGAGATCACAATCACCCGGAAGCAGGGCTCGTTCACGCTGGAGGAGTCGCTGACCGAGCTGGTCAAACGCGATCTGATCGACCGGAAGGAAGCGATGGCGCGCGCCGGCCATCCCGAGGAGTTCGAGCGCCTGCTCGGCTGACTCGATGGCTGACACGATCGATCGACCCGATATCGAGCGCGTTTACGCGCTCATCCAGCCCCACATTCGCAAGACGCCGATCGTCGACGTCGCCGGCGCCGACTTCGGCCTCGCGCTGTCGCGTGTGGTGGTCAAGCTGGAATTGCTGCAGCGCGCGGCATCGTTCAAGACCCGCGGGGCCTTCGCCAACCTGTTGACGCGCACGGTGCCGGCCGCCGGCGTGGTGGCCGCGTCCGGTGGGAACCACGGCGCCGCCGTCGCCTACGCCGCGATGCAGCTGAAGGTGCCCGCGAAGATCTTCGTGCCGACGATCTCGTCGCCGGCGAAGGTCGAACGGATCCGCAGCTACGGCGCGGATCTTGTGATCGGCGGCGAACGATACGCCGAGGCGCTTGCCGCCAGCGAGGCGTGGGCGGCGAACACCGGCGCGTTGCCGGTGCACGCCTTCGATCAGCGCGAGACGCTGCTCGGTCAGGGGACGCTGGGGCTCGAGCTCGCGGCGCAGGCGCCCGATCTCGACACCGTGCTCGTGGCCGTCGGCGGCGGCGGGCTGATTGGCGGAATCGCCGCCTGGTATCGCGGCCGCGTCCGCGTCGTCGGGGTCGAACCCGCGTTGGCGCCGACGCTGAGCGCGGCGCTCAAGGCCGGACGTCCGGTCGACGCGCCAGCCGGCGGCATCGCCGCGGATTCACTGGCGCCGCGGCGCGTCGGGGAACTGATGTTTCCGCTCGCCCGCGACTTCGTCGATCGCGTCGTCCTGGTCGAAGACGCAGCCATCGCCAGCGCACAACGCACGATGTGGGACGCCCTTCGCGTCGTCGCCGAACCCGGCGGCGCTGCCGCGATGTCGGCGCTGCTGTCCGGCGCGTATCAACCTGCGCGCGATGAACGCGTCGGAGTCGTGGTCAGCGGGGGGAACTCGACCGCGGTGCGGTTCGAGTAAGCCCTAGAACTCGCGGGCCTGCAAGGCCTGCGCTACCGTTTTACCTCCACGTCGTACGTAGTGTCCGGCTTTCGCCGGACATCGGCGCGAGGTCCGCCTAAAGGCGGACACTACGTACCCTCGAAACCGCTCCGCGACCGCGTATCACGTACATCACCCCACCGACCGCGAGCGCAGCCAGCCCGCCAATCAGCTGCTCTCTTGTCGCCCCTGCAGCCACGCCTACCGACATGGCGATCGCGACGATAGGTACGATCGGGCCGAACGGCGCGACGAAGGTGGCTGACGGCACGCTCGCCGTGAATGCCGGCGCACGCAGGCGGAGCGTGGCCGCGCTGACGCCGGCGTAGGTGACGAGCCGGGCGACCGAGCTGACGACCGCGAGCTTGGCCCACGAGCCGGACAGCGCGAGCAGCACCGCGACCACCGACGTGAAGATCACGGCGTTCGACGGCGTCCGGAAGCGCGGATGAATCCGCGCAAAGAACGCCGGCAGCTCGCCGTGCTCGGCCAGCGCGAACAGCATGCGCGATCCGCTCAGCACCTGACCGGCGTTGTTGCCGGTCATCGAAACCACCGATCCAGCGCCGACGAGCAGCGCCCCGGCCGATCCGAGGAACACCGCCGCCGCATCGGCGATCGGCGTCGCGTGCGGCGCCAGATCGGGCAACACACCCTGGGCGACGATTTGCGCCAGCGTCATGATCGTCATGACCGCGACGATCGTCGTCACCAGCGCGAAGGGGACATCACGGCGCGGATCGACCGCCTCGCCCGCCGGCGTGCCGACGACGTCGAAGCCGCCGAAGATGAAAATCAGCAGGAGTGCGGCGGTCGATACCTGATTCAGGGAGACCGGCGGCAACGTCGTGAGCCGGGACGGCTCGATGAAGAAGAGGCCGATACCGATGAACAGCGCCAGCGGGAGCAGCTTGCCGATGGTGAGCGCGTTGACGACCCACGCGCTCTGCCGGATTCCACGGACGTTGACCCAGGCCAGCGCCGAGGTGATGCCGATGAGGACCGCGGCGCGCGGCCAGCCGATGGTGACCGCCGGCCAGTAGTAGCCGAGGGCGACGGCGATGCCGGCCATGACGCTCGCCTGGCTGGCGGCACGCGTGAA
>Ga0105248_10009363_pt1 | contig 10783 bp, 7 predicted proteins | sample KBSS34metaG_FD_81524 | JGI IMG/M metagenome (GOLD analysis project Ga0105248, IMG submission 81524) | Switchgrass rhizosphere microbial communities from Kellogg Biological Station, Michigan, USA - KBS S3-4 metaG | ecosystem: Host-associated > Plants > Roots > Rhizosphere > Soil | place...
ACATCCGGGACGCCGCCCGCGCGGCCCTCCCCACCCCGACCCCCACCCCGACCCCCGGCCCACGCCCTCCCAGCAGACCGGCCGGCTCCGATTCCGGACCCGACTCCGATCCCGGCTCCGATCCCGGCTCCGTCCGCGCCGGCGGCGAGGTGCGCCTGCTGCCGCGGGCGATGCCAGGCGACGCCGCCCAGGAGCCGTCCAGCCTGGAGACGCGCGCGCTGGAGCGCCGCCAACCGGATCACCCGCCCCCCGACACGGACCCGCCCGCCATCCCCTCGGGTCCCGGTCCCGCGGGACCGACACTGCCCGGTCCCGGTCCCGGTCCCGGTCCCGGCCCCGCGGGACCGGCGGGTGCGGGGCGGTCCGGCGGGGCGACGGCGCAGGGCGGGCGCCGGTGGGCGGGCGTCCTGCGCCGCGGGGCGGGGGGTCGCGCGGGCCGGCGGGGCTCGGGCGGCGATGGCGGCGGCGGGACCCTCTCCGTCGGAAGGTCCTTCCCACCTGTGGCGGCCGCGGAGGGCGGCCTGGCGGCGCTGCGGGTGGAGTATCCGTACGGCGTCGCGGCGGCGCCGGACGGGTCGGTGTACGTCTCGCAGCGGCTGCGGCACCGGGTGGTGCGCATCGGCCCCGACGGCCGGGTCGTCCCGGTCGCCGGCAGCGGGCGCGGCGGCGGGGGCGGCGACGGCGGCCCGGCGCTCGACGCCGAGCTCGACAACCCGTGCGGCCTGGCCCTCGCCCCCGACGGCACCCTGTTCGTCGCCGACAGCTTCACCCACCGCGTCCGCCGCATCACCCCCGACGGCCGCATCGAGACGGTCGCCGGCACCGGCCGCACCGGCCCACCCCCCGGCCCCGCGCCCCGCCACGCCACCCACCTCGACCTCGCCCAGCCGCACGGCCTGTGCCTGGACGCCCACGGCCGGCTGCTCGTCACCACCCTCGGCGGCCACCAGGTGATCCGCATCGACCCCGAGGGCCGCGCCGCCCCGCTGGCCGGCGTCGGCACCCCCGGCCTGTCCGGCGACGCCGGCCCCGCCCAGCTCGCCCAGCTCCGCCGCCCCCACGCCGTCGCCGCGACCTCCGACACCCAGCCGGCGACCGGGCACGTCACCGACACCGTGCTCGTCGCCGACACCGACAACCGCCTGGTGCGCGCCATCGCCGCCGACGGCACGATCACCACGATCGCCGGCATGGTCTACGGCGCGTCCACCGAGGAGAACGCCCCCGCCGCCATCGCCGACATCGGCCGCCCCCACGCCCTCGCCGCCTCGCCTGCCGGGGGCCTGCTGCTGGCCGACCCCGACGCCGGCCGCGTCCGCGAACGAACCCCCGACCTGCGCGTCCGCACCTTCACCACCGCCGCCACCCGCCCGGTCGGCCTCGCCACCGGTCCCGACGGAACGATCATTATCGCGGACCTCGCCCGCCACCTCCTGCACCGACTCGGGCCACCCACGCCGCGTCCCTGAGAACGCTCACCCGCCCCACCCGGCCGCGGAGATGGGCATCGCGTGCCGGCTTCATCACGAACCGTAGGTCGCGAGCGTTCCGCGGAACGCACCGGCCCACTGTCCCGCGGGCGAAACCCATCGACGTGGTCTCGGACGGTGGCGGGCAGGTGACATTATTCCGGGATGGTTCGGGGGAACATGGCGGACGGCGACGTGCCGTTCGGGCGGGCGTTCGTGTCGTACGCGCCGGCGGATCGCGACTGGGCGGTGTGGATCTCCTGGCAGCTGGAACGGGACGGCTGGCAGGTCGACGTGCAGGCCTGGGACGTGGTGGCCGGGGCGAACGTCGTCGAGTGGATGCAGCGGACGTTGCAACTCGTTGATCACCTTGTGCTGGTCGTGTCCCAGGCGGCGCTCGACTCCGCCTGGGTCGGCGCCGAATGGCAGGCCGCCTTCGCCCCGGGTGAACGACGGCTCGTTCCCGTGCGCGTCGAACCCGTCCGGCCCGCGGGGCTGCTGGCCTCCCTTGCCTCTTCGACCTCCCCGACCTGGACGAGGACGACGCCCGCCGGACCCTGCAGCGCGAACTGCGCGCCGCCCGCACCGGCTGCAGGCAGCGTCCCGTCACCTCCCCGACCTTCCCCGGCTCCAGCGGGCCAGCCGTGGTCGGGCCGGTCGTCGCCGCGCTGGATGAGCGGCCGGCCTTCCCCGGCGTGACGAGCGCCGCGGCGCTTCTTGACCGGGTCGCCGACGCGACGGCCAGCCGGCATCCAGCCGCCGTGATCCGACCGGTCACGACGGGGACGCCGCTGCCGCATCTCGACGAGCCGACGCTCGTGACCTTCCGTGACGAGATCCACCGCGAGTACGAGGAGATCGACACCTACGCCGAGTCCGTCCTGGTCTGCGCGGTCACGCCGGTGGCTGAGGATCTCGTGCGGATGGGCCGCCGCGGCGGCGTCGCGGTGCACAGCCTCGCCGAGTACGAGGGCCGCTGGGACCCGTCCGGCTACCTGGACCGCCAGGCCGCGCGGATCGAGCGGGACCCGCGCTACCCGGCCGAGCTGTATGTCGCGCAGCGCTACGTCGAACTGGACGGCCCCGGTGTCCGCCACGGCGGCGGCACCGACCCGGCGGAGCCCGCATCCGCCGGTGGCGAGGACCTGTGCGCGTCCATGATCGACTGGCTGGATGCCGGTGCCGCCCGCTTCCTGTTCGTCCTCGGCGACTTCGGGCACGGCAAGAGCTTCGTGCTGCGCGAGCTGACCCGCCGGCTGCCCGCCGAGCTCCCCAAGGCCGTGCCCTCGGTGATCGTCCGATGTCCGACCTGATGGTCGACTTCCTGGTGTGCGACCTGCCGTGACGTCCTCGTGGGCCTCGTCGATGGCACGCTTGGTGTCTGCGTCGGGCTCGTCGACCCATTCGTGCGGTTCGGGATAGGAATGCACTGAAGCTTCCATGGCCAGACGCCCCCCATCGGGCGCCATGGAGCATCTCACGCTGCACGTGACGGGCTCTCTCGCTCCACGACGCTGGTCGATGGCCACGATGTGCCGGCAATGCCGGAGCCCCGCGCTCGAGCGGGGTCGGGCTTGAGCGCGGGGGCGTGGGGGAGAAGCGGCGGGTCGGTCAGGCGGCGACGACGTCGGAGCGCAGGGGGGCGAGGGCGGCGCCGATGTCGGCGGCGGTGGGGGCGGCGACGCCGAGGCCGGAGATGGCCGCGAGCAGGTGGCCGACGACGGCGTCGAAGTGAGCGTCGGTGATGCCGAGGGGCTGGTGCACCGAGCGCATCTCGCGGCCCTTGTAGGTCTCAGGGCCGCCGATCGCGGCGGCGATGAAGTCGCGCTGGTGCTTCTTCAGGGCGGGGATGTCGCGGCCGGCGAAGTAGGGAGCCAGCGACGGGTCGGCGGTGACGCGGACGTAGAAGTCGTCGACCGCGGCCTCCACAGCCGCCGCGCCGCCGATCGTCTCGTAGCTACTCATGGTGTGGTCTCGCTTTCGCGGTAGCGGCCCGGTCCGACCGCGGCCGAGGTCACCGTGGCGGCCCGCCGGGCTTTCCGGGCACTGCGCTGCTGTCCCTGTCCGACGTCACCACTCAATCGCGGCGCGCCGCACGACTGAATGGGGCATTTGTCCGCTTTGCGTAGGACGATGGCCGGGCCTGTGCGGGTCCCGTGGCCCCTCTGGCGGTGCCGACAGCCTCAGGGGCGGGCGGCGGCCTCGACAATGGGGGTCCGGATATGGCCGACGCGGTCGATCTCGACCTCGACGACGTCGCCGGGGACGAGGTAGCGCGGGGGTGTGCGGATGTAGCCGACGCCGGCGGGGGTGCCGGTGATGAGGACGTCGCCGGGGTTCAGGGTGAGGGTGCGGCTGACGAACGAGAGGATCCGGGGGATCGAGAAGATCATGTCGCTGGTGTCGCCGTCCTGGACGATCTCGCCGTTCACGCGGGTGACCAGGCGCAGGCCGGCCGCCGGATCGCCGACCTCGTCGGCCGTCACGACCGGACCCATCGGACCGCTGCGGTCGGCGTTCTTGCCGAGCGTCCACTGCGCCGAGGTACCCTGGGCACGTCGCGCGGACAGGTCGTTGAACACCGCGTAGCCGAACACGGCGCGGGCGGCGGCGTCCTCGTCGGCATCGGTGAGCCGGGTGCCGACGATGACCGCGAGCTCACCCTCCCAGTCGAGCCCGCGCTCGCCGGGCGGGACGGGGGCCGGCGTGCCGTCCACGGTCAGCGACGCCGTCCACCGGCCGAACAGCGGCGGCTTTCTCGGCAGCTCCTGGCGGGTCTCGGCGGCGTGCGCATGGTAGTTCAGCCCCATCCCGAGGATCCGCGCCCCGGCCGGCACCGGCGGAGCGAACTCGATGCCGCCCGCGGGCGTGGTGTGGGCCGGCGTGCCGTTGTCGGGAGTCGTGGTGGCGACGGGTGTGTCGCTGACGGCGACGGCGCTGGACGATGGGGGACCGGCGAGGAGCGCGCGGGCGCGGGCGGTCCAGGTCGGGAGGTCGGCATAGAAGTCGTCGACGTCAGTGAGGCGGGCGACGGGGGGCGCCGAGACGGACGCCGCTCCGTTGTCGCCGGTCGGTAGCAGCACGCCGACGTCGACCCGGTGCCCAGTGCGCATCCCCACGAACCGCATGCCCCGCATCCTCGCGCATGCCGGGGCGCGGGTGCCGCCGGCCGGGCCGCGACGGGCCCATTCCGGCGACACCATCGACGCGTCTGGCCCCACCGCGCCCCTACACTGATTACGCAAGGTCACTGCTTGGCTACAGATCTTCCGGCTCCCGGATCCGGCAGGTCGGCGTCACGCTGGAACGATCACACGAGCAGCGCAATTTTCATATCGCCGCAAACGTGGTTGAACCGGCCGGCGTTCACGCCCGTGTCCCTCGGTGAACCTGATCCTGGCACGGCCTGCCCGACCCTGGACGCCGAACGACCCCGAACGACGACGAAGCACCGAACGACAAGGAGCAGATGTATGCCCTCCCTCCACGAGCTCGTCGACCTGGACGCCGCCGCCGAGCGGTCCACTGCCTGCGGATGCTCCCAGTCCTGCGGCGGTGCTGACGCCGCGGTGGATCCGGCGCCCGCGGGCGGGGGCCGGTCCTCGAGCCGGCGCGGGGTGCTGGGGGCCGCGGCTGCTGTCGGGGCGGCGTCCGGCCTGCTGCTCGCCGGCTGCGGTAGCTCCGGGGACTCCGCCTCCTCCGGCTCGAGCACCACCGGGTCGGGTGCCTACGGCGGATCCTCGTCCGCGAGCACCACGGCCGGCACCGACTCCGGCTCGGGCAGCACCAGTGGCAGCGGCGGTGGGACCGTTCTCGGCGCGACCAGCCAGGTCCCCGTCGGGGGCGGCATGGTCTTCTCCGCCCAGAAGGTCGTGGTGACCCAGCCGACCGCCGGCACGTTCAAGGCGTTCAGCACCACCTGCACCCACCAGGGCTGTCAGGTCAACAAGATCGCCGACGGCCTGATCCTGTGTCCCTGCCACGGCAGCAAGTTCAGCGTGACCGACGGTTCGGTCAAGGGCGGACCGGCACCGAGCCCCCTGCCGGCCGCCTCCGTCAGTGTCCAGGGCACCAACCTCGTCCTCGGCACCTGAAGCCCGCGGCCACGAACACGCGGATCCGGTCCGGACCGTCCCCGTTCCCGTCGGGCCGGATCCCGCGGCGCCGTCACCGTCCGAGCCACCGGTGACGGCGCACGCCAGCCCGCGCCGACCGCATCCTCGGCGCGGGCTGGCGCCCCTGTCGGGCTCAGCCCGGCCACCGGGCATCAGGGCAGCCGTCCGGCGTCAGGGCAGCCGTCCCGTCAGGTCCGGCGTCCGGTGTCAGATCAACAGTCCGGCGTCAGGTCAGTAGACGTCGCGGACGTAGCGGTGGTCGGCCGCGAGCTGACGGACGTGGGCGGCGGCCTCGTCCGGACTCAGGTTGCCATGCGCGGAGGCGATCTCGCGCAGCGCCTCGTCGACGTCGCGGGCCATCCGGGTGGCGTCCCCGCACACGTAGACGTGCGCGCCGTCCGTCAGCCACGACCACAGCTCGGCGGCATGCTCGCGCATGCGGTCCTGGACGTAGACCCTGGTGCGCTGGTCGCGGGAGAACGCCAGGTCGAGGCGGGTCAGCGTGCCGGCGTCGGCGAGGTCGGCGAGCTCGTCGGCGTAGTAGAAGTCGGTGGCCCGGCGCTGCTCCCCGAAGAACAGCCAGTTGGCCCCGCGTGCCCCGCGCGCCCGCCGTTCCTGCAGGAAGCCGAGGAACGGCGCGACCCCCGTCCCCGGCCCGATCATGATCGCGGGCGCGCCGTCGTCGGCGGGCGGGCGGAAGTGCGGCGAGCGCTGGACGAACACCGGCACCGGCTGGCCCGGTTAGGCGTCGGCCAGGTAGGTCGAGGCGACGCCCTTGCGGTCCCGGCCCCGCAGGCCCGCGTACCGCACGACCGACACCGTCAGGCTCACCGAGCGCGGGTCGACCAGCGGTGACGAGCAGATCGAGTACAGTCGCGGCTGCAGCGATCGCAGCACCCCCAGCCACTCCTCGACGCCGGCCCGCACCGGGTACTCGGCCAGGACGTCCACCGCCTGGCGCCCCCACATCCCCTTGGCGAGCTCGAGCTTGTTGTCCGGGCGCAGCAGGGTGCGCAGCCGGGAGTCGCCGGCCCGTTCCGCGACGAAACGCAGCAGTTCGGGCCGCACCGTGGTGATGTCCAGTCGGTGCCGCAGCGCCTCCACCAGCGTGATGTCGCCAGTCGTGCCGGCTGGGCCGGCTGGGCCGCTCGTGCCGGGGAGGCTGACGACGGCGCCCGGATCCAGACCCGTGGTGGCGAGCCACTCGTCGACGAGACGCGGGCAGTTCGTCGGCCACACGCCGAGCGCGTCGCCGACGGAGTAGTCGAGCTGGGCGCCGGACAGGTCGAACGTGAACCGCCGCACCTCCTTCTCCGACCCCTCCCGGCTGAGCAGCCGGTTGCCGACCAGCGGCGCCGCCCAGGGGCGCGCCCGGCTCGGCGCCGCCGCCCTCGGCGGGACGGCCGCCGGCTCGCCGGACGCGCGTGGGTGCGGGACACGACCGGCCGTGACCGTCGGACCGGCGCCGGCTCCGCCACCCGGTTCGCCGGTGGGGCGTTCGCCGGTGGGGTGGGGGCCGTCCGCGAGGGCGGTCACGACGCGGTCCAGCCAGTCGGCGAGGGCGTCGTCGTAGTCGGGTTCGCAGTCGGCACGGGGGACGAGACGCGTGGCGCCGAGTTCGGCCAGCCGCTGGTCGAGGCGACGGCCGTGGCCGCAGAACTCGGCGTAGCTGGAGTCGCCGAGGGCCAGGACGGCGAACCGGTGGCCGTCGAGGCGTCCCGCGTCGTCGGCGTCCAGCGTCGCCCAGAAGGTCTCGCCGTTGTCCGGCGCGTCGCCATCGCCGAAGGTGCTGCTCACCACGAGCAGATCCCCCGGCTCGCGCAGCACGTCGCCGGCCGGCTCCGTCATCACCCGCAGCCGGGTCGTCCAGCCGGCCTCGTCGAGGCGCCGGCGCACGGTGTCGGCGGCCTGCTCGGCGTTGCCGGTCTGCGACGCCCACAGCACCTGGACGGTCCGCGTGCCCGCCGCCGGATCCCCGCCCTCGGACGGTCTGACGTCGTCGGGTGGTCCGGCCTGGTCAGGTGGTCCGGCATGGCCGGCGGCCGGTGCCGCGGGGGAGCGGCCGGGGGAGGGGAGCGCGGCCTGGCTGCCGGCGAGGTAGCCGTTGATCCAGGCAGCGTCGTTGGGGTCGAACGGCGCGTCGCCAGGCAGCCGCGGCGAGGTGCCGGGGACCGGCGGCGCACTGCCCAGCGCCAGCAGGAATCCGGCCAGGTAGTGGCGCTGTGGATCGGTGAGGACCGGCGGGGCCGCCACAGGTCCCGTCCCGAGCCCGAGCGCGGCGACCAGACCCACGGCGGTGGCCTCACGACCGAGGGCGCCGGCGGTCGCACCGGGCGACACGGCCTCAGGATGCGTCGCGGCCTCGGGGTGCGTCGCGGCCTCGGGATGGGGTCCGGGATCGGCTGGTGTGGCGGGCTGGGCGTGGACAGGGGTGAGGGCGACGGCGGCGGCCTTGAGCTCGGGCTGGAAGGAGATCGGGTCGACGGCGTCGTTCGTGACGGCGTTGACGGCGATGTCCTCGCCGAACAGGTCGCTCCAGTGGAAGGGAGCGAAACAGCAGCCGGGCAGTACCCGGTCGGTGACCACCGCCGGCAGGATCGCCCGGCCGCGGCGCGAGGCGATCTCGACCGGGTCCCCGTCCGTGATGGCGAGCCGGGCGGCGTCGTCCGGGTTCACCTCGACGAACGGGCCGCTGTTGAGACGGTTGAGCTTGGCCACCCGGCCCGTCCTGGTCAGCGTGTGCCACTGGTGCGCGACCCGGCCGGTGTTCAGCCAGAACGGGTGGTCGTCGTCGGGAAGCTCGGCGGGCGGCAGGTGCGGGCGGGGGTGGAAGACGGCCCGGCCGTTCGGCGTGGCGAACACCAGGCGGGGGCGGCTGCCGTCCGGGCGGGTCAGCAGCGGCTGGCTCACCCCGTCGTTGCGGTAGCGGATCGGGTTGCGTGCCTCACTGCCCGGCGCGGCCGGCCACTGCACCGGGCCCTCGCGCAGCCGGTCGTAGCTCACCCCGCGCAGGTCATAGCCGGTCACCGGGTTGTGGAACGCGCGGATCTCGGTGAAGATCTCCTCGGCGCTGTCGTAGGCGAACGCGTCGCCGTAGCCCATCGCGGTGGCGACGCGGGCGATTATTTGCCAGTCCGCCATCGCCTCGCCCGGCGGGTCGACGACGGCCCGGGTCAGGGTGAGGGACCGCTCCGAGTTCACCATCACGCCGTCGGTCTCCGCCCACATCGACGCCGGCAGCATGACGTCGGCGTGGACGTTCGTCTCGGTGTCGGCGTAGGCGTCCTGGGTGATGACGAGCTCCGCGGCGGCGAGCCCGGCGAGCACGCCTGCCCGGTTGCCGACCGACGCGACGGGATTGGTGCAGATGATCCAGCAGGCCCGGATCTCCCCGGCCGCCATCCGCTCGAACATCTCCACGGTGCCGCGGCCGACGTCCGTGCGCAGCCGTCTCGCGGGCAGGCCCCACTGACGCTCGACGAAGGCGCGGTCGGCGGCGTCGAGCACCGAGCGCTGCCCCGGCAGTCCCGGGCCCATGTAGCCCATCTCCCGGCCGCCCATCGCGTTCGGCTGGCCGGTCAGCGAGAAGGGTCCCGCGCCCGGCCGGCAGATCGCCCCCGTCGCCAGGTGCAGGTTGACCAGGGCGTTCGTGTTCCAGGTGCCGTGGGTGCTCTGGTTGAGGCCCATCGTCCAGCAGCTCATCCAGGTGCCGGCGGCGTCCGCGATCCAGTCCGCGGCGCGGCACAGGTCGTCCTCGGCGAGTCCGGTGATCTCGGCGACGGCGGCCGGCGGGTAGTCGGCGAGTAGGGCGGGCATCGCCTCCCAGCCCTGCGTGTGCTCGGCGACGAACGTCTCGTCGAGGTGGCCGCCCTCGGCCAGCAGGTGCAGCAGGCCGTTGAGCAGCGCCAGGTCGGTACCGGGCTTGACCTGCAGGAACAGGTCGGCCTTGGCCGCGGTGGCGGTGCGGCGCGGGTCGACGACGATCAGCTTGGCACCCGCCCGGACCCGTTCCATCAGACGCAGGAACAGGATCGGATGGCAGTCCGCCATGTTCGCGCCGATGACGAGGAACAGGTTGGCCTGGTCGAAGTCGTCGTACGACCCCGGCGGCCCGTCCGCGCCGAGCGACAGCTTGTAGCCGCTGCCCGCGCTCGCCATGCACAGCCGCGAGTTCGACTCGATCTGGTTGGTGCCGATGAACCCCTTCGCGAGCTTGTTCGCGAGGTACTGCGCCTCCAGCGTCATCTGCCCCGAGACGTACAGCGCGACGGCGTCCGGGCCGTGCTCGTCGACGATCGCCCGCAGCCGGTGCGCCACCGTCTGGATCGCGTCATCCACCGGAACCTCCACGGCCGGGCCGCCGCGCTCAGGGCGCATGCGGGCGGTGGCCAGGCGCCCTGGCGCGGCCAGCATCTCGGCACTGGTCGCCCCCTTGGTACACAGCCGCCCACCGTTGGCGGGATGCTCCCGGTCCCCGGTGACCCTGCGCAGCCTGGTGGCGCCGTCCGCGGTGTGCTCGACGTCCAGCACCATGCCGCAGCCGACGCCGCAGTACGAGCACACCGACCTGACCGAGCTCGCCGGGCTGACCGTGGGTGCGTCGGGCGGCACCGGTAGGGTCCGGGTCACGAGGGTTCTGGCCTGGAACGGGGACACCACATCCTCCGCGCGGTCGCTGACCTGCCTGCTGCCTGGCCCGGCGTCGGCATCCGGGCGCGCCTGTCGACGCTAGGGGCGCCGCGTTTCCTCGGCGTCACATGGCGCGTGGACCCCCGATTACGACCTTCACACCGCGCCGACCCCCCTTCGGTGACCCCTCCGAAACCTTCCGGTGACATCAGCGCCGCGCGTCCCGGCCCGTCCCCCGGCGGATCATCCGTCGCACTGTGTGCGGGACTGGTACGCAGCCGATCCGGGGCGCGAGGCCAGGAAACGTGCCGAGGGCTAGCCCTGCCCGAGCAGAGGCGTCGCGCTGCGACCGCGATCACCGCCACGGAGGGTTCCGCTCCCGCATCGGTGTCGGCGTCGACCACCGGCTGATCCGTCTCGCGGCTGGCGTCACAGAGTCCAGCCGTCCGCACGCCTGGGGGCCGCCCGCACCGCCGGGGGCGGCCCCCAGCGGCGTGAGTACCAGCCGTCAGTAGTACCAGCCGTCAGTAGTGCCAGTCGGTGGTGCCGTCGGCGTCGCGCTCGGGGTCG
>Ga0105248_10009366_pt1 | contig 10781 bp, 9 predicted proteins | sample KBSS34metaG_FD_81524 | JGI IMG/M metagenome (GOLD analysis project Ga0105248, IMG submission 81524) | Switchgrass rhizosphere microbial communities from Kellogg Biological Station, Michigan, USA - KBS S3-4 metaG | ecosystem: Host-associated > Plants > Roots > Rhizosphere > Soil | place...
AAGCAAGGGACCTTTCGACAACGCCATGGGCCAAAACTCGTGCCAGCCCGAAGGGTTGCAGCCAGAATCGGCGATGGACTGCGTTGCTCGTCTTGGCAATAGAACGACTATTGCCTTCACCGGACGCCTTGCCCTCACCAATTCTGGCTGCAACGCACACGTGTTTCACTATGTTAGGCACTCCTGATGCATTTTTTAATGCAACGATTCTAACAGGCAATTGTCCGTGAGCCGCGGAGGAGACCGTTGAAAGCCGCATCATTCGAGTACGTGCGCGCTGCGTCGGTGGCCGAGGCGTGCGAAATGCTGCGGGAGGACGGCGATGACGTCAAGTTGATCGCCGGCGGGCAGAGCCTGGCGCCGATGATGGCGATGCGGCTCACGCGGGCCGCGCGGCTGATCGACATCAACGAAATCGGCGCGCTGAAATTGATTGCCTTCGGCGAGAACCTGGCGCGCACCGGCGCGTGCACGCGGCAATCGGTGATCGCGCGCGACGAGGCACTCGCCGCGCACGTGCCGCTCCTGCGCAAAGCGCTCGCGTGGGTCGGCCACGTGCAGACGCGCAACCGCGGCACCGTCGGCGGCAGCCTCGCGCACGCCGACCCGGCCGCCGAACTGCCGCTCGTCGCGCAGGTCCTGGACGCGCGCATGCAGATTCGCTCGTCGAGCGGAACGCGCAGCTTGCGGGCCGCCGAATTCTTCGTTGGCCCGCTGACCACCGCGCTCGCGGCGCACGAGTGTCTCGAGGAAATTCACTGGCCCATGTGGTCCGGCCGCCGCAGCGGCTCCGCGTTCACCGAAGTGAGCCGCCGCCACGGCGATTTTGCGATCGTCGAAGCGTGCGCGCAAATCGTGCTCGATGACGATGGCCGCTGCACCCGCGCAAGCTTCGGCCTTGGCGGCGGGGGCACGGTAGCGCTGGCGTTTCCCGACCTGGCCGCGCGCCTCAACGGCTCGATGCTCGAAGACGCGGTGCTGCAAAGCGTCGCGCGCGATGCCGCAAACGAACTCGATCCGGGCGGCGACCTGCACGCGAGCGCCGGCTATCGCAAGCATCTTGCAGCGGTGCTTGCGATACGCGTGCTCCGCGCGGCCTACGACGAAGCGAGAAGCAAGCCGTGAGCGAAACACTTTACCCGGTCACGCTCGAAGTCAACGGCGTGCTACACACGGCGCGGGTGCCCGCGCGCCTGTCGCTGGTCGACTGCCTGCGCGACGAACTGCGGCTCACCGGCACGCACATCGGCTGCGAGCACGGGATTTGCGGCGCGTGCTCGGTGCTGCTCGACGGCGAGCCGGTGCGCTCGTGCCTCATGTTCGCGGTGCAGGCCGACGGCCACAAGGTGACCACCGTCGAAGGTCTCGCCAACGCCGACGGCACGCCCGGCGTATTGCAGGACAGTTTTTGCGAGAAACACGCGCTGCAGTGCGGTTACTGCACGCCGGGCATGCTGATCGCGTCGCATGCGCTGCTGCAGACGGTTGCGCAACCGACCGACGCACAAATCCGCGAAGCGATTGGCGGCAATCTGTGCCGCTGCACGGGTTATCAGCAAATCGTCGATGCGGTCAAGCACGCCGCAGCGCGGCTCGCCAAAAAATAATTCATTGAACCGCAGATAAATGCAGATGAACGCTGAGAATTCCAAATCCGCTGAAGCGTCACTGGATCTGTTTTTCGTCCGCGTATATCTGCGTGCATCTGCGGCAAGTCGTTTTTGCATTGGGTTTAAATGTGAAAACTGACCTCAATCCGCAGAGCTTCCGCTATATTGGAAAGAAGCGCCGGACCAAGGAAGACCCGCGCTTCGTGACCGGCCGCGGCCGCTACGTCGCGGATATCGCTTTGGCGGGCGTGAAGCACGTCGCACTCGTGGCTTCGCCGCATGCGAGCGCGCGCATTGTTTCGATCAAGACAGAGGCCGCGCTGGCGCTGCGCGGCGTGCATTACGTGTTGACCGGCGAAGAGTTCTGCGCAGCGACCGATGCGCTCGCGATCGGCGTCGATGCTCCCAGCGTTGTGCGCTACTCGCTCGCAAAGGATGTGGTGCGCTACGCCGGCGAATGGGTCGCCGCGGTCGTCGCCGACACGCGCGCGATTGCCGAAGACGCGGTTGAGCTCATCGAAGTCGAGTACGAGCCGACGCCGCATGTGATTGATCCGGAGGAAGCCGTGAAAGACGGCGGTCCGCTCGTGCACCCGGCCCACGGCTCGAACGTGATACTCAAAAAGCACTTCACGTGGGGGCCGGTAACAGAGGCGTTCGCGCGCGCTGAGCACAAGCTGTCGCTGCGCGCGATCTGGGGCCGCAGCTCGACGGTGCCGATCGAAACCTTCGGCGTCGCCGCGCAATGGGACGCCGGCCAGCAGATACTCGATATCTGGGCGTCGATCCAGATGCCCAAGTTTCCGGACCAGGCCGCGCGTTCACTGCGCCTGCCCGGCAACGCGGTGCGCGTGCATTTCGACGTCGACGTCGGCGGCAGCTACGGCGTCAAGCGCGGCATCAAGCACACGGTGCTGGTCGGCTATCTCGCGAAACGGCTCGGCTTTCCCGTGCGCCTGATCGAGGACCGGCTCGAGAACATGCGCGGCGGCGACATGCACGGCCCCGACCGCATATTCGACATGCAGGTTGCATTCGATGACGACGGCACGCTGCGCGGGCTCAAGATCCGCGCGTTGGACGACGTCGGCGCCTACGCGGGCCGCTCGCCGTTCCAGCTCGGCAAGCCGGTCACCGCGATTTGCGGGCCGTACCGGATTGCCGCCATCGAGTACGTGCCAACCGCCGTGCTCACGAACAAGACGCCCGAAGAAGCGGTGCGCGGCTTCGGCCAGGCGCCGACCAATTTCGCGATTGAACGGACCATCGACTGCGTCGCGCGGCATCTGAACATGGATCCGATCGAAGTGCGCCGCCGGAACCTCATCCGCAAGGAGGAGTTCCCGTACCTGATACCGAGCGGCTCGACGTACGATTCGGGCGATTACCATGCGGTGCTCGACAAGGCGCTCGCCGCAATCGAGTACCCTGCCCTGGTCAAGCAACGCGATGACGCGCGGCGCGCCGGCAAGCTCGCCGGCATCGGCATCTCGACTTGCCTTGAGCCCAATGGCGGCAATTCCGGCTTCGAACCGCTGTTGAACCCAAAGAACGACTCGACGACGTGGATGGACTCGTGCGTCGTGCGCGTCGACCTGTCAGGCGCGATTACCGGCGTCATGGGCACGTCGTCGTCAGGTCAGGGGCACGAAACTCTGGTCTCGACGGTCATCGGCGAAGTGCTCCAGCGCGAGCCCGCCGACATTCGCGTCGTGCGCGCGGACTCGCTGCAGGCGTTGCCGTCGAACAGTCCGGTCGGCAGTCGCATGGCGATCATGCTCGGCGGCGCCGCGGCAGGTGCCGCGCGCAAGATCAAGGACACGCTGATCGAGATCGCCGCGCACAATTTGCGGTGCACGATCGAATCGGTCGAATACCGCGACGGCAATGCGTCCGTGCGCGGGCATCCCGACCAGAAGATGACCTGGGACGACCTGATCGCGATCGCGCACCGCAAGATCCACCAGATGCCGCCGGGCATAGAGCCGGGCCTGCAGGCCAAGTTCGTGTTTGAAGTGCCGACCGGCGGCAAGCTGCCGGCCGCCGACAACACGGTCCAGATTTATCCGTGCTACTCGTTCGAGGCGCACGTCGTCTACGTGGAAATCGATGCCGACACCGCCGCGCCCACGCTGCGCAAGTACGTATGCGGCCACGATTGCGGCGTGATGATCACGCCCGACATCGTGCACGGCATGACTTACGGCGGCATCGCGCACGGCATCGGCGCCGCGCTTTACGAGAAATTCAGCTACACCGCCGAGGGCCAGCTCGAAAGCGGCACTTTCATGGACTACCTCTTGCCGAGCGCGATGGAGGTGCCCACGATTGCCATCGTCGATCATTGCACGCCGTCCCCGCTGACGACGTTCGGCCAAAAGGGCTCGGGCGAGGCCGGCTACCTCGGCGCGCCTGCCGCCATCGCGAATGCGATCAATGATGCGCTGGCGCCGATCAACGCTCGAATTGACACCTTGCCGATCACTCATGATGCGCTGTGGCGCACAATCTCAAAAACTTTGTAGCCGCAGATGCACGCAGATAAACGCGATGAAAACAAAAACTTCTCAGAACTATCTGCGTTCATCTGCGTGTATCCGCGGCTAAATGGCAGTTGACTTAACAGAAATGGAACGCGCCCATGAAATCCACCGTCATCGACGTCCACGCGCACTTCACACCGAAGCTCATGAGCGAGCGCTTCGCGGCGAACGCCGCCAAATTTCCCGACGTGAAGCTCGTCAAGAGCGACAAGGGCGTCACGCTGCAGTTTCCGGGCACCGCCCCGACGCGGCCCATCATGCCCGGGCTATCCGATCTCGCCGCGCGCCAGGCGTGGATGGACAAAGCCGGCATCGACCACCAGGTGGTCGGCGGCTGGCTAGATAGCTTCGGCTACGAGTTGCCGGCGGCGCAGGGCGCGGCGTGGAGCCGTTATCTGAACGATTGCATGTGGGAGCAGTTCCGCGACGAACGGCGCTTCTCAGCGCTCGCCACGGTGCCGCTGCAGGACGGCAAACTCGCCGCCGAAGTGCTGGCCGAAGTGATGGAGCGCGGTTTCGCCGGTGTCATGGTCGGCACGCTGCCCAAGGGCGAGCACGGCGGCAATCTCGACGACCCGTCGCTCGACCCGTTCTGGGAAATGGCCGCGAGGCTCGGCGCCGCGGTGGTCCTGCACCCGATGTTCGTGTGCGGCGAGCCGCGTCTCGCGGATTACGATCTCGTAAATGCGATTGGCCGCCTCGTCGATTCGACGATCGCTGTTTCGCGTTTGCTGTTCTCCGGCCATTTGCTCAAGCACACGGGTATGAAGTTCGTGCTGTGCCACGGAGGTGCCGCGCTACCGTTCGGCCTGGGCCGCCTCGCGCGCAGCCATACGGCGCAAGCCGGCAAAGTCGCCGATCCGCGCAAAGGCTTCGCCACAATGTATTTCGATTCGTGCGTGTTCGACACCGACTCGCTCGATTACCTCGTGCAGAAGGCCGGCGTCGAGCGCGTGATGCTCGGCTCCGATGCGCCGTTCCCGATCGGCGACCCCGAGCCGCTCAAGGTTTTCAGCGGCGCGAAACTGAATGACGCGCAGAAGAAAATGATCCAGTCGGAAACCGCACAAAACGTATTCCGCCTGCGCGCCGACCCTTGGACGAGGAGCTGATCGTGAACAAACCACAAAATCTCGAGCCACAGAGGGCACAGAGAACACAGAGAAGAAAGGCAAAAGCCAGAATTCTTTATGGTTTTCTCTGTGTCCTCTGTGAACTCTGTGGCTATCTTTTTTTGATTGGAAACGCGTCGGCGCAAACGTGGCCGACCAAATCACTGCGCGTCGTGGTGCCGTTTACCGCGGGGAGCGCCACCGATACTACCGCCCGCGTCGTGGTCGAAAGATTGTCGATTCAACTCGGCCAGACCTTCGTCGTCGAGAACCGCCCGGGCGCCGGCGGCACCATAGGCGTCGGTGTCGTTGCCAAAGCCGAGCCCGACGGTTACACGATACTCGTGCATTCATCGTCGTTCACGGTCACGCCGTCGACTTATCCCGACACACCCTACAACACGCTGCGCGATTTCGCCGGGATCATGCCGCTCGCGAACCTGCCGAACGTACTCGTGATCGCGCCGTCGAAAGGCATCCGCTCGGTGAAGGAACTGGTGGCGGCGGCGAAAGCGAAGCCGGGGACGCTCACTTACGCGTCGGCCGGCGCAGGCAGCGCGACTCAATTGAACGCGGAGCGATTCCGCCTCGGCGCGGGATTCGAAGGGGTGCACGTTCCGTTCAAAGGCACTCCCGAAGCGCTCACTGAAATCCTGACCGGCCGCGTCGATTTTTATTTCTGTCCGGTGATAGGGGTACTGCAGTTCATCAAGGAAGGCCGCCTGCTGGCGCTGGCCGCCGGCAGCACTAAGCGCTCGTCCGCTTTACCGGACGTGATGACCACGCTCGAAGCCGGCATTCCGAATTCCGATTACAACTTCTGGGTCGGCATGATGGTGCCCGCGAAGACGCCGCGCGACATCGTCGACAAGCTCTATCAGAACACTTTGAAAGCATTGCAGGCGCCCGACCTCAAGGAACGCATGGGCAAAATCGGCGCCGAGCCGATGCTGATGACGCCGAAGGAATTCGACGCTTACATAAAAACGGAAATCGGCACCAATGCCGCGGTGGTCAAAGCAGCAGGCATCGTAGTCAATTAGGGGAGAGATCGATGCGAGTTTTCGTCTTTATTTCGGCCGCACTCGCGGCATGCGTGGTTCACGCGCAAGCGTACCCCGTCAAGCCGATCCGGTTATTAGTGCCTTTCGGCCCCGGCGGCGTCGGCGACATCACGTCGCGCGCGGTCATGCAGAAAATGAGCGAGGCGATGAACCAGCAGATCATCATCGACAACCGGCCCAGCGCCGGCGGCATCGTCGCCACCGAAACCGTCGCGAGGTCGGAACCCGACGGCTACACGCTCTACCTGATGAACAACACCAACGCGGTGAGCGCCGCGATGTTCAGGAAGCTGCCTTACGATACGGTGAAAGATTTTGCGATGGTGTCGACCATAGGCGCGTTCAGCCTCGGCGTGCTGGTGAGTTCCGAGTCACCGGCCAGGAGCGTGAAGGACCTGATCGCGCAGGCCAAGGCGAGCGGCGGCAAATTCAATATCGGCACCATCAACATCGGCACTACGCAGTTTCTGTCGGCCGAGCTGTTGAAATCGATGACCAGCATCGACACGACGACGGTACCATTCAACAATACGGCTGGCGTACTGACCGCATTAAGGGGTGGCAACGTGCAGGCGGCGATAGAATTCCTGCCGCCGGTGATCGGCCAGATCAAAGCCGGGGGCCTGCGTGCGATCGCGGTCACTTCCAAAGCGCGCTTTGCGCTGCTGCCCGACGTCCCCACGCTCGCCGAAAGCGGCATTGCCGGCTACGAAGTCTCGTCGTGGAACGGCATCGCGGTTGCAGCCAAAACGCCGAAAGCCATCGTCGAGCGGCTCAATAAGGAAATACACGCAGCGGTCAGCTCGGCGCAGATCAAGCAGCGCTTCCAGGAGCTGGGCGTCGAGCAGAACACCAGCACCCCCGACGGCATGCGCAAATTCCTGATCGACGAAATCGCCAAAGGGAACGCGCTCATCGACAAGGCGAAGATTTCGCGGCTGTGACGCAGAGGGCGCACTGCACCGCTCACCGATGGAGGACTGCATGAAAAAGCAATTCACGACAGGGCTGGTGACATTCGCGCTGTGCATCAGCGCTGCGAGCGGTGCCGACGTGCAGCCGACCAACGACCTGCCCAATCCCTACCAAACCACCGCGCCGTGGGGCAAGCCGGCAGATGGCCGGAAATGGGGCGCGTTGAACGGTGTCGCCATCGACAACGACGGCATGTCGGTGTGGGTCGCCGATCGCTGCGGCGCGAACCCTGATGTGCCGCCCGGCGTTTCACCAGTCGCGTACGACAGTTGCGCCGGGTCGAAGCTCGCGCCCGTAATGAAGTTCGATGCCGCCGGCAATCTCCTGAAGAGCTTCGGCGCCGGCATGTTCATATTCCCGCACAAGATTTACGTCGATCGCGAAGGAAACGTGTGGGTGGCCGACGCGCGCGGCCTCAACGAACGCGAACGCAAGCTCTATCCGCAGGACGCGGCGAAAGGTCATACCGTCGTCAAGTTCACCCCGACGGCAAAGTATTGCTGACCATCGGCAAGCCGGGTGTCGCCGGCAACCCGCCCGACGCGCTGACCGAGCCGACCAGCATCGTCGTCGCACCGAACGGCGATATCTTCATCGCTGAGGGACACAGCGGGCAGCAGCCGACCGCGACGCCCGCCACGGTCGCGCGAATTTCCAGGTTCACGCCGGACGGCAAGTTCGTAAAATCATTCGGCACGCTCGGCACCGGGCCGGTCGAATTCCGCACGCCGCACGACATCACGATGGACGCGCAGGGCCGCCTGCTGGTCGCCGACCGCGGCAACCATCGCATTCAGTTTATCGATCAGAATGGAACGTTCATCACCGAATGGAAACAGTTCGGCCGCCCGAGCGGCGTCTACCTGCGCGACGGCCTGATCTACGTCGCCGACTCGGAATCGAACGGCGTCGCGCCGAATCCGGGCTGGCTGCGCGGCGTACGCGTGGGCCGCCTGAGCGACGGTGCGGTGCTATACCGCATCCCCGACCCGCTCGAATTGAAAGGCACCAGCGCCGCCGAAGGCGTGGCGGTGGATGCGCGGGGCAATATTTACGGCGGCGAGGTCGGGCCGCGGCAACTAGTAAAACATACAAAAAATCCATGACAACGGCTTGACTCGAGGCGGCACAGACCGTTGTGTGCGATGACGCACCGACTGCTACTTGTGGCGATACTAATTTGCAATTTATTACCGCGAATCCATCGCCGCGAGGAGGTAGCCCCATGGAACCGAACTCAAGTCTGCAAGTCGCAACAGTTTTGCTGGGTATAGGCGCAGCAGGTGGCCTTGTGATGGCGGGCATACGCCTCAAAGGCGCTGATCGCCCGCCCAGCTGGCTGGCGATGCTGCACGGGGTGCTTGCCGCCGCAGCGTTGACCTTGCTGGCGTATGCCGCGTACACCGTGGGCATCCCGCCGCTCGCCAAATATGCGCTGGCGGTGCTCATTGTGGCCGCCGTCGGCGGCGCCGCGATCAATCTGATGTATCACGCCAAGATGCTGCCGCTGCCCATACCCATGGTCATCGGCCATGCTCTGATCGCTGCAGTGGGCTTCGTGCTCTTGCTGATTTGCGTCATGGGTCTCGGTCGCCCCGGGTAACTTGTTGCCGTAACGACGCCACAATTGGCGTCGTTCAGTTTTTCGGAGCTGGAGTCTCGTGGGCGCCACACCGCCGGAGCGTGGGTAGCCCGCTTCGGCTATTATTCTCGCTCGATGAAAACCATCCTCGCTCCCGATCCCAATCCCATCAAGCCCCAGTACGTGCCGCCTCCGGGCGCGTGCGACGCGCACTGCCACGTGTTCGGTCCCGGCGCGAAATTTCCGTACGCGCCGGACCGCAGCTACACGCCGCCCGACGCGCCGAAAGAACACCTCGCGGCATTGCATAAACATCTGGGCTTCTCGCGCGCGGTGCTCGTGCAGGCGAGCTGCCACGGCATCGACAACGCGGCGGTCGTCGATGCGCTGAACTCGTCGCAGGGTGCGTGGCGCGGCGTCTGCATGATTAACGACCTTGTCACCGATGGCGAACTTCGCGCGCTGCACGCGGCGGGCGTGCGCGGCGCGCGCTTCAATTTCGTCGCGCATCTGGGCGGCGCGCCGGATCTCCGAGTGATCGAGGCGGTCGTCAAGCGCATCAAGCCGCTCGGTTGGCACCTGCAGGTGCATCTCGACGCGCAGGACATCGCTGCGTACCGCGATTTCCTTCTCGGGCTCGACATCGTGTTCATCATCGACCACATGGGGCGCGTCGTCGCGAAGAACGGGCTCGAGCAGCCGCCGTTCAAGCTGCTGCTCGACCTGATGCAGGACGAACGCGTGTGGGTTAAGGTCAGCGGCTCCGAGCGCGTCTCGTCGACCGGCAGGCCGTACCACGATGCGATGCCGTACGCGCGCGCACTGATCGCCGCGGCACCCGACCGTGTGCTGTGGGGTACCGACTATCCGCATCCGAACGTGAAGGAAATGCCCAACGATGGCGAGCAGGTCGATCTCTTTGCACTGACCGTCGCGGACGAGGCGCAGCGCCGCAGGATCCTGATTGACAATCCGACGCGGCTGTATTGGACATAGGCGGCTAGCTCCTTCCTGCTGCGGAGCATTCCGCAGCCGGCGTTTCAATCGACGCGCGCGCCTGAAGCCTTCACGAGCGGCGTCCACTGCTCGATCTGCGCCTGGATAAACGCGCGATATTCCTTGGGCCCCGAAGCGATGATATCCATCGCGAGCCCGTTCAGGCGCTCGCGCACTTCCGGCCGCAGCAAAATTCGCGTCGTTTCTTCGTGCAGCTTCGCCACCACTGCCCGCGGCGTTTTCGCCGGCGCGTGCAAACCGTGAAAATTTAGTCCTTCGTAACCGGGCACGACCGTTGCGATCGGCGGCACGTTCGGCATGCTCGCGGTCGGCTTGGCGCTGGTCACGCCCAGCGCATGAAGTTTGCCCGCGTTGACTTGCGCGAGCGCCGTCGATACCGCGATCATCGCGTAATCGACCTCGCCGACGAGCACGCCGGTCAACGCGGGGCCGCCGCCCTTGTACGGCACGCTGATGACCTTGACGCCCGCCATGCTGCTCATCAGGTCGCCAAAGATATGCGCTGACGTGCCGATGCCCTGCGAGCCATAGCGCAACCCGCCAGGCCGTGCCTTGGCCTGCTCGATCAAGTTCTTCAGGCTCGTAATCGGCGATCCCGCGGGCACCACGAGTGCCAGCGGGAACGTGACCCACAGACCGATGTGCTCGAAGTCCCGCTGCGGATCGTACGGCAGGTTTGCGTACATCGCCTTGGCGATGGCCATCGTGGCGATGGAGCCGATTACAAGCGTGTAGCCGTCGGGCAGTGCCTTCGCCACGAGATCGCTGCCGGTGGTGCCGCCCGCCGACGGACGATTGTCGATGATCACTGCCTGGCCCATGCTTTCGGTCATGCGCTGGCCCATGATGCGGGCCAGCACGTCGGTCGAGCCGCCGGG
>Ga0105248_10009369_pt1 | contig 10780 bp, 7 predicted proteins | sample KBSS34metaG_FD_81524 | JGI IMG/M metagenome (GOLD analysis project Ga0105248, IMG submission 81524) | Switchgrass rhizosphere microbial communities from Kellogg Biological Station, Michigan, USA - KBS S3-4 metaG | ecosystem: Host-associated > Plants > Roots > Rhizosphere > Soil | place...
TAGCGATGACCAACGCCGCCATTGTCGCGTCCTTGCCGTTGCTGATTACTTCGGCGACGGCTGTGATCCTGATGCTTGCAATTGCTGGCCGGCGAAGTCATTTCGCCGCGGTGGCTATATCGCTTGCCGGGCTGGCAGTGGCGCTTCTGAGTCTTTTACTAGGGCCGACCGGCGCGTCGCATGAGGTTGGTTCGTTTCTTATTCTCGATTCGTACTCCGTGCTCTATATGGCGATCCTGCTGGGCGCCGCGGGCTTTGTGTTTCTGTTTGCGTACGACTACCTGGCGCGTCGGCAGGAGCATCGCGAAGAATTTTATCTTCTTGTGCTTCTTGCCACGACGGGGTCGATGGTACTGGCGGCCAGTCGAAACTTCGCCTCATTCTTCCTCGGGCTTGAGCTGCTGAGCGTGGCGCTTTATGCGCTGATTGCGTATCTTCGGCACGAGAGAGTCTGCATTGAGGCGGGAATCAAGTACCTGGTTCTGGCAGCTTCATCGTCATCGATCCTTCTGTTCGGGCTCGCGCTTATTTATTCAGAGACGGGCTCCATGGACCTGTCGCAATTTGTGACTATATCGAGTTCCGGGCCGGGTGGCTCGGTGGTGCTGCTGGCAGGCGCGATGCTCGCTTTGGTGGGCATCGGTTTCAAGCTGGCGGTGGTTCCGTTCCATATGTGGACGCCAGATGTGTACGAGGGCGCTCCGCTGCCGGTGACCGCGTTCGTTGCTACGGTGTCGAAGGGTGGCATGTTTGCGTTGGTGTTGCGCTGGTTTCATCCGGCAGCGAGCGGCGGTCTGGGAGGCGCGATGGGCGCGGTGCTTGCGGTGATCGCGATTGCTTCCATGCTCTCAGGAAATCTTCTTGCGTTGCGGCAGACGAATGTGAAGAGGATTCTTGCGTACTCTTCGATCGCTCACATGGGCTACCTGCTGGTGGCGCTCCTTGCGGGCGGGGCGTTGGGGGTGGCTGCGGGGACGTACTACCTCATCGCTTATCTGGTGACGATTCTGGGTGCGTTCGGCACGATGACGGCTCTCTCGGGCGCGCGCTGGGAGGCTGCTTCGATCGAGAGCTATCGCGGGCTCTTCTGGGAGAGGCCAGTGGTCGCGGGCGTGTTCACTACAATGCTGTTATCGCTGGCAGGAATACCTCTGACTGCGGGGTTTCTCGGAAAGTTTTATGTTCTGACGGCGGGTGCGGCGCAGTCGCGGTGGATCCTTCTGTTCACGCTCGTACTGAGCAGCACGATCGGGCTCTATTACTATCTGCGCATCGTGGTCGCGATGATCGCGCAGCCGCAGGACGCAGTGATCATCAGCGGCGCGGACACGGTTCGTGTTCCGCTTGCGGCTGCGGTTGCGCTGGCTGCGTTGACCGGTCTGGTGTTCCTGCTAGGGGTCTACCCCTCCGTGCTGTGGAACATCATCGTCGACGCGACGCGAAGCCTGGGTTGATCTTCGGAGTGGCCTCTAGCAAGGATACTTACCTTCGATGTAGTGCTCTAGCTGCTCGATGGTCTGGTCCTGCGCGAAGGAGATCCACTGAACGAGGTCACCGATGGAGATGAGACCGTGAACCTTACTGTCGCAGAAGACAGGGAGGTGACGGATGCGGTTGGTGGTCATGAGCCGCATCGCCTCGTCGACTGAGGTGTCAGGAGTGATGGTGATGAGTGGTTCGGACATGATCTCGCGGACGTGAGTGTCCTTGGATGAGCGGCCCTGCAGAATGACTTTCCTTGCGTAATCCCGCTCCGTCACGAGGCCTTCAAAGTTCGCGCCATCCATTACCAGGAGGGCGCCAATATCTTTGTCGGACATTATCTTCATGGCGTCATAGACTGTCGCAGTTGGGGGGACACTAAATACTTCCGTACCCTTTCTGCGGAGAATGAATAGAACGGGATCGAAGATTTTCATTAGCAGCACCTCGGGCGCAGTTGCACCGGAGAGTGGCCTTCATGGGAGGGGCGAGGAGAGCGCCCAGTGTCAGGTTCGGGGTGTGACCCCGCTCAACCCGTTGAAGCAGAACGTCACTCGGTGCCACATCATACGCTCAGGACCAGAACATTCGTCCAGAGGTTTTTTGAGTATTTTTCCACCTGTTCGAAGAGGCGAAAGCGCATGTGCGCGGCACCCCACCCCTCCCCGGCTTTTTGCACAAAGTCTTCAATTCATTTGACTTAGGTCCGGACTTGCAACGCAGAGTCCTGATTTTATGTGGCCTCTGTCGGCAAAGTCTTGATAATAAAAGAAAATGCCCCAGCGACTGGCGCGGGGGCATCTGTTTCCATCTCCTTTAAGTGTAGCAAGTTGAGGGTAATTAATCGGCACATTATATTGTCTTTGGTTTCATGGATTTAGAAGGTTCTGGGGCTTGACAAGGTTTCGGGCGTTTTCGGGGAGACGATGGTTTGGGGACCTATGATTAAGGATGCCGAATGAACGTCTACCTGATTGCGCTATTGCTGTACTCCATCTTCCTGATGGCACTTGGCGTTGTGATGCGGAGGCGGGTAAAGAATACCTCCGACTTTCTGGTGGCAGGCCGGAGCCTTGGCCCTGGCCGGTTGTTCGCGACGTTTCTGGCGGCAAACATCGGGGCTGGTTCGACGGTGGGGGCGACGGGGCTGGGATACCGGCTGGGGATGTCGGCGTGGTGGTGGGTCGGCTCGGCGGCGATCGGGACGTTTTTGCTGTCGCAGTTTCTGGGGCCGAAGCTGTGGATGATCGCGAAGGAGCATGGCCTTTCGACGCTGCAGGATTTTCTTGAGCTTCGCTACGGCAAGGCGGTGAAGGCGGTGATCGCGATGTTGTTCTGGCTGGGCGCTTTGGCGATCCTGGCTGGACAGTTGATTGCGATTGCGTGGATTCTGAACACGGTGGCGGGGATCCCGAAGTGGCAGGGCTGCCTGATCGGCGGCGCGGTGGCGATTGTGTACTGCGTGTCCGGTGGACTGATGGCGTCGTCGTTTGTGAATATGTTTGAGCTTGCGGTGACGATGTCGGGCCTGTTGCTGGCGGTGCCGTTTGCCCTGCATGCGGTGGGCGGGTGGGGACACCTGCACGAGCTTGTGCTGGCGCACACGGGGAGCGAAGAAAGAACAGCGGCGATGTTCAGCATGACGGGCGCGGGTGGGAAACAGATTCTGGCGTGGCTTGCGATTCTGGTGCCTTCGTTCATGGTTTCGCCGGGGCTGGTGCAGAAGGTGTATGGAGCGCGGGACGTGAGCGCAGTTCGACGTGGCGTGGGATTGAACACTCTGGGGCAGGTGGTGTTCGCGTTCGTTCCTCCGGTGCTGGGGCTGTGCGCGTTTGCAGCGCTGCCGCACCTTGCGAATGCGGAGCTGGCGCTGCCAGAGGCGATGAAGGCGCTGCTGCCGAAGTGGCTGGGGGTGTGGACGCTAGCTTCGATCTTTTCGGCTGAGTTGAGCGCGACGGACGCGATCCTGTTCATGCTGTCGACGTCCCTGGCGGTGGATCTTTACAAGACGTTTCTGAATCCGGGAGTTTCGCAAGAGAAGCTGTTGCGAGTGAGCCGGGGAGTGCTGGTGGGTGCGGGGATTGTCGGAATTGTGCTGGCGGCGCTGCTGCCCTCGATCATCGCGGCGGTCTCGATCTTTTATGGGCTGATTGCAGTGGCGTTATTTGTGCCGGTGCTGGCGGGGCTTTATTTGCGGCGCGTATTGTCGGCGGCGGCGTTGAGCAGCATATTCGCTGCGCTGGCGGCGACGCTGTTTGCGATGAGGCATGCTGCAAGCGTTGGCGCGTTGTCGCCGCCGGCGATTGGGATTCTGACGGCGGCTGTGGTGATGGTTTTGTTTCGTATATTTGCGCCGTCGTCGTCGAAGCCCGCGCGAGAAGAAGCATTAGAGAAGAGAATGCTGTAGGGAGTTTTGCGAGATGAAGCGTCGTGAGTTTGCACGGAGTCTGCTCGGTCTTCCGCTGGTGGCTGCACTGCCGGCACGAGGTGCGTTTGCTGCCGGGATGGAGGCGCTGGCGCTGCCGGAGGGCGGGTCGATTACAGATGTGCCGGGGCTGAAGGTGGGGCAGTACACGCTGAAGGAGCGTCCGACGGGCTGCACCGTAGTTATCTGCGAAAAGGGCGCAACGGCGGGGGTGGATGTGCGGGGCTCGGCTCCAGGGACGCGTGAGACAGATCTGCTTTCGCCGCTGAACACGGTGGAAGAGGTGCAGGCGATTCTGTTGTCGGGAGGCAGCGCATACGGTTTGGCGGCGGCGACGGGTGTGGTGCGCTGGCTGGAGGAGCGCGGGCTGGGATATGGAATAGGCAAGGGTGTCGTCCCGATTGTTCCGGCGGCGATTCTGTACGACCTGGGGGTTGGGGACTTCAAGATACGGCCGGGGGAAGATGCCGGATATAAGGCGTGCGAGGCGGCTACTGCGGGGCCGGTCGAGGAAGGGACTGTGGGCGCGGGTGCAGGAGCGACGGTGGGGAAGATGTTCGGGCAAGAGTTTGCGATGAAAGGCGGCGTAGGGACGGCCAGCGCGAAGGTGGGCGACACGGGGATCGTGGTGGGCGCGATTGTCGCGGTGAATGCAGCAGGAGATGTTGTGGATCCGCGGACGGGAAGAATTGTTGCCGGGGCGCGCAATGAGAACGGCAAGGGCTTCCGCGATTCGATGGCGGAGCTTATGAAGGGTCATCAGGTGCTGTCGGAGACCGCGACGAATACGACGATTGGCGTGGTGGCAACGAACGCTGCGTTCGGCAAGACGCACATGACGAAGATTGCTCAGATGGCTCACGACGGACTGGCGAGAGCAATCAACCCAGTACATACGACGTCTGATGGAGACACGATCTTTGCTATGTCGACAGGGACGGCAAAGGCTAAGGCACATGCTTCGGCGATTGGAGCGATTGCGGCTACGGTGTTGTCTCGCGCGATTGTTCGGGCGGTGATGCAGGCGAAGAGCCTGCCCGGGCTGCCTTCGTATGGAGAGTATGTAGCAAAGTAAAACCCCGCGTCAGGCTGGTGGCGCGGGGTTATTGCAGAAAACGTGAGAGAGAACCAAAGGCAGATCAGTGCATCAGGTTCGGAACCACGTTTACGGCAACCTCAGTACCCTTCAGGACGTTGAGCTCACGGATGAGCTCCTTTTCCTGCTTACCAATCGTCCAGGAGTAAGCGATTGCGCTGTCGGGGCTGGAGATCTCGTGAAGGAAGTAGTGGTCGCCATATTTCGCGAAGGTGACTCTTCCGACTGCGAGAGTCTTGGACTCGCTCTGCGGCAGAACCATGGTGATGATGCGATTGCGGGCATCATCGCTGCTCAGCAGCATGACGTGTTCCCCCTGCTTGGAGAACGTGTAGGTTCCGGCAGGCATGACCCGGGAGCCAACCTGGAATGCGAAGGGAATGTTTGCCTTGGCTCCGGACGAAGTCTGCGCGAGCGCGCTGGACGGAGTGGCGGCGATGCCAATGGCAAGGGCGGAGGACACGAGACCAGAGGCGAGAAAGGAAGTAATTGAGCGTTTCATGACCTGTCTCCTTATCTGAAGGCCTTCTCCACAATTGCCTTCACTCTGATAAGCGGAGAACAGGGAGAAAAGGTGCCATGGGTGAAGAGATTTAATTTGTGTTCGCTCTGTGCGGCTCTGTTTGTGTAGCGCAAATGGAGACCCCGCGCTGCATAGGTCAGCGCGGGGCTTGCCGTTCGAGTGATCCGGAGAGTCAAGGCAGATTTAGCGGAGGCTCGGGATTACGTTGACGGCTACTTCGGTAGGCTGCTGATTGCGCAGCTCGCGAACGATGTTCTTCTCCTGCTTAGTGGTGGTGCAGCGATAGGAGGTTGTGCTGCCGGCGACCCAGACGTTGTGCAGGAAATAATGATCACCGTATTTGTTGAATGTGATCTTGCTTACCGTGGCAGGCTTTACGCCGTTATCACGAAGTGCCATCGCAAGGGCCTGGACATGGTTGTCGGTGCCGCTGAGCCGCATGATGCTGCCGTTCTCCTGACCGATGATATAGGTTCCGGCCGGCATGAGCTTGCCATTCGCCTGAAACGCGAAGGGGATGTCCGCCTTGACGAGTGAAGTAGACTGCGCGAACGACGGGGTTGCCGCGCCAATTGCAAGGGCGCACGACACGAGACCAGAGGCAACAAGGGAAGTGATTGAGTTTTTCATGACTTTCTCCTTTTCCTGGAAGGCCGTCTCCGCAATTGCCTTCTATCTGGATAAGCGGAGTTGAAGGAGAAAAGGTGCCATGAAGCCGAAAGTACTTGGGCTAGCTTTGGGGGGTGCTCTTTTGTATCTCTTCGAAGAGCCACATGCGGGCGAGGGACCAGTCGCGCTTGACGGAGCGGGGGGCGATGCCGAGAACGCCGGCGACTTCTTCGACGGAGAGGCCGCCGAAGTAGCGCATCTCCACCACTTGGGCCTGGCGGGGGTTCAGTTTCTCGAGGCGCGTGAGGGCGTCCTCTAATAGAAGGATCTCGGCGGAGGTCTCTTTGGAGATGGCGATGCCTTCGTCAAGGTCGACGCGAACCTGCTTACCGCCGCGCATGGCGGCGTTGTGCTCGCGGGCGTGGTCGACGAGGACCCGGCGCATGACGTTGGCGGCAAAGCCGATGAAGTGCGCATGGTTCTGCCACTCGACGTGGTCCTGCTGTGCGATTCGCAGGTAGGCCTGATTAATGAGGGCTGTGGCTTGGAGGGTGTGGTCACGGCGCTCTCGAGACATGTAGCCCTTGGCGAGGCGGTGGAGCTCGGTGTAGACGAGGGGGAGGAGCTGGTCGGCGGCGGACTTGTCCCCGCGATTCATCGCCTTCAAGAGAAGCGTGACTTGTCCGTCGGATGAGGACATAAGTGGCTCCAGCCTTGCCGTGTGAGCCATTCTACGCTGAACGGGTGTCGTTGAGGTAGAAGGAGTTGGCCCTTTTGGATGGCCGAATACGCTTATAGATATGAGAGCACTACGCGTTGGATAACGTGATAAGCTGCTCGCGAAGAATTGGCCGGAACTTTGAGCGCCCCGCATCGTCAAATTGACGTAGGTGCGGGAGGCGTTTTATCTCATGGTCTGCAATGCTGGCTTTCCAAGCCTTTGCAGGCGCTGATGCACCTGTCCGGTTCTATCTAGGGCCCAAGCTGAGGAATCGAAGCCCTTTACCGGCGTTTTAGGCCGGTAGGGAGGATGAGGCCATGGCTGGAGAGCGCGAAACCGTCGATGAGTTGTTCGCCGCTGCGTTAGAGCTGGCGCCGGAGGATAGGTCCGCCTTCCTCGAAGGAGCCTGCCGCGATTCTCCTGAGTTGAAGCCTGTTGTTCGCCAGATGCTTGATCGGGAAGAGGCGATGGGGAGCTTCCTGGAGCAGCCCGCATTCGAAGCTCACAGAGGGGCGGCGCAGTTTGCTCCACTAGAGGACGAGGAACCAGTTGCGCCTCAATATCAGGCCGCCCCGCGCGCCACGACCGGACCACGGTGGAAGGTCGGCGATGTTCTGAACGGCCGCTTCGAGATAGTGCGGTACATCGCTCGTGGAGGCATGGGCGAGGTGTACGAGGCCGAGGACCGCAGGCTGCAGGGAGTGCACGTTGGGCTGAAGACACTGCTGTCGCATTCAGCGGAAGACCCCGGGATGCAGAAGCGGTTCGAGCGCGAGATTCTGCATGCGCGCGAGGTGGTGCATCCGAATCTCTGTCCTATCTATGACATTTATCAGAGCGAGCAGACTGGGCGTCCGGTCACGTTTCTGACGATGAAGCTGCTAAACGGGGAGACACTGGCCAGCCGCATCGCGAAGCAGGGACCCCTGAAGGTGCCGGAGGCTGCAGCGATTATTCGGCAGGTGGGCGATGCGTTGATTGCGGTGCACGACGCCGGTATTCTGCACCGCGATATCAAGGCCAGCAACATCATGCTCGAGGGACACGGCGCCGCGGTACGGGTGTGCCTGATGGACTTCGGGCTGGGGCACGCGTACCAGGCGGGAGCGTCGATGCTCTCGACAATTGGCCTGGCGGGAACGCCGGCGTATATGGCACCGGAACTGTTTCGTGGGGAGCAGCCTTCGACGTCGACGGACGTGTACGCAATCGGCGTGGTGGCGTATGAGATGCTGGTCGGCCATGTGCCGCGGTTCAGCCCAGGTAACGAGCTGGAGACGGGGCGTGACCCGGTCTTCGACAAGCTGCCGGCGGAGTGGAAACGGTTTATTCGCGGGTGCGTTGAAGCGGATGTTACGCGGCGGTTTGGGACCGTTCGAGACGCGATGGCCTCGCTGCAGCCAGGATATGTTGGGCCACCTCCGCTAGCGACCGTGGGAGCGCAGAAGCATGCAATCTCGCGGCGACAGATGCTGGGGATGGGAGCAGGGGCGTCGCTGGCGCTGATGGGAGGTGCATGGTACGAGTGGCCACGGATCGATAGCTGGATGCATCCGCTTCCGGACAAGCGATTCGTGGCGGTAATGGCTTGGCCGTCAGAGGCAGGGGATTCGTCGGCCGTCGTGTCGACGGTTTTGGATTCGATTCGTAACCGGCTAGCGCGGGCGGAGGCCTATGTAAAGAACCTGATGGTGATCTCGGCAAAAGATCTGCAGGGCAATGTTCCGGTGGTGGCTCCGGCTGAGTCGGTGAGCTTGCTGGGGGCGAATCTTGTGCTTGCAGCTTCGCTGAAGACGGGTGCAACGGCGGTCTCTCTACTGCTGCAGGTGCTGGATGCCTCATCGCAGAAGACGCTGCGTAAGCAGCTGATTGTGACCTCCAAGGACAAGATCAACACGCTTGCGGACCGAGGTTCAGAAGAATCTGCGAAGCTGCTTGGTCTGCCTCAGCGCGAAAAGAAGCTAAGGGATGATGAGGCGTTGAAGACGATCTCGCCTGAAGCGTTTCAGTTGTTCACGCAAGCCGAGGAACTGGCTAATCAACCGAACGCTCCGAATCTTGATGCGGCCATCCTGAAATATACGGCGTGCCTTTCCAAGGAGCCACGTTTTCATCTTGGATATGCGAAGTTGGCTATGGCGTATACACGTCAGTACTGGAAATACTCGCACGACCCCGCACTGCTCATTCTCGCGCAACAGAATGCTGAGAAAGCTGCCGATGAGAATTCGGCATCAGCATTGGGTCTGCTGAGCCGAGCTCAAGTGTATCTGTATTCCGGAAGGCAGGAAGAAGCGCTGGCCTTTATTGGAAGATCGCTTAAGGTCGACCCTGACAATCCCGACACGATGTTTTCGAAGGCCCAGGCGCTTCGCTTCATGAACCGATGGGCGGAGGCGGAGCGGGTGTATCGCGAAATCATCGCCTCGCGGCCTAACTATTGGCCTGCACACAATGAACTGGCGTTTATCTTTTCACGCCAAGCGAAGTATCAGCAGGCAGCAGCGGAGTTTGATGCCGCGGCTCTGATGGCACCTAACGTTGCACTGCCACTGGCAAATCTGGGCACGATGTACATTTCGCTGGGGAAGTACGACGAATCCATCGACGCATCACAGCGCAGTATTGCAAGGGGTCCAAATCCAACCGCGTTTCGTAATCTAGGCGACGCTTCTTTTACTCGCAGGGACTACAAGGCTGCCTTGGATTACTACGAGCAGGCTGCAAAGCTGGCTCCGAAATCACATCTTGAACGACGCGACATCGGCGACTGTTACGCCGTGTTGGGGAATGCCCCAAAAGTTCGCGAAAACTATCAGAAAGCTGCGGATCTACTGACAGAAAGTTTGGGCACTAATCCACGCAATGGCCCCGCATGGATGACGCTTGCGTTCTATCACGCGAAGGTGGGCGATGCCGCTGCGTCACTAAAGGATATGCAAAACGCCGATAAATACGGCGCTGCGGACGTGAAGTCGAAGTTCATGAAGGTCCAGGCTCTCAGTCTGCTGGGGAAGAGACAGGAAGCGCTGGCCTTGTTGCTGGAATGTGTCAAACAAGGACTGTCTCCCGTTGAAGTAGAGCTAGCACTCGATTTGAAAGACCTTCGCAAGGATCCGAAGTACCTCGCTTCAATCCCGAAGGGCTCTTCAAACGGTTCGTCGGCCACGTAGGAGTAATACGCTTTCGACATCTACCTGAACGGAGAGAAGGAAATGATGACTCATCGGAAGTTACTACTTGCGATCTTTAGTGCCCTCGCGATTGGTGCCTTGCTAGGATTTGCAGCGCCAAAGCCGTCCCACCCGAATGGCGGGAACACAATTATCTTCCATGTTCTGCCCACAGGTAAGGTTTATCTCGCGCCTGTTGAAGGCGACCATATCTTTTGGAAGGATGAATCGGGAACAAAACCTGTAAAGGTTCACTTTGCACATCAGGCACCTTGCAAGCGAGGTAACGACAAGGCCGACTGCATAGTTACAGATTCACAATCACTGGCGATTTATTCCTGTAGAGATCAATCCGGTCAGATAGTATGTGGCGATCCCGGCGTCGATCCAAACAGCGAGGGAGGAGATAATCGTCCCCAGATCGCTGCGGGTGCGATGGCGAGTACGAATCCGCCGCCGGCCGAAGTCGCAGCTTTGGAAATCGGCTGCGACGACCAGGGAAATACCACTGTGCTCGACGACAAAGGACAATCGAATCCGAGTGTCCATCCTGAAGCTACCGTGCAGTGGACTGCACAAGGTTCGAATGGAAAGCGAATGGGCTTCAAGATTTCAGACATTGACCCGGCAGCCGGATGTACTGCGGATCCCGCGGGTTCATACGGCTCGGGTCGAATTCAATCCTGCAAATCAATGAGCAATCCTGGGTCTGTGAACTATATGGTGACTCTGACAAACAATGCATGTAAGA
>Ga0105248_10009370_pt1 | contig 10780 bp, 14 predicted proteins | sample KBSS34metaG_FD_81524 | JGI IMG/M metagenome (GOLD analysis project Ga0105248, IMG submission 81524) | Switchgrass rhizosphere microbial communities from Kellogg Biological Station, Michigan, USA - KBS S3-4 metaG | ecosystem: Host-associated > Plants > Roots > Rhizosphere > Soil | place...
AAGGAAGGTGCGAGATGAGATTGACCATTGCGACGGCTGTTGCGGCGACCTTGGCGCTGACTCCAGTGCTGGCGGCGGACAACGAGGCAGCCAAGCGACTGAACGGTGCGGGGATTGTTTTTTCGGAGGTCATGAACGCCCCCGACAAGGGCATTCCTCAGGAACTCCTCGAGAAAGCACACTGCATCGTGATTGTCCCGGACCTCAAGACGGCGGCGTTCGTGGTCGGGGGAAAATATGGCAAAGGGGTCGGGGGAAAATATGGCAAAGGGTACGTGTCCTGCCGCAACGCGAGCGGAACGGGATGGTCGGCGCCCGGCACGGTGCGCATCGAAGGCGGGAGCGTGGGCTTCCAGATCGGCGCCTCGTCGACGGATCTGATCATGTTGGTGATGAGTGAACGGGGCGCGGACAAACTGCTGTCCAGCAAATTCGCGCTGGGGGCGGAAGGCTCCGTGGCGGCCGGCCCAATCGGTCGCACCGCGACGGCGCAAACCGATGCGCAGATGCGCGCGGACATCCTGTCGTGGTCGCGAACGCAAGGGTTGTTTGCCGGCGTCGCGCTGGAAGGGGCCACGCTGCGCGAAGACTTGGACGACAACGCCGCGCTATACGGCAAGAGACTGGAGAACCGCGCCATCGTGACGACCGGTGCGCGCTCGCCAAAGGCTGCGGCGAGATTACTTTCGCTGCTGAACCGGTATTCGGCCCGAGAGCGCACGAGCTAGTCGCCCAATGGTCATTGCGTCTGCGTGGGTGAACCGCGACGCCTCATGACCATTATGAGAGACACGCGGCAGCCCACGCAGGTCGCGGGAAGAGACGATGGGAGACCAGTATGGTGAAGAACTGCCGATGGGTGCTGCTGCCGCTGGCGCTGATGGCCGGCGTCTGGATCGCGACTCCGGGATGCGCTGCACGAATCTCCGCCGGTCGCGGCGACTACCGCCCGAATGTCCAGCGCCACGCGTTCGACGAGGGCCGTCGGAAAGGCTTCGAGCGCGGCCGCGACGACGCAGAGCACCGGCGCCAGCGTTCGTACGAGCAGTACAAGGAGTACCGCGAAGGGGACGGCGGCTATCGCCGCGATGACGGTGACCGCGACGCGTATCGCGAGGCGTTCCGGCAAGGGTTCCGTGCCGGTTACATGGAGGCCTTGAATCAGTGACGCGACTTGGATGATCGAGACAGGCGTCGTTAGACCGCCTCGGACTACACGGAGAGGAGTATTTTATGAATCGCGATGAACTCGAAGGCAAGGCCGAAGCACTCAAAGGCAAGATCAAACAGGCGGCCGGTAAGCTCACGCGGGATCCTGACCTGCACGACGAAGGCGTCGCCGACGAAGTCGCCGGAAAGACCCAGGCGGCCATCGGCCGCACGAAACGCAAGGTTGGCGAAGCCATCGAACACGTCGGCAATGTCATTAAGAAATAGGCTTGTTGGTTCGGCCTTTACGAACGGATGGGTAGTGCGATGAAACGGACGAATCACAGCTCCACTGAACGCTGGCTACGGCTCGGCGTGCTGGCGATCGGCATCGCCATCGGCACGGCCACGCCGGCGAGGGCGCAGGGTTTTATCAGTCCACTCATCGGGTTGGATTTCGGTGGCGACGCGCAGTGCCCAAACCTGACCGGCTGCCAGGACAAGAAGGTCAACGCGAGCGTCTCGTTTGGCGCCATGGGCAACCTGTTGGGCTTCGAGGAAGAGATCGCGTACGCGCCCGACTTCTTCGGCAGCGCGGCGGGACTCTCGTCGAGCGTGCTGACGGTGATGAGCAACGTCATGGTCGTGCCCAAGATTGGTCCGGTGCGCCCTTACGTGGAGGGCGGGATCGGCCTGATCAAGACCCATGTTGATCTGACGACGACGAGCGTCTTCACGACCAGCAATAACGGGCTCGGATGGGACGTCGGCGGGGGCGTGATGGGGTTCATCGGCGATCATGTGGGCCTCCGCGGCGACCTTCGCTACGTCCACGCCTTTAAGGACCTCACGGTCCTGGGGTTCACCCTGAGCAACGCGAAGCTCAATTACGGCCGCGCGAGCGTCGGCGTGGTGCTGAAGTTCTGACGATGTCCACGTCTGAAAGGCGTCCGCCGATGCAATTCCAGAACGACCGCCACCCGTGGAACGTGCGCGGTCTACTCGAGTCGACGGCGACGCCTTTCACCATCGCCGATTACGGACCAGGCGGCTCGCAGTCCAGTGCGCGCTTCCGAGGCCAGACTCAACAGTGTCGGCCGTCAGGCGGATACGAAACCACTGGAGCTTGCCCTGGCGAAGATCGACGAGGCGCAGCGCATGGCCGGTCAGCTCAATCAGGATGCGAACGCGCTGGCCGCGGACGCGGCGAAAGCGATCACCGTCGTGCTGGACACCACCGTGAAGCGCTAACGAGCAGTTGGAGAGACGGCACAGACCGATGGTTTGTCACAGCGCAATAGAGAAGGAACGGGCTCGAGCTACCGAAGCGGTACGCCGCCAAGGGACGCAAGAATTTGTGGTCAATGACAAAGGGAGTCGTGATGAGAGGCTTTGTGCAAGACATCGAGGATCTCGCCGTCAAGAATGACGAGTTTCGCCGTGTGCTGTACACCGCACAGCACTGCCAACTCGTGGTCATGGCGCTCAAGGCCAAGGAAGAGATCGGGGCCGAAGTTCACACGCTCGACCAGTTCTTTCGCGTGGAAGCGGGCACGGGTGAGGCTATCCTCGACGGTGTGCGGACAGCGATCCGAGCGGGCTTCGCGGTCGTCGTCCCGGCCGGGGCGAGTCACAACATCATCAATACCGGCAGTGTGCCGTTGAAGCTGTATACGCTGTACGCGCCTCCGAATCATCGGGATGGCGTCGTCCACCATACCCGCCTCGACGCGGAGGCCGACAACGAACACTTCGATGGTAAGACGACCGAATAGGGAGTCGACTGGAAGAAGGAGAAGGTACCGTCATGCTGATCCTTGTGATTGTTGTCCTGGTGCTGCTCTTTGGAGGCGGCGGCGGCTATTACTACGGCCGCGGTGCCGGATGGGGCGGGCCGCACTACGGGGGCGGCCTGCTCGGTCTTGTGTTGATTATCCTGTTGATCCTCTGGCTCACTGGCAACATCGGCGGCGGCATGATGATCCGTTAGGTTAGACGTTCGGCCTCAAGCCATCAACTGAGTCGCCGCTTTTCTTACGTAGGAGGAAACGAGATGAACGCAGTCAAGATGGCAGCCATCGTGCTCATCGCGGCTGGGGTCTTGGGGTTGGTCTATGGCAGTTTCAGTTACACCAAGGATACCCACGAGGCCAAGCTGGGTCCGCGCGAGCTGTCGGTGAAAGACAAAGAGACCGTCAACATCCCGGTGTGGGCCGGCGTGGGGGCGATCGTTATTGGCGGCACCCTTCTGCTGGTCGGTGGAAAAAAAGGCTAGCGACTTGCACTCGGCGCGACTTCGACGTCATTCTGAGCCGCATGGACACCAAGTATGTCGGCGACGGGAGCTTGCGCCGCCAGCTCCACGTCCTCGTGCTGATGTTCGCGACCGGTCTCGGTCTCTATCTCTGTTACCGGATGGCCCTGCCGTTCGTGCCGGCCCTGAGCTGGGCGCTGGCGCTGGCGGTCCTGTTCATGCCTGTCCATCGGTGGCTGAAGTCCACGGTGAAGCGCTCAAACCTCGCGGGGTCCGTTTCAGTCTTGGTGATCGCCCTGGTTGTGATCGTGCCCGCAGCGTTCATGGGGCAACGCCTGGTCTCGGAAGCCGCGGCGGGTGCGGACGCGATGAAGGCCAGAGTCGATTCCGGTGAGTGGCAGCACCTCCTCGATGGCCACCCGCGCCTCGCACCCTTGGCCCAACAGATCGGGCAGCAGATCGACTTGCCTGGAATCATCGGCACGATCGCGACAGGACTGACCAGTGTCGCCGGGGCTTTCATCAAGGGCTCCGTGATACAGGCGGTCGACCTGCTGCTGACGTTCTATCTGCTGTTCTACTTCTTGCGCGACCATCACGTAGTACTTGCGTCGCTGCGGTCGCTGTCGCCGCTTTCCGAAACGGAAATGGACCGTCTGCTCAGCCGCGTGGGCGATACGGTTCACGCCACGGTGTATGGCACGTTGACCGTGGCCGCGGTGCAGGGCTCGCTCGGGGGATTGATGTTCTGGTGGCTGGGTCTGCCGGCGCCCTTGCTCTGGGGACTCGTGATGGCCGCGCTGGCCGTCGTCCCGGTACTGGGCGCCTTTGTCGTATGGGTCCCGGCCGCTCTCGTGCTCACATTGGAAGGCAGCTGGGTGAAAGCGTTGATTCTGGCCCTCTGGGGCGGAGTGGTCGTCGGCGGCATCGACAACGTGATCTATCCCATCCTGGTTGGAAACCGGTTGAAGCTCCACACGATCCCCGCGTTCATGGCCATCGTCGGTGGCTTGATCGTCTTCGGCCCGTCCGGCCTGATTCTCGGACCGATGGCCCTGACCGTTACCATCGTGCTGTTGGAGATCTGGCAGAGCCGAATGCGTGAAACCGATCAGGCGCAGCTGCCACACTGACCGGTGAAAGGGCGGACGATGCCTCGAGTCACGCATCCCGAGCGACACCGGACGGAACGGATCGGTTGGCTGCGCGCCGCAGTCCTGGGGGCGAACGACGGCATCGTCTCCACGGCTAGTCTCATCGTCGGCGTGGCGGCCGCGAATGCCGGGCGCAGCGAGATGCTTGTTGCCGGTGTCGCGGGTCTGGTTGCGGGTGCGATGTCGATGGCCGCCGGCGAATACGTCTCGGTCAGCTCGCAGTACGACACCGAGCAGGCGGATCTGGCGCGCGAGCGGGGCGAGTTGGATGCCCAGCCCGAATTCGAGAGACAGGAGCTGGCCGCCATCTACGTGGCGCGAGGGCTGACGCGAGAACTCGCCACGCAGGTGGCTCAGCAGCTGATGGCGCACGACGCTCTCGGGGCTCACTCACGGGATGAGCTCGGCATGTCCGAAACTGTCAGCGCGCGCCCAGTGCAGGCCGGCCTGACGTCGGCTGCCACGTTCGCCGTCGGCGCAGCGTTGCCGCTGCTGACCGCGCTCGTGTCACCCGTGCCACAGCTGGTTCCCGTGGTGGCCACCACCTCATTGGTGTGTCTCGTCGCCCTCGGTGCCCTCTCGGCGCGAACCGGCGGAGCGCCCGTGCTCAAGGCGTCTCTGCGCGTGGCCTTCTGGGGAGCGCTGGCCATGGGCATCACCGCTATCGTGGGCAGGCTGTTCGGTACGGTGGTGTGAATGCTGCGGCGTCCCATTCGGCACACTGCGCCCGCGCATTTCATCGAAGATCACGGCGTGGTCAAATGATGATCGTCGACGACTTCCTGCCGGTGTCTGAGGTCTCACATGTCGTCGCACCGTCGAGCGCTCGCCGAAAGCGCTCGCGTGATTCTCCATCCCGCCGATACGCTCGTCGACGGCGCCCGCGTGCGCGACCGCCCGTCAGTGAACTAGCCGGTCACGGAGAGGTCAGGGCCTTGGCTCGGCGCTCGCACCGTCGTCCCAGAAGAACCGCCGCACGTGGTGACGGCAACACTCCGGCACCTCGCCTCTGAGGAGGGAGAGTACTCGTGCGGCCTTGTGGAGGAAGTCCTCCGTCGGCTCCACGACCTGTGCATGGCGAATTCTAAAATTCGTGAGCATTGTTTGCCCGTGTCGCGATCTTGGTAGGGTCCGCCGGTGCGCGATCTGGCCGTCCTGTTTCTGCATCTGCTGGCGACCGTTGCCAGACTCGCCGGTCCCGGCGGCGCCCGCTCGGTGGTAGCCGAATCCGTGCTCGCCAAGCACGAGCTACTGATCCTCAGTCGGTCGCGAAAACGATCACCCAATCTCCGGCCCTCTGATCGCGTGGTCGCCGATCTGTGTGCGGTCTTCATCCGCCCGGGCTGGTTAATCCGTTCCGCGATTGTCTTCAAACCGTCCACGCTGTTGAGTCTGCATCGAGCGCTGATCCAGCGGAAGTATCGCCGCTTGTTTTCCTCGAAGGAGCGGATGAAGCCGGGCCCCAAAGGGCCTAGTCAGGAGGCGATCGCCGCCGTGGTCGACATGAAACAGCGGAACCCGAGCTGGGGATGTCCACGGATCGCGCAGCAGATCACACTGGCCTTCGGTATTTCTATCGACAGGGATGTGGTGCGACGCATTCTGGCGGCTCGGTACGAGCCGACACCAGACTCCGCAGGGCCGTCTTGGCTGACCATCCTCGGTCACGCGAAGGATAGCCTGTGGAGTGTGGATCTGTTTCGGTGCGAATCGGCCGTCCTCCACACGTACTGGGTGCTCGTCGTGATCGACCACTGGACGCGGCGGATCGTGGGTTTCGGCGTGCACCGTGGCGTCGTGGACGGCGTGGCGCTGTGCCGGATGTTCAATCACGTGACGTGCGGCCAGGCTTTGCCCACCTACCTCAGTGCGGACCATGATCCGCTGTACCGGTTCCATCAGTGGCAGGCGAACTTGCGGATCCTCAACATCCGGGAAATCAAGACGGTGCCGTACGTGCCGCGCTCCCATCCTGTTGTCGAACGGCTTATTGGGACCGTACGGCGCGGATGTCTGGATCGCCTGCTGTTCTGGACCGCCGCGGATCTCGAGCGGAAGCTCGTCGAGTTCCAGCAGTACTACGACGAGCATCGCACGCATGCGGGGCGGGCAGGGCACCCGCCGGCGCCGAGCCCGGACACGGCCCGCGCTAGGGCGAGTCTCCGGGCGTATCGGTGGCAGCCGCACTGTCGTGGCCTGTATCACACGCCGCGGGTGGCGCGACGCCGTCGATCCTTAGCGCGTTCATTGCAGCGATCTACGAATTCGCCACTCACAGGTCGCGGAGCCTGGAATTCGTCCGCGTGAGCTGACGGATTTCCCGCACCCCTGCCGGGCACTGCCTGCATTCGCTCAACTCTACGGACCCTGTGTCGCGCGCTGTTCTTTTGTGCACACGCGTTCAGGGCAGTTGGGGTGGCGCGGCGGCAGAACGCGCCGCACTTTCCCCATCACGTCGGGCGCGTGTCGGCCAGTCGAAAGGCGTAGGATGCAGCCATGACGTTCGATCGCCGTTCTTTCCTCAAGATCGCCGCTCTAGCGCCGCTCGTCGACGCCATCCCTCATCCTCGACTTGCCGACGCGCAACCCCCAGATGCAAAGGCGGATTACACCATCCGGATCGCAACCGGGCTGGTCGATCTCGCGCCCGGGCACATCGTGTCGACGACGTTATACAACGATCAGTTCCCGGGGCCGCTCTTGCGCTTCACGGAAGGGCAGCGGGTGGTCGTGGACGTCTTCAACGAGACGGATACGCCGGAGCTCGTGCATTGGCACGGTCAGACTGTGCCCAGTGAGGTCGATGGCGCCTCCGAAGAAGGGACGCCGTTCATACCCGCGCATGGCATGCGCCGCGTGACCTTCGTTCCTCGACCGTCCGGGTTTCGCTTCTACCACACGCACGTGATGGCGGGCGCCGATCTCAATCGAGGCACCTACACCGGCCAGGCGGGGCCCGTCTACATCGAGCCGAAGCACAATGCTGGTGCCTACGACCGCGAAGTCTTTCTGGTGTTGAAAGAGTTCGAGCCCTCATGGAGTCGCGGCGGCGACATGGCGATGGACATGCTCGCCGGGGCGCCGCTCAAGACGCTGCAGGATGTGGGCAAAGCCGCCGACGCGGAACGCAAAGGCGCGCCCAAAGGTTTCGAGGCTGGCTACGCCCTGTTCAGTATTAACAGTCGGATGCGCGGTCACGGCGATCCCCTTCGGGTGAAGACAGGGGAGCGGATCCTATTTCACGTGCTGAACGCGAGCGCAACCGAAATCCGCAGCCTCGCCCTGCCGGGTCACGTCTTCCGCGTCGTCGCCCTTGACGGCAATCCGGTTCCGACGCCAGCGACCGTCCCGGTGCTGTGGCTGGGCACCGCCGAGCGCGTCTCGGCCATCGTCGACATGAAGCATCCAGGCGTGTGGCTCATGGGCGATCTCTCTGATGATGACCGCCGCCACGGGATGGGAATGGTCGTCGAATACGCGGGTCGCAAGGGTCCGGCGCTATGGATTAAGCCGCAGCCGTTTCGTTGGGACTATGCGCGGTTCGGCAAAGCCGGCGCGACGCCGGCGTCGCCCGACCAAACGATCGAGATGACCATCGTCAAGCACAATGCGGCAGCGCATGGCTTCAATCTTTGGACGCTGAACGGCGTCGCGTTTTCGGCAGAGTCGATGAAGCCGACGTATACCATCCAGCAAGGACGGCGTTATCGGTTGAAGTTTCGCAACGCGAGCGACGACGTCCACCCACTACACCTCCACCGACACACCTTCGAGTTGACGTCCATAGGCGGGAAGGCGACGGCCGGTGTGATGAAGGACGTCGTCATGCTGGGAGGGTTTCAGGAGCTCGAGTTCGACTTCGTTGCCGACAATCCGGGCCCAACTCTTTTTCATTGTCATCAGCAGGTCCACATGGACTTCGGCTTCATGGCCTTGTTTAAATACGCCTGACCATCAGCATCGCGATATGGCGCGCTGAACGGTTTCGGAGCGCGCTCCGAGAATTGAACTTCGTGAGTGTGTGTGGCTCATGTGGTGTGGGAGGTCAGTCACGGATTCGAGGTATTCGCCTCTCAAACGCAGTGAGGAATCAGCCTGCCTCCGCGCTCTGTCGGCGGACGAACCATAGCGCGATCGCTGCCGGCCCCAGAATTAAGGCAATGAGCTGCGACGTCGACAACAGCCCGGCAAAGACGAAGCCACGGTCCGCGTCACCGCGGAAGAACTCGATGACGAACCGGGCAGCCGCATACAGTGCCGTGTAGGCCAGAATGACCTGACCGTCGAACCGCTTGCCCCGGCTGAGTCGAACGAGCACGGCGAACAGCGCAAGGCAGACGATCGATTCATACAGCTGTACGGGATGGAGGGGGACGCCAAGCGGCGCGCCGCCGATGCTTGCAGCGTCTGGGTCCGTGAACCTGACGGCCCATGGCAGCTGCGTTGGCGCTCCATAGTCGTCACCCGCCATGAAGCACCCAACGCGGCCGATCGCCTGGCCGAGGGCGATGGACGGGCCACACAAATCGGCGGTACGCCAAAACGGTAGCCGGGAATGACGCTGGAAGAAGATCGCGGACGCGACCAGCGCGCCGATGAACCCGCCGTAGAAGTCGCCGGCGCTCGTGAGCACCGACAGCGAGAACATCTCAGACGGCGCCGCCGCGTACTGCCGGAAGTCTCGCACGATCATCAACGCCTTCGCGCCGATGAGGGCGCCGCCGATTGCCCAGAATCCGAGGGAGGAGAGGTCGTCGACATCAAGCCCTTCGCGACGTCCCTCGCGAATCAGCCACCAGAAGGCGGCGACGTATGCGGAGGCGAGCAGCAGCCCGAACGTATGCACCGTGAACAGAGGCGTGGTCAGCAGGCGAGGGTGCATTCGTCAAGAGTACAGGACGACGGGCACGCCGGCTCGCCCGCGCTGAGTCTGTGTACCCGACGCGCACGTCGATCACTTGATCTTGCGTGCTATCTGAAGAGGCCGATACGGTTACACGAGTCGGGCTTAGCGAACGACTGGCGTTCTGACGTCAGATGCGTGTCTACTCTCGGACTGATGAGTTGGTGGATCAAGTCGTCCCGGTGGTCGACGCCGTTCCTTACGCGGCCAGTCGCCAAAGCTGCAGATGATGTTGGTTGCACGCCCCCGCAATTCCCATCAATAAAAGCTCAATCGCTACAACAATTGCGGCGCTGCAATCTACGGACACGATTTGAACCCGCGGAGGTAGCAAGAGGCACTGCTTTGAGCATCCGGTTCTGGACAGGAAACGCTAGCAGCCCGTATATGGACTCCTCCCGGATGTCGAGCGATCGGTCGCAACAGTATTCCCAATCGGATCGGGTGCGGTCGTATATCCGGCCTGTCTGTGGAGGCGGTGATCCTCCGGGCCAAGATGGACATTCGCGCACCGCGGGCCAATCGTGGTGCCGGCCTCAGGGGCCAGGGCTGCTATCGGCCTGATGCGGTGTCGGCTCGACCGATGGGCCATCTGTCGCGTCGCTCGCTCAGCATCTCCTCGAGAAAAGTCATCGCCGATTCCGGTCCATTACGAGTGCGTTGCTGGTAACCAGCCGCCGCCGAGCAGGCCGCCCACCTCCAGCAGCGGCCCGCGCAGGCGGCCGTCGCGTGAGGGCCGGTCCGTGCCGGTCGTCACGCCGCCTCCGGACGGGCGGGTCGCGGATCAAACGCGACATCGCGGGTCCAGACGGCCCAGACGATTCGGCCTAGTTTGTTGGCGACGGCGATCGTCGCTTTGTTGTGACCTCGTCGCGTCTGCACCGTGAGCGCCCACTGGTGAAGCTGTGTCAGTGGCTCTTGGGCTTTCGTGCGCCGATGGGCGGCCCGCAGCACTGCACGAGCACCGTGTGTGAGCAAACACCGGAGATACACATCACCGCGTTTGCTGATACCGCCCAGCCGCCGGTGGGCGCCGCTGGAATATTCGCGCGGTGTCAGTCCTAGCCAGCTCGCAAACTGGCGCCCGCGATGAAATGCATGGATGTGGCCCACCGTGCCGACCAATGCCGTCGCGGTCAGCAACCCGATGCCAGGAATGTCCCGCAGTCGAGTGGCCACCGGATCAGCGGCGGCCACCGCACGCAGCTCTCGCTCGAGTGCGTCGATGCAGGTTTCCAGCTCGCGTACCTCCTCATAGATAAGCGCGATCATGCGACAGAGCGGGTTGGCCAGCGCGGTCTCCGCATCCTCGACAAGGGC
>Ga0105248_10009372_pt1 | contig 10778 bp, 8 predicted proteins | sample KBSS34metaG_FD_81524 | JGI IMG/M metagenome (GOLD analysis project Ga0105248, IMG submission 81524) | Switchgrass rhizosphere microbial communities from Kellogg Biological Station, Michigan, USA - KBS S3-4 metaG | ecosystem: Host-associated > Plants > Roots > Rhizosphere > Soil | place...
AGGCGCCCACCCGCACCGAGCGCCGCCCGACCTTGCCGTCGATTGGCGCGCGAATCTCCGTGTACGAAAGATTGAGCCGCGCCTGTTCGAGCACCGCTTCCGCATGGCCTACCGCACCGGCCGCCTTGTCGCGCTGCGTGCGCAGCACGTCGAGATTCTGTTCGGTCGCAAGCAGCGCAGCACGGTCGTGGGCTTGCTGCGCGAGTTGTTCCGCCAGCGTGCTGGTTGCGTGTTGCTGCTCCTGCGCGGTGCCCGCGCCGGCATCCGACAGATTGCGATAACGCGACGCGTTGGCGCGCGCGAATTCGATCGATGCATCGTCGGATTTCAGCGTCGCACGCGCCTGATCGACCAGAGACGGATGCCGTGCAATCTCGGCGTCGTAGTTCGCCACCGATGCTTTGGCCGCGGCCACATCGGCCTGCGCGCTCATCAACGCCGCGCGGAAATCGCGATCGTCGATGCGGACGATCAGCTGGCCGGCCTTCACCTGCTGGTTGTCCTGCACCAGCACGTCCGATATCTGTCCGGCTACGCGCGGCGCCACCAGGGTGAAATCTGCGGTCACATAGGCATCGTTGGTGGCTTGCGTGTTCGAGTCGCCAAGGAACCCGGCAAGGGCCCATGCAATGATGCCGAGTGCAACCACGCACAAGACCAGGACAACGATTTTTTTGGGGAATCGAGTGGCAGATGACATATTCGTCGCTTAGCGGGTGGAAGGCGGCGTAGTGCTCCAGGGCGGATAGATACGCACAGGTAGAACCGGAATCAGAAGAAGGAAGCCGAGCGCGATACACGCCATCACCAGGTAGAGATCCGCCGACGTCAGCACCAAAGCCTGTTCGTGAATCCGATGCGCGAGTTGCCCAAGGCCATGCGTCGCGTCGACCGCGCCGTCGCCGACCAGTGCACGATTGCCGAGCTGGTCGACCAGCATGTTCGAATGAAGGCGTTCGCGAGCCGTCCCCACACCGTCGATCAGACCGGTCGCAGCAGCGGCAGCAAAGGTCTTGACCGTGTTGAACATCGCCGACGCAAACGGCCCTTCGGTGGGCGGCAAACCGGTAGTGACACCCGTCAGGATTCCCAGAATCACCATCGGCTGCGCGACGATCTGTAGCGACTGCAGCAGGTAAAAGTTGTCGCGAATCCAATCGGAGGTCATGTAGCTGCCCATCACGCAGGTGGTGATCATCAGCGAAAGTCCGAGGGCCATCACCCACCGGTGGTCGGCGCGCCGCGTGTTCAGCAATGCAGCCGTGAGCGGCAGCGCAAGCAGCAAGGGAATGGCTATCAGCAACGACAGCGGCGCGGTCTGCAGCGGCCGGTATGCGTGGATCCTGCCGAGATACTGGCCCGGGATAGCGGCCACGCCGACCAGCAGCATCACGGCGCCCACCAGCGTGCTGAGCCCATGCGCGAAGTTTCTGCGGGCCAGCAGTTGCAGCTTGAAAAACGGCACCGGATGAAACCACTCGTTGACCAGAAACGCGACCAGCAACGGCACACCGCCGAAAAACATCGCGCGAATGAAGCTGGAATTCAGCCAGTCGAGGCGGTCGCCCTGCAACAACCCGGTGACGAGCATCGCGAATGCCGGGCATCCGGTGATAAATCCAACCCAGTTGAACGATCGGAACCGTTCGAGCTTCGGGGCGTCCTGCGGCAACCCCCATTGGATCGCGACGCAGGTCAACACGCCCATCGGCACGATTTGCCAGAACGCCATACGCCAATTGACATACTCGGTCCATAACGCCGCGAGCGGTGTGCCCACTGCGGGGCCGAAGGTTGCGGTGAGCGCGTAGCCGGCGAGCCCGTATAGCTTGATTTTCGGCGGTAGATAACGCAGCGCCACGATGATCAGCATCGGTGGCAGGCAGCCGCCGGCGATGCCCTGCAGCACGCGCAACAGGTAGAGCGTGTGCAGGTTCGGCGCTAACGGGCAAAAAAACCCGAAGATCATCGTGGCCAGCACCGCGCCAATCGTGAATCGCTTCAGCGTGAACGTGATGCCGAACCACGGCGCAAACACCATCGTCGTCACGTTGGCGGCTTCGAATAGTGCGGTCACCCACGTGCCGTCGTCCTGGCCGATCAACAGCGCGCCGCGAATGTCGGCCAGCGCGAGTGCGGTGACCTGCTCGTTCAGTATCGCGAGCAGCGAGGCGCACAGCATGCCGATCAGACCTGTTGCAAGGCGCAGCGAAAATGCGGGGGCCGCAGGTGTCTGGCGCGCGGCAGCAGCCCCTTCCGGCAGCGAAGATCCACTCGCGACCGGCTGCTCCGTGACATGCGTCGAAGGGTTTGCGGTATTCATAGATGTGCAATCGATAACAACTTCAAGCCTTCGGCTGTGCCTCGGCGAAATACTGCGGCGCCTCGCGACGATCGAACATGCCGTACTCGCGGATAATCCGCACGCTGCGCCGACGCGCGCCATCCTGCGCCGCGGCCTTGCTTGTAAAAGCGTCGGCAGCCGCCTGATCGACCCACGTCGCCACCACGATCACATCGCCAGGCGCGAGCAGCGCATCGAACGCGTCCCACTTGACGAGGCCCGGCGCGTGACGGTCGAGCCCGAGTGAATCCGCAACCGCTTCCGCGCCGGCCTGCTTGACCCAGTCGGCCGCGCGTTGCCCTTCGAGCAGCATCACCGCCTTGCCGTCGCCGGTCTCGGTCACGTCGAGGCGTTGCTCCGTCAACGCGTAACCTTCCGGCACGTGCGTGTCCGTCACCACCTGACCGATGCGCAAACGATAGTCGGCAAACACGCGGTCGCGCGCAGCCTGCTGGATCTTGTAGTGGTTGGTCGTCACACGCCAGCGAATCAGCGCTTTCTCGTCACGCCAGCTAGACAGCGACAGCAGCCAGTTCTCGCGGGTCAGGCTTGCATAGCGCGTGTTGTCGATAAAGCCGTCGATCGTCTCGAGTTCCGGGCGCAGCATCTTCGCCATGCCGAGATAAGCATTGAATTGCTCAAGGATCGGATTGACTTCCAGCATTGCGGCAAACATGGTTGACTCCTTCTGCTTGATCACGGATTAGGTGGATCGATTATGCGAGCGCAAGCCAATTTTCCTAAGCTTTGTCAGGATGACTATCTGGCCAAGCAGTGCGTATATCTTGCCAGGCGGCATTAGCGCATTAGTCTTTTTCCGCCGGGCCAATAAAGGGGTCGCCGAAAACTGGCCATATATGCTGCTTATTGGGCCAATCGAAGACACCGGCACTTTCAATCGGCGGCGCGATACTTACAATCGGTGAGCGCCAGCGTCGCGCTGCGTCACGGATGCGATTGGCAGGTTCGCGGCCTTTCCTTTGCGAACACCTTCAGGCAGAGAATCACGATGGACAGATTGCGCGAGATGGAGGTTTTTATAGCCATCGTTGATCGAGGCAGCGTCACGGGCGCGTCTGAAAAACTCGGCATGTCGGCGCCCGCGGTCTCGCGTGCGCTGGCTTCGCTCGAGGCCCGTCTGGGCGCGCAACTGATGACGCGCACCACCCGCTCGATCCGGCCCACAGGCGTGGGCGTCGCCTATCTCGACACATGCCGCAAGGTGCTGGACACCATCACCGATGCGGAAGCGAACATCGCAGTCGAGCAGAACAATCCCGTCGGCAGTCTGACCGTCACAGCACCGGTGCTGTTCGGCCAGCGCTTCATCGCGCCGCTCGTCAACGCGTATGCAAAGCGATATCCGGACATCAACATCAACGCGATCTATGTCGATCGCACCACGCGGCTGCTCGATGAGGGCGTGGACATCGCGATCCGGATAGGTCACCTTGGTGACTCGTCGATATTCGCGGTGCCGTTAGGTTCGGTGCGACGTCGTACGTACGCATCGCCTGACTATCTCGCGGAGCATGGAGAGCCGGTTCATCCCAAGGAACTGGTCAAGCATCGCTGCATATCGTTCACCGGCGTCAGTCATCCGTTCGAATGGTCGTTTTATGAAAACGGCTCGAGATTGCCGGTGCGCATTCAGCCGCGGATGATCGTCGATCTGGCACCTGCTGCGGTGATGGCAGCGGTCGACTGTGTCGGGATTACGCAGCTGCTGTCCTATCAGGCTGCGCCCGAAGTGCTGGACGGAGCGTTGCGTCCCATCTTGCGCGCATTCGAACCCGAGTCGACACCGGTGAATCTGCTGCACATGGAGCGCCGCGCCACGAGCGGCAAGATTCGAACCTTTATCGAATTCGTCATTGAGTCGTTGCGCGGTAATGAGCATCTCAATTACGCGCACACCAGCAGCATGGCGGTCGAATCCGAAGCATCAGTGCGTTGAATGAAGTTCTACGTCGGGCAGGAAGCCTGCGTGAGCGCGACGTGAAGCTCGCGATAGGCCAGCACCAGCGCATCGAGGCTGAAAGACCGGTTCAGGCCACTAGGGTTCGGCAACACCCACACGCGCGCGCCGCCGAAGCGCTTTTGCTGCGGCCCCCACTCGATTTCACGTGTACCGGATATCGCGGCCAGCGCCATCTTGCCGAGAAACGCGATGGTGTGCGGCGCATAGTTCTGAATCTTCTGCTCGAATTCCGCCGCGGCGACAGTGATCTCATCGCGCGACAGCTGGTCTGCCCGCGCCGTTGGACGCGAGACCGCAGTGGTCAACCCGTAGCCGTACTGCAACATCATGCGGTCGGTTTCAGGGCCGAGTTGGACAGGCGTAAAACCCGCCAGATGAACCACGCGCCAGAAGCGATTGCCGCGGCCCTCGAAATGGCGCCCCGTCGCAGCAGCACGCGCGCCCGGATTGATCCCGCAAAACACCACCGACAAACCCGCTTCGAGGATGTCGGGAAGGCCTTCACCGGGAAGGCCTGCAGATAGCACGGAAGAAGTCATGCGGGCGCGGAAGTTTTAACGACTGGCAATGCTACGCGACCGCTTCAAGCTCCGCCAACTCGATTTCCTCGCTGGCAGGATCAAAAGCCCGATGCGCTTCGGCTGGCACACCGCGGAACCGCTCGCGATACGCCTTCGGCGTGATGTTAAGGCGCCGGGAAAAAGTGGTCCGCATATGCGTCGCGCTATGAAAGCCGCAGTTGAACGCCACCGTCTTCAGCGGTGCGTCCGTCTCCTCCAGCAGTTTCCGCGCTGCGTCTACACGTACCTGTTCGACGAATGCGGACGGCGTCACCTTCGCATGCTTGGCGAACAACCTAGAAAAGGTACGCCGGCTCACCGCGCTTGCCTTCGCAAGCTGTTCGATCGACAGCGCATCGGCAATATGATCGATCACGTAGCGATGCACCTTGCCGATGATCGTATCGTCATCCTTGCGAATGCCGATGTACGGGCTGTATTGCGACTGCCCACCTTCGCGCTGGATATAAACCACCAGACGCTTGGCGACCCGCACCGCCAACTCGTGCCCCCAGTCTTCGCTAACCAGCGACAGGCACAGATCAATGCCGGCCGTCACGCCTGCGGACGTAAAAAGCCGCCCGTCGCGCGTGAAAATCCGGTCCGGTTGCACGTGGGCGCGCGGAAATTCATCTGCGAGGCGCTCGGCGTTCGCCCAGTGCGTGGTCGCCTGTTTGCCGTCGAGCAGCCCCGCGTGTCCCAACAAAAAAGCGCCATTGCATACCGAACCGTAGCGACCCGCACCGCGAGCCTGACTGCGCAACCATTGCAAAAACCCGCTGGCCGGGCGCACATCGGGCAAGCTCGGGCCGCCTGCCACCAGCAGCAGATCGCTTTGTACGTCGAAGTCCTCATAGCTGAATGGGACCGACAGCTGCATGCCGTTCGAACACGATACGGCGCCCGCCCGAGGCCCGACCAGAACGACCTGATATTGATGCTGCTCAGGAAGCGACAGGTTTGCTTCCGCAAATACGTCCATGGGGCCTGCAACGTCGAGTGCCTGCACACCATCGAATACGACAATGGCGACTTTCATGCCGTGACCTCTACCAAGTATGAATATTCTCGCGTGGAGACTGGCTTGACGCCTGATTACGGTGTGCGATCCAGCGCTAGCGAGCGATGACCCAGCTTACTGGAACGGCCACGCGGCATGAATGCCGTATCTGGTAATTGACTCGTGCATGCGTGTAACAGATCGGCGCCTTGCCGTGGCGGTAAAACCGGGCGATGGCCGGGATGCAACCTATTTTGGCGCGCGAAACACGTTCATCGAAGACCGCAGCGGAACGATCGTTGGCAGAATCGTTTCCGTCACCCTCGCAATTCCTCCAGAAGCACGTCACAAAGGTGTGGGATGGACTGAGCCCCAGGCGGAGAACCCGCCACAGCAATGTCCGGAACCTGGTGTTGAACATACGTTGTTCTCGAGTTGGAAGGGAATCGTCGTTAGATCCTGCCGCTGACTATGTCAGCGCGCGTTTCCACCCAAGCCCACCATGTCCTCAATCCTTGCAGTTGCTGCACCCGCCCCCCAGCAAGCACCGCCTGCTGGCGAACCGATGTCAGGCGCCGATATCATCTTGCAGGTGCTCAGTGAACAGGGCGTCGATACGCTGTTCGGTTATAGCGGCGGCGCGATTTTGCCCACCTACGACGCCGTGTTCCGTTTCAACCAGACGCACGAGCATCATCCCGAACGCCAGATCAAGCTGATCGTGCCGGCCAACGAACAGGCGGCCGGCTTTATGGCGGCGGGCTATGCGCGCGCCAGCGGAAAAGTGGGCGTGTTCATGGTGACCTCGGGTCCAGGCGCGACCAACGCGGTCACGCCGATCGCCGATTGCAACGGCGATTCGATCCCCGTCGTGCTCATCTGCGGACAGGTGCCGCGTGGTGCGATCGGCTCCGATGCGTTTCAGGAAGCACCGGTGTTCAACATCATGTCGGCGTGTGCGAAGCAGGTGTTTCTGGTGACCGACCCGACGAAGCTGGAAGAAACACTGCGCACCGCATTCGAGATCGCACGCACGGGCCGTCCTGGCCCGGTGGTTGTCGACGTGCCCAAGGATATCCAGAACTGGACGGGGCCCTACAAAGGCGAGGGCACCTTGCAGTTTCGCGGCTACACCGACCGGCTTCGGATGGTGGCAAAAGGCGCGCGACTGGGTAAGGACAAGCGCATCGAGTTTTTCCGCATGCTGCAGCAAAGCAAACGGCCTCTGCTGTATGTCGGCGGTGGTGTGATCTCGGGCGGCGCCGCGGCCGAACTGCGCGAGTTCGCCGAGCGCTACAAGCTTCCCGTGGTGACCACCTTGATGGGCCTCGGTGCGATCCCCACGCAACATCCGCTGTGCCTCGGTATGCTCGGCATGCACGGCGCGGCCTGCGCAAACTACGCCGTCGAGGATTGCGATTTCCTGATCGCGGTGGGCGCGCGCTTCGACGATCGTGTTGCGGGCGGGCGCCCCGACGCGTTCGCGCCGAATGCGAGCAGCGTCGCGCATATCGACATCGACGAAGCAGAGATCAACAAGGTCAAGCGCGCGCACTGGACGCATGTCGGCGATGCGAAAGACACGTTGCTGTCGCTGATGGAGCACAGCCCCGCGGTGGAATCGCCCGCTGACTGGCTCGGGCGGATCGTGGAACTCAAGCGCACGTATGGCATGAATTACGACCGCAGTAGCCCTGCGATTCAGCCGCAGTTTGTGGTCGAGAAGTTGAGCGAAATCACCGGCGGGCGGGCCATTATCTGCACTGGCGTCGGTCAGCATCAGATGTGGGCCGCGCAGTATTTTCAGTTTTCCGAACCGCGCAGCCTGTTGACGTCGGGCAGTATGGGCACGATGGGTTTCGGCCTGCCCGCGGCAATCGGCGCGCAATTGGCACGGCCGGACGCGCTGGTGATCGACATCGACGGCGACGGCAGTATCCGCATGAACGTCGGCGAACTGGAAACCGCGAGCACGTACGGGGTGCCTGTCAAAGTGCTGCTGCTCAACAATCTCGGCGACGGGATGATCCGTCAATGGCAGCGTCTCTTTTACGAAGGGCGACTGTGCGTGAGCGACAAGGCGCTCCATCGCAAGAACTTTGTGATGGCCGCGCTGGCCGACGGCTTTGAATTTGCGCACAGCGTGACCGCGCGAGGCGAGCTCGAGGACAAGCTGCGCGCTTTCGTGGAATTCGACGGCCCGGCCTTCCTCGAAGTGATGGTCGATCAGCAAGCCGACGTGTTTCCGATGGTGGGGCCCGGCCGCAGTTACACGGACATGATCACGGGGCCATTCATACCGTCACGCCAGCAACAGGCAGCGACTGCCGCGGGCGAGGCAGGCCAGCAGTCTGCGGATATGTTCTGACCATGCACCCTGGGCAAGGCAACATGATCGGCGCAGACAAGATCCACCGGGTTCTGGCCAGCCAGGTGCGGCGAGATATTCTGAAGTGGCTGAAGGATCCGGCCGCCCATTTTCCGGGCAGCCAGATTGTCTGTTCGGGCGGGGTGCCGATCGGGATGATTCAGGCGCGCACGGGCTTGTCGCAGTCCACTGTTTCGGCACATCTGTCTGCGTTGACCGACGCTGGGGTTTTGAAGGCTCATCGCGTTGGACAATGGGTATTTATTTCACGCAATGAAGAAACCATTCGGCGCTTTGTCGAGTATCTGACCGAAAATCTTTCGTCGTCAGGCCCGTGACCTTGGCGGATCGAGCATTCCGCCGACCACGCATGCATCTTGCTCATCACCAGGCTGCGCACTGGGTATCGACTACACAGCCCGCTTGTAGAACCAGGCAGGAGACGAATGAAACCGGCCCGCGCGCTCGAAGCGCTCAACTTCTTCATGGCCGACGTGCAGGCCGGCATCGGCCCGTTTATCGGCGTGTTTCTGCTTGCACGCGGCTGGGGCGCCGACGCGATCGGCTCCGTAATGACGCTGGGCGGACTCGCGGCGATGGCTGCAACGCCATTCGCCGGTGCGCTGGTCGATTCGACGCGCAGCAAGCGCGCGCTGATTGTCGCCGCGACGATCGTTACGACGCTTGGCTCGCTCGCATTGCTGCCCGCGAGCAACTTTGCAGCGGTGAGTGCCGCGCAGGTCGTCGCGGCCCTGAGCGGTTCGGTGCTCGTCCCTGCAATGGCCGGTGTGACGCTCGGCATGGTCCGTGCGCGCGGCTTCGACCGGCAGTTCGGGCGCAACCAGATGGCGAACCACGCAGGCAACCTGGTTGGTGCGGCGCTCGCGGGCTGGCTCGGCTGGCGTTTCGGATTCGCTGCGATATTCGTGCTGGCCGCGCTGTTCGCCGTGCTCGCGATTGCATGTGTGCTGATGATTCCCGCGCGGGCGATCGATTACGCCAGCGCGCGCGGTCTCGAGCACGACGACGTTGTACGCCGCACAGAAAGCTCGCATGTGGACCCAGCCAGCAACGCGGCGCGCAATACAGATGCATCGCCCCCTGCGGGCGGACTGCGCACGCTGCTCGATAGCCGCCCGCTGCTGATACTGGGCGCAGCGCTCGCACTGTTCCATCTCGGCAATGCCGCCATGCTGCCGCTGTACGGCATGGGTGTGGTCACCGCGCATCACGGCAATCCCAGCGCTTTCACCGCGCAGACCATCGTCATCGCGCAACTGGTGATGGTGGGCGCGGCATGGCTCGCGCCGCGCCTGATCCGCACGCACGGCTACTGGTGGGTGTTGATGGCGTCGTGGCTCGCGCTGCCGCTGCGCGGCGCACTGGCGGCCACATTGATGGACAGCGCCGGCGTCTGGCCCGTGCAGATTCTGGATGGCATCGGCGCGGGTCTGCAAAGCGTCGCAGTGCCTGCGCTCGTGGTACGCCTGCTTCAAGGCACAGGCCGTGTGAATGTGGGCCAAGGCGCAGTGGCGACTGCACAGGGCGTTGGCGCCGCGTTGAGTCCGGTGCTGGGCGGCGTGCTCGCGCAGCACTTCGGATACGCAAGCGCGTTCGTCGTGCTGGGCGCGATTTCGATCGGCTCGGTAGCGCTGTGGCTCGTGTATGCGGGCCAGCTGCGGCGCGTGTGCGCCGCGCCGCAGCCCGAGGGCGACGGCGCGACGCCAGACGCCGCGCTGGAACGAAGCTAGCCACGCCGTATCAAGTAGCTGCTGTGTGCGCGCGCGACGTTGTCGCACGCGCGCAATCGGCCTCTGAATCCACTGGCAAGGCGGTCATTCCGATCGCTCAGCACACGGATGCGAGCGAGCCGGGTTAGCGTTGATCGAGACTCGACCACTTCTCCCGAAAACCCTCACCTTTGGCGAATTCGCGGTGCCATTGTGAAGCAGCGTCCGTGCCGCGATGCCTACGTAGCGGCATCGCTATGCACCTGCTGCTGCGCTGCTTCGCTTGCGGCGTTTGGCCAATGCAGCAAGCGCTCGATTTCCTCGATCACGCTCCGGCGACGCTGCACTTCAACCTCATAGGCCTGCGCGGCCGCCGCAATATCCGCGCCGCAATGCGGACAAGTCTGCTCGTGAGCATGCACATAGCCATCGCAGCTACGACATAGCTCGAGCCGCGGCGGCACTCTGCCCTCGTCGGGCGCGCGCTTGCCTTTGTTCTTCCACACCAGCTCGATGGTCTGCCCGGAGCGCTCGATGCTCGACACCGGCGTGCCGTCCGCAATCCGCTCGGTGATCAGATCGAAGCGCCCCACCGCGAACGAAGCCGGCGCCGCATCCTCGATCTTCGCGATGCGCTCGCGCAGCCCCTGTTTCTCCAGTTCGAGCACACGATAGTGGCAATACGGGTTATTGCCCGGCTTGCCGAGCAGCGAATGCGAGGTCCACGTGCAGCCGCCGCGGCACACGTCCGCGTAGTAGCAGCTGCGGCAGAAGCCCCACAGATCGTCCACCGAG
>Ga0105248_10009376_pt1 | contig 10775 bp, 10 predicted proteins | sample KBSS34metaG_FD_81524 | JGI IMG/M metagenome (GOLD analysis project Ga0105248, IMG submission 81524) | Switchgrass rhizosphere microbial communities from Kellogg Biological Station, Michigan, USA - KBS S3-4 metaG | ecosystem: Host-associated > Plants > Roots > Rhizosphere > Soil | place...
AGAGGGCGACGGCGAGGGAGCCGGCGAGGGTGAAGGCGCAGGGGACGGCGCGGGCGCAGGCGCGGGGGATGGCGCCGGTGCGGGCGAGGGTGCCGGCGCGGGCGTCGGGGACGGCGCCGGCGCACTCGGGGACGGCGCCGGAGCGGGCGGGGGCGCCGTGGCCACGGGCGGGCCGCTGTCCCCGCCGCCGCCGCAGGCAGCCAGGACGGCCGCGGCAATGAGCGCGGGCACGAAGCGCGCAATGGGCTGAACCTGCGAATGCGAGCTGCGAGGCATGTCGTTCCCCCGATGGCCGAATGAAGCGCGGCTCTCGTGGCCGTGGTTGGCGCGAAGCGTGAAGTCGGCCGAACGCTGCCGACATCCCTCGCTTCGGGGCTGACCCCCGAGCCGCGCGCCGCGCGTTCGGGGGGTGGGGGATGCAGTTCATCCCGCAGCCCCTGCAGTTCGTCGCGCCTGCGTTGCCCGGCCCCCGCCGCCGCCGGTACGGTGTGCTACCTCGGCAACACACCTGCGAGCCACCATGCAACCCTGGGGCGACGCCCAACCGATCTACCGACAGCTCGCCGACCGCCTGGCGCTGCAGTTGCTCGACGGACATCCCGCCGACGGCGAGCCCATGCCTTCGGTGCGCACGCTGGCGAGCCAGTACCTCATCAACCCGCTCACGGTCGGCCGCGCCTTGCAGACGCTGGTCGACGAAGGGCTCGTCGAGCCGCGCCGCGGACTGGGCATGTACGTGCGCCCCGGTGCGCGCGATCGGCTGCGGCGCAGCGAGCGCCGACAATTCCTACAACACGAATGGCCCCAGCTCGCCGCGCGATTGCGACGCCTGGGCATCGGGCCCGACGACTTGAATTGGGAGGCATGAGCATGGACACACTCATCGAGGCCAGCGAGATCACGCTGCGCTATGGCGACAAGCTGGCCCTGGACAAGGTGAGCTTCAAGGTGCCGAAGGGCCGCGTCGTGGGCCTGCTCGGCCACAACGGCGCCGGCAAGACCTCCCTGCTGAAGGCGCTCGTCGGGCTCAAGTCGGTGCAGGGCAGCCTGAATGTTCTGGGCATGGACCCGCGCACACAGCGCGAGCGCCTGCTCGAATCGATGTGCTACATCCCCGACGTCGCAGTGCTGCCGCGCTGGGCGCGCGTGCAGGACCTCGTCACGCTGATGGGCGGCCTGCATCCGCGCTTCTCGGCGCAGCGCGCGAAGGACCTGCTCGCCCGCACGAGCGTGAAGCTGTCGGATCGCGTGAAGACGCTGTCCAAGGGCATGGTGGTGCAGACGCACCTGGCGCTCATCGCCTCCATCGACGCGCGGCTGATGGTGCTGGACGAGCCCACGCTCGGGCTGGACGTGATCTCGCGCAAGTCGTTCTACGAGATGCTGATCGACGAGTGGTGCGACGGCGAGCGCAGCGTGATCATCTCCACGCACCAGGTCGAGGAGATCGAGGCGCTGCTCAGTGACGTGCTCATGCTCAATGAAGGCCGCCTCGTGCTGAACATCAGCCTGGAGGAGGTCGATCGACGCTTCGTCGGCCTGAGCCACGACCCGGCGCTCGCCGACGAAGTGGCCGCGGCACACCCGCTGCTGCGCTATCGGCAGGCCGGCCAGGCGGCGGCGCTGTTCGACGGCGATCCGCCCGCGCATCTCGCGCAGCGCGGACAGCGCTTTCGGCCCAATCTCGTCGACCTGTTCATGGCGCTCACGCGTGCGCCCGAACTCGATCGCCGGCATTTCTGACATACGAACTGCGGAGAAGAACGATGCCGATGTCCCGCTTCCAGACCCTGCTGCTGCGCGAATGGATGCAGCATCGCCGCGGCTATCTCGTCACCATGATCGGCGTGCCCATCGCATTGATGGCGCTGACCCTGGGCAACATCCACCTGCATTCCGATCCGGTGGACCCGGCCTTCGTGATGCTGGCCAGCGCGCTCTCGGCGACGGCCGTCGTGCTGCTCGTCACCTGGGCGGCCGCGCTCTTCCAGTTGCCCGGGCTCGCGCGGCGCGACCAGCAGGACCGCTCCATCGAGTTCTGGGCCTCGCTGCCGGTGAGCCACGGCGCGAGCATCGGCGCCACGCTGCTCGTGCATGCGCTGCTCATCCCCTTGCTGGCGCTGGCCATCGGCTTCGCCTGCGCGCAGGTGCTGGCGCTGTCGGCCACGGCCTCGGTGAGCGGCGCGGCCTCGCTGGCCGACGTGCCTTTCGGCGCGCTCGTCCTCGCGGAGCTGTCCATGTTCGTGCACGCTGCGCTCGGCGTGCTGCTCGCCACCTTGTGGCTCTCGCCCATCCTGCTCGTGCTGATGGTCGCCTGCGCTGCGCTCAAGCGCTGGGGCATCCCCGCGGCGGTGATCGGCGTGGTGGTCCTGACCAAGCTGCTGCAGGGCCTGTATGGCATCGCGCAACCCGGCAACACCGTGACCGCGCTCTGGAAGCACGCGGGACGTGCCTTCTATGCGCCCGACGCCATGCACTCATTGCAGTGGCGACACGGCTTGCACGGGAGCGGGCTGGATTCACTGCTGCAGGCGATGCCCGGCTGGGCCATGCGCGATTCGCTGCGCGCGCTCGGCGAGCTGGTCGACCCGATGTTCGTCTTCGCGATGGCCCTGAGCGCGCTGTGCTTCTGGTTGCTGGTGCTGCTCAGGAGGCGCGCCGCGGCGTGATGTCCGCGCCCGCGTCTCAGAAGCCGCAGGGATAGACCGTGCGGTCGGAATCGACGCGCGACTTTCCGATCGAGAGACCCCCGTTGGGCAGCGCAGTGAAGGCCTGGGCGGAAGCCGCCCCGGCACACAGCGTCAACGCGACAGGCAGCAGGGTGCGGCGGATGAGGCCATCGCGAATGGCCGGCATCGATCAGGCTCGCAAGTCGTCGGGCGTCTTGCCCGCGGCAAGCGCCTGCAGGAACCAGTTGGGACGCTTTCCCACGCCCGTCCAGGTGTGGCCCTGGTCGTCGCGGAAGCGAATGACGCCCGCCTTGCGAGCCTTCGGCGACTTTGCATTTGCCTTTCGGGCGGGTGCCGCTTTAGCCGACTTGGCGCGCGCGCCCTTCACGAGCAGGTCCTCTTTCGTCTTGCCTGCGGCGAGCGCCTGCTGGAACCACACCGGCGGCTTTCCGAATCCCACCCAGGTATTGCCCTGATCGTCTGCGTACTTCACCGGCCGCGTGGATTTGCCGGACTTCGACGACTTGGCGCGGGGCGCTGCACGAGAGGACGCGGCGCCCCCTGCGAAACCCAGGTCCTGCGCGGAAAGCCCGTAATGCGCGATGGCTTCCTTGATGCGCTCGACGACTCCCGAGACTTCCTTTCGCTTGACGGCTTCGGCCTGACGTTCGAGGGATTCGATTTGCTTTCTGATCGAGGAATACGAGCGAGCCACGGGAGTTCCTTTCGATTGCAGGGAAGAGCGGAGCTTAATCGATGCAATGGCCGATCTAAGTCGTGTTGCCCTGCGCGCGACTTGCATTCGACTTGGCGCGCGATGGGCCTGAATCGAATCACGATTCGCCGCCCGGGCGGCTCGGCGGCATTCGGCCGAATCACCTTGGCGCAAGCCGCGCGAGTCGATTCAGGCACGCGCCTTGCGCGCGCCGTTGCGACTCGCGTTGGCCCGTCGGCGCGCCATCGGCATCGTGGGCGAGGCGATCTGCTCGATCGGTAGCGTGACTTCGGACTTGATCTCCTTGAGCACGATGCTCGAGCGCACATGCGTGACGCCGGGAAGGCGAAAGATCGTGTCGTGCAGCAACTGTTCGTAGTTCTTGATGTCGGAAGTGAGCACGGTGAGGATGTAGTCGGCCTGGCCCGTGGTCGAGACGCAGCGTGCGATATGCGGGCTGCTGTTCACCGCGTCCTCGAATCGGCGCACGAGTTCCTCGCTGTGCTGGCCCATGTTCACTTCCACGATCACGCTCAGGTGCAGGCCCACGCGCTCGCGGTCCACGAGCGCCGTGTAGCCGCGGATCACCCCGGCCTCCTCCATGTCGCGAATGCGCTTCCAGCAGGGCGTGGGCGACAGCCCCACCGCCTCGGAAAGCTGCTGGATGGTCTGCCTGGAGTCGCGCTGCAATTCGTGGAGGATCTTGAGGCTGTAGGTGTCGAGAGAAACTTCCTGCTGCGTCATGGCGGATCGGGAGAATGAATTTCTCCTGGTTCGGGCAATCCCCATACTAGGTGAGAAGCCTTTCCTTTCCAAGAAAAACAACAATCTCCGCCATGAGTTCCCAGAACAGCATTTCTTCTCCCGCCGCTCCCCTTCGGCGCCCCGACTACAAGCTGGCCGACGGCCTGTGGGCCGAGCACGGCACGGTCTTTCTTTCCGGCACCCAGTCGCTCGTGCGCCTGCTGTCGATGCAGCGGCAGCTCGATGCGTCCGCGGGCCTTGCCACGCACGGCTTCATCAGCGGCTATCGCGGCTCGCCTCTCGGCGCGGTCGACCAGGCGGTGTGGAAGGCGGGAAAGAAGTTCGAGTCGATGGGCATTCGCTTCGTGCCCGCCATCAACGAGGAGCTCGCCGCGACGCAGGTGCTGGGCACCCAGCGCGTGGAGTCCGACCCCGAGCGCACGACCGACGGCGTGTTCGCGATGTGGTACGGCAAGGGGCCCGGCGTGGACCGCGCGGGCGATGCGCTGAAGCACGGCAATGCCTACGGCTCCTCGCCGCACGGCGGTGTGCTCGTGGTGGCCGGCGACGACCACGGCTGCGTGTCCTCGTCGATGCCGCACCAGAGCGACCAGGCCTTCCAGGCCTGGCACATGCCGATCGTCTCGCCTGCCAGCGTGGCGGAAATGCTCGAGTTCGGGCTGTATGGCTGGGCGCTGTCGCGCTACAGCGGGGCCTGGGTCGCCATGACGGCGCTGTCCGAAGTCGTGGAAAGCGCGGGCACGGTGGATCTCGATGCGATTCGCTCGAGCGTGGATTCCTGGGCCGACGCCGAGAGCGTGCGCATGCGCACCGGCCACCAGCCGCCGCCCGACGGCTTGCACTATCGCTGGCCCGACTTTCCTTCGCTGCGCATCGAATCGCGCATGGCCGACAAGCTGGCCGCCACGGCCGCCTTCAGCCGCGTGAATTCGATCGACCGCCACGTGATCGAGAGCGCGAACGCCACGGTGGGCATCGTCACCTGCGGCAAGTCGCACTACGACCTGATGGAAGTGCTGCGTCGCCTGGAGATCACGCCGCAGGCACTCGCGACCATGGGTGTGCGCCTCTACAAGGTGGGGCTCTCCTTTCCCATCGAGACCACGCGCCTGCAGGAATTTGCGCAGGGGCTGTCGGAGATCCTCGTCATCGAGGAGAAGGGCGCGGTCGTCGAGACGCAGATGCGCGACCTCTTCTACAACGCCCCGGCCGGCGCGCGCCCCGCGATCGTCGGCAAGAACGACACGCAGGGCCGGCCCTTCGTGTCGGCCCTCGGCGAGCTGCGACCCTCCCGGCTGATCGAGCTCGTGGCGCAATGGCTGGAGCGGCACTTCAGCGGCCACCCCGCGCTGGGCGATCACCTGAAGCATGTGCGCGACTTCACCCTGCCCGAGCTGCTCTCGAACGCGGCGGACGCGGTCAAGCGCGTGCCCTACTTCTGCGCGGGCTGCCCGCACAACACCTCCACCAAGGTGCCCGAAGGCTCGACCGCGCGCGCGGGCATCGGCTGCCACTTCATGGCCAACTGGATGGACCGCAGCACGGCGGGCCTCATCCAGATGGGCGGCGAAGGCGTGGACTGGATCTCGCACTCGATGTTCACGCGCACGCCCCACGTGTTCCAGAACCTGGGCGACGGCACCTATTACCACTCGGGCTACCTCGCGATCCGCCAGGCCGTCGCGGCCAAGGCCACCCTCACCTACAAGATCCTCTTCAACGACGCGGTGGCAATGACAGGCGGCCAGCCGGTGGATGGCGTCATCTCCGTCGACGCGATCGCGCGCCAGGTCGAGTCCGAGGGCGTGAAGAAGGTCGTGGTGCTGAGCGACGACATCGGCAAGTACGACGCGATCCGCTCGCGCTTTCCCGCCGGCACCGAATTCCACGACCGCGCCGAGCTCGACGCGGTGCAGCGCCGCCTCAGAGAGATGGAAGGCGTGACGGTGCTCATCTACGAGCAGACCTGCGCCGCCGAGAAGCGCCGCCGCCGCAAGAAGGGCGAGCTGGCCGACCCCGACAGGCGGCTGTTCATCAACGAGGCGGTGTGCGAGGGCTGCGGCGACTGCAGCGTGCAGAGCAACTGCGTGGCCGTGCTCCCGCACGAGACGCCGATGGGCCGCAAGCGCCGCATCGACCAGACCGGCTGCAACAAGGACTACTCCTGCGCCAAGGGCTTCTGCCCGAGCTTCGTCGGCGTGACCGGCGGCAAGCTGCGCAAGAAGAGCGGCGCACTCACGAGCGCGAAGCAGTCGTTCCATGAACGCACCGCAGCGCTTCCGCAGCCCGCCGCGCACGAATGGACCGGGCCGTGGGACCTGCTCGTCACCGGCGTGGGCGGCACGGGTGTCGTCACGGTGGGCGCGGTCATCGCGATGGCCGCGCACCTCGAAGGCAAGTCCGCCAGCGTGCTGGACTTCATGGGCTTCGCGCAGAAGGGCGGCTCGGTGCTGAGCTTCGAGCGGCTGGCCGATCGGCCCTCGCGGCTCAACCAGGTGCGCATCGACACCCAGCAGGCCGACGCCATCCTCGCCTGCGACCTCGTCGTGGGCGCGTCTTCCGATGCCCTGCAGACGGTGCGCCACGGCCGCACTCGCATCCTGGCCAACACGCATCCGATTCCTGTGGCCGAGTCGCTGCGCAACCCCGACGCGGACCTGATGCGCGAGGACATGCTCGCGAAGATGCGCTTCGTGGCGGGCGACGCGCAGGTGGAAACCTTCGACGCCCAATCGCTGGCCGAGGAATTTCTCGGCGACACGGTCACCTCCAACGTGCTGGCCATGGGCTATGCCTGGCAGCGCGGCCTCGTGCCCCTGAGCCTGGCCGCGATGGAGCAGGCCCTGCGCCTGAACGGCGTGGCCATCGAAAGCAACCTTCTCGCGTTCTCGCTCGGCCGCCTCGCGGCGCACGACCCCGCCGCGCTGGCCCGCCTGCGCACTGCGCAGGACGCCGCGCCCGCCGAGGACGAGAGCCTCGAAGCCCTCATCGCCCGCGCGAAGACGCACCTGCGCGGCTACCAGAACGCCGCCTGGGCCGATCGCTTCGAGCGCCTCGTGCGCGACGTGCAGCAGCGCGAGGCCGTGCTGGACGGCGGCGGCGCGCAGCGCTTCACCGCCGCGGTCGCGCGCAGCCTGCTCAAGCTCATGAGCTACAAGGACGAATACGAAGTCGCGCGGCTCTACACCGACGGCAGCTTCGAGGCGCGCCTGAAGGAGCAGTTCGAGGGCGACGTGAAGCTCGAATTCCACATGGCACCGCCCCTGCTCGCGCGCCCCGCGAACGGGCAGCCGCCGCGCAAGATGATCTTCGGCTCCTGGATGCGCCATGCGCTCAAGCTGCTCGCGCACGGCAAGGCGCTGCGCGGCACCGCGCTGGACGTGTTCGGCTACACGCACGAGCGCCGACTCGAGCGCAGCCTCATCGACCAGTTCGAGGCGCGCGTGCGCGAGCTGCTGCCCACGCTCGACGCGCAGCGGCTTGCGATCGCAGCGCAGATCGCCAGCGTTCCGATGAGTGTTCGCGGTTTCGGCCACGTGAAGCTCGCGAACCTGGCCCTGGCCCAAGCGCGCGAGGCCGAGCTGCTGCACCGCTTCGACGCAGCGCGCTACCCGCGCCCCGCCGGTGCCGCGAAGGCGGGCCAGATCAAGGGCATCGCGGTCGTCTCGAGATGACGACCGCTCGTCTCAGGTACTCCTGAGACGAGGGGCTGTCATTTTCAAGTCGAGCCGCTCCCACGCGTTCGGGAGGTCCTCGCAGGCACTTGGTGGATTCGAGACGCGGGGCACCCCGGTAAAACCGCGGCCCCTTGCGACGCACGAGTTCGTGCGCACGCGCCTCGAACCCGGTGCACTTCCATGTCGATCGAATTTCACAGGCGCCTCGCGCCGCTGTCCTATCCGACGCTGAACCCCGCGTCCGCGCCCGAGCCGGGCACATGGGTCGACCTCAGCGGCCGCAGCGATCGCGAGCTGGAGTGCAGCGAGGGCTTCATCCGGTTCGAGGATGCCCTGCGGAAAGGCGCCCGATTCGACGTGAATGCAGGGCAGGTGCTGCACCTCTACAAGGCCCTGGGCGTCTTGCGTGCGAGTGCGCGAGGCTGCAGCGCAATGCACGAGCCCGACCCGCCCGCACTGCGCGCATTCGACGGCGCGCTCCACCAGGTGAGGCGCAACTTCCAGGAGATGCATCGACTGAGCGATTCGCAGTGGCTCGCGGCGTTCGAGTCCCTTCGTTCATCGGCACAGCCTGGCTCCGAGCAAGCCGCACTCGCGCCGCAGGAAGACTGGTCGCTCTCACCGCTGGCCGGGCTTTCTTCGTCGGCTTGGCCGCTTGACCAGCCAGCGATCCCAAGCCGCGGCGAGCCGGATGCGGCCGCTCTCTCGGCCGCCTTTGGCCTCGCTCGGCTGATGGGCTGCGCAGTGCAGGCGGCTGCGCACCTGGCGGCGGCGCCCCCTCAATTCAATGCGCTCGCATGCTTCAGCCTGCTCTTCGCGGGTGCGGTGCGCCACTTCGGTGACCCCGCTGCGCAAAGCGACTGCGGTGCCCAGCGCGCCGCGGCATGCATCGACATCGCCGCGAATGGACTCTGGTCCGCCTTCGCCCTGCTTCATGCCGCGCAGGACCCTGTGCTCTCCCCGGGGAACGAGGTTCGGGTCCGGCGCGAGTCCACGCTGAAGGGCCTGATCGCGAATGCCCTCGTTCGAGACACGAGCGAGGTCTTCAAGCGCCAAGGCGCCGCGCACGCAAGTGCGCTCGAGCTCGCATCGTCGATGGACGCGCAGTCGGCCCTCGGCGAAGTCGTGGACGATCTGCTTCGGGCCTTCCCGGGCTGCACGTCGCAGCGCGAGTTGCTCATTGCGCTTCTTGCGCAGTGGACGCAAAGCGGGGACGCCCTCGCGTCAGTGTCCGGATGAGCCGTTGGCAATGCACGGGTTCAATAGAAAGTTCGACGCGTTCGAATCGCAGCGAACCCCTAGAGTGACTCCTGTGGGCGGCAGCGTTCGGCAGGGGGCGCGGGCCGGTTCGAACGTCTCCTTCGACACCAGTCCAGCCGCCCACACCATCGATTCCGCCGCTGCGCCTGGCGAATAGCCAGCAACTGAACGGCGCCATTCCACAAGTGAATCGGCGTCCGAAAGACGGATCGTGCTTCGAAAGCGCGTTTGTCGTCTGGAGCCCGAATGCTCCTTGCAACAAGATGCGCGCCCGTGGCCGGCAATGAAGAAGCGTATCGAGTGCATGCCGTCGATGCCGATGGCGTGCGCCGTCGAATTCGCGCGCATTCGATCTGCATCGATTGCCAGGGCGAGTGAGCGCAAATCGAATTCAAACCATTCAAGGACAGCAACATGGCAGAAGCAATCAGCGGCTCCGGAGTCAGTCTGCTCAACGATCTGAGACGCCTCGCCGAAGTCGCGGCACAGGAGTCGACGACCCCCGCGCAAGACAACGCCGCGACCCCTGCAAGGCCGGGGCCGCTGCGCCCGCCGACGAGTGGGCCGCTGGCGAACAGCCCGAAATCCGATTGGGCCTTCCTGCAGAACATGAACGATCGGATCGGCGACATCAACAAGGCGTACGTGGGAACGCATGCGCAGGTCGTCGAGAAATACACCCAGCTCTTCAGCGAACTCGTGGCCGTCTCGGCCAAGGTCGGCGATGCGGTCTCGGCCAATCCGGACAAGGAAAACGAGATGCGGTTCAAGGCGTTCATGCTGCGTGAGGAGCTGCAGTCCATCCTGGATCGTTGGGCTTCGCAGCCGCTGGCCGGCCCCATGCCGGCCGATCAGGTGGAGTACTGGCGCAGCGAGTTCGGCATCAAAGGCAGTGGCGGTCAGCTGTTTGCCGACATGGACCCCATCACGAAGATGCGCGACCAGCTTCCGGTCCCGCCCCTGCTTCCGCCGAGTTTCCCTAGTGACTTTTACCGCCACGTGCCCGTGACCTGGGACAACGCTCGTTTTCAGGCCTGGCAAACCGGCTTCAACGGCCTGAAGGAGCAGGTGCAGACCAAGGTCACCGAGCTGAGCCAGAAGTACCAGCGTTCGCTGGAGATCTTCGACAAGCTCGTGCAGATCCTGAGCTCCACGACGGAAGCCATGATTCAGTCGGGGGAGAAATACCTTGGCCGCTGAATCGCAGGCGCGCGTGACGCAGGCCAACGTCGACGGCGTCGCGGCGTTCCAGGATCTGGCTCGCCGCCTTCTCGCGCATTGGGGTTACGACCCCGCGTCCATCGGCGTCGAAGACGAGCAAATCCGATTCCGCGTCGACGAGCACGACGTGCATCTGGTGTGGGGCGTCGCAGGGCTGATCTACCTCATCGTGGAAGCGCCGCTGGCATGCGTTCCGGCGGATCTTCCCGAATGGATGCGGCGCAGCGCGCCCACGGGGCAGGCCATGCAGCCGGTCTATGCGCTGACGCCGGACGGGCGGCTGATGTGCTGGGTGGTCATGCCGGCAGAGGTCGTCGATGCGGCGTACCTCGGTCGTCTCGTCGAGGCGGTCGTGATCGGGTTGAAGTCTGGCCATGGGCTCCAATTGGCCGCGGATTTTCTGCGCCCCTGGCGAGCGTTCATCGAGCTGCGCGATCGCCATTGATTGGCCCAAGGTCCACTAGTCGC
>Ga0105248_10009377_pt1 | contig 10774 bp, 11 predicted proteins | sample KBSS34metaG_FD_81524 | JGI IMG/M metagenome (GOLD analysis project Ga0105248, IMG submission 81524) | Switchgrass rhizosphere microbial communities from Kellogg Biological Station, Michigan, USA - KBS S3-4 metaG | ecosystem: Host-associated > Plants > Roots > Rhizosphere > Soil | place...
CAGGATGTCCGCAGGGCGCGACTCTTGGGGTGTCCTTCTTTCTGGTTCCGTCTTTCTTGGACAAGCAAGAAAGATGAACCCGCCGCTTTAGCGGCGGAACGCTTTGGCTTTCAAGACAACAACAATTTCTTCGCTGCGCTCAGGAAGAAAAGTGCTCCCTCATCCGCCTTCGGCACCTTCTCCCGTAAAGGGAGAAGGAAGTGCGACTTAGGCGTCGCCCAACCTTTTCACAAATCGCATCGACCCATCCTCATACCCGCACGCCCGATAAAACGCATGCGCCTTGTCGCGATGCGCGGCGCTGGTGACTTCCACGCGCGCCGCGCCGGCCTGCCTTGCCCACGTCTCCGCGGCCTGCAGCAATTCCCGGCCGACGCCTTCGCCCTGGTGCGCGGTCGCGACCACGAGCGCGGTGATGCGGCAGGTACGCGCGCCGAGCGGAAGGTAATACATCAGGTCGAGTCCGAGCAGTCCGCATAGCTCGCCATCGCGATCGGCGACGAGCAGCGCCTGGTCGGGATCGGTGGCGACCGCTTTCATGCGGGCGATCGCTTCGTCGGCCGTGCACGGATAGCCGAGCAGGGTGATCAGCGATGCGATATCCGCCGCATCGCCGGGCATCGCCGTGCGCACGCGCATCATTGCGATACGCGTCGTGAAACGTGATGCGCGGCGGTGCAGTCGTTGCGCATCGTCACGACACCCATCACTTGGGGTCGCGGTACACCACGACCGTCTTGCCGCGCGCATGCAGCAGTCCGTCGAGCTGCATCTGCTTGAGCACGCGGCCGGCCATTTCGCGCGAGCAGCCCGAAATGCGCGCGAGTTCCTGGCGCGACACGCGGATCTGGGTGCCGTCGGGATGGCTCAGCGCTTCGGGTTCGTCGCACAGGTCCATCAGGGTGCGCAGGATGCGGCCGCTGACGTCCATGAAGGCGAGCCGGCTCGCCTTGCGGCTGGTTTCGAGAAGGCGCTTGGCGAGTTGCGAGGCGATTGCGTACATCAGGCGCGGGCATTCGGGCGCGAGCGGGCCGTGGAACAGCGCGAGCAGGCGCTCGTAGCTGATCTCGGCAAGCTCGACCGGGCTGCGCGTGCGCAGCAGGACTTCGCGTCGCTCGGTCTTCACGAACAGGCCCAGTTCGCCGATGAAGTCGCCGGCATTCAGGTAGGACAGCACCAGCTCGCGGCCGTCGGCTTCCTCGCTGATGATCGACAGCGTGCCACTGACCACGTAATGCAGCGTGTCCGCGGCATCGCCCGGGCGGAACACATCGGTACGGTTCGGATAGCGGTGGCGGTGGCAATAACCGAGGAAGCGTTCCATCGTCGCGGCGTCGGGCGCCAATTCGGGCGAAATCAACGGACGCAGCAGCGCGTGCGGCATGAGTGAGGAAACCTTGGCCATGGTCGAATCGATTGTTGCCCCTGATGAGGGCGCAGCTTAGGCTGAGTCGGGGCGCGGGGCAACGCGCCGGTTGCATGCTGGCGCGATTGACCGATAATCGCCGGCCAGCTGTCCGATTGGAGACCCGCCGTGGTCAAGCCACTGCCGCGCCTGAAGCTCCAGGGGTTCAACAACCTCACCAAGTCGCTGAGTTTCAACATCTACGACCTCTGCTACGCGGTCAGCGACGAGCAGCGCGACCGCTACATCGAGTACATCGACGAGGCCTACAACGCCGACCGGCTGACGCAGATCCTGACGGACGTCGCCGACATCATCGGCGCGAACATCCTCAACGTCGCGCGCCAGGACTACGATCCGCAGGGCGCATCGGTGACGATCCTGATCTCCGAGGAACCGGTCATCGACCGCAAGGACGTCGGCCGCGAGGCGCTCAGCAGCGCGATGCTCGACTACACCGGCGAGGCCAGCGTGGTGGCCCACCTCGACAAGAGCCACATCACCGTCCACACCTATCCGGAAACCCATCCGCACAACGGCATCGCGACCTTCCGCGCCGACATCGACGTCGCGACCTGCGGGGTGATCTCGCCGCTGAAGGCGTTGAATTACCTGATCGAGCAGTTCGAGTCGGACATCGTGGTGGCCGACTATCGCGTTCGCGGCTTCACCCGCGACGTCAAGGGCAAGAAGCATTACATCGACCACAAGATCAACTCGATCCAGGACTTCCTGTCCAAGGCGAACCGCTCGCACTACGAAATGATCGACGTGAACGTGTACCAGGAGAACCTGTTCCACACCAAGATGCACGTGAAGGAATTCGACCTGGACACCTACCTGTTCGAGGAAAAGGCCAAGAACCTCTCGTTCAAGGAACGCCTGCGCATCGAGGCCCAGCTCAAGCGCGAGATCGAGGAGCTGTTCCACGGGCGCAACTTAGTCGATTGAAACCTTGTGGTCTGAGAGCGGGGATTGGGGGCTAGGGGCTGGTGCAGGCAATGCACGAGCTCCATGAGCCAGCTTTTCACCAGCCCCTAGATCCCAGCCCCCAGTCCCCGCCGCCCAACGGCCTGACTTCTGGCCCATGCATTCCCGGGCCAACCTGTTAGCGTGCCCGACTGCCGCGGTCCGTCGGCCGCGCTCCGCTTGCGCGCACGCGCCTCCCCTTCATTCAGGAAACGACACATGAAACGTCCTATCGCCGCTGCCATCGGCATGGCTTTGCTTACCGTCTTTACCGCGGCCAATGCCGCGCCGCTCTCGTCAGGACTCGACCCGGCGAACATGAACACCAAGGTGCGCGCGCAGGACGACTTCTACGAATACATCAACGGCCATTGGCTCGCGACCACGCCGATTCCCGCCGACAAGCCCGGCTACGGCGCGTTTGACGCGCTGTACGACAAGTCGATCGAGAACCTGCGCAGCATCATCGAGGACGCCCAGAAGGCCCCGCATAACGCTGGCGAACAAAAAGTCGGCGACCTCTACGCGAGCTTCATGAACGAGCCGCAGCTCGAAGCGCTCGGCACGAAGCCGCTCAAGGCCGAGTTCGCGCGCATCGACGCGATCAAGACCCCCAGCGACATCGCCGCGCAGATCGCGCACAACGGCGTGATCGGCGTGGACGCGCCGTTCGGCGGCTATATCCACCTCGACAACCGCGATTCGACGAAGTACGAGGTCGACTTCGCCCAGAGCGGCCTGGGCCTGCCCGACCGCGACTACTACCTCAAGGACGACGACGCCAAGCTCAAGGGCTTCCGCAACGAATACCTCGGCCACGTCGAGCGCATGCTGAGCCTCGACGGCGATGCCAATGCGAAAGCCGACGCCGCCAGCGTGCTCGCGCTCGAGACGGCGCTCGCGAAGGTCCAGTGGACCAAGGTCGAGAACCGCGATCCGATCAAGGGCTACAACAAGACGATGATCGCCGACCTCGACGGCATCGCCCCCGGCTTCGACTGGAAGACCCTGCTTGCCGATGCGCACGTCACCGGCAAGGTCGACTACGTCAACATCAGCCAGCCGAGCTACTTCAAGGGAATGGCCGAGGTCATCAAGAGCACGCCGATCCCGGTCTGGAAGACCTATTTCCGCTGGCACCTGCTGCACGCGTCCGCGCCCTACCTGAGCAAGGCCTTCGTCGACGAGAACTTCAAGTTCTACGGCACCACGCTGCGCGGCACGCCGGAAAACCGCGCGCGCTGGAAGCGCGGCGTGCGCATCGTCGAAGCGAGCATGGGCGAGCAGCTGGGGCAGGTCTACGTTTCGCGGTACTTCTCGGCCGAGAGCAAGGCGCGCGTCACCCAGCTCGTCCAGAACCTGCTCGCGGCGTATCGCCAGAGCATCGATACGCTCGACTGGATGAGCCCGGACACCAAGAAGCAGGCGCTGGCGAAGTTGTCGCAGTACATGCTCAAGCTCGGCTATCCGGACAAGTGGCGCGACTATTCGGCGCTGCGGATCGACCGCAGCGACCTGCTCGGCAATGTCCAACGCGCGAACGAGTTCGAGTACAACCGCAACATCAACAAGCTCGGCAAGCCCGTCGACCGCACCGAATGGGGCATGACGCCGCAGACGGTCAACGCCTACTACAACCCGGAAATGAACGAGATCGTGTTCCCGGCCGCGATCCTGCAGCCGCCGTTCTTCAATCCGCAGGCCGACGACGCGGTGAACTACGGCGCGATCGGCGCGGTGATCGGCCACGAGATCAGCCATGGCTTCGATGACCAGGGTTCGCAGTACGACGGCGTCGGCAACCTGCACGACTGGTGGACGAAGGCCGACCATGAAGCGTTCGCGGCCAAGACCAAGGCATTGGTCACCGAGTACAACGCGTTCGAGCCGGTCAAGGGCTACCACATCAACGGCGAGCTCACGCTGGGCGAGAACATCGCCGACAACTCCGGCGTCGCGATCGCCTACAAGGCGTACAAGATCTCGCTGCAAGGAAAGAAGGCGCCGGTGATCGACGGCATGACCGGCGAACAGCGGTTCTACGCGGGCTTTGCGCAGGTGTTCCGCGAGAAGGCGCGCGACAACGCGATGATCGAGCAGATCAAGACCGACCCGCATTCGATCCCGGTGGATCGCGTGCTGGGCGCGGTGGTGAACCAGCCCGGCTTCTACGAAGCGTACGACGTCAAGCAGGGTGACAAGATGTACGTCGCCCCGGACAAGCGCGTGATCATCTGGTAATCACCTGGTGGTGATGTGGAAGGGAAAAGCCGGCCTTGCGCCGGCTTTTTCTTGAGTCGATTTCTACGGTGCCGACATTAGAGCCCCTCTCCCCTTGTGGGAGAGGGGTTGGGGTGAGGGGATATCTGTAGCGCACTAATGATCGCATCCAGGACAGCGACTTCCTTGGTCAGCGCCTCATCGTTCCAAAAGCGGAGCACGCGAAAGCCTTGTGATGCAAGCCATGCGCTGCGTTCGGAATCGGCCGCCGCATTGTCTGCATGCTGTCCGCCATCGATCTCGACGATCAGTCGTTGTTCGAAACAAACAAAGTCGACGATGTAATTCCCTAGTGGTTGCTGTCGCTTGAACTTGTGTCCAAACAAGCGGCTTGCACGGAGTTGTCGCCACAAAGCGTTCTCCGCATCGGTCGGCTGATGACGCATCGTCTTGGCGAAATGCAGCAGGCGATTGGCCATTGGATTTCCATCACCCTCTCCGGCGCTGCGCGCCGACTCTCCCATCAAGGGAGAGTGGACCATCAGATGCGATAGGCAACCGCTTTCATCAGCGCGCTCGCCGCGCGCATCGCGTGCTGGACCGACTCCGGCAGCGCGCGCGCGCCTGCCGCTTGCGCGTTGTCGGCGTGGCGCGCCTCGTCGGCCTTCATGACCTGCACGATCGCGCGGCTGCGCGCATCGGCCTCGGGCAACGAATGCAGGTGCTCTTCCAGGTGCGCCTCGACCTGGCGCTCGGTCTCGACCACGAAGCCGAGGTTCCATCCATCGCCGCGCAGGCCCGCGACCGCGCCGATCGCGTAACTGCCCGCATACCAGAGTGGATTGAGCAGGCTCGGTCGCGCATCGAGTTCGCGCAGGCGCTCGCCGCACCATGCGAGGTGATCGGTTTCCTCGGCGGCGGCAGCGAGCAATTGCGCGCGCGTGGCCGGATCGCGCGCGACCGCGGCCTGGCCGAAATACAGCGCCTGCGCGCAGACTTCGCCGACGTGGTTGATACGCATCAAGCCGGCTGCATGCGTGCGCGCGGCTGCATCGAGTTCGGCTTCCGGCACGTGGGTGGCGGGGTTCTCGGTGCGCGCGACGGGCTGCGCGGCCAGCGAGCTCGCCAGCGCGCGCTCCGCTGCGATCAGCAGGCGGTCGATGCGGGAATATGAGCGATGGCTGTCGTGACGGAATGCGTTCATGTGTGCGGTTGCTCGGCGAGATGTTCGGCCAGGAATTCCAGCGGATGGCGTATCGGGATCGTCCGTTCAGCCATCGCGACATGCAGGCGGCAGCCGATATTCGCCGAAAGCAACTGTGTCGCGCCACTGCCGGCGAGCGCATCGAGCAATGGTTGGCGCAACGCGCGCGCGCGATCGGGCTGGTCGAACATGTAGCTGCCGGCCGCGCCGCAGCAGCCGGTGTCGGGCAGTTCGACCAGGTCGAGATCCGGGATTCGCGCGAGCAACGCGCGCAATGCGGCATCGCTTTTCACGACCGCGCGCTGCGTGCAGGGAACATGCAAGGCGACGCGCGCATGCGCCGGGCGGAAGCGCAGCGCATCGACGTGTTGGAGCAGGAACGCGCATGCATCGCGCACCGGTGCATGGCCTTCGAGCGCATCGGCTAGCGACGCATGGCAGCCGGTCGCCGAGCTCAGCACGGGGATTCCTGCCGCGAATGCCGCGCGATTGCGCCGTGCAAGTTCCGCGGCAGATTCCTTCGCGCCCGCATGCGCATGCAGTGCGCCACAGCAGGTTTGCGCGTCGGGTATCGCCATGTCGAAGCCAGCGGCGCGGCACAGTCGCGCGATTGCAGCATGCGTTTGCGCGTCGTAACGACGAGCAACGCATCCGCGGAACAGCGCGACGCCGGGTTGCGAAACGTTCGTGGATTGCAGGGCTTCACTGCGAATCTTGCACGGCGGTCGCGGCAATGGTTTCGGCAGCAACGGATACAGCGCGCGATACACGCCGAGCAGGCGGTCCAGTAGTGCGGGGCGGGTCGTAAGCCATTCGATCACGCGTTGCCGAAGTCCGGCTCCACGCCGTCCACGCTGGCGATGCCGTGCCTCGACCAGCAGTTGGCCATACTGCACGCCGGCCGGGCACACGGCTTCGCAGCGCCGACAGCCGAGGCAGCGGTCCAGGTGCGCGTCTGCAATGGCGTCCGGGGTGATGGCACCATCGGCGAAAGCCCGAACGAGCGCGATGCGCCCGCGCGGGGACTCGGCCTCGTTGCGATCCAGCTGGTAGGTGGGGCAACTCGGCAGGCACAGGCCGCATTGCACGCAGCGATCGGCGAGCGCCAGCAACGGATCGGCGGCCGGCGGACGGGCGGATTCGAGGCTGCGGGCAGGGGCTGCCGTGGGCATGGCCGGATGCTAGCACGCAGGCTGGGGCGGCTTGCCTTGTCCCGGAAAGGCCGCTATCATCCCCGCTCTTTGGTTCCCCAAACGTTCCCGTTGGAGCTGTGATGAAGACTTTCAGCGCCAAGTCGGAGACCGTGAAGCGCGATTGGTATGTGGTGGACGCCGCGGGCAAGACCCTCGGCCGTCTCAGCTCCGAACTCGCTTCCCGCCTTCGCGGCAAGCACAAACCGGTTTACACCCCGCACGTCGATACCGGCGATTACCTCGTCGTGATCAACGCCGAGAAGATCGCCGTGACCGGCAAGAAGCTCACCGACAAGATGTACTACCGGTTCACCGGTTACATCGGCAACCTGAAGTCCGAGTCGCTCGGCCAGTTGCTCGATCGCAAGCCCGAGCGCGTGATCGAAATCGCGGTCAAGGGCATGCTCCCGAAGAACCCGCTGGGCCGCGCGATGTTCCGCAAGCTCAAGGTCTATAGCGGTGCCAACCATCCGCACGAAGCACAGCAGCCGCAAGTCCTGGATATCTAAATGACCGCCCAGCATTCCTACGGCACCGGCCGTCGCAAGTCCTCCACCGCCCGCGTGTTCATGCGCAGCGGCAATGGCAGCATCATCGTCAACGAGCGTCCGCTGGACGAGTTCTTCGGCCGCGAAACCTCGCGCATGATCGTGCGCCAGCCGCTGGAACTGACCAAGCACACCGAGACCTTCGACATCCAGGTCACGGTCGCCGGCGGCGGCAGCACCGGCCAGGCCGGCGCGATCCGCCTCGGCATCGCCCGCGCACTCGTGGTCTATGACGACACCTTGAAGTCTGACCTGCGCAAGGCCGGTTTCATGACCCGCGATGCGCGTGAAGTCGAGCGCAAGAAGGTCGGCCTGCACAAGGCGCGTCGCGCGACCCAGTTCTCGAAGAGGTAATGCGAGTCCCTCGCACGAGCCCGCACATCCATGTGCGGACTGTTCAAGGAATAGCGCGTTCTCTTTTTATCGGCACGCAAAACGCTCCATAGCCCCGTAGCCAAGCGGTAAGGCACCTGACTCTGACTCAGGCATCGGTGGTTCGAATCCATCCGGGGCTGCCACACAGAAGTCCGCTGCAGCCAGCGATCCGGTAACGAAAGCCCGCCACTCGGCGGGCTTTTTGTTTGTGCCGGCGCGGACGGCAGCGCTTGTGAACCAACGAATCGACCCGCGGATGCGCAGCGTACAATTCGCGGTCACTGCCAGATGGATGGACTGCATGAAACTCGGATCACTCAAGGAAGGCGGCCGCGATGGGCGAGATGGGGATTTCGACAGATGCCATGAATGGCATCTGTCGCCAACGAGCGCCCGCGCATTGATGCGCGGGCCGGACGGAGAATCGGAATGAAGCTGGGCAGCTTGAAAGAAGGTGGTCGCGATGGAACCCTCGTTGTGGTCTCGCGCGACCTCACGCGCGCCGTGCGCGCGACCGGGATCGCGGACACGCTGCAACGCGCGCTGGAGGACTGGTCTAACGTCGCGCCGCGACTGAATGCCCTGTCGGAACAGTTGAACGCAGGCGAAGTCGCCGCGGCATTCGACCTCGATATGGCCGCGCTCGCGGCACCGCTGCCGCGCGCCTACGAATTCGTCGATGGCAGCGCGTATCTTCCGCACGTCGAACGCGTACGCCGGGCGCGCGGCGCCGAAGTGCCGGCACGTTTCTACACCGATCCGTTGATGTACCAGGCGGTGAGCGCGGGGTTTTACGGGCCGCGCGACCCGGTGTTGGTGCCCGATGCGGCCTACGGGATCGACCTCGAGGCCGAAGTCATCATCGTCACCGACGACGTGCCAATGGCGGCCTCGGCCGCGGATGCGGCCGCGCATATCCAGCTGGTCGGCCTGGTCAATGACGTCAGCCTGCGCAACCTGATCCCGAACGAACTCGCGAAAGGATTCGGCTTCCTGCAATCCAAGCCGCGCTCGGCGCTCTCGCCGGTGTTCGTCACGCCCGACGAACTAGGCGATGCGTGGCACGGCAACAAGGTCCATTTGCCGATGCTGACCCACATCAATGGCGCATGGTTCGGCGCGCCGGATGCCGGCGTGGACATGCAGTTCGATTTCGCCCAGCTGGTGGCGCACGCGGCGAAGACGCGGCCGCTCAGCGCGGGCACCATCGTCGGCTCGGGCACGGTCGCGAACGAGGATACGTCGCTGGGCGCGTCGTGTTTCGCCGAGCGTCGCACCGTGGAAACGCTCGAAACGGGCGCACCGATCACGCCGTTCATGGCATTCGGCGATGTCGTGCGCATCGAAATGCTCGATCGCGATGGCCGCAGCGTGTTCGGCGCGATCGAACAGACGATCCGTCGCGCGGGCTGAGTTTCCGGCGACTGCGCCGCTCGGCGGAGCCCGGGCGACCGTGTGTCGGCTCGCGCATGGGGCCGGCGTCCCGGCGCTTTCCATTGGCGTTCGCAAAGGCTAGCCTGCGCGTGGGGACGGTTGCATGTCCGGGGGAGCGATGATCCACGATAGGTTGCGGCTCTACAGCTACTGGCGTTCGAGCGCGGCCTACCGCGTGCGCATCGCCTTGAACCTCAAGCACCTGCATTACGAGCTCGTCCCCGTGCACCTGCTCGAAGCCGGCGGCCAGCAGCGGACCCCGGAATACCGTGCGATCAATCCGCAGTCGCTGGTGCCTTCACTGATGCACGGCAATCGCATCTTCCGGCAATCGATGGCGATCATCGAGTACCTCGACGAAACCTGGCCGGATCCGCCGTTGCTGCCGAGCGTTGCGCGCGATCGTGCGCGTGCCCGCGCGATAGCGCAGGCGATCGCCTGCGACGTGCACCCACTGAACAACCTGCGCGTGCTGCAACATTTCGAGAACGTCTGGGGCGTGCCGACACCCGAGCGCGAAGAATGGGTGCGGCACTGGATCCGCGAAGGTTTCGCCGCGGTCGAGCAGATGCTCGTGGAGAACCTCTCCACCGGCACGTTCTGCGATGGCGAAATGCCGGGGCTCGCGGATTGCTGCCTGGTGCCGCAGGTCTACAACGCACGTCGTTTCAGCGTCGGCATGGATCCTTATCCGACCATCCGCCGCATCTACGACAGCTGCATGAAGCTGCCGGCATTCGATGCGGCGCGTCCGGAAAAGCAACCGGACGCGCCCCAGGCTTCCTAGTAGGCGCCGCCCTGGCTCACGCCGGGATTCGCGTCGAACACTTCCGCATACGGGTCGTGCACTCCCGATGCGCCTTCCGACAGCCGGATCTTCAACGCGAGGCCATCGCGCGAGTCGGCCTTGCGCAGCACTTCCTCGAGTTCCGCGCGGCCTTCCTTGTACATCTTGTACAGCGACTGGTCGAAGCTGTGCATGCCTTCCTGCAGCGATTCCTCCATCGCCTGCTTGACCTCGTGGACTTCGCCCCGGCGGATCAGGTCGCGGATCATCGGCGTGTTGATCAGGATCTCGCTGGCCGGGATGCGCTTGCCGTCAACGCCGATCACCAGGCGCTGCGATATCACCGCCTTCAGGTTCAACGCGAGGTTCATCAGGATGTTCTTGTGCGCCGATTCCGGGAAGAAGTTGAGGATGCGCTCGATGGTCTGGTCGGCATTGTTGGAATGGAGCGTCGCCAGGCACAGGTGGCCGGTCTCGGAGAACGCGACCGCGGCCTCCATGGTGGTCGTGTCCAGGATCTCGCCGATCAGGATCACGTCCGGCGCCTCGCGCATGGCGTTGCGCAGCGCCGAGTGGTAGCTGTGCGTGTCGAGGCCGACCTCGCGCTGGTTCACGACCGACTTCTTGTGCCGGTAGAGG
>Ga0105248_10009378_pt1 | contig 10774 bp, 5 predicted proteins | sample KBSS34metaG_FD_81524 | JGI IMG/M metagenome (GOLD analysis project Ga0105248, IMG submission 81524) | Switchgrass rhizosphere microbial communities from Kellogg Biological Station, Michigan, USA - KBS S3-4 metaG | ecosystem: Host-associated > Plants > Roots > Rhizosphere > Soil | place...
AGCGGCAATCCCATCCTCGCCTACGATGTCGCGTTTCTCCTGACGTTCGTCCTCGCGGGATGCGGTATGTACCTGCTGGCGCGCGAGCTGAGCGGCCGCCGGGACGTCGCGTTCCTCGCGGGCCTGGCGTTCGCCTGCTCGCCGATGCGCGCGCTGCACGTGTCGCACCTGCAGGTGCTCGCGTGGGGATGGATGCCGATCGCGTTGTGGGGCCTGCACCGCTACTTCTCGCGCCGTTCGACGGCCGCGCTCGCGATCTTCGCCGTCGCGTTCACGATCCAGGCGCTGTCGAACGGCTACTTCCTCTACTTCCTGGCGATGGCGGCCGCGTTCGTCGTCGCCTACGAGCTGACGTCTCGTCCCTGGGACCGCGCGGATCGGCGGCGCGCGCTGGCCGTGCTGGCGGTCGCGGCAACGGGGATTCTCCTCGTGATCGGCGCAGTGGCATTCGCGTATATCGCTGTGCGCCAGCAGTACGGTGTACGAAGGCCGTACCGTGACTGGATGTTGTTCAGCGCGGACGTTCGGTCCTACGTCTCCGTGCCCGCAACCGCAAAACTCTGGGCCGGGTGGCTGAACGGCGATCCCGCTCCAGAGCGTCAGCTGTTCCCCGGTCTCGTCGTGTCTTTGTGCGCCGCGGCCGCGCTCTGGCCCGGTCGCGCGCGCGCCCGCATCGCCTGGCTGTATGGCGGTATAGCAGCGACCGCTTTCGTCCTGTCTCTGGGTCCGGAGCCTGCCGCATGGTCGCACCGGCTGCCGGCGGTGGGTCCGTTCCTGTGGTTCGCGAAGGTTGTCCCCGGCGTCGACGGCCTGCGCGTGCCGGCGCGCATCGGCGTGCTCGTGCTGCTGGCGCTCAGCGTGCTGGCCGCGCTCGGCTTGTCGCGCCTGCTCGCGCACGTGTCGCCACGACGCAGGATCGTCGCAGTCGCGGCCCTTGGCGTTGCCATCTTTGCCGAGGGCTGGGCGGTGCCGGTCACGATGGCGACCTTCGACGCACGCGGCCGCGCGGAGGATCGGGGGGGGTATCGCTGGCTCGCGGAGCAGCCGCCTGGCGCGGCGATCGAACTGCCGATCGTCGACTGGGCGATCGCCCCGACGCTGACGTACCAATACGCGACGCTGATGCATGGCCACCCGATCGTGAACGGCTACAGCGGCTACGGATCGCCTCTCCAGGAGTTTCTCGGTGGCGCCGCATCGCCGCTCAACGACCCCGGACGGATCGGGGAGGCGCTCGATCTGCTGCGCGCCGTCGGCGTCCGCTACGTGGTCGTGCACCCGCGCGACTACGCCGATCCGGTTGTCGGCGCCGACACCGCCGCGGCGATCCGTTCGCGATTGGGGACCGCAGGGGAAAGCTTTCGCTCGGATGCCGTCGACGTGTTTCGGCTCCGCGACGATGACGCGGCCGCCAGCGCAAGCCGGCCGGAGGTCGCTGGCACTCGCGTGCGGCTTGCCGACTTCCATGCGGATGCGTCCGATGCGGTGGATCGGCTCCCGCTGGCCTTCGACGGCGATCCGGAAACCCGTTGGCTGACCGGACGGCAACAGAACGGCGACGAATGGATCTCGCTCCAGTTCGACCGGCCGCGCGACATCTCGCGGATCGAGCTGCAGACGGCGTCGCGCAGTTTCGGCGACTATCCGCGCGAGCTGGTCGTCGAAAGCGCGGGGGACGCCGGTGCGCCCTCGGTGCTCTATCGGGGATCGATGCTGGTGCCGTTCGGCCTGGCGCTCGCGCGCGGCGGGCCGCACCCGGCGCTGGCGATCGGCCTGCCGTCAAACCGCACGCGCACGCTCACGATTCGGCAGACCGGACGGACGCGCCGCTGGTTCTGGTCGGTGCACGAGCTCAGCGTGTGGGAGCGTTGAAGGGCGTCTCCGGTGGAGCGGTTTCGATATGACTGTAGTGGCGCAGCCCTTCAGGGCTGCGAAGAACGCCGGGCTGAAGCCCTGCGCCACGCAAGTCAAAAGTGCTTAACCGGGGAACGTGAGCAGACAGCCGACGAACGCGCAGGTGACGAAGTGGCGGTCCACCGAGAAGTGGGGCACGTAGGCGTCCTTCACTGCCGAAAGCGGCTGAAGCATCCGCTCCCGATCGCGCGCGGCCGGTTCGAAGAGCACCTCGTCGCCGTCGGCGCGAAACACGATCCACGCATGCTGGCTCTGGACGGCCGGATCACCACCGCCTGTCACGCGGCCGACGAAAAACTCGGCGTCCACGCCAATCTCCGCCAGTTTTCGCCAGGCCCACAACGCGAAATCCTCGCAGTCGCCGCGCTGACGCCGCTCAAAGGAAGAGGGTGGCTGCCAGACATCCCGTTCGTGGAACTGATCGGCATCCGACATGTATTCGCAGCTGGCCAGCCACGCCACGATGTCGTCGATGGATCTGACCTCGACGCGGCTCTCGTCCTCGAAGTAGCGGGCAAACGGCGTCGCGGAGCCGGGCCCGAAGGCTGCAACCGGGACGTCCATCGGCACCCGTTCCCAGGGGGACTCAGCGCCGCTGACTTTGGAGATCACGCTCGCGCACGCCGAACGGAGCCATTGGATCGGGTGGACGGCATGCGTCATGGTCCGAACTGAAGATACGGCGATCGGACCGGGGGAGTTCCCGGATCCGGTCACTCGTATCGTAGAGCGAGGACCGGATTCACCCGCGTGGCGCGGCGGGCAGGGAGGTAGCCGGCGAGGGCCGCGACCGATGCCAGCACGGCGCAGGCAGCGGCGATGGCCATCGGATCGCTGCCGGTGACGCCGTACAGCTGGCTGCTCACGAAACGGCTCACGCCCCACGACGCCACCAGACCGAGCACGAGGCCGGTCCCCACCAGCACGAGGACCTCGCGCATCACCAGCCACACGACGTCGCCAGGCACGGCGCCGAGCGCCATCCGCACGCCGATTTCGCGCGTGCGCCGCGCGACGGTGTACGCCATCACGCCGTAGAGACCGATGACCGCCAGGATTGTCGCCAGCGCCCCGAACGCCGTCGACAGCGTGGCAATCAGACGATCGTTGAGCAGCGACTGATCGATCTGGTGATCGAGCGTGCGCAGGTTGTAGATCGGGATGTTGGAGTCGAGCTGCCGTACCACCTGGCGTACCGCGCCGAACGCGGCGTCCGGCTGATTCGTCGTGCGCACGTACATCACCGCGCCGCCGACGGTGTCGTTCTCCATGAAGGCAAAAAAGACCTGCTGTGGGATCTCGTCGCGCACACCGGTGTATTTCGAATCCTTGACCACGCCGATGATCTCGATCGGCGTCTTCGTGCCCGGGTTGATGCCGAAGCCGATGTGCCGCCCGATCGGACTGCGGTTACCGAAATAATGTCTGGCGTAGCTCTCGTTGACGATCGCGACTTTGTAGGACGGCAGCTGTGCCTTCGGATCGGCGATCTCGTAACGGGCATCGCGATCGTCGAAGTCGCGCCCGGCGATCAGCGGAATCCCCATCGTCTTGAAGTAGCCGGGGCTGACGGCGTTGCAGTACGGGTTCATGCTCTCGCCCGGCTTCGCCTCGTATCCTTCGACCGACATCGAGCTGTCCCACTCGTTGCCTTCGAGCAGCCCCATCTGCGCGAATGCCATCCCGGTGACGCCCGGCGCCGCGCTGACGCGATCGAGCACCTGCTTGTCGAACTGCTTGGCCCGCAGCGGCGTGTAGCCGCTGAGCGTCGGCGCCAGGTTGAACGCGATCAGGTTGTTCGTCTTCAGGCCGAGATCCAACAGCCGCAGATTCCGGAGACTGCGGATGAACAGGCCGGCGCTGATCAGGAGCACCACCGACACCATCACCTGCGCGACGACCAGGCCCTTGCGCAGGCGGACGCCGCCGCCGCCGACCACCGCGCCGACCTGATCCTTGAGCGTCGGCGCGAGATTCGGTTTCGTCGACCGCAGCGCCGGGACGAGGCCGAACACCAGCCCGGTCGCCAGCGACAGCGCGAAGTTGAAGGCGAGGATGCGGTTGTCGATTGCGCCGGAGATGACGTGGGGCGTGTCCGAGACCGGCAGGAACCCGAGCAGGAACCTCGTCGTCCACGACGCGAAGACGAGACCGAGGATGCCGCCGATGGCGGCGAGTAATACACTCTCGACCAGCAACTGGCCAACGAGGCGGCCGCGGCTCGCGCCCAGGGCGAGCCGGACGGCGATCTCCTTCTGCCGCGATGTCGCGCGCGCGATCAGCAGGCTGGCGACGTTCGCGCACGCGATCAGCAAGACGCCGCCGACGACGCCGAGCAGCAGCCACAGCGGCTGCGACAGCTGCTGGCGAATCGGCGAGCGTCCCTGCGCCGCCGGCAGCAGATCCACCTGCCCTTTCAGGAACTGCTCGCGCGTGTAGCTCGAGGTACCGCTGAACGCCGCTTCGAGCACCTCTTGCTCGAGCAGGCCGTGAAAGTACGGTTGCAGCGCCGCCCTGGCCTGTTCGAGCGTGACCCCCGCCCTCAGACGGCCGAATACGTTGACCCAGCGGCTCCGCCGGTTGTCGACGTCGTCCCAGTTCGGGGTGATCTGCGCCTTCATCAGGACGGGGACGCGGATGCTCGGGACGTAGCCGATGTCGACACCGTCGAAGCCCGCCTGAGAGACGCCGATGATCGTCAGCTTCGTGTTGTTGGCTGTGATCGTCTGGCCGATCACCTTCGGGTCGGCGCCGAAGCGGGTGCGCCAGTAGTCGTAGCTCAACACCGCGACCGGACCGTCGTTCCGCTTGTCGTCATCGGGGGTGATGACCCGGCCGATCGCGGCGCCGACGCCGAGGACCTGGAAGTAGGTGCCCGAGACGAGCTCGCCGGGGACGCGCTCGGTCTGGCCGTCGACGCCGACGTTCATCGCGACCGCGCGTCGCGCGAACATCCCGGAGAAGATTTGTTGGGCCGGCGCGCCATTCGCGACAGTAGGACTGACGCGCGGGAGCTTCGCGCCGGATGCGCGCCCGCCGTGAGCGAGCGCGGCCGTCGGCGAGTCGAAGGGCTCGACAAACGCATCGCGAAAGTCCTCGTACATCGGGAACGACAGCATGTTGCCGCCCGAATTGTTGCCGTAGTGGTTGCGCGCGCCGTTGAACAGGACGAGCTGTTCGGGATCCTTTACCGGAAGTTGCCGGAGGAGCACCTCGTCCACCAGCGTGAAGATGGCGGTGTTCGCGCCGATGCCCAGAGCAATGGACAGCAGCGCGGCGCATGTAAACAGAGGCGAGCCGGCCAGCCCGCGGAGGGCGTAGCGAAGATCCCGGACGATATGCATCGTGCTCCATTAGACGGAGGCGCCCACCCGCGGGTTGACTTGGTTCGGCCAGCTACGGCAAGGTGGCCTGATGCGCCGTCTTGCCGGCATCGCCGTACTCCTGGTGGCCGCGTCGAGCCTGGACCTCGCGCGCTCGAGCATCAGCCACGGCAGGTCGCTGGAATATGCGACGGAGCTGACCGCGATCGGTCCGCGCGTCACCGGATCGCGACCGTACGGGCGCGCGGCTGAGTGGTCTGCGGCTCAATTTCGCGCGATGGGAGTCACCCGCGTCGCGTTGGAGCCTTTCACGATCGAGCGCGGATGGGAGCGCGTATCCGCGCGCGCGAGGATCGCAGCGCCGGTGGACCGCCCGCTGCGGGTCGAGTCACTCGGATGGTCGCCGTCAACCCCTGAAAACGGGCTCTACGCGGACGTCGTTGCGCTCGAGAGCTTTTCGCTCGACGCGGTGGCGGCGCGGTCGCTGCGAGGCCGCATCGTCCTGCTGCCCGAAGGCGATCCGCCGCGCAATCCCGTCACTGCCGGGAAGACGACCAACGCGTTCGCGGTCAGACTGCGGGCAGCGGGCGCGCTCGCGATCCTCGTGCCCGACGGTGAGGCCGACAATCTCCTGACGGCGCGCGGGCTCAGCTTCGGCACGGCGCTCAGCGTGCTGCCGGCCGGGCAGATCGGCGGCGACGATGCGCGGGCGATCCGCGAGCTGCTCGCGCGCGGCCCGGTCAGAATCTCGCTCGAGCTGATCAATCGGATCACTCCAGCTGCCGCCATCGTCAACAACGTGATCGCCGAGATCCGCGGGCGCGATCGCCCTGATGAGTGGATCGTCGTCGGCGCACATCTGGATTCCTGGGATTTCGGAACCGGCGCCCAGGACAACGCAACCGGCGCCGCGATGGTTCTCGAGGCCGCGCGTGCCATCGCCTCGCTCGAACAACCGCCGCGGCGGTCAATCCGATTCGCGCTGTGGGGCGGCGAGGAACAGGGACAAATCGGCTCCACCGCATACGCCCGCGAGCACGCGTCGGAACAGGACCGCGTGGTGGCGTATCTCAACACCGACGCTGGCACCGGACGGGTGATTGGCTGGACCGCGCCGGGCCGGGCCGACGTCGTGCGCGCCGCGAAAACGCTGATCCAAGGTGTTCTTGACGAGCTCGGTGCCGGCACGTTCGACGAGAGTCTGCGCTACGGTTTTCAGTCCGACGGCGCGCCGTTCATCCTCGCAGGGATCCCGACGCTCGATCTCAACGCGGACGATACCAAGTACGAAGAGATTCATCACAAGGCCGCCGACACGATCGATCGAGTCGACGCGCGCAACCTTGCGGTCGGCGCCGCGGCGGTCGCCGCGACGGCGCACGCCATCGCTGATTCGGCACGCGGGTTCGCGCCGCACCTCGATCGGCGAGCTGTGGAGCGGATGATGAACCGGCGGTAGGCGGTTTCACGACCGTGGCGCAGGGCTTCAGCCCTGCGGGCTTCGCAGCCCTAAAGGGCTGCGCCACTGGAGAGAAGAGCGCTCCAGTCGAGAAACGCGGTCAAGGAGCGGAATGTCGATCGAACGAATTCAGCGTGCAAACGATCCGCGCGTTGCCGCGTATCAGGGCGTGCGCGACGGCGAGCTCCTGCGTTCGCGCGGGCTGTTTGTCGCCGAGGGGCGCCACATATTCCGGCGCGTCGTCGAAGACGGGCGGTATCGCGTGCAGTCCGTGCTGGTGAACGAGGCCGCCCAGCGCGAGCTCGGCTCGACGATCGCCAGGCTCGACGCGGAGGTGCCGGTATTCGTTTCCGGCCGAGACGAGCTGACAGCGATCGCCGGCTACGACGTGCATCGCGGATGCGTCGCGCTCGTGCACAGGCCGCCGGCAACGTCCCTTGACGTTCTTCTCGCGCCTGCCGGGATGCTCGTCGTGCTCGAAGGCGTGACGAACGCCGACAATGTCGGCGGCGTCTTCCGCAACGCGGCGGCATTCCGGGCTGGAGGCGTCCTGCTGAGTCCCACGTGCTGCGATCCGTTGTATCGCAAGGCGATCAGGACGTCGATGGGCGCCACGCTGCGCGTGCCGTTCGCCCGTGCGGCCTCGCACGAATGGCCAGGCGTTCTGACACGCGTGCGGGCCGCCGACTTCACGATGGTCGCACTGACCCCGCGCGAGCCGGCGGAGACGCTGAAGGCGTTTGCCGCGCGGCCGCGGGCGCCGCGCATTTCCTTGATCGTCGGTACCGAGGGGGCCGGTCTAAGCGAGGCCGCCGAGGCGGCCGCCGATGTGCGCGTGCGGATTCCGATCGATGGCGACGTCGATTCGCTGAACCTCGCCGTTGCCACGGGCATTGCGTTATACGAACTCAAAACTCAGAACTCAGAACTCAGAACTGAGAACGCTAGAACGCTAGAACATTTGAACCGTCTAAAAATTGAGCCGTGCACCGAGCTCAATCCGTCTGGGCGCGGCCGCCGACGTGGGTTGTCCGAAGAACGGTGACCCGACCACGCCGCTGAAGTTCAGCGCGTTGAAATGGTTCAGTGCGTTGTACGCCTGCGCGTACAGCTCGACGGCGTACCGTTTCCCGCCGCCGTCAGCGCCGCCCATGCTGCCGAGCGGATCGGCGTTGTCGCCGCGGACGATGCGGACCTGCGGTCCTGCCGCGGCGGCAGCCGCCGGGCCGAACGCAAGGCCCCAGCTCAGTCGCAGACCGAGATCGACCTGCGCGCGCCCCAGTCCCGTGTTCCGCGTGACGCCGCTCGGCCGATCGTTGCTCACCGTGTCGCCGTTGTCGTCGCGACCGGTCGTGAGGTTGTACGGGGCCGCCGACTGCACACGCAGCGACGTGCCGAGGCGGAAGCGCTTCTTCAACGGCAGGTTCGCGACGCTCATGAACCGGTGACGAGAGAAGCCGAGCGCCGGACCGCGTTCCGCCGCCAGGTTGTAGTTGTCCGCGGGCAGGCCGAACGGGCTGTCGGTTTCGTCGACCGATCGTCCGAACATGTAGTTGGCGGCCATGAACAACCGCTGCTGCGGGCGCGCGTAGTTCAGGCTCACGCTGATCGCGTCGAACTGCGTGCTCGCGACCGACTGGATTTCGGTGACCGTGCCGGACGCGGGGTCCGGCCGCAGACCGTTCGCGAGCGGCGCGTTGATGTTGACGCCGCGCAACTGGTTCGATCCGCGGCGCCGGATGAACATCGTGTTGAGCCGGACTTCACCGGGAAGCGTCTGTTCGACGGCGGCGATCGCTTCGGTCAGCCGCGGCTGCGCGAGGTTGGACGCGAACTGGACGCGGCCAGCCGGCAGTGTCAGGGCGCGGCCGCCGAGTGCCGGATTCGGATAGCCCGGCTGGACGATCGTCTCGATCTGCTGATGTGTGCCGTCGAGCTGCACACCCTGTTCGTAGGCCTGCGCGTCGAACCAGTCGAAGAAGACGCCGCCGCCGCCGCGAAGAGTCGTTTTCCCGCTCTTGAACGGCGACCACGCGATGCCGCCGCGCGGCGCGAGGTTGAGTCCGCCGATGTGCGACTGATATTCCTGCCGCAGGCCGGCGCTGACCGTCAGTTCCTTCCGGACGCGAATGTCGTCCTGCACGTAGAGGCCGATCTGTGCCTGCGAGATCTCGACGTCCGGATTGCCGACGTTCCGTGTGTAGGTCGTCGGCTGTCCCGCTGCATAGGCGGCCAGGCTCGCGAACGTGAAGGTGCCGGCCGTGTTGCGGAGCTCGCCGCTCCGGTACCGGCCGGCGTCAATCTGGGCGCCGGCGCGGATCGCATGACGGCCGGTGGCGATGTCGAGATCGTTGGTGATCGAGACGGTGTTGGAGCTGCGCGACCCGGCGAGCTGCGCGCCGCCGGCGTCGAAGGCGTTCAGCACCAGAACAGCCGGCGCCGTGCTGGCCGGCGCGAACGCGACTTCGTCGGCCCGCCACTGGACCCGCAGCTCGTTGTACATCTTCTTGCCGATCGCTCCGGCGTTCGACGCGCGCAGGACGTTCTCCGTACGCGCCTGGCTGTAGCCGCGCTCCTGCAGGTCGAAGTCGCCGACGCCGAGGTTGTCGGTCTTGGTGTGGTTGCGCTGGATCTCGGCGCGGAGCATCTGCGACCTGGTGAGCATGTGCTCGAAACGCGCGGTCACGTTGAGCGAGTCGTTCGGTCTGCGGATCGAGTCGGCAAAGTAGCCCGACGGCAGCGCCGCGACGATCGTTTTCGTGTCGAACGCATCGAGGCCGTCGGCCGACAACGCCAGCGACGTGTGCTGTTTCCACAGCGGGCCGCTCAGGCTGAAACCGTAGCGCTCGTGCTGCTCGTCGCCCTTGACCGGCGCAAACACGTTGCGGGAGCTGAGCGCCGCGTCGCGGAAGCCGAGGCTGGTCGAGCCGCGCCAGTTGTCGATGCCCGGTTTGGTCGTGATGTCGACCGACACGAAGCCCGGCTCGTGCATGTCGGCAGCGAACATGTTGCGGCGGAAGCGGATCTGTTGAATCTGTCCCTTCGGCGGCAGGTGTCCGCCGCGGAAGCCGTTCACGCGCATGACCGCGCCGGGACCGGCGAGGTCTTTGAGTGCCTGCTCCATCTCGTCGGGATCGTCTGGCAACTCGTCGATCTGCGCCTGGTCGAGCACGGTGGCGAACGCGTCTCCACGCGGATCGCTGGCGCGCTCGCGAGGGTCGCGGCCGACCTGCACCGTTTCGGCGAACTTCGCGATCTTCAGCTTGACCTCGCGGCGGTTCTCTCCCGCGCGGAGGCGCACGTCGCGGACATCAGACGCTTCGAAGCCGGGAGACTCGACGTGAATGGTGACGCGCCCCGGTTCAAGGGAGGCGAAGGTCGCGTCGCCCCGCGCGCTGGTCTCGAGCGTCACGCCGTCGGCGGGGCTCACGAGCGCACCCGCCTGCGGCGGTCGAAGCGTCACGACCGCGCCCACGATCACCGCGCCGCTCGGATCGACCACGGTGACCCGGAGCGTCGCATCAGCCCGCGGCGACTGCGCGAACACCACGACCGAGAAAAGCAGCGCAATCACAGAACAGATCAGCGTTTTCATGTCACTCTCCGGCGGGTCCGAAAGGAGTTATTTCGCGGCGAACGTGTCGGCCTTGAAGGCCGGGTTGATCTTGATCGTCTTGAAGGTCATCTCTTCGGTCGGCTTGCCGTCGATCGAGCGAGCCCAGTGGTGGGGCAGCATCACGCCGTCCACGGACTTGTAGTCGTCGAGGTACAGCGTGATGTCGACGACCTGCGGCGCTGGCGCCGCCGGCGCGTCGTGGGACAGCTCGCCGCGGCCGCGCCCGCCCTCGGGCGGCGGTCCCTGTTGCGTCTGGATCATCACGCGCGGCGCGACGCCGCGATACATCAGCATCAGCGGCCGATGGCTTTTCTGATCAAGGAAGATGCGCGTCGCAAAGTTGCCGCCGCCTTTCGCGTCGAGGACGTCAGCCTTGCCCTCGTCGGCTTCGGCTTCGCCGCCGGCGCTGAACTCCAGCGGCAGCGACGCCGGCGGCGTCAGGAGGAACGCGAGCGCCGTGCG
>Ga0105248_10009385_pt1 | contig 10771 bp, 9 predicted proteins | sample KBSS34metaG_FD_81524 | JGI IMG/M metagenome (GOLD analysis project Ga0105248, IMG submission 81524) | Switchgrass rhizosphere microbial communities from Kellogg Biological Station, Michigan, USA - KBS S3-4 metaG | ecosystem: Host-associated > Plants > Roots > Rhizosphere > Soil | place...
GCCGGCGGACAGTCGTGAATGTGCAACACGCCAAGCGGCCGTTGCCCCTGGGGGTCGTTCTCGACGACGAACAGCGCCGTGATCTTGTGCTCGTCGAACAGGGTCAGCGCGTCGTCGACCAGCGCATCGGCGCCGATCGTCTTCGGATTGCGCGTCATGAACTCCGCGGCGCTATGATCCAGGCCGCGCTCGATGTTACGGCGCAGGTCGCCGTCAGTGACCACCCCAACGAGGTGACCACCTTTGTCGACGACGCCCACCAGGCCCAGCCGCTTTGCCGTCATTTCGACAATGGCGTCGCGAATCGAGCTGTCGGCGCTGGTCAGGGGTAAGGCATCACCCGAATGCATCAGCCGGCGGACAGGCTTGAGGCGGGCGCCGAGGGAACCCCCGGGGTGCAGCCGGCCGAAGTCGGTGCGAGTCACGCCTTTCAGTCGCATTACAGTCATCGCCAGCGCATCGCCGAGCGCCAGGGTCATGGTGGTCGAGCTCGTCGGCGCGACCGACTCCGGCCCGGCCTCGGCCCAATGAGGAAGCACGAGAGGCGCCTCGGCGGCTTCGGCGAGCATCGAGCCCAAATTGCCGGTGATCGCGACGATCGGGATGCCCACCTGCTTGAAATGATCGATCACCGGCTCGAGCTCGGCGGTCTCGCCGCTTTGCGAGATCAGGATCGCGACGTCACCGTTCGCCGCCATCCCAAGGTCGCCGTGGATCGCCTCGGCCAGGTGGAGGAATGTTGCGGTTGTCCCCGTCGACGCGAATGTCGCCGCGATCTTGCGTCCGACATGACCCGACTTGCCGAGGCCGCTCACGATCAGCTTGCCTTTGCACGCGACGATCAGCTCGATCGCTTTCTCGAATGGTTCACCGAGGCTGTCGGCGAGCGCATTGAGCGCCCGGGCCTCATCGTGGAGGATCTCGCGCCCGAACTCGATCACGCGGGTCGTGTCGCTCGTCATGGCGTGGGCCCTAGCCTACCGCGTCCGCCCCTGTGAAGCGCTTGACGGACGAAGGCTCAACGGCTTGGGTCGAGTCAAAAGGAGTGTAGATGGCCAAGCGACTGACGCGATACATTCTGCTGGCCCTGGTTCTCGGCATAATCGCGGGCTGGGCAACCAACGCCGCCATCGACGACGGTACGCCGGCAAGCGCCGATCGCTTGAAAGCCATTGCCGAGTATCTGAGCGTCGTGACTGCGCTGTTCCTGCGCCTGATCAAGATGATCATCGCACCGCTCGTCTTTTCGACGCTGGTGGCGGGCATCGCGCACATGGGCGACATCGCTGCGCTGGGTCGCGTCGGTCTGCGCTCGCTAGGCTGGTTCATCCTTGCGACTTTTGTATCGCTGACCCTCGGACTCATCCTGGTCACCGCGCTGCATCCCGGGGTGGGTCTCAACCTGCCAGTCCCACCCGCAACGGCGGCCAGCGGGGTCGAGACAGCCGCATTCAATCTCAAGGATTTCGTCAGCCACGTCGTTCCGGCCTCAATCTTCGAAGCGATGAGCAGCAACGAGATTCTGCCGATCGTGATCTTCTCGGTGTTCTTCGGCGTCGCGCTGACGGCCGTCGGCGAAAAGGGCAAGCCGATCGTCCGCGGTGTCGAAGCGCTGGTGCGAGTGATGCTGCAGGTCACGGATTACGTGATGCGCGTCGCGCCGTTCGCGGTGTTCACCGCGGTCGCCAGCGCGCTTGCCGAACGCGGGCCGCAGATCATCATGACTCTCGGCAAGTTCGTCGGCAGCTTTTATCTCGGTCTCGCCATCCTGTGGTCGATCCTGATCGGCGCCTGCTTTGTCATCGTTGGCCCGCGCACCCGCCATCTCGTCCGCTACATCCGCGACCCCGTCGTGCTCGCATTCTCGACTGCATCGAGCGAGGCCGCCTATCCGCGCACGCTGGAAGCGCTCGATCGCTTCGGCGTGCCGGCCCGAATCGCCAGCTTCGTGCTGCCGCTCGGCTATTCGTTCAATCTCGACGGATCGATGATGTACATGACCTTCGCGTCGATCTTCATCGCCCAGGCCTATGGCATCGACTTAAGCCTTGGGCAGGAGATCACGATGCTCCTGGTGTTGATGATCACGTCGAAGGGCATGGCCGGGGTACCCCGCGCAAGCCTCGTCGTTATCGCCGCCACGCTGTCGATGTTCAGAATTCCCGAGGCAGGGCTGCTGCTGATCCTGGCGGTCGACCATTTCCTCGACATGGGACGTTCGGCCACGAACGTCGTCGGCAACGCCGTAGCGGCGAGCGTCGTCGCGCGCTGGGAGGGCGAACTCAACCCCGAGGAGCCGCCCGACATCGAACCGCCGCACGCTCCGTCGCACATCAAGCGAAGCGGCCGAGTGGAAGATCACTTCTGACATGTTTAACGTCGCTGGCATCGAGCTCCTGCCTCCCCTGTCGACTTTCCTCGTCTTCGCCTTGGCCGGACTCGCGCTCAACATCGTGCCCGGAGCGGACATGACCTTCGTCATCGCAAGCGCCGCGCGTGGCGGGCGCCGAGACGGCTTCATCGCCGCGCTCGGCATCGGCGGTGGTGCGCTCGTGCATGTCATCGTCGCGGTCCTCGGCCTGTCCGCGCTGCTGGCCGCATCACAGACGGCTTTCACGCTGATCAAGTGGGCCGGCGCCGCCTATCTCCTCTATATTGCGGCATCGCTCGTTTGGCGTGGCGATTCCGGGACCGCCGAAGATGCCCGGCCGCGCCTGGCCGGATGGCGGCTGTTCCGAGCCGCGGGGCTGGTCAACATACTCAATCCCAAGGTTGCGCTCTTCTTTCTCGCCTTCCTGCCACAGTTCGTCGACCCTAACGCCAAGGTTCCAGCGCTACAGATCCTGGCGCTCGGCTTGTGGTTCGATTTCGTCGGCACCCTGGTGAACTGTGGAGTGGCTATTGCCGCGGCCGATGCCGCCACGCGACTGCGCCACGTTTCGTGGCTGAGCACGGCGGCGCGCTGGTTCGCCGCGACTGCCATGGGGGCGCTCGCCGTGCGTCTCGCACTGGCTGAAAGGCGCTAGTCGAAGACCTTGCTGGCCTTAGCCGAAGGGGCGGTCGATGCTCGGCGGCGGCTCGGTAAAGAACTTCGGCCCCGACTCGGTCATGTGCCAACAGTCCTCAATGCGGACGCCGAACTTGCCGGGAATGTAGATCCCGGGCTCGTCGGAAAAGCACATCCCCGGCGCAAGCGGGGTTGTTTCGCCGTGGACCAGGTAGACCGGCTCGTGCACCTCCATGCCGATACCGTGTCCGGTGCGGTGCGGTGTGCCCGGAAGTCTGTAGCCGGGTCCGTAGCCCCAGCTTTCGTAAGTGCTGCGAACGGCGTCGTCGACGCTTCCCGCAGGCGCGCCTAACTTGGCGGCAGCAATCGCAATCTGCTGACCGCGATGGACCTGGTCCCAGAGCTTGCGCTGCTCTGAAGTTGGGCTGGCGCCAAACACGAACGTGCGCGTTATGTCGGCCTGATAGCCGTGCACGCTGCACGTGCAGTCCATCAGCACAATCTCGCCCGGCTTCACCACCTGCGGCTTGTGCGACCCATGCGGATAAGCCGAGGATTCCCCGATCAGCACCAGTCCGCCGTCGTAATCCGCGCCAAGCCGTTTGTGGGCGGCCGCGATCATCGCATCCACATCAGCAGGCACCATTCCCGCCCGGGTCCGCTCGCCGGCATAGCGCAAGGACGCCGCCATGATGGCGTTTGCCGCCTGCATCAGCGCGATCTCGGCTGGAGATTTGATCATTCGGCAGCCGCGCACGACCGGATTGGCAGTCACGATGCGCACGCCCGGAAGTTGCTGCTGCAACCGATCCAGAATGAAGAAGCGATCGGTTTCCTCGAATCCCACGGGCGCCGCCGCAACAGAGCGCTCCCGCAGGAAATCGGCGACGAGCTTCAAGGGCTCCTCGTCCTCGTTCCACGTTCGAACCTCCGCCGGAATCGACAAGCTCTCTGTGACCGACGGTTTCTCGAAGAAGGGCGTGACGATGATTGGCTCGCGGTCGACGGGGATCACCGCTGCGGTAAGGCGTTCCGACCGCCACCATTGAACGCCGGTGAAATAATCGAGGCTGGGCCCGGATTCGACGATGATCGCGCCGATTCCATGCTGCTGCATCAATGCTCGCGCCTTCGCCAGGCGTTGCAATCGCTCGGCGCTGCCAATCGGCGGCGGAAGCACGATCTTCGGGAGATCGTGCACCTGAGCGACCGCCGCACGAGCCAGCCCAGTCAGTCCCAACGCCACCGTCGCGCCGGCACCGCCGAGCAGCACCCGCCGCGAAATATGCATGGTCATCATCCCCTCCCTGCCAATGCCGCCAGCTCCTTCACGAACTTCGCCGCGACCATCGCGGTCATTCCGTTGATGTCGCGCGAAGGATTGAGCTCGACCACGTCGCCACCGACAATCGGCCCGCGCACGCGGTGCAAAACGGCCAGGATGTCGCGAACCGACAGGCCGCCCGGCTCATGGTGCGAAACGCCCGGGGCAAACGCCGGATCGAGCCCATCGAGGTCGATGCTGATGTAGAGCGGACCCTCGGGTATTGGCACCGTGCTCGCGTCGAAGTCGCGCATCTCAACCGTTTCGACCCCGTACTTCCGCGCTTGATCGCGGCAATGGCAATTCGAAGTCCGAATGCCGACCTGGATCAGCCGTTTGGCATCGCCTCGCTCCATGATCCGCGCGAACGGCGAGGCATGGCTCAACGGATCGCCTCCGAAATTCTCGTAGAGATCCGGGTGCGCATCGAAGTGCAGAATGTTGAGCGGTCCGCGGACCGCCGCCAAGCCGGCGACGATCGGATTGGTGACCATATGATCTCCCCCGAGAAACAGTGGCATCACGCCGTCGCGCGCGGCCTGCTCGGCCGCCGAACGGATTGCCGTGACATCGTCCGCCGTTTCCTCGAGCGAGAGGTCGCCGACGTCCTCGACCAGGATGTCGCTGCCGAGTTCGTGCCCACTCTCGGCCACCAAATTGCTGTGATCGGACCTTAGGGCGGCACGGATCGCGGCCGGCCCCGAGGCGGGGCCACGCAGGAATGACGAATGACTGTCCGTCGGCACGCCGATCAACCGCACTGTGACCCGCGATTCGCGCATTACCCCGCTCCCTCGCCGGTTCCTCTTGCATGTCGTGAACGGCTGCGCCAGCAGCCCCTCACGCATGCCCTTCGATCTGAACCATCCGCCAGGCGCGGCTCGTCGCCCTGGAGCGCGCGAGCTAACGACAATGCTGGCCGGGCTGATGGCCCTCAACGCTTTCGCGATCGACGCCATGATCCCGGCACTTCCCGAGATCGGCCGCTCGCTCCACGTCGCAACGGAGAACCATCGCCAGCTGGTCGTGGTCGCCTACTTCGTCGGCTTCGCCTCGACGCAGCTCGTCTGGGGTCCACTCGCCGACCGCTTCGGACGCAAGCCGATCCTGGCCGCGGGGATAGTCCTCTATGGCATCTTCGCGCTGCTTTGCGGTTACGCGCAGAGCTTCCCGCTGCTGATTGCGGGACGGGTCGCGATGGGCGCATCCGCCGCGGTCACCCGCGTCTTGGTCGTTGCCATGGTCCGCGATCTGTTCGAGGCCGAAGCCATGGCTCGCGTGATGAGCCTGGTTTTCATGGTCTTCATGCTCGTCCCGGTGCTTGCACCGAACATCGGCCAGGCGATCCTGGTGGTCGCGTCCTGGCGCGCGATCTTTCTCGTGCTTGCTGCCTACGCAGTCGTGATGCTGTGCTGGTCGTGGTGGCGACTGCCGGAAACGCTCCACCCGGAGTTTCGGCGGTCGCTGCGCTGGAAGGAAATCGCGGCCGCCGCCTGGGAAACCGTGAGCGAGCCCCAATCGCGCGGCTACACGCTGGCGATGACGGTCAGCTTCTCGGCACTGGTCGCTTACATCGCCTCGGTTCAGCAGATCGTGTTCGATGCGTTCGGCGAGGGACGTTACATCGGCCTGGTGTTCGCGTCTGTCGCTGCCCCGATGGCGCTCGCTTCCTGGTTGAATTCACGCGTAGTCGGTCGCTTCGGCCTGCGCCGCGTCGGACACAGCGCGGCGCTCGCGTTCATGATCGTGACCGCCACGCACGCTGCGGTCGCGGTCAGCGGTCGCGAAACGCTCGCGACGTTCATCGCGCTGCAGGGACTGACGATGGCCTGCTTCGCCTTCACTTCGTCGAACCTGAGCACCCTGGCGATGGAGCATATGGCGGCGATCGCCGGCACGGCCTCGTCGGTTCAGGGCGTCGTCGGTACGGTCGGTGCAGCGGCGATCGGCTTCGTCATCGGGCAACAGTTCGATGGAACGCCGGTGCCATTCGTCGTCGGCACTGCGGCATGCGCCGCCGGCGGTTTCCTTGTGATCATCCTCACGGAACCGAAGCGCCTGTTCGCCACGATCCACGTCGACACGAGCGCCGATCCGAGCCCGCTGATGCCCGACGATCTGTGCTAGCTCGCTAGCTCAAGCCCTCTTATTCGACGATTTCGTCGTCTTCGGACGCGCCGGCCATCAGCGCTTCGCCAACCTCTTCCGTGCGGCCGCGGATCGCATTCTCGATTCGCTGCGCGACTTCCGGATTTTCCTTAAGATAGGCCTTGGCGTTCTCGCGGCCCTGCCCAATGCGGATCGAATCATAGCTGAACCAGGCGCCCGATTTCTCGACCAGCCCGGCCTTGACGCCGAGGTCGAGAATCTCGCCGACCTTGCTCACGCCCTCGCCGTACATGATGTCGAACTCCACCTGCTTGAACGGCGGTGCGACCTTGTTCTTGACGACCTTCACGCGGGTCGCGTTGCCGACGATGTCGTCGCGATCCTTGATCTGCCCGGTGCGGCGGATGTCGAGCCGTACGCTGGCATAGAATTTCAGCGCGTTGCCACCGGTCGTCGTCTCGGGATTGCCGTACATCACCCCGATCTTCATCCGCACCTGGTTGATGAAAATGACGGTGCAACGCGAGCGGCTGATTGAGCCGGTCAATTTGCGCAGCGCCTGGCTCATCAGCCGCGCCTGCAGGCCAACGTGGCTGTCGCCCATCTCGCCCTCAATCTCGGCGCGCGGCACCAGCGCGGCAACCGAGTCCACCACCAGCACGTCGATCGCGTTCGAGCGCACCAATGTATCGACGATCTCGAGCGCCTGCTCTCCGGTGTCGGGCTGCGATACGATCAATTCGTCGATGTCGACTCCAAGCTTCTTGGCGTAGGACGGATCGAGCGCATGCTCGGCATCGACGAACGCGGCCGAACCGCCGGCTTTCTGCGCCTCGGCGATCGCATGCAGCGCCAGCGTCGTTTTGCCCGAGCTCTCGGGCCCATAAATCTCGACTACCCGGCCGCGCGGCAAGCCACCAACGCCAAGCGCAATGTCGAGCCCGAGGCTGCCCGTCGAAATCGTGTCGATCTCGATTTTCTCGCGGCTGCCGAGCTTCATCGCCGAGCCCTTGCCGAACGCGCGGTCGATCTGCGCGAGCGCCGCTTCGAGGGCCTTCTGCCGGTCCATGCTGGGGGATTCCAATCCGCTACCGATGACTTTCAATTGCGCCGCCATGTTTCAACTCTCCCTCGTCAATGCAAGCGGTCATTCCGCTCGCGGGCCGGCGGCCGAGCCCCGCCTGTGACGCGCTTCGTATCTGATTTGTTCGATGAGAACAAGAGAAGAACACACACTCCGGAATCAGCGTATCAAACGGCCTTCTTTGATCACGCCGTCGACGCGCTCGAGGACGCGGATATCGCTTAGCGGGTCGCCTTTCGCCGCGACGAAATCGCCGTAAGCGCCCGGCGCCAGGCTGCCGACCTTCCCGTCCATCCGAAGCGCCCGCGCCGCCTCGCTGGTCGCGGACTGGATCGCCTGCATCGGCGTCATCCCGTAACGCACCATGTATGCGAACTGCCGCGCGCCGAGCCCATACGGATAAACGCCGGCGTCGGTCCCGAAGGTCATCTTCGCGCCAGCTTTCACGGCGGCCGCGAAGCCGCGCCGCTGGACGTCGGTCGTCTCGATATTCTTGCGCAGGTATTCGGCCGGCCAGCCCTGCCTGGTCCCGACGTCATTGATGTAGTCGCCGTTGTAGACGTCCATGTCGAGCCACACGCCATTGGCCTTGGCCAGCGCGATCCCCTCGGCGTCGAGATAGCTCGCATGCTCGATCGTCCGGACGCCCGCACGGATCGCCGCCTTGATCCCTTCCGCGCCGTGGGCATGCGCAATGCAGTAGGATCCCCGCAGCTTCGCCTCGTCGCACGCCGCTTTCATCTCTTCCGGCGACAGTTCCAGCGCGCCCGGTTCACTGCCAAGTGCCAGCACCGCGCCGGTCGCGATCAACTTGATGAAGTCGGCGCCATGATCGAGCAGATAGCGGGCGCGGTCGCGCGCTTCGGATGCGTTGTGCACCTCGCCGATGCGGAAGGTCTCGGGCAGCGGAATGTCGGGTGCCAGCGCATCGATCTCCCCGCCGCCGCCCGGCGTGGTGATGTACCCGCCCGCGACGAACATTCTCGGGCCTTCGACGTCGCCCTCGTTGATGGCGTCGCGCAGCGCGACGTCTGTCAGCCCGCGATAGACCCCGACGTCGCGCACCGTGGTGAAGCCGGACCGGAGCTCGGTTCGCGCGGCCGCCGCGCCCCTCAGGATCGTCGCCGCCTCGCTGTGCTTCAGCGGCTCGGCCGGATCGCTGGCATGCTCGTCGATCGCGCCGTCGGCGAGGTGCGTATGGAGGTCGATGAGGCCCGGAAGCACGGTCTCGCTCGACCAGTCGACCGCCGCCGGACCATCGGCGTCGCGCCAGGGCATAACCGAAGCAATCTTCCCGTCGACGATGCGGATGCGCTGCTCGGTCAGTACCCGCGCTGCAACCGGATCGATCAACCGCCCGGCGTGAATATCGACCGTTTGCGCGCTCGCCGGTGCGCCCAAGAGAACGACCGCTGCCGCGACTGCGCCAAGAAAGCTATTCGTCATGACCATTCCCCCTTGACCCACACTGTGCCAGCGTCCCGCGCTTCGCAAGGCCGCCTCAATGCCCTCGCAGCCCTCCTTGCCGGGGGCGAAAGTTCACAAAGTTCACGGTCCCACGCGCGCGCGCGCGTGGGAGCCGGTTCCTGGCGGCGGGTTCACGGCCCATAGCGAGATGCGGCCGCGGCGGTACGCCGCCGCAGTTGGCGAGCTTCCGGATGAAGGCGACCTGTCTTTCCGCCGTCCAGACGTCGCGACGGGGCCGGACGGGAACGCGTTGAAAGGTAATGAGAGGTTTGTGCACAGTCATTATGCCTCCAGAGTGAAAGGAGGCGCAGCAGTTATCTCATGTCGGGGGCTGTAGGACAGCATTTTCTAATGGCAGCTTTGGGTGGAAAGTGGACGAAAGATTGCTACGCTTCGGCCATGACGGTCCCGATTAACGGCTCCATTCTTTATCGCGCCCATCGGCTGCGATTTTTTATCATCGCAGCATTACTGGCCGTCCCTTTCACGGTTCTCATCGCTTGGACCGCCTACGATGGCATCTTTCTTGGCGACAGGAACGTTCGTGGGGCTTGGCTCGCGATACCGCTCGGCGGATTGTATCTCTGGTTCGATTACATAATTGTTGTGAAGCTCATTTGGCCGCCTGAGCTACAAATCTCGCTGAATGGTATCCGCTGGGCGAACTACGCGATGCTCCAATGGCCCGCGAGCTACGCGTGGCAGGACATCGACGGGCCGGAACAGACCAGTGGAGTTCACGGCGTTCCGCTCTTGCAGCTTGTCGTAAAAGCAACCGCTCGGAAGTTGAGATTACCACCCAGCCATTTCGGCACGACCTACGACGAAATGGCGGCGGTGATTTCAGCGGCGCGGTCTGGCAAGCTCATCTCGCCGGACGAATGGCGGTCCGAACATCCCCAGCATCGTTTTCGCGACTGGCTGCTCGACTGGGGTCTTCCGATTTCTTTGGCCGTCATGGTCACAATAGCGCTCGGTTGGTTCAAACACTGAGCAGAGATCGGCTCGCTCGGAGGGCGTTACCTACCAAGAGGGGCCGCAACGACAGCGCATGCAATGCGTCCGCCGCGGTTGCCGCTCGGGTCCGTGTGCTCGTCGTCGGACAATGCGTTAATGACGAACGATGCGCCATCTCTGTCGCTGATGACAAGGCCCTTTCTGGCGAATTGCTTTCCGCTCTCTTCGTGACGTCCGTCGGGTTCGGCTACGCCGACCCGCTGGCCCGGACGCCTCTATTAAGCCGGCGTCACATCCCCCGCGCCGGTGCCGCTGTCATCGCCCGCGTCTGGTCGCGTGTCGAACACCTCGTCGATGATGCCGAAGGCCTTGGCTTCGTCGGCCTCAAGGAACTTGTCGCGGTCCATCGCCTTCTCGATCTCCTCGATCTTCTGGCCGGTGTATTTTGCGTAAAGCTCGTTGAGGCGCTGGCGCATGCGCAGGATCTCGCGCGCCTGGATCTCGATGTCGGAGGCCATGCCCTGGGCGCCGCCCGACGGCTGATGGACCATGATCCGACTGTTGGTGAGCGCGACCCGCATGCCGGGTTCCCCGGCGGCCAGCAGGAAGCTGCCCATCGACGCCGCCTGGCCGATGCACACCGTGCTGATCTTCGGCCGGATATATTGCATCGTGTCGTGGATCGCGAGGCCCGCCGTGACCACGCCGCCCGGCGAGTTGATGTACATGAAGATGTCCTTCTTCGGGTTCTCGGACTCGAGGAAGAGCAGCTGGGCGGTGACGAGGCTCGCCATATGGTCCTCGATCGCGCCGGTGATGAACA
>Ga0105248_10009386_pt1 | contig 10771 bp, 7 predicted proteins | sample KBSS34metaG_FD_81524 | JGI IMG/M metagenome (GOLD analysis project Ga0105248, IMG submission 81524) | Switchgrass rhizosphere microbial communities from Kellogg Biological Station, Michigan, USA - KBS S3-4 metaG | ecosystem: Host-associated > Plants > Roots > Rhizosphere > Soil | place...
CCTTCGTGATCGCCCTGCAGCCCGATGTGGCCCCGCTTCGCGCGGCCGAACTTCGGCCAGTCTTTGAACTTGGCGGCCTGCACCTTCGCTTCCCAATCCGGGCTCCAGAGTTCATACTCGACAACCTTGACGTCGTTCAACCAGTGCTCGACGTGCGCGCCTTTGGCGACGATCCGCGTCTTGTTCCACTGGCCGACCGGCTTCAGGTGACCTTCTGGTGACGGATAGAGTCCGTAGGCCGCCGCCGCGCAGGTCAGGCGCGTCTTGTTGTCCGCGGCTTTGATGTCATCAAGCAGCTGGTATTCCGGGCCGGTCGTGTAGATCCGATCGTTGTTCTTCTCGCCTTTGTAATCCGGGTCCTCGATGCCACGGTAGAAGATGCCGCTGTTGCCGGCCTCACCGATCTTCCATTCGAGCTCGAGCTCGAAATCGCCGTATTGGTCCTTAGTAATGATGTCGGGGACACGATCGTCCTTGACGAGCGCGCCGGCTTCAATCCGCCAACCGGCCGGCATGGTCTGGCTCTTGTAGCCGCGCCAGGCGTCGAGCGATTTGCCGTCGAAGAGCGTCTTCCACGCGCCTGCGGCCTCGATTGTGGAACCGGTCGATTGGATCAGGAGAGCACTCGCCAGACCGAGTCCGGCGACGGTCGCGATAGCCGTTGTTTTCATGACTCCAGATTATGCATCACCGATTGTCCTGAAACGGTCTCGCGCCGATCGGGGTTTGGCAGCCTCCAGGGAGCCAACGAGGAAATGAGGGCGAATCGTTACCTGGTGAAGGAGTTACGCGCCGGAGTACATTCTCGCGCACCGAATCAGCTCGGCCGCGTACTGCGGCACTGGATTGTCCGGTGTCGACAGTTCAAGCGACACGTACCCGCGATACCCGGCGTTCGCGAGGATGCCGAATAACTTCGCCCAATCCGCCGGCTCCCGTTGCCCGTCCGGCGTCGACATCTGCGGTTTGACATGCGTCGACGACGCGTACGGAGCGCAAATCTCGCATTCCTTATAGCCGTCCTTGCGGAAATTACCGCAGTCCAGGGCAATTCTGGCAGCCGGATGATTGACCTGCTTGACGATGGTCAGTAACTGCGCCGACGTCCTCGTCAAATCGTCGTCGTCCTCGAGGCCGAGCACGATCCCTTTCGCAGCGGCGTAATCGAGGATCGGCTTGTAGACCTCGACCGCCCACGCCACCGCCTGCGTTTCGGTGGCGCCCTGCGCAATCCCGCCGCCGAAGACGCGGACGCTGCTCGCGCCCACCGCATCGGCTATGTCAATCCATTTCTTGCCGAATGCGATTTCCTTCTGTCGCAGCTCCGGCGTTGGTTGCGCCATCTTCACCGGCGAGCCGACGCCGTAAATGTCGATGCCGTTCTTGAAGGCGGTATTCCGGAGTGACGCCAGCCACTGCGGCGTCGGATTGGCCGGGGTCTTCCGGACCATCTCGGAAATCTGGGTGGACGGCGTGCCTGGCGGAAAATTCAGCATCGGTGGCAGCCAGTAGCCCGTCATCTCTAAGCCCTCGAGACCGAGGTCGGCGATGACGCGAACGATGTCCTCGTAGGTCATCTCCTTCGCCTCCAGCTGCGGACGATAGGAGAGGGCGATGACGCCGGGGCGCAGGCGGCCTTTGTACGCGGGCGGAGCTTTGGGCGTCTGCTGCGTGACAGCCTGCGCCTCAGCCGGCATCGCATCCGCGATGGCGGTCGCCGCAGCGGCCAGCGCCGGGAACGCTTTCATCATCTGGCGGCGATTCATGGCAGTACCCTCTGGAATCCCGTTCGTGTGATCCGCGCTACTATACGCCGTTCCACGGCGCAATCCTGCGGTGTCGACGCGACCGGCGAGGAGGCATCCGTCCACATCATGCCCGCGATCGCGACGACGATCAGATCGCGTGAGTTGTTGATCGAGAAGGGGGTCGCGACCGGCGCCGTCACTAGGCGAGCGCGAGCGCCACGGCTGCCCCGGCGACCTGCACCGCGGTCATGAAGAACGCGTTCAGTATGTAGATGAACATCGCCGCGGCAACCGACAGCAGCCGACCGCCCCATCGGCCGGCGGCCAGATAAAACCGGCGGATCGCGACCGCCAGGTAGGTGAACTGCCACAGCGATATCAGAATCATGATCAGGAACAAGTAGCCGCCAAGCCAGAAGCGGAAACGAATGGCGAGCAGCAGCGTCACGCTCGAGAGCAGAACGAAGCTGACGACGTGCATGCTGAAGGCGGCGTGTTCGAGGAATCGGCGCCGCTTCCGTCTGAAGCACAGATGCAGTGCGGCGGCGAGCAATACCACATTGGCGAACGAGACGGGCTGCGCGAATGCCGCAAGCCGGCCGTGGAATCGCTCGCGCGCGGCTTCACTCGCCAGCGTCGCCTGCTTCGCGGCCAGCTGCCGCCGAAGCAGCCCATAGTGATCGATCTGCTCGATCGTCCCTTCGACGGAGAGGTTCCGCCGAGGGGCCGCCGGCGCCATGCTCATCGTCACCGGTCCGATGTTCAAGGTCGCGATGAGCCCCGACGACGACATCAGCGCGTAGGCGACAATTGCGATGAGCAGCAGGCGGAATGGATTGACGTAGGGACGCCGCCGGCCGGCGGCGTACTCCAGCGAGAGCCGGCCGGGCCGCACGAACAGCAGCCGCAGCGTCCGCCACAGCGCGCCGTCCACGTGCAGGAGCTCGTGGGCAACGGTGTGCACCAGGAAGTGGCGCAGCGTGAGTGCCTCAGGTTCCAACGCACGCTCGCCGCACCGCGCGCAATACGGGCCGGAAAGCGGCGCGTCGCACGACACGCACCGTTCGACGGCGGCCGCCTCGATGCCGATCTCCGCGTGCATCACTCTGGCAGACGGATTCTATGACGAAACGTAGACGCGATCACTGGAACCGGGAGAGATCGATTGGGGTCGGCGAGGGCGCCGGCGAGTCCGCCACCGGCGCTCACCGACCGGCCAAGTCGAACAGGACGATATCCGACTCTTCTCGTGAGCGATCGAAGATGATTTCGCGGCCGTCCGCAGATACGTCGAAGTCGCTGATGGTGAGCTCCCGACCGAGATTGGTCAGCTGCCGCTCACGACCGGTCTTGAGATCGACGACCCAGAACTCCTTATGTGAGATGTCTCCTTTCAAGACGACCAGCGCGTCTTCCGCGCCGAGAAATGCCAGACGCCTCGCGCCCCGGGTGAGCATCAGATTCGGCAGGGGACGGGGCACACCGTCCGCGTTCACCGCCTTCACGGAAAAGGTCGTGCCGACATCGGCGCCCGAATAGACGAGAAACTGTCCGCTCGGAGACCAGGTCGGATCGATCGAGTACTCGTTCACGAGCAGAATCGGCGTCCCGCCGCCAACTGGGATCTTGAACAGATGCGGTTCGCCATCCCGATTGGCAGCGACGGCCAACCACTGGCCATCTGGCGACCAGGCGGGCGTTCCTCTCACTTCGAGTTCCTCGGCGACCCGGCGCGCCGCGCTACCGTCCGCGTTCGTCAAGTACAGCTGCGTTCGTCCGTGTCGTTGCACGAGAAACGCGAGGTGTTGACCATCGGGCGCGATGGCCGCTCCGCTGAGCGCGCGCCCATCGAGGCCATTCCATAGCTCTGTCTTTACTCCTCCATCCGCGAGCTTCCACAGCCCGTCGGTGCCGGCTTTCGGGGCACGATAGATCAGATATCCGTGCCCCATCCGCGGCGATAGACCCCTTGCCGTCGGGAGGGAGAGCGGGCTGGCTTCAGATTCCTCGATGACGCGGTCGCCAATCGGCACTCGCCACAGGCCTGCCCTCGAGCGTGAGACGGTCGCGACCAGTCGTCGACCCTCAGTGCTCGCCGCAAGCGATAGGTACTCTTCGGCGCCCGTGGAGATGCGGTGGGGAATACGGCGTTCGAGGTCCATCGCATAGATCCATGGTCCGGATCCATCTTCGTCGGTGGCGAGATACAGCAGCGTCCGGTCGCCCAACAAGGTTGGAAACGTCACGCGCGAGTTGCGGGAGGTCAGACGCTCGGGCTCGCCGCCGGCTGGGCGAATGCGCCAGATGTCGCTTTCTTCGAGCGGCAAACCCTGCACGAAGTAAATGAACGCGGCGTCGTGCGACCAGATGGGAAAGTGATTATGGACGCCTGGCCGCGCCACATAGATCTGCCGCCCGACCTTCTCGTCAGGTTCGGTCACGAACAGGGGATCGCCTTCTGCTGGTGGGTGGTACACGATGCGTCTCCCGTCGGGCGACCAGTCCCACTCGGAGATGCCTTTCAGGTAGGGTCGAATCGGTCCGCCCATCGTCGGAACTGCCCACCCGGCATCGACCAAACCGCCGCTGGTCGAATTCGGCACGCGACTCCACAGGATGACCAGCGACGCGTCTGGAGAAAAACCAACCGTGCGCGTGGCGGGATTCCTCAGCTCCTTTAGACCGCCTTTGGTGAGGTTGTGGACCTCGCCGGTCCCAACCTGCGTTGCCCACGCGTCCCACGCGCCATCACGGTCGGAGAGAAAGGCGACGAACTTTCCGTCCCGCGAAATGGCCGCGTGATGCTCGCCTCCCTCGAAGTCCGTCAATCTGGCGACCTTCGCGCCCTCCAACGGATTCCGCCAGAAGTACTCCGAGCGCTGCAGCTGCCACGTCGCCGCGCCTCCGATGAGCAGCAGACCCACACCGGCCGCGGCCCACCACGCGAGTCGGCCCGGGCGGCCTGCCAGCGTCATACGATCATTCGCACGTCCGGCGGCCGCCCCGCTCGACGAAACCATGGCACCAGGCGCCTCCTCAATTTCGAGGCGAGCGTCGCCGATGTCGCGCAAGCGGCGCTTCGGATCTTTCTCGAGACAGCGTTGGAGCAGTCGCCGGATGCCGTCCGTCGTCTGCGCAGGCAGAGCGCTCCAGTCAGCCTCGCGTTCGAGGATTCTGGCAATGGTGTCGGAGGCCGTCTCGCCGCGAAACGGCGGCCGGGCCGTCAACATCTCGTACAACACGCAGCCAAAGGCCCAAATGTCCGTCCGCTTGTCCACCGCCTTCCCACGTGCTTGCTCGGGACTCATGTAGGCGGCGGTGCCCGCAATCACACCTTCTCGTGTTTCCTCCATGGTGATCCACGGCTCCGCGGACCCGTCGTTTTCCGATCCCTCCTTCGCAAACACCTTCGCCAGCCCGAAGTCGAGCACCTTCACCGTGCCGTCAGGCGTGATCTTGATGTTGGCCGGTTTCAGATCGCGATGGATGATGCCCTTCTCGTGCGCCGCCTCGAGCGCCTCCGCAATCTGACGCGCGATCGAAAGTGCCTCCTGGGTCGGCAATGGACCCGACGCCAGACGCTCGGCGAGCGTGTGGCCTTCCACGAGCTCGAGCAGGAGGCCCCGGACGCTTCCGTCCTCCTCCAACCCGTAGATCGCGCCGATGTGCGGGTGGTTCAGCGTGGCCAACACGCGCGCCTCGCGTTCGAAGCGCGCAAGCCGCTCTGGGCCTGGGAGGAAGGCGCCGGCCACGACCTTGATGGCGACATCGCGGCCCAACCTGGTATCGCGGGCCCGATACACATCGCCCATCCCGCCCGTGCCCAGGAGCGAGAGAATCTGATGCGATCCGATCCGCCTGCCGACGAGCGACGCGCGGTGATCATCGGCCAGGACCTGCGCCGCCAGTTCCCCGATCGGCGCCTCGAGAAAGTGCTCCGCGGTTTGCGCGTGCGCCAGCAGCGCTTCCACCTCTCGTCGCAGCGCTTCATCGTGTCCGCAAGCCCCGGCGACGAACGCGGCCCGCTCGCGAACATCGCGAACAAGCGCCGCATCGCAGAGGTCTTCGACACGCCGCCGCCGCTCGAGGTCGGTCACCGCCGTTCTCCTTCGAGCTCACGAAGCAACCAGAGTTTCGCCAATCGCCAGTCGCGTTTGACGGTGTCGGCCGACACATGGAGCACCTCGGCCGTCTCCTCTACGCTCAAGCCTCCGAAGAAACGCAATTCGATCACGCGGCTCTTCCGAGCGTCAACCGCCGCCAGAGCCTCTAGGGCGCGATCCAGCGCCAGCACCTCCACTGCTGGTTCCGGTGACGTGACAGCCGCTTCGTCCAGAGTCACTCGCTGGGCGCCGCCGCCGCGTTTGCGATAGCCGCGCGACCGCGCATGATCAACGAGCACGCGCCGCATCAGGCGGGCCGAAATCCCAAGAAAGTGCGCGCGATCCTGCCAGCGGACGCGCCGTGCGTCTGTCAGTCGCAAAAACGCTTCATTCACCAACGCCGTGGTTTGTAGCGTGTGGCCGCGACGCTCGCGGCGCATGTAGCCACGAGCCAGGCGGCGCAGTTCCGCCTCCACGAGCGGCGTCAGCTGCTCGAGCGCGCCATCGTCGCCGTCGCCCCACGCCCGCAACAGCGCAGTGACCGCCCCTGGTAACGGTGTCTCCAGACCCTTTTCGATGGGGCAGTATTGCACATCCTCCACGGGCAACCTGGCACTGACTCCCGATGTTTCCGGAGTGTTTTTGAGAATGTTCACCTTCCAGAACGGCGTTCACGCATTCCAGCGTAAGGACGGTCTACTGACTGTCCGAAGGAGGGGACGCCATGGCGAGGACATTCTTGAAGTTGACCATTGGAGCGATCGTCATACTCGGGCTGGCCGGTACTGCACGCACCAGTTGCGCTGAGCAGACACACAGCTCGACGGGCACGGCGGAAGGTCCAGATCACGACGGAGGACGACAAAGGGGTCTGGAAGTGCTCGACTGGAATCAAGTCTTCATTGATTCTTTGATCGCGACCAATACGGCGAACTCGTCGAGTCAACGGCTCGGGGCGATCGTTCACACCGCGATCTTCGATGCGTTCAACGGCATCGAACAGCGCTACACGCCGATTTTCGTTCAGACGAAGGCACCGGATGGCTCGTCGCGCCGAGCGGCGGTCATCGCTGCGGCGCACACGGCTTTGGTCGGCCTGTTCCCCTCGCAACAAGCGGTGCTCGATGCCAGCTATGCGACTTCGCTCGCGGAGCTGAGCGACGATTGCGAAGGCCGCGGCCATTCTCTTAAACATGTCGCTAGGTGCACGAGCCGTATCGAGCGCGGCATCGCCTGGGGAACTGAAGTGGCGCAGGCCGTGCTCGTCTGGCGTGCGACCGATGGATTCAGCGCGACCTACCCTCCGTTCACCGGCGGGACCGCAGTCGGCCAGTGGCGGCCGACACCACCGGCGTCTGCGGCGATGAGCGCGCAGGGGTTGGCGTTCACCACGATGTTCGTCCTCGCCAACAACACCCAGTTCGAGCCGGGACCGCCGCGAAGTCTGGCGAGCGCCACGTACACGGACGATTTCAACGCCGTCAAGACGCTCGGGCGCAAGACCGACTCGACGCGCACGGACGAACAAACGGCGCTCGCGCTGTTCTGGGATGGCAATGCCAGCGTCCACTGGAATCAGGCGGCGAACCAGATTGCACGCGCCAACCACTTGTCGATGTCTGATGCCAACCGGCTTTTCGCAGTCCTGAACATCGCGATGGCCGACACGGCGTTCACGACCTGGAGCGGCAAGCGATTCTATGGCAGCGTTCCGACAGAAGTTACCTGGCGGCCGGTGACCTCGATCCCGCTGGCAGACACGGACGGCAATCCGAGCACCGTCGCAGATCCGGGCTGGCTGCCGCTCATCAACACCCCGGCGCACCCGGAATACCCTGCTGGCCACCCCAGCCAGAACGGTGCGGCCGCGACCGTTCTCCTGAGCCATTTCCACGATGAACGAACGTTTACGCTGACGACGATCGGACAGCCGAGCCGCACCTACACCGGCATCTCGCAAGCGCGCGCGGATGGTAACAACGCCCGGGTCTGGGGCGGTCTGCATTACCCGAGCACCGTTGAGATCAGCGACGCCGAGGGAGCGGCGATTGCCAACTACGTGAATCAGAACTCCATGCAGCGGCGGCACGGCGGGCGGTGAGGGAAGATCGTCTGGAAAATCAATTTCTGTGTCCTTGGAGTGCGTTTCAGCATTGAACGAAACACGATGCGCGAGCAGAGGATGCAACGGAGGTCCGCCGTCGCATCGCTTTGCGACGCGATGGCGGACGGCTCGAGCGAGCTGCTGACGAAGGTCTAGTAGGGGTACCCTTTGAGCCTTGGCGTCCTGGGCTTCCAATCAGGCAGGGAAGCGTATCTGTCACCAATTGGCATCTTGACCTTCGGCAGACTCTGGGCGTCCAAGGTTTCGTCTTCCAGGATGACATCGTTGATGTAGAGCAGATACGCCGTCAACGCGTAGACCTCGTCGGCCGTGAGCGTCCCCTCTCTGTTGAGGGGCATTCCGCGATTGATGTAATCCCAGACCGTCGTCGCGAACGGCGCGCGAAGCGGCAGGATTCGCCCTCGCGCCCAGATGTCCGGATTCTTGGGATCTTTGCTTTTTAGAATCGGCGCCGTACCGCCGATCCCTGCCGCGCCGTGGCATCCCGCGCATCCCTTCGCGCGATAGACGAGCGCGCCCTCCTTGGCCGTGCCTTTTCCTGGAGGGAGCTCTTCGCCGGTCGGGCCGATGGAGATATCCAACGCGCGGATTTCCTCAGCGGTCGGCGTGCGTCCCACTCCGTAGGTGGGCCCCTGCGCCAGCGCGGAGACGCCGATCAGCAAGGCGAACGCGAACGCAATCAGAAGAACTCTACGCGTTCCCATTGGCCACGCTCCCGTCCTTGGCGATCCTCCACGGCTGAATGCTGTTGTCCAACCCCGGCACGCTGAATGTTTCGTCGAAGGGCTTGTTCCAGTACTTGGCGATCTGTGCGCGCGACGGTTGAACCTGACCGATCTCGTCCGTGCAGCGCGACTGGAGCTCCGTCTCGTTGCCGTCCCAACTCCACTGATAGGAAAAACGGGTATGCGCCATACGCTGTGGCGTCCCCTTGAACTCGGCCTTGTTCCATTTCTTGCCGCCGTCGGTCGACACCTCCACCAGCTTGATCGCGCCGCCACCGGACCAGGCCAGCCCGCTGATCTCGTAGGAACCCTTACCGGGCAGCTGTTGTCCGCCCGAAGGGAAGGTGATGACCGACTTGGGCCCGATCTGGTAACTGAGTGCCGCCTCTTTCTCTTTCTCGCCCTCATGAAGATGGCCAAAGTCGTTGTAGTTCATGTAGTACCGATCGACGACCTTGATTCGTCGCAGCCACTTGGTGTGAAAAATTCCCTCGAAGCCGGGGATCATCAACCGCAGCGGAAACCCGTTCTGCGGCCGCACCGCCTCGCCGTTCATGCCGTAGGCCACGATGCAGTCGTCCATCGCCTTGGCGATCGGCATGCTCGACGCACCCTTCACTTCTTCCACCCCTTCTGCGACGAACCAGGAGGCCCCGCCTTTCAGGCCGCACTCCTTGAGCAGCGTCGAGAGGAGCACGCCGGTCCACTCGGCGCAGCTCGTCATGCCGTGCGTTTCTTGAACGGTTTTCGCTCTCCGCGACGATCGATTCCCTGCGCACTCGATGAAATGCAGACGGGTGACCGACGGGAGGCGCTTCAAATCCTCCATGGTGAAGGTCAGCGGACGGTCGACCAGGCCGTGGATCATGAAGCGGTGCTCCCGCGGATCGACGTCCGGGAGATAGGATCCACGAGTCGTCGCGAAGTAGTGGAGCGAGGATGGCGTGATCACCCCGACCGAGTCCTGAAGCGGCGTTGCCACATGAAACGTCAGCCCGAAGTTATCAGGCGACGGCCGGCCGCCGTGGGGGATGCGCACCGACTTCACATACTTGGAGCGATCGCCGTAGGCGATTTGACCGTCGGTGTCGCCCTTGATCATGGGCGGGGACGCATGTGTCATGGCTTCCTGGCCGAGGGCGGGTGCCGCGCCTCCCAGGGTGAAACCACCGGCCAACGTGGCGCCGCTCTTCAGGAGTTCCCGCCGATTGAAGCGTTTCGAACCCATCGTTTTCTCCTTCGCGGACGAGCCTAAGAGGAGATCGCTGACCCGAAGGCGAAAGTATACGCTCGTCTCGGGTTCCAATCGAGCAAGTCCGGAGTGCCTTGGCGGTCGCAAACCTACGGCGACCCTGTCAGCAACGCGCCAATTTGCGAGGCGACTCCGGAGAGATCGCCGACCGCACGCGCGTCAATCGAGTGAATGCGACCAAGTCCGTAGGGAGGGCTCGTGCCGGGTGGCGGGAATCCGTCGAGATAGACAGGCACGACTCGCGGCTTGCCTTCCTGGCGAGCCCTGTTGATCGCGGCCACGACCTCCTCCTGCAGATAGGCCGCGTCGGCGTAGCTCGGCGAGACCAGCACTGCCACGACCCGCGAGGTCGCGAGGGCGCGCGGAAGCTCGACGGTCCAGAAATCACCAGGCTTGAGGCGACGTGCGTCGAGGAACACGCGATGGCCGCCTTCCTCGAGCCGATCGCAGAGCTGTTCAGCGATCGCCTTGTCGGGGCCGGCGTGCGCGATGAAGATGTCCCAACCAGCCGGCTGGCTGCCCGCGATGACCTCAGGCGTCCGAGACGCCGCCTGATCGTGCTCGACCAGGCCCAACTCTTGAAAGAGCCGCAGCCAGCCCACACGTTCAGTCGGTGTCACGTCGAGCGACTTGAGGCATGTGCGGTACTCGGTGAGCCAGTCATCGAGATCGAAACCCCAGCGCCGGAGCTGTGCTTCGTGGTTCGGGTAGTGGAAATGGCAATAGGCGCCCATCACGTGGCGGATGCCAATCGGCGTGCCCTCGCCACCAACTCGCTGCGCGAGTGCGTCGCTGGCAGTCAGGACTTCGCGAGCCGA
>Ga0105248_10009388_pt1 | contig 10770 bp, 13 predicted proteins | sample KBSS34metaG_FD_81524 | JGI IMG/M metagenome (GOLD analysis project Ga0105248, IMG submission 81524) | Switchgrass rhizosphere microbial communities from Kellogg Biological Station, Michigan, USA - KBS S3-4 metaG | ecosystem: Host-associated > Plants > Roots > Rhizosphere > Soil | place...
CCAGCTTGCAGGCACACAAGGCGGCGAGCAGCAAAAACAGACGCCCCAACGCGACGACGCGGTTGTTCATCAGGCCCTCCTGCGGCCCAGAGATCGGGCCGCGCGCCCGCCGGCAACTGCGCCGCCATCGCCTTGGCGACCGGCACCGAGAGCGCGACCGAATCGAGCTTGCGAAGCGCCCCATCGACGCGCGCGAACGGCGTGCGCACCCCGGAAACGAGCCAGGTCGCCATCTAGCTTCCCTTCAAAGGATCGTCCGGCTCGCCGGGGACGCCGAGGGCCGGCTGGCTGAAACCCTCGCGGGCGCGCCAGCCCGGATATTTCGTCACCATGTTCTTCCAGAAGCCGCCCGTGTCGTAGTTGAGCTCCTGGCCCGGATGCTTCTCGCGCCAGCGCTTCATCAGCTCCGGCGTCGTGCGATACCACGGCACCTTGTTCGCCCACGCCGAGAAGGTCTGCCCTCGCCAGCCCTTGTCCCGGATGCCGGGCCACAGCTCGTCGGCGTGCCTGATGTTGTCCTGCCAGTCGAACAGCCAGAACTCATGGCCCTGGACGTCGCCGAAGACGAACAGCCGCTCGCCGCGAATCTCGAACTGCGTCGGATCGCTTCCAAGCTTCACCGCATAGGGCGCCCCGTTGGAACAAAAGCCCCCGTACTGCGGTTCATATCTCGTGGGAGACGCGAGGAAGGTGGCGCGATGCTCGGGCGAGGCGAAATAGTAGGTGCGGCCCTCGTGGGTGGCGGCGATGGTGTGCTTGCCGCGCACGGGCTTGCCGTCGGTGAAGTAGCCCACGGGGTCGAAGCCCAGCAGCATGAGGTTCTCGCCGCGCGAGGTCTCGATGGTCGCGCTGGGCGTGCCACAGGCCTGCAGGAGGAATGCCGCCACGAGGATCGCGAACCGGGCCATTCGCGAATGATACTGTGATGGCGATGATCGCTCGCGCCGTCTTCATCCTCGCCGCCGCGCTGCCCGCGATCGCCGCGGAGCCCGCCAACGAGTCCTCGCGCGTGGACGCGCTCTTCGCTCCGTACGACAAGCCCGATTCTCCCGGTTGCGCGGTGGGCGTGATCCGCGAAGGCCGCTTCGTTTTCGCGAAGGGCTACGGCATGGCGAGCCTCGAGCAGCGGGCGCCGATCTCGCCTTCCACCGTGATGGATCCCGGCTCGCTCGCCAAGCAGTTCACCGCGGCGGCCGTCGTGCTGCTTTCGACGCGCGGGAGACTCTCGCTCGACGACGACGTGCGGCGGTTCGTGCCCGAGCTGCCCGTCTATTCGACGCCGATCCGCCTGCGCCACTTGCTGCGCCACACGAGCGGCCTGCGCGACTACCCGGCGCTCTTCGCCTTGCAGGGCGTCGATCCGTCCGGGCCCATCACCGAGGCGCAGACGCTCGCGATGCTCTCCCGCCAGCGCGAGCTCAACTTCGTCCCGGGCACGGAGCACCTCTACAACAACTCCGGCTATTTCCTGCTCGCGCTCGTCGTGAAGCGCGCATCCGGCAAGCCATTCGGGGAATTCATGCGCGAGAACTTCTTCGCGCCGCTCGGCATGTCGCACACACGCGTCGTGGACGACGTCTCCGCGAGCATCCCCGGACGCGCGCTCACGTATTCGCAGGCCGACGGCGGCGGATGGCGCGTCGCGATGTCGGCCACGCAGACGGTGGGCGACGGCGGCGTATTCACGACGCTCGACGATTTGCTCCTCTGGGACGCGAACTTCTACTCCGGGAAGGTGGGCGACAAGCGCCTGCTCGAGGTCTTGAACGCGGCCGGAACGCTCGACGACGGCACGCGCATCGACTACGGCGCCGGGCAATTCGTGCGCGCCTATCGCGGCCTCAAGGTCGTGGAGCATGGCGGAGACGCGCCGGGACTGACCGCCTACATGTCGCGCTTCCCCGATCAGCACCTCACCGCGATCTGCCTGTGCAACCTTCCCAACTTCGGAACCATCGATGCGGTGCATCGCATCGCCGATATCTACCTCGAGAAGGCGATCGCGTCGCGCAAGCAGGTGGACCTCATCCTGCGAGGGGCGCCGCCGCCGCTGGAGCTCGACGCGTACGCCGGCGTCTATCGCAGCCGCTCCAACGAGGCGGCGCGGCGCGTTGGCGTGGCCAACGGCAAGTTGCAGGTGAGCTTCGCGCCGAAGCCGATGCTGCTCACTGCGGAGGACGGCAATCGTTTCTCCGTTGCCGACGCTTCGGTGCGATCCACGATGACGTTCGACATCGACGCGGCGCGGTCGCGTCCGCGTTCCTTTACCCTGGTGCGTGAAGGCCGCACGCCGGAGGTGTTCGATCGCGTCGACGAAGCCGGCCCTTCGTCCGCCGCCGATCTGGCGCAGTACGCCGGCCTCTACTACAGCGACGAGATCGAAGGCGTCCTCAAGTTGCGCGCCGAAGAAGGCGCGATCCACGTCGCCAACCTGGACGCCACGCTGAAGCCCGCATATCGCGACGGCTTCGACGGTTCCGGTGCGCGCTTCCGGTTCGAGCGCGATAGCGAAGGACGCATCGTCGCCGTGTGGGCGGCCGTGGGCTACAACCGGGGAATCAGGTACCGGAAGTTCTAGTAATCCACGAAGAACGGCACCGCCAGCAGCGCCGCACCGATCGAGATGAGCAGGATGAGGTTCTCGGTGAAGTAGGGATAGACGCACAGCCCCACACCCGCCAGCATGGGCACGAGCTTTTGCTGCTTCTTCCCGTACATGAAATAGCCGACGCCGAAAGCGCCCGCGATCATCCCGACGACGAGGCTGTTCACGTGACTGTCACTTCGCCTTGAACACGACCGCGTTCTTGAACGTGCCGTCCGTATACAACGTGACCCGCAGCCCCGAGTTCATGACAGTGGGGAAAACCATCCTTGCGTTCGGATGCGGCGCCGCACGGCCGTTCTCGCGGGAGTAGCAGATCTCGTCGATCGTGGGAGGCAGCCGCTTGATCTCGGCCGCAACGTCACCCGGTTCGACCTGCTTCCCATCGAGTGTCACGACGCCGGCCGTGGTGACATACACCCTCGCCGCCGTCGCGGGACATTCCCTGGCCGCGGTGCTCTGGATGGGCTGGGCAGTTGCGGCGCTCGAGACCAGGAGTCCGGCCAGGGCCGCGACGCGAATCCATTTCTCAGTCGTCATTGTCTTTCGCCGTGGCGCCGGCGGGCGGTGTGCTTGGCGGCGCCGGAAAATCCGATCGCGTGAAGATGTAGCGAACATATTCGTCCATTTTGCCGGTGCGCATCGCCTCCTGGTAATCCAGGGTCGGAAACCGGTCGTGATAAGAGGTCCGGATCGTTTTTCCAGTGTGGCTGCGCCACACGTTCTGCATGAACGTCGCACGGCGCTCGCGGACCTTCACGTCCTTGTTGTAGCGCCCGTTCGCGAGATCGATCGCGTGCGTGAGCTCGTGCGCGAGCGTTCCCGAGTTCCAGAAATTCTTCCCCTGCTCGACGGCATCGGGAGGCAGGAACACCGTCGCATCGGAAGGCTTGTCGCGTCCCGTGGCCTTCGACTGCTTGTCGTCCGGGTCCGTGTGCCCGCGCGTGCGCGTTCCGTCCGAATTCCACGTCGAGCGATCGTCGGTCATGGGCCGGATGTGGATCGTCGCGGGCGACGCCTTTGCGGTCTCGTAAAGACGGCGGATGATCGGATCTTTCGAGCCCGAAAACTCTTCGGCGAGCATCTTGCGCAGCTGCGCATAGAAATGCGGCTCGTTGACGCCGGCGGGAGGATCGGTGACGAGTCCCGCGGTGGCGTCGAAGACCCACGTCGCCAGGACGATTGCAAGTAGACAGGGTCTCACTTCGCTCTCAATTCAGCGCATCGTCCTTGAAGTACTTCGTCCCCTTGGCGGTGACTTCCAGGGCGATGCCCTTGTCGGTCAATTGATAGAGCCACACGCCGGGCGAAACCGAAATCGCTTCCTGGTACGCAGTGCCCGTATCGCCATGCTTCGCCGCAGCGGTGGCCTGCCCGCCCAGCTCCCAACCGGAATTGATGAAGCTGTTCAGCGCCTTTTCATTGTCGAACACCCACACCACCTGGAACTGCTTGGCGCCGAACCCGAGGCCCGCCTGGACCTCCGCCATCTTCATGTACGTCACGGCTTTCGTCTTGTTGTTCACGGCGACACCCTTGCCCGTGCCGCCGCCGGCCACGAGGATCTTCATGCCGAAGTTGCTGAACGCGGCATAGCCCGCCGCGGACTCCACCGCCTTGCGCGCGTCCGGCTTCACCTTGTAGAGCGCCGCCAGCGCGGAATCGCCCGCCTTGCGCACTTCCGCCTGTTCCTTCGACTTGTCGGCCGCGATGGCGAACGTGGAGATCCCGAAAAGCATTGCGACTGCGACGGTGCGAACGTTCATTGGCCTCTCCCTTGTTATTTCCAGACGGAAATCTCTTCGACGGCGAGCGCCCGCTGGACGCTCGGCCGGCTGCACATGCGCTCCGCCCACGCGGTGTACGCAGGATACTTGCCACGCATATCGTAGCCGGAGCGCGCGCCCCATCGGAAGAAGACCAGCCAGAACGGATCGACGACCGTGAACCGATCGCCGACTGCGTACTCGTTCTTCTGCAGCCGCGCTTCGATTTCGCCGAGGCATTTCCCGAAGTTCGCCTGGCCGCTTTCCTTGACCGGAGGATAACTCTCCTCGCGCAACACGAACCTTTCGGGGCGGAAGAGCTGCGCGAACGCGACGTGAACCGTGTTCGACGACCAGCCGAGCAGCTCGAGGCAGCGCGCCTCGGCCTCCGAGGGTCCCGCCGGATACAGGCCGGCCTGCGGAAACCGCCGCCCGACGTAGGTGAGGATCGCCGGCACCTCGGTGAGGACAAATCCATCGATCAGCAACGACGGGATGCGGCCCTTCGGATTCACGGCGAGATATTCCGGCGAATAGTTCGCCTTCTCCGAGGTGGCGAACTTCCGCAGCTCGAACGGCTCGCCGATCTCGTTCAACGCGATGTGGACGGACAGGGAGCAAGAGCCCGGCGAGTAATAAAGGGCGATGGTCATTGGAGCGCGTGCGTAAAGGTCAGGCTCGGTCTGCCTGATGGACCGCGAACTCCCGGATCTTCGCCTCGACCAGCTCCGCGAATTCCCTCGGGATTTCCACGCTCGCGGCGCGGAACGCCTCGGCGATGCGATTCGGCTCGAAGGCGCCATCGGCCACGAGGATGGGAGAGGCCTTGGGCTTCAGGGGATGCGTTTCGCCGGTATCGACGCCCGTGTGTTGGAAGCTGTCCGGAAAGCTCCAGGTGAGCGCGTGCGGCACCGCGGTCTTGTCGTATGCAAGCTGGAATTCCGCGATGCAACCGTCGTCGTCGATCCAGACGATGAGCTCGAAATCGCGCGAATAGAACCAGCGGCGGCGCATCTCGCCGGGACGCTGCTTGGCCGTGATCTCGCGCAGGATCCTGTTCGACTCGCCCATGGGCTCCCCCTGGGACGATTCTACCTTTGCGTACAATTCGCCCATGGATCGCATGCGCTATGTCGATTCCCACACCGGGGGCGAGCCCACCCGGGTCGTGCTCGACGGATTTCCGGACCTCACCGCCCTTGCGTTGAAGGAGCGCGTGGCCACGATGCGCGCGAAGCACGACCAATACCGCAGCGCCCTTGCGACCGAGCCTCGCGCCTCGGACGTCGTTGTCGGCGCGTTCCTGATGCCGCCGGTGAACAAGGACTCCGTGGCGTCCGTCATCTACTTCAACAACGCCGGGTACCTCGGCATGTGCGGCCACGGGACCATCGGTGTCGTCGCGACCCTCGAATACCTCGGCCGCATCAAGCCGGGCACGCATCGCCTCGACACGCCGGTGGGAACGGTCGCCTGCACGCTGAAACCCTCCGGCGATGTGTCGATCGAGAACGTGGTCTCGTACCGCCATCGCAAGGGCGTGGAGGTGGACGTCGACGGCTTCGGCAAGGTGACGGGCGATGTGGCGTGGGGCGGCAACTGGTTCTTCCTCGTGGATGCGCACGGCCGCAAGCTCGAGATGTCGCAGATCGGTCCGCTCACGGAATTCACGAGCGCGGTTCGCCGCGCGCTCGGGCAAGGCAACATCACTGGGCGCGACAACGGCGAGATCGACCATATCGAGCTCTACGGCGATGCCTCGAAGGGCGAATACGATTGCCGCAACTTCGTGCTTTGCCCGGGCCTCGCGTACGACCGCTCGCCCTGCGGCACCGGCACCAGCGCGCGCCTTGCGTGCCTCGCCGCGGACGGCACGCTCGCCGAAGGCGAAGTGTGGCGCCAGGAGAGCATCGTGGGCAGCGTCTTCGAGGGCTCGTATCGCCGCGCCGAAGGCGGCATCATTCCCACCATCACCGGTCGCGCCTACGTCTGCGCCGAGGGCACCGCGATCATCGATCCGAACGATCCATTCCGATGGGGCATCCGATGAACAAGACATTCTGGAACGGCGTCATTCCGGCGATCACCACTCCTTTCACGCCCGACGGTTCCGTCGATCACGCGTTCCTTGCCAGGCACGCCGGGATGATGATCGACGCGGGCTGCACGGCGATCGTCCCGCTCGGCTCGCTCGGCGAGACCGCGACACTCACCGCCGCCGAGAAGAAGGCCGTGCTCGAGACGGTGGTGAAAGCGGTCGGCAAGCGCGCCACGGTGATCTCGGGTGTCGCCGCGATCTCGACCGATGAAGGCGTGGCGCTCGCGAAAACCGCCGCCGACGCCGGCTGCGGAGGGCTCATGGTCCTGCCGCCATATGTCTACTCGAGCGACTGGCGCGAGATGAAGCATCACGTCTCGACGGTGATTCGCGCCACACCCCTGCCCTGCATGCTCTACAACAACCCGATCGCGTACAAGACGGACTTCACGCCGGCGCAGATCGCGGAGCTGGCCGGGGAGCTGCGCAACCTCGTCGCGGTGAAGGAATCCAGCGCCGATGTGCGCCGCATCGCCGCGATCAAGGCGTTGATCGACGATCGCCTGCACATCCTCGTGGGCGTGGACGACATGATCGTCGAAGGCATCGCCGCGGGCGCCACCGGCTGGATCGCCGGCCTCGTGAACGCGTATCCGCGCGAATCGGTCGCGCTCTTCGACATGGCGATCGACGGCAAGCACGAAGAGCTGCGTCCCCTCTACGAATGGTTCCTGCCGCTGCTGCGCCTGGACGTGGTCGTGAAATTCGTCCAGCTCATCAAGCTCGTGCAGGAGGACGTGGGCATGGGCAGCGCCCGCGTGCGCGCCCCGCGCCTGCAACTCGAAGGCGACGAGCTCGCCGCCGCGCGCAAGGTCATCCGCCACGCCATCGCCACGCGGCCGAAGCTCAACCTCGTCGAAGCCTGAAGGTGCCCGACACCGTTCTCGTCATCGGGGGCGGCGTCATCGGGCTGGGCTGCGCGCTGCGCATCGCGCGCGAAGGATCGCGCGTCACCCTCGTCGATCGCGACGAGCCCGGGCGCGGCACGTCCTTCGGCAACGCGGGGCACATCGCGACCGAGCAGGTGTTTCCCCTCGCCTCTCCCGAAGTCGTGCGTGGTTCGCTTCGCTATCTCCTCGATCGCGAAAGCCCGCTGCGAATTCGCCCCGGCTACCTCCTCGGCATCCTTCCCTGGCTCGCGCGATTCGCCTGGGCTTCGCGGCACGACAGCTTCGTGCGCGGCACGGAGGCGATCAAGTCGCTGCAACGCACCGCCGCGGCCGACCTGGTCGAGCTGATGAGACTCGCGGGTGCGCCCGGGCTCGTGCACCTCGATGGCAACGTGATGCTGGTCGAACGCGCCGAGTCCGTGGCAATGGCGAAGGCGGAAATCGCGCGGGTGGCCGAGCATGGCGTGCGCGCGGAGTGGTTATCCGCATCCGACGTGAAGGCGATCGCGCCGGAGGTCGCCGCGCCCATCGAAGGGGCATGGCGTTTCAGCGGGACCGGCCATGTGGAGGATCCTTACGCCGTGAGCCGTGCGTTGGCCGATGCGCTGCGCGCTGCAGGCGGCGAAATCGTGAGGGGCGAGATCAAGGTTGTCGAAAGCGACGGCGCGGAGTTTGTCGCCCGTACCGCCGACGGCCGTGCGCTTCGCGCGAGCCGCGTCGTGCTCTCATGCGGCGCGTTCTCCAAGCCGCTGGCCGCCCAGCTCGGCTATCGCGTGCCGCTCGACACCGAGCGCGGCTATCACATCACGCTGCCGGGCGCGCGCGCCTCGTTCCGGGTCCCGATCTCCTCGTTCGACCGCAAGGTCATCATGACGCCGATGTCGTGCGGACTTCGCATGACGGGCACGGTCGAGTTCGGCGGCTTGAAGCTCCCGCCCGATCCGCATCGCCTCGCGATGCTCGAGCGCCACATGAAAGCGCTCGTGCCGTCGATGCCGATGGAAGGCATGACGACATGGATGGGATTTCGCCCGTCGCTACCCGATCATCTTCCGGTGATGGGCCGCGTGCCCGATGGGCGCAATGTGTTCTTCGCGTTCGGGCACCAACACCTGGGGCTCACGCTTTCGGGCGTCAACGCTCGCGTGATCGCCGATGTCGTGGCCGGGCGCGACCCCGGCATCGACATGCGGCCGTTTTCGCCGGCGCGCTTCATTTGAGCCTGTTGGCGCGCAGCGTCTCTCCGCCCTGGAGCCAGTTCAAGTGGGTCACCTGCCCGCCCTCGTCCATGAACGTGATCTCGACGGGCCTTATCTTCAGGAAGAAGGTGGACGGCGAGATCGGGAACAGCTCGGTCTTGTATCGCGTCGGTATTTCCCCGAAGAGCCGGCCGCCTTCGAGCGTCACCCCGAGAACGAGTGTGGGGTCGAACTCGAACTTGTATTGACCGACATAAGGCTCGAGGACCTTCGGATCCACCTGCACGATCTGCTTCGCCGCCGCCCGTCGCTCGTCCCTGAATTTCGTCACCGCTTCCTGCGAACGTTGCTCGCAGTCCAGGCTGCGTCCGTCGAACACGAATGTGCGCAGGAACGCACATGCAAACGCGTCGTTCACGATGTCCTCACCACCGGCCTTGTACAGGTGGCCGTTCAGGGCCTCGCTGTTCGAAAGCATGACGAGCGAGAGATTCTTTTCCGGCACCTTCACGTAGATCGCGGAAAAACCGGTGCCCCAGTTGCCGCCGTGCCAGATCATCCGCACGCCCTGGTAGTCCTCGACGTGCCAGCCCAACCCGTAGGGCAGTCGCTGCCCGCTGTTCGATGACGTCGGCGTCCAGGCCCTGTCCTGGGTGTCCTTGCGCAGCAGCACGTGTCGATCGAGCGCGGCATCGAACTTGGCCATGTCGATGACCGTTGAGAGCAGGCCTGCCGCTGCCCCGAAGAACTCCACGGGATAGGTGACACGGACGATCTCTCCGTCTCCGTAAAGGGTGTAGGGCTGCGACTGCCTGGCCATGACCGTGGTGTACCTGTCGCGGCTCGCCGCATCTTCCGCGAGCCGGGGATCGGGCGCGCTCGCGGACATGCCCAAGGGTCCGAGGATGTTTTCCTCCATCACCGCGCGGAATGACTTGCCGGTCTTCTTCTCGACGACGCCGGTCAGGTAGTCGTACTGCGACCCGCTGTACTCGTACCGCTCACCGGGCGTAGGTCCCCCGGACGTGTGATTGAGTAGGTGCTTGATCCGCACCGAATCGTTCTTGAAATCGCTGGAGTAATGCGACATAGGCTCGTCCAAGTCGAGCTTGCCCTGCTCCACGAGCTGCATGACGAGCGTGGCCGCGAAGGTCTTCGTGATCGACGCGACGTGATAGACCGTATCGGGCGTCGCCGGAATGCGAGCCTCGTAGTCCGCGTAGCCGAAACCCTTGGCCCAGATCACCTGCTGGTCCTCGAGGATGACGGCGGATATGCCGGGAATTCGAAGCTGCCCCTGGAAATCCTCGACGCGCGCCTCGAAGGCCGCCAGCTGCTTGTCGGTGGGCGATGTCTGCGGCGGCAGCGCGCAAGCACTGGCAAGCAGGACCAAGACAATCGCGATTTTCTTCATCCGCCTTGGACGCGTCCGAAGCGAGCGAGGGATTCACCCTCCTACTTCGGGTATTCGGCGGTCAACTCCACTTCCACGACGAACGACGGCAGGTACAAGCGCTGCACCTGCACCCACGTCGCGGCCGGCAAGGATTTGCCATAGAACTCCTTGCGGATCTCCTTGTTGCGGATGAACGCGTCGAGGTCCGTGGCGAACACGGTCTCCTTGACCACGTTGGAGAACGAAAGGCCATTGGCGGCCAGGACCTCGCCGAGCCTTGTGTACACCGAGCGCACGGCGGCGTCCATGTTGCCCGCGCCCGTGATTCCGGAGATGTGCAGCGTGTTGCCGCTTCGGACCGCCTGGCAAAAACCGATGTCCAGCTCGATCTTCTCGTTGCGATGGAAGCACGTCGCCTGCGGTGGCGACGTCGGAGCGGCCGCGCAGCCGGCCAGCACGAGTGCAGCGGCGAGGATCGTCGTGCGCATCAGATCTCCATCAGGTCCCTGCCGACGATGATCCGTCCCTTGTAGGTCTTGCGCACGCCTTCGGCCCACATCTCGTCGGTGATCGTGGGATCGTCGCCCGGCACAAGGTGCGACAGGACAAGCGTCTTCACCTGGGCTTCGGTCGCCACGCGCCCCACATCTTCCGGCACGCTGTGGCTGTCGATCAGGTGCTTGCGCAGTGTCGCCGCATTGGGGACCGACGCGAGGAGCTTGTCCAGTCCCGCGGGAAGGAGGATTTCGTGCACGAGGACGTCGGCGCCCCTGGCGAGCTCGACCAACGCCGGTGAGTAATTCGTGTCGCCGGAAA
>Ga0105248_10009391_pt1 | contig 10768 bp, 8 predicted proteins | sample KBSS34metaG_FD_81524 | JGI IMG/M metagenome (GOLD analysis project Ga0105248, IMG submission 81524) | Switchgrass rhizosphere microbial communities from Kellogg Biological Station, Michigan, USA - KBS S3-4 metaG | ecosystem: Host-associated > Plants > Roots > Rhizosphere > Soil | place...
GCGTGCCTGCACTAGTCGCCGATTCAGCAGACCGTGGACGGCGAGCGGCTGGAGATTTAGCCGTTTCTCGGATCGAGCGGGCTCGAGGGGGCGAGTGGACGCTATCCGGTCTCGCTCGTCGTGCACGGGCATGCGCACCGCGGCCAGCTCGAAGGCGCCACGAAAAACGGCGTGCCTGTTTACAACGTCTCGATGCCGCTGTTGACCCGAACGTACGCCGATCGCCCGCCGTTCCGCGTGTTCGAGGTGCCGGTGATCGGCGCCCCGGCTTGTGAACCCGCGACGCCTCCCTCGAAGGGACGTCGCGCCACCGACGCCGTCGCCGCGTCTTGAGGGCCGAATGGAAACCTCGACTGCACGCGCGGTTCACGACCCGGCCGCCGATTTCTATATCGACGCGCTGAACAAGCTGACCGACACCGGCATTCCGTTCCTGATCGGCGGCGCCTTCGCGTTTTCCCACTACAGCCACGTGCCGCGCGACACGAAGGACATCGACGTCTTCGTCAAGCCGGACGACTGTCCGAGGGTCCTCGAGGCGTTCGAGCGGCTCGGCTACGAGACAGAAATCCCGTTTCCGCACTGGCTGGGAAAGATCCACGCCGGCGAACATTTCATGGACGTCATCTTCAACTCGGGCAACGGCATCGCGCGTGTGGACGATCTCTGGTTCGACCATGCGCCGCGCACCAACGTCCTGGGCGTCATCGTCCGGTTGTCGCCGCCCGAGGAAATGATCTGGTCGAAGGCCTTCATCCAGGAGCGCGAGCGCTTCGACGGCGCGGACGTGCTGCATCTGCTCCGTGAAGTCGGCCCGGCCCTGGACTGGCCGCGGCTGCTGATGCGGTTTGGCGACTACTGGCGCGTGCTCCTCAGCCACATCATCCTGTTCGGCTTCGTCTATCCGGACAAGCGCCAGAACGTGCCGCCATGGGTGATGGACGAGCTGACCCGAAGGCTGACCGTCAGCCGCCCGAATCTGCAGAGCGACGTGTGCTACGGCACGCTGCTCTCGCGCGAGCAGTATCTGCACGACGTGGATCGCTGGAAGTACCGCGACGCCCGCGAACAGCCGGACGGGCCGATGACGCCCGAGCAGATCAAAATCTGGACAGAGGCCATAGAAAGTAAGAAGTAAGAAGTAAGAAGTACGAAGTACGAAGGGCTACTGCTGGCGCTCGAGGATCCAGGCGACGGTCCCGATCAGCTTTTCCCACAGCGGCCGCCTGCGCCAGGCGTCGAGCGTGATTTCCCGGCACTGCTTCAGATCTGCTTCGAGATCGGCGGCGACGCGCGCCGTCACGGCGCGATCGCGGAACGCGACGTTGACCTCGTCGTTGTGCTCGAACGATCGATTGTCGAAATTGGTCGTGCCGATCACCGCCCATAGCTGGTCGACGAGCAGCGCCTTCAAGTGCGTCATGCCCGCTTCATACTCGAACATCCGGACGCCCGTCTCCATCAGCTGGCCGTACATGCGGCGGCTCGCCAACCTGACCCACCGCTGATCCGTGTGGCTGCCCGGGACGATGACGATGAACGCGACGCCGCGGGCGGCGGTGCGGCGGATCGCGAGGCGAAACGATTTGTCGGGCAGGAAATATGGTGTGGAAATGAGTACGCTCTCCTGCGCCCCTTCCACCAGCGTTTGAAACAGGGCGCGAGACGAGGTGGACCGGTCCGACGGCGAGCTCTTGATCGCGAACGCCGCGACGTCGCCCGCTCTGGTGTTCGGCTTGTAGGTTTCCGGCCCGGTCATGATCTCGCCGCAGCACTCGAGCCAGTTCTCGGCGAGCACGCCCTGAATGTCCGAGACGACCGGCCCTTCGATGCGGGCCATCATGTCGCGCCACATCGGCTTGCCGTGCCTCGGCCCGGCCCACCAGTCGGCGACGCCAGCGCCGCCGGCGAAGGCAACCGCGCCGTCGACCACGAGCAATTCGCGGTGCGTGCGATTGTTCAGGCGGCCCAGGCGGTACCACGTGAACCGCTGATACGCCGCGACGCGGCAGCCGGCGGCTTCCAGTTCCCTGGCGGTCTTGCGGTAGGCGCCGAAGCTGCCGATGGCATCCATGACGATCGTGACGCGCACCCCCGCGCGCGCCCGCTCGCACAGCGCGTCGACGAAGGTGCGGCCGATGTCGCCAAGCTTGAAGATGTAGCACTCCATCGTCACCGTCTCGCGCGCCTGGCGGATCGCGTCGAGCATCGCTGGATAGAAGTGATCGCCGTTGGTGAGAATCTCTACCTGGTTGCCGTGCTCGAGGTGCGTTTGACAGGTGGTCTCCAGCACGTGCACGCAGTGGTCGCTACGCGCGTCGATCGGCGATTGGATGTGATACGGAATATGCGGCGTGAACAGCACCGCGAGGATCAGCCAGGCGATGAAGGCGCCGCCGATAATCGTGAGGTACAGCATTGGTCAGGCAGGTAGGGCAGGTGGGGCAGGTAGGTCTGGTGGGTCGGGTAGGTCAGGTCCGGCGGGTGGGTTCGGCCCGTCCGCTGGAACGAGGAGCGCTACGGGAAAGCGCGAAAAGATCGAGGCAGCCGGCAGCGTGTAATCATCCCCGGTCCGTTCAGGCCTGACGATCGCGCCGGTGAACATGTCGCGAAGCTCGTGGCAGCCGGGGACAACCAGAAACGTGTCGCCCCACGCCGCCTGCCCGAGTGGAGGCGTGCCAGAATCGGGAGTCAGCGTCGCGACCAGCCGCGGCACGCAGGTGATGGCGGCGCCGCTGCCACCGGGTCCAGTCTCCGGCGCTCTGGCGAAGGCGAACAGGCACTCGCTTCTCGCGCCGGCTGCCTTGAGCGGCAGGTAGTCGCCGCGCTCGTAGAGATCGCGCAGGGCCGCGCGCGTGGTCAGCGCGCGGTTGGCGACGAACATCTTCACGCGGCCGTCGGTCCGCTCCGCCAGCAGCGCAGAGGGATCGGCGCCCCGCAGCCCGGCGAGCACGCGCTTGCGTGCCGCGTAGTCCACCGGCCGGCGGTTGTCGGGATCGACCAGGTTCAGATCCCAGAGCTCGCTGCCCTGATAGAAATCCGGCACGCCCGGCGCCGTGATCTTGATCAGGAGCTGCGCGAGACTGTTGTAGATCCCGAGTTGGGCGACGCGGGCCTGGAACGGCTCGAACGACTGGAGAAACAAGTGCGCGCGCCGCCGATCGAGAATCGCGCGAACGAACTGCGCGACCGCAGCCTCGTACTCCTCATCGGGGCTCAGCCAGGTCGTGTGGAGCTTTGCCTCGCGCTGTGCTTTGGTCATGTACGCGACCATCCGCTCACGGAACGACGCCTCGACGTCGAGGCCGGTCTCGAACGGCCAGGCGCCGACAAGCGTCTGGTAAATCAGGTATTCCTCGTTCGCATCAGGCGCAAGCGTGCCCCTGATCTCGGTCTTGAAACGGCGGTTGACCGTGCGCCAGCGCTTCTGCGCCGATTTCCACTCGCCAGGAATTTCGGACAGCACGTTCAGCCGGGCGCGCACGTCCTCGCCACGTTTGGTGTCGTGCGTGGACGTCGCCGACAGCGCCGACGGCGATTGCCGCCGCCGCAGCGCCAGCCAGTCGTGGACGGATGCAGGCTCGAGGCCGAATTGCGTGGGATCGGCGCCGACCTCGTTCAGCGAGATCAGGCGGTTGTAGACGTAGAGCGCCGTGTCCTCAATCCCTTTCGCGGCGACCGGGCTGGTTATCTGCTGGAGCTTGCCGATGAATCGCGCCCGCTGCTCGCACTCCTCAGCCGTGGTCACGGGGGTCTGCTTGTGCAGCAGACGCTCGACGAAGCTGAACATCAGGCCGCTGATCCCCGGCGCCCGGCGTCTGGCCAGGCGCACCGCGTCGGCCACGTAGCGGTGATCGTGCTCGCTGATCGGCTCGTTCGCGGTGATGTAGGTGCGATAGACGGGGAACGACGCGATCACCTCCTTCAGCGTCGAGATCAGGCTGTAGAGCGTGAAGTCGCGGAAATGCCGGTTGCGCTCGGAAAAGCGATTCAGCTGGTGCCCCAGCGAGTTGATGTCACCCGACATCGTCTCGTGCAGGACCTGCTTCCTGCACCGGTACGCCAGATCGCTGAACGAGAGCCGGCGCTCGCGGACGACGCGGCGATAAAGATCGTCGAGCGCCCGCTCGTTGCGGCGGTCGACGAACAGGTTGTTGATCGTCGCCGCGAACTCGTAGCCGGTCGTTCCATGTACGGGCCAATCGCTCGCGAGCTGTTCGCCCGGGCCGAGGATCTTCTCGACGACGACGTAAAAGGGCTGGGCGGGGAAGTCGCCGCAGCGCTCCTGCAGCCGTCGCAGATAGTCTCGGGGCGCGAACAGACCGTCGACGTGATCGATGCGCAGTCCCGTGACCGCGCCCTTCTGCACCAGCTCGAAGGCGAACCGGTGCACGTCGTCGAACACGGCTGGATCCTCCATCCGCAGCGCGGCGAGCTCGTTGACGTCGAAGAACCGGCGATAGTTGATCTCTTCCGATGCGACGCGCCAATGCGCGAGCCGGTACGATTGCATGTTCAACAGCCGGTCCAGGGCGTCGAAGCTGCGCGGCTGGCCGGCGATGCCGTTCATGCGGCGGACGCTGTCCTCTATCAGCACCGCGACGTCGAGGCTCTGTCGCTCGAGCGCGGCGAGCCGCCGCTTGACGATCTCCTTCTCGCGCGCGCGGACGGCGATCCCCTCGGCCTCGCGCTCGCTGCGCGGCGGGAGGTTCCGGCTGGCCGTCAGGATGCTCTGCAACTCGTCGGCGTCTGGGCCGGCGTGCGCTTCGAGCCACGGATCGAGCGTCGCCTCGAAGAGCGCTCCGAACGTGTCGGGCGCGATCGGCAGCGTCTCGCCGTAGTAGTGCACGAAGAACGCGCCGTCGCGGTATGCGGTCCGCAGCTCCTGCCGCTCGAGAACCGCGCCGTACTGGTCGCCGAGAATCGGGATCAGGATCTTGTCGGCAAGCTCATCCTTCACCGGGCGCCATTCGATGTCGAAGAAATGCGCGAACCGCGAGGCGGGCCCGTTCTCCAGGACGTCCAGCCACCACGGGTTCGCCGATTTCGCGATGCCCATGTGGTTCGGCACCAGATCCATCACGTGCCCCATGCCACGCGCGTGAAGCGCCTCGATCCACCCCCAGTACTCGTCCTCCGTCCCGATTTCCGGGTTCAGCCGGGTGGGGTCGGCGACGTCGTAGCCATGCGGGCTGCCGGGGACCGCGCGGAGATACGACGACGCGTAGCAGTCGCTGATACCGAGATCGCGTAGATAATCCACGACGTCCCGGGCGTCGCGAAACGTGAAACCGCGGTGGAATTGCAGGCGGTACGTCGAGATCGGAATGCGGGCGGCGGCCACCGCATGAGCAGGTAGCAAGTCATCAGCCATCCAAACCGACGAGCTAGTAGTGGCAACATACTTGCTCAGCAATAGGCCGCATGCTACGACCAGTGAATCTCACGGTGCTGAGCGCAGCGGCGCTTGCCTGTTCGCCAGCCATACGCGGTAGCGGAAGTTCAGTATCTGCGGCGGCGCTGGCCGAGCTTGGGATCGACCCGGGACCGCGGCCTCGCGATCTCTCCGCCGGTCCGGGCCTGCGCGGTGCTGTCCGCCCGAAGACAGAGGCACGCTTCACCGTGGTCAAATGCGACACCGGTGTCGCGCGGTTCGCCTTCCACCGCCATCAGGAGCTGGGCGAGCGCATCGGCGTGGACGACGTGCAGTGCATACGCCAGAAGACTGAAAAAGGTCTGGAGCTTCAATGACGAGACTGCGCGCCCTGTTTCTCGCGGCTGCGTTCGTCGCGGCTGTCGCCTCGCCCGCGTTCGCGCAGCCGGTGCCGGCCGATCAGGTCGAGAAGGAACCCAAACGGGCCGACGTGTTCGAGCGGACACCTCCGATCGAGGAGCAGATTCGCGATCTCAGGCACGCGCTGACCAGGCTGCCGATCGCCGCCGGCCTGGCCTGCGTGCTCGCGTTTCGGCCGCGGCGGAAAGGCACGCCCGAGCGCCAGATGCCGGTCATCCAGACGCAGATTATCCTCGCCGTCGTCGGCGCCGTCGTCATGCTCGTCGTGGGATCGAGCCTGGCGCGAGCGTTCGGCATTGTCGGCGCCGCCGGGCTGGTGCGCTATCGCGCCAAGATCGACGACCCCAAGGATGCGGGCGTCATGCTGTCGACGCTCGCGGTCGGCCTCGCGGCTGGAGTCGGAGTGTGGCTCCTGGCGGGGTTCGCCACCCTGTTCATCCTGGCGCTGCTCTGGGTCGTCGAGTCGTTCGAGCCCAAGGCGACGCAGCTCTTCACGTTGAAGGTGAAGGCCAAGGATCCCGCGGCGATCAAGCCGAAGCTGGACGCGCTGCTCACGCGCTATCGCCTGGACGCAGAACTGCGCGGGACGTCGCCGGAAGAACTCCACTACGAAGTGCGAATGCCCAGCCGCAAGAAGACCAATCGCTTGTCGGAGCGGATCATGAGCCTCGACGGCGAGAACATGACCGAAGTGGAATGGGACGAGAAGAAGGAAAAAAAGTGAGAATTACAACTATCGGTAGTTGCCGAAGCCGAGGGCGACGCCGAAATCGTGATCGCGCAGCACGCGCATCGCGTTCTGGAGCTCGTCCTTCGACGGCGAGCTGACGCGCACCTGATCGGCCTGAATCGTCGCCTGCACCTTTTTCAATTTCTGGTCCTTCAGGTATTTCACGATTTCCTTCGCGGCTTCGATCGGGATGCCTTGCTGGATTTCTATGACCCGCCGGACCGCTCCGCCGGCCGCCGCCTCTGAATCGCCAACCTTGAAGTTCTTGACCGCGACTCCGCGCCGGACCAGCCGCGTCTGCAGGATCTCCCACAGTGCGTTCATCTTCATTTCGTCGTCGGTCGTGAGCGTCAGCTTCTTTTCGGCGACATTCAGGTCGATGTCGGCCTTCGCGCCCTTGAAGTCGTAGCGCTGGCCGACTTCCTTGCGCGCCTGGTTCAGGGCGTTGTCGACTTCCGCGAAGTCGATGGTGGAGGTGACGTCGAACGACGAGGTGTCGGCCATGGGATTATTCTACTCGCGCGACTTGGCCTGGCCTTGCTTCAGGGAGTGGCGCTGCCGTGCTTCCTCGACCGAGTGCGAGTTTGTGAGGTCAATTTCATTCCGGCAGAGAGACGCCAGCTCGCGGTAGAACCGGTGCAGCTGGGCGAGTTCTTTTTCCGACAGCGACTCCACGTCGACGAGCCGGTTGCTCGCGCCGCTCAAGGCGGCGACGATCTCGTTGAGCTTCAGGTGGATCGCCAGCGAGTCCTTGTTCTGGGCGCGCTGGATCAGGAACACCATCAGGAACGTCACGATCGTCGTGCTCGTGTTGATCACCAGCTGCCAGGTATCCGAAAAGCGGAATACCGGCCCGAGTAGCGCCCAGACGACGATGACGCCCAGCGCGCAGGCGAAGGCGCCGGTGCTGCCGGTCCAGCGCGTGATGACCTTTGAGAAGGCTTCGAAGCGCCTGCCGATTGACATGCTGTTTGCTCGTTTAGCCATGGCCAGAATCATAGCGGTAAGATGACGGCATGTCAGAGGCGTTGCGATCGGTCGACGTCGTCCGCGTACGCGGCGGTGTCCGCGCGTCGGAAACCGATCGGGCCGCGACCGAGGAGCCCCTCGAAGTGCGGTTACACGATCAGCCGTTCGCGGTGATCATGCGGACTCCGGGCGCCGATCGCGAGCTCGCCGCCGGATTTCTGCTGGCCGAGCGGGTCATCACCGGCGCCGACGACCTCGGGACGATCGCCCATTGCAGCGATCCCGGCGCGGACCATCCGGAAAACGTCGTCAACGTCACGCTGACGCAGGAGTCGGCCGCGTCGGTCGACCGCCTGCTCGCCGGCCGGCGGCAGGTCACGACGAATTCCTCCTGCGGGATGTGCGGACGGCGGACCATCGAGTCGTTGTCCGCGGACGTGGATCCGCTGCGCGCGGCCTGGAGCGTGCCGGCGTCGATCATCGCCGCGCTGCCGGAGCGCCTGCGCGCGCGGCAGGCGGTCTTCGACGAAACGGGCGGTCTTCACGCCGCAGGGTTGTTCGGACGCGACGGCCGTCTCGTCGATATCGCCGAGGATGTCGGACGGCACAATGCGGTCGACAAGATCGTCGGCCGGATGCTGATGCGGGAGGCGCTCCCGTTGTCGGAGCATCTGCTGTGCGTCAGTGGCCGCACCTCGTTCGAAATTGTTCAGAAGGCGATCTTCGCCGGCATTCCGATCGTCGCCGCGGTCTCCGCGCCGTCGAGCCTGGCCATCGAGCTCGCGCAGGCGTACGGCGTCACATTGGTCGGGTTCGTCCGCGGCGACAGCTTCAACATCTACGCAAATGCCCAGAGGATTGGCACGTGAGGCATCTCTGCGTGACGGCGCTGCTCGCCTGCTCGTCGATCGCGCCGATCCGCGCCCAGCTCGCATCCGGCGAGCTCCGGATCATCGTGACGGACGCAACCGGCCTGCCGGTGAGCGCCTCGGGCACGCTCGTGAGCGATGCCTCGCAGACGCATCGCTCGTTCGACACCGGCGCCACGGGCACATTCACCTTCGATCGTCTGCCGGATGGCCGTTACCATTTGACCGTGTCGAGCGCTGGTTTGAGGACCCGCGACGAGTTGCTGGAGATCCGATCGGCACTGCCCCGGGAAGTCCGCGTGATGCTGGAAGTCGCGCCGGTGAGCGCATCGGTCACGGTGACCCAGGCGGCAACGCTGGTAGACGCGCACAGCACCGGTGTCATCTACACCGCCGGCTCGCAGCAGGTGCGCGAGCAGCAGTCCGCGGTGCCGGGCCGCGAGCTTCTGGACCTGGTGAATCTTCAACCCGGCTGGCTGATGGAATCCAACGGCGTGCTGCATCCGCGCGGCTCCGAATACCAAACCTTGTTCGTGGTTGATGGCGTGCCGATGGACGACAACCGGTCGCCGGCCTTTGCGCCGGAGATGCCTGGCGCGGAAATCGAAGCCGTCAGCGTCATCACCGGGACGTTTCCCGCCGAATACGGACGCAAGCTGGGCGGCGTCGTCGACGTCACCACGAGCAGAGACGCGCGCCTCGGCGCGCATGGATCGGTCGAAGGCGGCGCCGGCAGCATCGGCACTCGCACCGCATTCGCGTCCGGCGCGTATGGCTGGGAGCACACGTCGCTGACGGTCAATGCAGGCGGGGCGCGCACGAACCGCTACCTGGATCCACCGACGATGCGGAATGACGGGACTGCCGGAGCCCTTGCGTCGCTTGCAGTGATGTTCGACCAGCAGGCGACCGCGCGCGATCGGATTCAGATCGGCTGGCGCGAGTCGAGCGCGGGGTTCCAGGTGCCGAACGACCTCGAGCAGGAGCGGGCCGGACAGCGGCAGGATCGCAGCAGCCGCGAGCGGTCGGCGCAGGCCGCATGGAGCCACGTATTTTCGCCGCGCCTTCTTCTCAACGTCAGGGCGGCGGCCACCGATCTCTCCACCGAGCTCTGGTCGAATCCGGCGTCGACTCCGATCGTCGTATCGCAACAGCGCGGGTTCCGCCGCGAGTACGCGAAGACGTCGTTGAGCGTGGAGGCGGGAATCCACGAGCTCAAGATCGGCGGCGACGTCGCGCACGCGCCGGTTCACGAGGCGCTGCAGTACCGCATCACGGACGCGTCGGCGTTCAGCCGCGGCACACCGTCGGCCTTCTCCTTCGCGGATGCCCAATCGGATATGGAAGCGGCGCTGTTCGCACAGGACACGATCCGGCTGGGGCGCCTGACCGCCAGCGCAGGCGTGCGCTGGGATCGCTACGCCTTCCTCGTCGACGATGCAGCCGTCAGCCCGCGGCTCGGCGTCGCCTGGACGACGCCCTCGTCCGGCGTCGTATTTCGGTTTTCCTACGACCGCGCGTTTCAAACACCCGCGATAGAGAACCTGCTGCTCGCGAGCTCTGCCCAGGTCGATCAGCTGAACCGGCGGGTCCTCCGGCTGCCCGTCCCGCCTTCGCGCGGCGACTTCGTCGAGGGCGGCGTCAGCGCCGCCATTGCCAAAACCGCGCGTCTTGACGCGACCATCTTCAGGCGCACGTCCACGAACTTCGCCGACGACGATGTGTTCCTGAATACAGGGATCAGCTTTCCGATCGCGTTCCGTGACGCCGACATCCGAGGCGCCGACCTCAAGCTCACGCTGCCTCGCTGGCGCGCGTTCTCCGGTTTCGCCGGCTACTCCTACATGGTCGGCCGCGCGGATTTTCCGGTCACAGGGGGACTCTTCCTCGGTGGGGAAGCCGCCAGCGCGCTCGCGCTCGCCGATCGAGTCCCGATCTCACAGGATCAACGGCAGACGGCTCGCGCCCGCCTGCGGTTTCAGGTCGCGCCGCGCGCCTGGAGCGCCGTGGTGGTGCGGTACGGCAGCGGGCTGCCCGTTGAGCTCGATGACGATGCGGAAGTGGGTGAACTGACGGCGCATTACGGAGCCGCGGTCGTCGATCGCGTGGACTTCGAAGCCGGCCGGCTGCGGCCGAACGTGGCGATCGACTGGGGCGCCGGCATCGAGTTGTGGCACCGCGACAAACGGCGGGTCGATCTTCGCGCCGAGATCGCGAATCTGACCAACCGGCTGAACGTCGTCAATTTCGCCGGCCTGTTTTCGGGTACAGCGGTTGCGCCGCCGCGCAGCGCGAACGTTCGCGTGCGCGTCGAGTTTTAGACAGACCAACCCGGCACTGGCGCGCCGGCGTCTGGCTTATCCGCAGATTACGCGGATGTACGCGGATTCAGATTCCGAGGCGTCC
>Ga0105248_10009392_pt1 | contig 10768 bp, 8 predicted proteins | sample KBSS34metaG_FD_81524 | JGI IMG/M metagenome (GOLD analysis project Ga0105248, IMG submission 81524) | Switchgrass rhizosphere microbial communities from Kellogg Biological Station, Michigan, USA - KBS S3-4 metaG | ecosystem: Host-associated > Plants > Roots > Rhizosphere > Soil | place...
ATCGGACCGAGACGCGTGGTGACTCTGCCGGAATTGCTCCCATTCCGATTCGCCGCCGACGGCCGGAGCGATCGAGAGCCGGCGCGGGTGACGCGCAGCGTCGGGCGGCGAGGCTTCGTGAATGAGTGGGTGTTCGTCGACGTTCGAACGCAGGACGCGGACTTCATCGATAAACTTGCTGAGCTGTCCTTCGACGCATTTCGTGAACATGCTCCCGATTGGCTGCCAACGCTTGACGCCGCTCGGCAAGAGGTCAGAGAGTCCTTGGAGCAGGGTCGACGGAGTCTAGCGTTGCTCGATACTGCGCAGGAGCCAATCGGCTGGGCCGGAGTGATTCCGCACAGTGGAGGACGAGTCTGGGAAATCCATCCTATTGCGGTGCGGACGGCTGACCAGGGCAAGGGATATGGTCGCCTTCTCGTGGAGCAGGTCGAGTGGTTGGCGCAATCACGCGGTGTCTTGACTCTGTTCGTGGGAACAAGCGATGAAACCGGCGCAACGTCGTTGTATGGGGTCAATCTCTATGAGAATCCCTTGTCAGCTCTGGCGACTCTCAGTTGCCGGAAGTCTCACACGTGCGAATTCTGGCTGCGTGTTGGCTTTCGTATCGTCGGCGTGATGCCGGACGAGGAAGGCTTGGGAAAGCCAGGTATTCACTTTGCCAAGCCCGTTCACCGGAAGGCCGCACCAGGTGAGGCCTAACATGCGCTGCACCCGACCGGCGCCGTCGACATCCTGGGCGCCGGCGGGTGAGCGCTGACGTTAGACCGTACTAATCCGATCGGACAAACAGTTGAAAGTCGCTGCCTACCAAGCTCCGTTACTTCCCGCTGGGTCGACAGAGCTCGCCCTGGGTCTCATTCGTGAGCGAGTCGAGTGGTGCGAATCCGGGGGCGTGGAGATTCTGTGTTGCCCAGAGGGTGTACTGGGAGGCCTCGCTGACTACGCGCCGCGGCCGATGGCCTTCGCGATCGACGTCGACGGTGGACAGCTGCACACCGCGCTGGCGCCTCTGGCGAGCAATCGAGTCACAACGATCGTCGGATTCACGGAGCGTGCATCACGGGGTCGGCTCTTCAACTCCGCTGCGGTGTTTCACAGGGGCTCCGTCATCGGCGTGTATCGCAAGCTCTATCCGGCCATCAACACATCGGTCTACTCGCCATTAATGACCCGTACAATACGCCACCACGACATTCTGAAGATCCGTCACGCTGGTAAATCCGAGGGCTGTGGCGGCGTGAGCGATGCCTCCGAATTCCGTGGCCAGGAACGAGATGCTCTGGCTCGTGCAATTCGCCGTGCCCGGCACCCCATTGAACGTAGTCGCTACGGCCAGCTTGAACACCGTGCCGTAGTTGTTGGTCCCACCGAAGCTCGTCGTGCCATAAAGATTGCCCGCCGCGTCGGCGATCAGACCGGCCGCCGGTTGCGCGCCGTCGCTGAAGTTGAAGCTGTGGAGCACGGCCAGGGTTCCCGTCGGCATCAGGATGAAGACGGTGCCGCACGAACCGCCACAAGCGGGCAAGATGACCCCCCCGGAATACGTCGTGCCATACAGATTGCCCGCGGCGTCGGCGATCAGACCGGCGTAAGGCGTTTGTCCGTCGCTGCCGTCGAACCTATGGAGCACGCGTTCGCTGTACGTGCCGTCCAGATTCAGCGTCAGCGTGAAGACGGTGCCGCAACCAGTAAGGCAATAGCGACTGCCACCGCCCTCCGACGTCGTGCCGTACAGATTGCCCGCAGCATCGGCGAGCAGGCCGGCAGTGGGCGCTACCCCGTCGCGGTCGCCGGTGAAGCTATAAAGCAGGGTCTCGCTGTACGTGCCGTCCAGATTCGGCTTTAGTTCGAACACTGTGCCGCATCCAAGGTCGCAACTGCTGCCACCACCATAGAACGTCGTGCCATACAGATTGCCTGGGGCGTCGGCGATCAGGCGCCCAAAGGGGTATTGCCCGTCGCTGCCGCCAGTGAAGTTATGGAGCACGGTTTCGCTATAGGTGCCGTCCGAATTCGCCGTGAGCTTGAACACCGTGCCGCATCCATAGTCGACACAAGCGTTCTCGCCGCCCGCGACGGTCGTACCGTAGAGGTTCCCCGCCGCGTCGGCAATCAGACCCGCAGGAGCTTGCCCGTCGCTGGGGTAACCGGCAAAGTTGTAAAGCACGCTGTGGCTGTACGTGCCATCCGAATTCAACGTCAGCTTGAACACCGTGCCGTAGTTGTTGAGGCCGCCGCCCGCTGTCGTGCCGTAAAGATTTCCTGCTGCATCGGCGAGCAGGGTGTTCCCCGGAAATGCCCCGTCGCCGCCTGTGAACGCGTGAAGCACACTCTCGGTGCCCGCTGGCGTCAGCTTGAATACCGTGCCGTAGCCGTTGCCGATGCCACCACCAAGGGTCGTGCCATACAGATTCCCTGTGGCGTCTGCGATCAGGCCACCCTGGGGTAATGCTCCGTCGCCGGGGGCGGCCGGGAATGAGTGAAGACTAGTCAGTGTCTGCGCCGAGGCGTCGGTGGGCACTGCCGCTCCTACGCCGAGCAGAATTGCTATTAGGCTGCTGACGCCGCCCACTGTGACGATTTTCATTCAAGTCTCCATCTCGTTAGTAAGGCGAAACCGGTCTCAGACTCGAGCTACGGGGATAGCCAGTGTTTTACGACCGTCCTCGTGACCGTGGTGACGGCGAATCCAGCAACGTCGGTGCTCCGACCCGTTTCGGCGCTCGCGGCCAAGACCACGACAGCAGTGGCACACCAAAGCTAGGATCGCTCAGACTCCTGCGATACGCGGATCGTTGCGAACAGCGTTCCAGCCTGCGGATTAAGGATCTAGCGGATCTTGTTTGCGCGGGGTCTCGAAAGCGCGTGGAAGATTACACAATTGATGCTTGTGAGGTCGTGTCCCAAGCGCGTGTGAGGCGACCGCCGAAAGGCGTGCCATCGGCCGGCGTCGTCTTCGCGGCGCGAGTGGTCACGAGGCGCTCATGAAGTTTCTCGGCCGACGCCATCCGATCGGCGCCACTATTTGGATTCGATCAAAGCGCTCACCAACGTTCGTCGCGCTTACCGGAGAGTTATGTTAGCAATGCGAAATGGCTTTGGTGTGTAATTCCCAAAACCGCGCCGGCCCAAAGTGGGCGAAACAGCGCCCGCTCCGAAACTCTTCGGCGGCCCTTAATCGCCGCAGGAGGTGATATGCCATTTGGGGTGCCGCGTCCCAAACACTTGAAATATGGCGATCTGCTCAGCCTCGCCGGATTGCTTTTCTCCGTGGTGTTCTCGGTGGCAACGATCTACCTGTCTTATTTGTACGTGAGGCAACAGCTGAACGTGAATGTCACCCACGTCTTCTTCAGCACAGGCGATCACGATCTGTCGATGTGCGTCGCCTTCGCGAATACCGGGAACAAAGCCTCGGCAATCGTGCGTGTGAATCCCATCATCTGGTCCGGCGGTCACTGGGTGCTTGTCAGTAAGATCCTCGATGGGTACGGCACTCTGACGACACCCGACACTCCTATCGCCATCAAGGCCGGCGAAGTCAACATCATCTCCCTAGAAGCCTCGGTCGAGGCCAAGGAACTCGTTGACGCGGCCGAAGACGGCCGGACGGTCGTCGGAATCAGCCTTCAGACGATGAACTCGGACGGAACGCTCTTCACGAGCCGGTATCCAGTCGTACGGTTCACTATTCGAGACGGCGCGGTCATTGACGCCGAAGCCCTCATCGACGCCAGTCGCAACGCGTTTGCAGATTTTGACGACAAGCCGAAGATCGACGTTGATCGCGCCAAGTTGCGCATGCCGGGAACGCCGCTCGTTGGCGCGTGGTGAACGTTTACGAAGCGCTGGTCACTGGTTCACGCAGATCACAAAGATCCGTCGGGTGCCGTGTATCCCTCCGCCTTCGCAAGCGTACATCAACGGGCTTGCTTCGGCGCGGCAGCACACACCGCCCGCCGGCAGGAACCGGTCGGGCGGCATGAGTATGACGCGAGCAGGACGAATCGGCGGTCTATCGCCTCGGATGCTTCTGCTGGTATTCCGCGCTGTTGCGCAATTCACTTTCGAGCTGCTGTTGCGACCAATGGTCGATGAACACGCGGTCCACCCAGCCAGCACTGGCGGGGTCAGGATCGCGGCCGAGCACATTCTGGTACGCGGATCGCACGACCGCTTGCGCCTGCTCCCGCGTCATCGATCCGCTGAACGCATTTGATCCCGAGCCGCGTTGACGTCCCCTCTCGTAGGCGCCGCTCGTGCCGCGTGGACGTCCTTCAGCGTAACTCCAGCGCTCGTCTCGCTGCCTGGTTTGATCCCAGGCATGGTCGTGATGGATATCGCCTCGACGGCCTTCCCAGTGACCCGCGTAGTACTGGTTGCTCTGATAGTACGGCGCCACCCAATACGCATCAGCATACGGGGGGCGAGACCAGTAACCGTTGTGCCACCGATACCGCCCGTTCACCGGATACCAATAACCTTCGATCCACACGTAGTCGGGCCCGGGCTGCGGTGGGACGCGATACGCGCGAGGTGCAGGAGGGGGCGCGCCCATCTGAAAGTCGAACGAAACCTGCGCATCCGCGGCAGGCGCACATGCGAGCAGCAACGCCGAGAGCGACACTCCTTGAAGTATTCGTTTCATGCCAGGTGGCAGTGCAACGCTCAAGCCAGAACACGGATGGGTTGGAAGCCCGGCTGAGACAGACGGGTATAATCCCGGCACATCACGGTGCCCCTCCCGCCCGGTACACGCCTCGGACCTTACGAAATTCTGACCGCGATTGGCGCCGGCGGTATGGGTGAGGTGTATCGCGCGCGTGACACGAAGCTCAATCGTGACGTGGCGCTCAAAGTTCTGCCGGAGCTGGTCGCGACCGATCCTGACCGGCATGGCCGTTTCCGCCGAGAAGCCCAGGTTCTCGCCGCGCTGAACCATCCGCATATCGCCGGTATCTACGGCTTCGAAGATTCGAACGGGACCCTTGCGCTCGCGATGGAACTGGTGGACGGCCCGACGCTCGCCGACCGGATCGCGCGAGGCTCGATTCCGCTTCCAGAGGTCCTCGCGATCGCGAAACAGCTGGCAGAAGCGGTTGAAGCCGCGCACGCACTGGGCATCATTCACCGCGACTTGAAGCCGGCGAACATCAAAGTCCGCAACGATGGAACCGTCAAGGTGCTCGACTTCGGGCTGGCGAGGCTGGCGGATCCAAGCGGCTCCGGCTCCAACATCGCAGGGGACGCGAATGTGACGGCATCGCCGACGATCACGTCGCCAGCGATGATGACGGCCGCAGGCGTCATTCTCGGCACGGCCGCCTACATGAGTCCTGAGCAGGCGCGAGGCATGCCGGTCGACACGCGAGCCGACATCTGGGCGTTTGGCTGCGTTCTGTTCGAGTTGTTGACGGGGCGGCGAGCGTTCGCGGGCCAGACGGTCAGCGACGCGCTGGCCGCCATCCTCGAGCGTGAACCGGAATGGAGTCTGCTGCCCGGATCGACTCCGGCCGCCGTGCGCCGCCTGCTCACGCGTTGCCTGGCTAAGGATCCGAAGCGACGCCTGCACAGCATCGCCGATGCGCGCCTCGAGCTCGACGATGCGCTCGTCGAGCCGCTGCACCACGCGGCGAATTCAGGAGATTCACAATCGGCGCGCAGGAACATCAGGTGGGCACTCGCGCTCGTCGCGACCGCAATGGCGGCGGCGGCCACCACGTGGCTTGCGGGTCAGCGCGCGCGCCCGGCGGACGGCAGTGGTCCGCCGGCAGCGGCCACGCTCGAGCGTCTCACCTATGACTCGGGCGTCACCCGGATGCCGGCGCTGTCGCCCGACGGTCGTCTGCTCGCGTATGCCTCCGACCGGGCAGGCAACAGCGATCTCGACATCTGGGTGCAGCAGATTTCCGGAGGGTCGCCGCTGCGACTCACCGACGATCCAGCCGACGACTCGACGCCCGATTTTTCGCCAGACGGGAGCCAGGTGGTGTTCCGCTCAGAGCGGAATGGCGGCGGGATATACCTCGTGCCAGCGCTCGGCGGCCCGGCGCGCCTGATCGCTCCGGAGGGACGGCGGCCGCGCTTCTCGCCTGACGGGTCGCGTATCGCGTACTGGTCCGGTCAGTTTCGCGGCGGCGGCCCTGGCGGCGGAGTGGCCGGCGCCTCGCGCGCCTATGTCGTCGCTCTCTCCGGAGGCGCGCCCGTTCGCATCCTTTCAGACTTCGAAGTCGCGAACGATGCCGTCTGGTCGCCCGACGGTCGCTCCCTCCTTGTGGCCGGCCGTCGAGAGCGGACTTCCCAGATAACCGATAGCTTCGACTGGTGGCTGGCGCCGCTTGATGGCAACCCACCAGTGAAAACCGGGTTACTCGAAACGTCCCTTCTGCGAGGAAGCGGCGTTGCTCCTGGGCGATGGACCTCATCGGGTGTTCTCTTCTCGTTCCATGACGATCTTTGGCGTGTCATGTTGTCAAGCGCGGGTCGCCTGTCAGCGCCGCCTCGGCGTTTGACGCTCGGCGTCGGCCCGTACGTGGACCCGGCAACAGGACCGAGCGGCGAGGTCGTCTTTGCGCGTGTCGTGAACCAGCGCGCGGTGAGGCGAGCGTCGCTGACGAACCCCATCGAGCCGGTCACGCAGCTGTACGCAGATAGCGCCTCAAACATGTGGCGGGCGAGCGGCACCACCGACGGCTCAATCATCGTGTTCGAACGCGAAGTGGGGGCGGCGCGGGAAATCTGGATCAAGAACACGCGCTCGGGTCGTCAGGAATTGGTCATTCGCGTACCGACAGGGGATCAGCTCAACGCAACCGTGTCTTCTGACGGGGCGCGGATTGCGTACACGCAGGACTCGCATGTGACAGGGGGCTCGGCGGGGGCCGGCTACGTCATCGAAACGGCCGGGGGCGTGCCGCGCAAGGTGTGTGATGGCTGCGAGCTCCACGGTTTTCTGGCCGACAACCAACGCGTGCTGGTCGCGCTCAACGACGGACACGCGATTCGCGTCGTCGACACCCACACGGGCACAGCGCGAGATCTCGTCGTCGCTGAAAACGGAGAGCGTCTCGATCGACCACATGCCTCGTCGAACGATCGCTGGTTGGCGTTCAGGCGCGCTCGCGGGACGGCCGGCAAAACGCTCGTCGTGCGGCTCACCGCCGACCGGCCGGTTCCGGCAGACAGCGTGGAGGCCATTGACGAGCCCACCACAACTGGACGGCCCGCTGGATGGTCGCTTGATTCACGTATCGTGTATCTCCTGCTCGATACGGACGGTTTCCGCTGCGTCTGGGGACAAAACATCGATCCCGAGACGGGAACGCCGGTGGGAAAACCGTTTGTCGCTCGCCATTTCCACACGACGGTCGGGATGAGCACGAGCTTCGGCAACGCCGTGACCGCAGGCGGATTCCTGTACGAAGCTGCTGATGTCGCAGCGAATCTGTGGAAGCTGACGATACCCACCTCGACGTCCTCGAACTCGAGCGGCCCACCGCCAGATTGATCCTCGTTACGCACCGAGGTGGAACGCTTCGTCACTCGTGCCGGAGCGCTTCCATGGGATCCACGCGCGACGCTCGACTGGCGGGCACGTAGCAGGCGACGAAGGCGACTGTCACCCAGATGACAGCGCCCGCAACGTGGGTAGAAGGACTACCAGGGCGGATGCCAGCCTGCACCGAGGCGAGCGCCCGGATCGCCGGGATCGCCAGAAGTTCGCCGATGGCGACGCCTGCGACCGCGATCGTCAGACCCTGCAACACCACCTCGCGGAAAATCGCGGGCCGTCCCGCGCCCAACGCCATCCGAACGCCGATCTCCTGCGTTCGAAGACTGACGCGATACGCGATGACACCATAGAGGCCGATCGCTGCGAGCACCAAGGCAAGCAGGCCGAAACCGGAGAGGGCCATCGCCATCCAGCGAACGCCGGTGAACGACTGATCGATGTAGGTGCTGAACGGCTGCACCGCATACACGCGGATGCTTTGTCCCATGGCGAGAAGGGTCTCGCGCACCTCCGGCACCATCGCTGCTGGGTCCGTACGGGTTTCGATCAGGACGGCCGTGAGGCCGCCGTCGTACTGGCGCGCGAAGGGTCGATAGAATCTAGGCTGCGGCGGTTCGCCGACCGCGCGGACGGCCGAGTCGCGCACGACCCCGATCACGACCGACGCTTGTGGGGCTTGGCAGCCGATCAATACCCGTTCCCCAATCGGCGAGGTGCCAGGCCATAGGCGTTTGGCGAGGCTATTGGTGATCACAATGGTGGACGCTTCGCGAGGCAGATCGATCGATGTGAAATCGCGGCCCGCAATCATGGCGATGCCCATTGTGTGGAAGTACCCGGGCTCGATCGCGCTGGTCGATACGTGCAGCTGTGGGCCGCCGGACAACGATGCGCACTCGCTTCCGGACGGCATCAAGGGCAATGCATCTGTCTGCGATGCGCTCAGAACGCCGGGCAATACCCGCAGGCGGTCGAGCGCCTGTGCGTAGAGCTGGCGACCAGTCTCGGGTGTCGCCGAAGGAAAGAAGATGTACGCGTAGAGCCGCCCGTTGACGGCGAATCCCGGATCGATGACTTGCAGCCGGCGCAGGGTCTCTATCACGCTGCCGGCGATCAACAGCAACACGAACGAGAGCACGACCTGCGCAATAAGCCCGAAGGGGCGCCGTCGCCTGATAGTGCCCCCAATCTCCCCTTTGAATCCCGCGACTCCGCTGGTCTGCGCTCCTCGCCACGCAGGCACCAGCCCGCAGACGAGTGTGGTCGCGAGCGAGAGGATCGCCGCGAACGCGATGACGCGCCAGTCAAGCGACAGATCCAGCTCGACGGGGAAGGTCGATCGCATCGAGGGCATGACACGTGCGAAGACTCGGGTCGTCCAGGCGGCCAGCACGAGGCCGCACGCGCCGCCGCCGATGGCGAGGACGAGGCTTTCGGTCAGTAGCTGACGCATCAAGCGCGATCTCGTGGCGCCCAGTGCCTGTCGTACGGCCAGCTCGCGCCGGCGCAGGGATCCGCGCACGAGCAGGAGATTACCGACATTCACGCACGCGATGACCAGAACAAGGCCGACGACGATCATCAGCAGCGATGCGCTCAGGCTGACGAGGCGCCGGCCGCCGGGATTCAGGATCCCACGTACCGGTTCTGCCACGATCGGCGGCAGCGGTTCCGCTGCCGGGCCGTGCTCGGCGACGAGGTGCGCTTCGATGCCGTTCAGTTCGGCCGACGCCTGACCCGGCGTCGTGGCCGAACGTAGACGTCCGAAGACCATGACAATCCGGCGTGACCGATTGTCCAGCATCGCCGCCAGTCTCGGGCGTGTCCGCATCGGCACCCAGATGTCTGTGCGATACGGCGCGAAGATCCCGGTGAAGGCGCGCGGTGCGACGCCCACGATGGTATAAGACTGTGCCTCTGATCCGATTCGGCGCCCGAGAACGTCAGCACTTCCGCCGAATTGTTTCTGCCACACCGCGTAGCTGATGACCGCAAATGGCTCCGTCTCGCTCGTGAACCACCGTCCGAGGGCGGGCGCAACGCCAACCACTGACCCGTAGTTCGCGGACACGACCTCGGCAGCCACGAACTCGCTCACGCCATGGACTTCGAGATCCGATTCCATCGGGAATGATGCCGTGAGGCCCGAGAGAAGACGCCCGCGTGCCTGCAGATCCTGGAAGTCTGGATGGGAGAAGTACGCGCTGGTTCCGCGACTGAGCGTCACGAGGCGCCCAGGATCAGCGACGGACAACCTTCGAATCAGCACGCTGTTCAGCGCGCTGAAAATAGACGTATTGGCACCTATGCCAAGGCCGAGGCAGAGCATCGCGAGCACCGCGAAGCCAGGTGATCGCTTGACTTGTCGAATGGCGTACCGCAGGTCGTCCCCAAGATCGTCAAGGAGACGTACGCCCCGAACATCTCTGTGCTCCTCCTTGACTTGAGTGACGCCGCCAAATTGACGCCGCGCCGCGTAAAAGGCCTCGCTCGGATCCATCCCAGCTCGAACGAAGTGCTCCTGGAGCATGGCCAGATGCTCTCGGACTTCGTCATCGAGTTCGTCGTCCAGCCGAGATCTGTGAAACGTCGCCCGCACGCGCGAGAGAAGCATTCGCAGCATTGGATTTCGTACTAGCTCCCTAGTCGCAGCACCCGGCCAATCACACCGGAGATGCGCTCCCAGCTCTCGGTCTCCCGAGCCAGTTGTTTCCGGCCAGTCTTCGTGATCGAGTAGAACTTCGCCTTGCGGTTGCTCTCAGAAGCGCCCCACTCCGAGGAAATCCATCCCTCCTGCACCAAGCGCAGCAACGAGTTGTAGACGGTCCCTTCGTTCAGCCTCAATCGGTCGTCGCTCACCTGCTCGAGGCGTCGCGCGATTCCATATCCGTGCAACGGCCCGAGCGCGTCGAGGGTCTTGAGCACCATCAGGTCCAGAGTGCCCTGCAGCACTTCCGAACGGTCCTTTGTCGTGGCCACAGGTGTAACCTAGCACGTTTCCTTTGTGATGGCCAAAGGGATGCCGGCCGCAGCCGTGGTCGAGGCATATCGCGCACGTCGGTGCGATGAATTGGCATAATCACGACGTGCGGCGCTCGCTGTTCCTTGTGCTGGTCGGCACCCTTTTCGGCGCTTCGACGTACGCGCCGCCGAGCGACGCTCGGACGCCCGGTCACTATTCAGCGCCCATTGGCTACGATGGCCGGTTCACGCTTGTGCGGCTGCGCTGGGGCGCCGACCTCTCCTCTCCGC
>Ga0105248_10009399_pt1 | contig 10763 bp, 10 predicted proteins | sample KBSS34metaG_FD_81524 | JGI IMG/M metagenome (GOLD analysis project Ga0105248, IMG submission 81524) | Switchgrass rhizosphere microbial communities from Kellogg Biological Station, Michigan, USA - KBS S3-4 metaG | ecosystem: Host-associated > Plants > Roots > Rhizosphere > Soil | place...
AGGGCGAGCAGCGATGCAAGCGCGCCCTTGCGATGCCGCATGAGGCGCGCCATCTCCAGCCGCTCGGCGGCAATGGTCAGCACGAGGAAGGACAGGAGCCAGGGCAGCACCGCATCGCTGCGCGCGCCGAGCGCATCGAGCAGGGTGCCGACGAGCCATGCGCAGGCTCCGCCCAGCAGCACGGCCGTGTGCGCGGCCCGCTGGCGCGACACGACCAGCACGTTCACGCCGGTGAAGACAGCGGCGGCCAGCGCCGCAAGCCATGCCGCCCATGACGCGGCCCCGGCCAGTGCGCACAGGCCCGCGAATGACGAGCACAGCGGCGCGACGAAGGCCGCGCGCCGCTTCACCGCCACCGCGCGCTCGAGGCCGATGACCGTCCCGAGGAAGCCGCTGATCATGAGCAAGGCATGCGCCGAGACGGCGCGACCTGCCCAGGCGGACTCGAAGAGGGGCAGCCAGACGCCTGCGCGCGCAAGGCCGCCGGCGATGCCGGCGCAAAGCGTTGCGAGCACCGCCGCGAGGAACACCGCGCGCGCGGCGAAGGTGATGGGCAGGCTGTCGCGGCGGCGCTCTCGCATGGAGGCCTCACCATCCCATGAAGGCCCGGGCCCTCGGGCTCATCCGCTCGCTCGACCAGGGCGGCTCCCACACCAGCTCGACCTCGATCTTCATGTCGGGATCGACGACGCGGTCCAGGGCGTCCTCGACGTCCTCGAGGATGAGATCCGTCACCGGGCAGGCCGCGGAGGTCATGGTCAGTCGCACGTGCACCGCATCGTCGGTGACCGTGACGCCGTAGATGAGGCCGACATCGACGATCGTCATCGCGACCTCGGGGTCGATCACGCTCGCCAGTGCGTCCGTGATCGGCTCGCGCAGCGACTCGGGGCCCGTGTAGGGGAAAGGTGGGACGCTCATTGGGAAGCCGGCGAAACGAAAAGCATGCGCGAAAGGCCCGGGCCGTCGCGGGTGATGTCGGCCACGGTATGGCGGTCGAGCACGGCATAGAAGGCGTCGACCGCGTCGCCGAGCACGCCGCGCAGGCCGCAGCAGCCGGCGATGGCGCAGCCGCCGCCGTCTTCCTCGAAACATTCCGCAGGCCGGGCGATGCCTTCGGTATGTCGCACCACGTCGCCGACCTTGATCTGCCCGGGCGGCATGGCCAGCGACAGGCCTCCGCCCTTCCCGCGCGAATTGGCCAGCCAGCCGCAGCGGCCGAGGAAGTGGACGACCTTCGTCAGATGGTTCTGCGAGACGCCGAAGGCCGCGGCGATCTCCGCGACGGTCGCCCGCCGGGCGGGGCGGGCCGCGAGGTAGATCAGCACGCGCAGGCTGTAGTCGGTGAAGGCGGTGAGCTTCATGGCGGAGCTCGCGAAGGCGAGCGCGGGTCAGTCGTGGGTCAGTCAGCAGGAAGGGGAGGGGCAGCGGCCCCTCCCTTGCAAGCGAGTCAGCGTCGTGCCGTCGCCGGGATCGCCGCGTTCACGGTGCGCGCTGCGCCCGGGCGGCGCAGCAGGCGCAGCGCATACCCGGCCAGCAGGAGGCCGCCCACGGCGAACACCACGTCGCCCGGCACGCGCAGCCACACCAGCGCTTCCATCAGGCCGGAGTGAACGACTTCCGGCGAGCGGGCGTACCACAGGCCCTTGCTCACGCTGGCCCAGGCCTGATAGATGCCCGCCGGCAGCAGCGAGAGGAACACCATCATCGCCAGGCCGATGTTGAGCGCCCAGAAGGCCGGCTTCAGCAGGGCGTCCGCGTGCAGCGCACGGTCGAACAGGCCGCGCAGGCAGAACAGCATCAGGCCGATGCCGAGCATCCCGTACACGCCGAACAGGGCCGCGTGACCGTGGGCCGGGGTCATGTTCAGACCCTGCACGTAGTAGAGCGAGGCCGGCGGGTTGATGGCGAAGCCCAGCAGGCCCGCGCCCACCGTGTTCCAGAAGCCCACTGCGACGAAGCACAGGACCGGCCACTTGTATGCGGCGAGCCAGGGCATCGATCTGGAGCGGCGCCAGGTCTGCAGGGCCTCGAGTCCGATCAGCGTGAGCGGCACGACTTCGAGCGCCGAGAACACCGCGCCGACCGCGATCACCGAGGTGGGCGTGCCCGTGAAGTACAGGTGGTGCAGCGTGCCCAGGATGCCGCCGAACAGGAACACGATGGTCTCGGCCACGATGGCGCGGTTGGCGCTTTCGGCGCGCACGAGCCCGAGGTTGGTGAAGATCAGCGCGACCACGGCGGTGGCGAAGACCTCGAAGAAGCCCTCCACCCACAGGTGCACGAGCCACCAGCGCCAGTACTCGATCATCGAGTAGTGGGTGTGCTGGCCCCAGGTGAGCGAGGTGGCATAGAAGCCGCCGATGCAGGATGCCGACAGGAAGACCATGGCGATCAGTCCGCGCGTCTGCGAGGGCTTCATGAGCGCGGGCCACAGCGCGCGCCCGAGCAGGAAGACCCAGAACAGCAGGCCCACGAAGAGCAGGATCTGCCACACCCGGCCCATGCTGGTGAACTCCAGGCCCTGGTTGCCCAGCCAGAAGCTGAAGTCGACGCCGCGGTGCTGCAGGGTACCGAGCCAGCCGGTGACGGTGGATCCGACCACGACCACGATCAGCGCCCAGAAGAGGGCATCGACGCCGAGCTTCTGGAGCTTCGGCTCACGTCCGGACAGCAGCGGGGCGATGTACAGGCCCGTGGCCAGCCACGCGGTCGCGATCCAGAAGATGCCGATCTGCGTGTGCACCGTGCGGCTCACCACGAAGGGTAGCACCTGCGCCAGCGGCAAGCCGAAGAACGACTCGCCTTCGACCGCGTAGTGGGCCGTGATGGCGCCCATGCCGATCTGCAGCAGCATCAGGCCGATGACCGCGAAGAAGTACTTGCGCGTGGCCTTCATCGAAGGCGTGGCGCGCGCGCCGAGCAGCGGGTCGGCCTTCGGCGGCTGCGCCTCACCCTCGTGCGTCCTGCCGCCTTGCAGCCAGAGCATCGCGGCGATGCCGGCCAGCAGAAGGACGATGCTGACCATCGACCAGATCGCCGCCGTGCTCGTCATGGTGTTGCCCACCAGGGGCTCGTGCGGCCAGTTGCTGGTGTAGGAAAGCTGTGACTCGCCCGGGCGGTCGGTGGCCGCGGCCCACGAGGCCCAGAAGAAGAAGGCGGTCAGGGCCTGACGCTGCGAGGCTTCGGGCAGCACGCCTTCGGTCATGGCGTATTGGCCGCGCAGCCTGGCAAGTGCGGGGTCGGCTCCGAAGAGTCCGTCGTAGTGGTGGGCCACCTCGCGGATCGCCTGGGCGCGTTCGGGCGACACGGAGATCGTGTCGCGCGTCGCGTCGTAGGTGTTGCGTCGCATCTCCTCGCGAAGCGCGGCATCGAGGGCGCCCTGGTCGGCCGCCGACAGCGCGGCTGCGGGCCCGTGCTGCTGCGCGGCGCGGATCGCGCGCAGCGCGATGGCCTCGCGGTGCAGCCAGTCGGCGGACCAGTCCGGCGCCACGTAGCTGCCATGGCCCCAGAGCGTGCCGAGCTGCTGGCCGCCGGCGGACAGCCACGCCTGCTGGCCGAGCTGGATCTGCTCGCGGGTGAACAGCACTTTGCCGTCGGTGGTGACGACGGCATTGGGAATGGGTGGGGCGGCGAGATGGATCTGCCACCCGAGGAAGCCGAGTGCCCCGAAGGAGAGCACGCAGATGAGGCCGAGCCATCGCCACAGCCTGCCGTTGTTTTTCATGACGAGGTCCTGATGTGGATTGGGGAGTTGCCGAGGGCCGCCTTCAGGAACAGCTGCACGAGCAGCAGCTGCCGTCGTCGGGGTGCGGGCCCTCGAACTTGGTGATGCGAACGCGCCAGAGCTGCGGCCCGTGCTGCAGGTCCTCCCAGCCGTAGTGGCCGGGCAGTTCCTGCGTCTGCAGGTGCAGCAGCAGCGACGTCGGATCGAGGTCGTGGACGAGTTCCATGGATTCGCCCGACCCGAGGCTTCGAAGCGTGGTGAGGACGAGTGACTGCCGGTCCCGTGGCGGGATCTCGCGCATGTCGATCTGGGTGCCGTAGGTGGTGAGGGTCATGTGGGTCTCCTGGTGCGGAGGTCAGCAAAAGATGCATTTCATATGCATCTGATGCTAGGGACGCACGCCGGTGCAGGCATTGACCGAGGTCAAGGCCGATGCTCTTTGGGGGCGGTGCATGCGCGCCCGCACCGGGGCGCTCGCCCGGGGCCCGCGTGCCGGCGGGCCGGGAGGCTGCGCGGTGGGGGCGGATCAGTGCGCGGCCTGGCGCAGATCAGGATCGAGCCGCGCGGGTGCCTCAGCTCGTGGACGAGGCACTCCCGGGCGCGCCGGGGGGCACCTGGATGGTCAGCAGCAGCGAGGAGTCCTCCAGCGCGTGAAGGCCGTGCTGCGCCTGCCCGGGCAGCAGCACGAGCTGCGACGGGCGCAGCCGGCAGGCGCCGTCATCGGTGGTCACATCCACCAGCCCTTCCAGGCACAGCAGGGTGATCTCGCCGGGGACCTTGTGGGGAGGAATGCTGGCGCCCGCATGGAGCACCACGCGTATCAGCTCCAGCGACCTCGTCTTCAGCAGCGCGTGGGTCGCCGTCGTGTGCAGGGCCGATGCAAGCGGACCTACGTCGATGGCCTGATTGGGACGTGCGTGATCCAGTGCCATGGCGTCTCCCGGTGGCGGGCGAAGAGCGCCCATCGTGCGCGCCTGCGGCGCCGGTTGCAATCACCGACAGCCTGCGAACCGCGCGCACGAATCGCTTCGAGCGTCAGGCAGCCGGCTCTCAGCCGGGTCGCCCGTCGGCGCGCGGCGTGCCGTACCAGCGGCCGTAGCGCACAGCCCAGGCGATGCACACGCCGGCCCATCCGATGGCGGCCGAGGCGAGCAGCGCAGGGGCCAGCAGCGGCTGCGATCCCATCACCAGCGCCGCGGCGATGCGAACCACGATGGCGAGCTGCAGCACCCAGAAGAGGCGCCAGATGAAGTCGTCCGCGGTGAGCGTGCGTCCGCCGTGGCCGCAGGTGACGCGCGTGACCATCGCCAGCAGCGTCGAGCCGAGGAAGCCCATGGTGTAGGCGTGCAGCGGGGCGAGCCCGAGCGACGAATCGCCCGCGCTCGCCGCCTGCATCGCGTGGGACGCGCCGGCAAGGACGAGCGCGATGCCGAGCCACACGAAGCCCAGGTGCAGCATGGCCAGCAGCCGGATGCGCAGGCTCTGCACGAGGCCCCAACGTACGGCCAGCGCCAGCAGCGCCAGGCCCGCGGGCAGCTCGACCACCGCCTGCACGCCGCGCCACGCGGGCGACGCCGACCCGGTGAAGCCGTCGACGAATGCGCCCGCTGCCTCGAAGGCCAGCACGGCGGTGAACGAGCGCAGCAGCCACAGCGGACGCCACGCATCCAGCGCCGGCAAGGCCGACGCGCAGAAGAACGGGATCATCCGGTGCGAGACCGCGGTGAACACGATGCCGACGAAGCCCCACAGCGCCGCGAGCATCGTGCCCCTCACCAGCGCGAGTTGCCCTGTCGCGAGCCCCGCCGCGGCGAGCCACAGCGCGGCCGCACCCCACACCCCCGCCAGCGCGATGACCCGGGCATGCGAGCGGTCCTCGACGCGGCTCGCGCGCAGCATGCGAATGAACGAGACCATGACCATGCTCCAGCCGGTGGCCACCGTCGCCAGGCCGATGGCCGCGACGACGCTGCCCTGCGCGAGTCGGGCATGGATGGCCGCGCCGAACACCGCCCATCCCGCGAGCTGGACCACCACCGCGGGCAGCAGCGATCGCGCCTGCACGGGCGGGCGGGCCAGCCACTTCGGGCCGGCCGTGAAGAGGAAGCCGCAGATGAACAGCGGCATGAAGCCGAAGCACATCAGCAGCCCGTGCGCGAGGAAGGGCGGCACGCTCCAGGGGACTTCCGAGCCCTCGCTGCGCGCCACCATCGCGATGGCCCACCACAGGCTCGTCGTCGCGAGCATCGCTGCGGCCGACGCGAAGGCCAGCCGGTGGGGCGCAGCCAAGAGCCAGCGCCATTGCCAGCCCGTGGTGCCGACGCCCGGGCAAGCGTGCGAACGCGCGCCGGCGTTCGGGGGCGAGGTATTCATGCGGGCGAGGGCAGCGAGTCGGGCACATCGCCGCCGAGAAGGCGCTGCATCAGATCGCGCACGCTGCGGATCTGGCTTCCGAAGGGCAGGGCGCCGCGCCCGGTGAAGAAGAGCCCGCGCTTCACGTCGCCCTTGAGCGCCGCGGCGAGCTGCTGGTCGATGCAGAACTGGCCCCAGGTCGACTTGCCGTCGCGCAGCCCGCATTGCGCGAGGCAATCGAAGACCTTGGTGCACCGCTGCTTCACGTGCGCCACGGCCTGCAGCCTGCGTTCCGCGCGCAGGTAGGCCTTGAGCCAGGGCGTGGCCACGGCGCGCGCGGGCAGCCCCGCCACGCTCGTGAACTCGACCTTGTCCTCCTCGCGCGCCTGCGCGAGCACGCGCTTGAATTCGGGATGCGCATCGCCCTCGCAGGTGACGGCGAAGGGCGTGCCGAGCTGCACGCCCGAGGCGCCGAGGTTCACCACCCGGCGGATGTCCTCCAGCGAGCGGATGCCGCCCGCGGCGATGACGGGAGTGCTCGACTCGATGCCGGCTGCGCGCAGCGCCTCGAGCGTCTCGGGCACCGAGCGCTCGAAATCGAATCGCGGGTCGCGCAGGTCTTCGACCCGCGCCGCGCCGAGGTGGCCCCCGGCATGCGCGGGATGCTCCAGCACGATCGCGTCGGGCATGCGCTTCTTGCGCTCCCACTTGCGCAGCACGAGCTGCACGCCGCGCGAGTCGGACAGGATGGGCACCAGCGCCGTGGCCGGATGCGCCGCCGCGAGGTCGGGCAGATCCAGCGGGAGTCCGGCGCCCACCACGATGGCGTCGATGCCCGCTTCGAGCGATCGGCTCACATAGGCCGAGTAATCGCTGACGGCCCGCATCACGTTCATCGCGAGAAAGCCCCGGCCCTCGCAAAGCTGGCGCGCCAGCCGGATCTCGCGATCCACCGCTTCGAGGTTGGCGGCGTTGATGGCTTCCTTGGCCTCGGGTCCGACGCCCAGGCCGCTCGTGCGCTCCATCAGGTCCGGGTGGTGGCGGCGCAGGTCGACGCAGCTCAGCGTTCCGACGGCCCCGAGCGCCGCGACGCTGCCCGCGAGCCGGTGGGCCGAGATGCCGATCCCCATGCCTCCTTGCACGATGGGCAGCAGGGTCCGGCCCGCGATGCGCAAGGGGGGCAGTCCGCTGCGTTCGAGCAGCGCGTGCATCTGCGATGGGATCAAGGTCGTTCTCCGTAGGGGTCGCCGCACTCTAGGCAGGTGGTGCGCTGGCGTCCCTGACGCACGTCAATGCGGCGCGCTCCGGCGGGTTTCGCGCCGCGCGTTGATCTGGAGCAAGGCGGCACGCCACCGGCGTTCCTAGCATTCCTGCATACGCAATGCATGTTCTATCGAACAAGACAACCCGCTGACTGGAGGTTCGTGATGCGCAGCCAGAAGACATCCGTGGTCAAGTCGTTCGCGTCGATCTGCCTGTTCGCGGCGGCCGGCGTGGCGTTCGCGGGCACAAATGCCGCGAAGCCGGCGCCCGGGAAATGGGCCGGCGACTTCGGCCCGCCGCAAGGCGCGCCGATCCACGCGGTGCTCACCAGCCCCCCGCACGTACCGCCGCCCACCAATCGAAGCTATCCCGCGAAGGTGATCGTCGATCTCGAAGTGGTGGAGAAGGAGATGCCGATCTCCGAGGGCGTGTCCTACACCTTCTGGACCTTCGGCGGCACCGTGCCCGGCAGCTTCATCCGCGTGCGCCAGGGCGACACGGTGGAGTTCCACCTGAAGAACCACCCGAAGAACAAGATGCCGCACAACATCGATCTGCACGGGGTCACGGGCCCCGGCGGAGGCGCGGCATCGAGCTTCACCGCGCCCGGCCACGAGACCCAGTTCACCTTCAAGGCGCTGAACGAGGGCATCTACGTCTACCACTGCGCGACCGCGCCCGTGGGCATGCACGTGGCCAACGGCATGTACGGACTCATCCTCGTGGAGCCGCCCAAGGGACTGAGCAAGGTCGATCACGAGTACTACGTGATGCAGGGCGACTTCTACACGACGGGCAAGTACCGCGAGAAGGGCCTGCAGCCCTTCGACATGGAGAAGGCCATCGATGAGCGCCCGACCTACGTGCTGTTCAACGGCGCCGAAGGCGCGCTCACCGGTGACAAGGCCATCGCGGCCAAGACGAACGAGACCGTGCGGCTGTTCGTCGGCAACGGCGGCCCGAACATGGTGTCGAGCTTCCACGTGATCGGCGCCATCTTCGACAAGGTGCGCTTCGAGGGCGGCACCGAGGTGCAGAGCAACGTGCAGACCACCCTCATTCCGGCGGGCGGCGCGGCCGTCGTGGAGTTCAGCACCAAGGTGCCCGGCAGCTACGTGCTGGTCGATCACTCCATCTTCCGAGCCTTCAACAAGGGAGCGCTTGCGATCCTCAAGGTCAATGGGCCGCAGGACAAGGCCGTGTACTCGGGCAAGGAGCTCGATGCGGTCTACCTCGGCGACCGCGCACAGCCGAACCTGGAAGCGGTCGCGACCGCGACGCAGGCCGCGGCGCAGGGAACCCTGACGCTGCAGGACCAGGTTCATGCGGGACAGGCCCTGTTCGCGGGCACCTGCTCCGTGTGCCACCAGTCCAACGGTGCGGGCCTGCCGGGCGTGTTCCCGCCGCTGGCCGGCTCGGACTACCTCGCCGCCGATCCCAGCCGCGCCATCGGCGTGCTCCTGCAGGGGCTCAACGGGAAGGTCACCGTCAACGGCAGTGAGTACAACTCCGTCATGCCGCCGATGAACCAGCTCAACGACGACGAGGTGGCCAACATCCTGACCTACGTCTTGAATTCGTGGGGCAACCCGGGCGGCCAGATCCACACCGAGGATGTGCGCAAGGTCCGCGCGGAGAAGAAGCCTGCGCCCGCCCAGGGCGAGCACTGAGGCGAAGCGGGGAAGCACGATGGACGCGCCGCGCTGGTCTCGACGACTGCTGGCCGCAGCCGGGCTCTGCCTGTCGATGGCGGCCGGCACGGCGAACGCCGGCGACTACGTGAGCCTGCCGGGCGGCTCGTTCGCCAGCGTGATCGCCAACGATGCAAGCGGACGCCTCGCATCCGTCGAAGCGTTCGAGATGCGGGTGACGCCCGTGACGCAGGAGGAATTCGAGCGATTCGTCGAGCGCCAGCCGCAGTGGCGGCGCGACCGCATCGCCTCGGTGTTGGCCGATGCGGGCTATCTCTCGGACTGGGCCTCGCCCACGCAAGGCCCCGTCGGCGAGAGCCCGCATCGCCCGGTGACCCACGTGAGCTGGTTCGCCGCGCAGGCCTTCTGCGAGAGCGAGGGTGCGCGGCTGCCGAGCTGGAGCGAATGGGAATACGCGGCCGCGGCCGACGAGACGCGACGCGACGCGCGCGCCGATCCGCAATGGCGCTCGCGCATCCTCTCCTGGTATTCGCGCCCCTCCACGCAGCCGCTGCGCGCGGTGGGCGCAGCGCCCAATGTCTACGGCCTGCGCGACATGCACGCACTGGTGTGGGAGTGGGTCGACGACTTCAACGCCCTGCTCGTGGACGCGGACAGCCGCTCGGGCGACGACCCCGACAAGCTCAAGTTCTGCGGCGCCGGCGCGATCAACCTTCAGCAGCGCGAGAACTACGCCGTGCTCATGCGCGTGGCGCTGCTGTCCTCGCTGCGCGCCTCGGACAGCACCGCAAGCCTCGGGTTTCGCTGCGTCCGACCCATCGAAAGCCAAACAAGGGAAGCACCATGAAGACTGAACACGCCGCATCGCGCGGCCTCGCCCGGGTCCACCGCGCGGTGATGCCCGCGCTCTTCGCGATCTGCGCTGTCCTCGCGGTGGCGGGCCCCGCAGGCGCCGCGCCCGATGCGGCATCGCCCGCGACGGCGAGCCCCTTGCCGGGCGACTCGATCTATCAGTTGCCGGTGCCCCTGACCGACCAGACGGGACGCAGCTTCATGCTGGCCGATCGGCGGGGAACGCCGCTCGTCATCAGCATGTTCTACACGTCGTGCCAGTTCACCTGCCCGATGCTGCTGGAGGCCGTGCGCGCCACCGAGATGCAGCTGAGCATGGCGCAACGCAATCACGTGAACGTGCTGCTCGTGAGCTTCGACCCCGCGCACGACACGGTGGCAGTGCTCGCCCGCACGGCAGGCGAGCGCAAGGTCGACGACACGCGCTGGTCGCTGGCCCGCACGGACCCGGTCAGCGTGCGCAAGCTCGCGGCCGTGCTCGGGATCCAGTACCGCGCGCTCGGCAACGGCGACTTCAATCACACGACGACGCTGGTGCTGGTGGATGCGCAGGGGCGCATCGTGGGTCGCACGAACGAGATGGGCGGTGCGGACCCGAAGTTCGTGAAGCTTCTGAGAGGGATGACGGCCGCTCTGTGAACTCGCTCCCTCTCCCGCAGGAGAGGGAGCAGGCGCTTGGCTCCTGCTGGGATCTGATCCCGAGTGTTCTGGGCTGAGCGCTCCCCACGCGAGGAGGGCCGCGCGGCCCACGGGTGCCCGCCGGCGCCTGTCCAGCTACCCATCGCACACAAGACGCGGGGCATGCCGCCCCATGTCCAACGGGACCCGCATCGCTTCCACCACGTCCCGGGTGCCGTTTGCGATGAGAACGCGCTGGTTCGTGCCATGGCGCGGTTCGACCGCCGACGCGCTTGTCA
>Ga0105248_10009400_pt1 | contig 10763 bp, 8 predicted proteins | sample KBSS34metaG_FD_81524 | JGI IMG/M metagenome (GOLD analysis project Ga0105248, IMG submission 81524) | Switchgrass rhizosphere microbial communities from Kellogg Biological Station, Michigan, USA - KBS S3-4 metaG | ecosystem: Host-associated > Plants > Roots > Rhizosphere > Soil | place...
CGCCCTGCCCCATCTCGCCGCCGAACATGCCGCCGCCCTGCCCGTACTCCTGGCCGCCGCCGGCGCCGAAGCCGCCGCCGCCCTGGCGTTCATAGTCCTGCCGGCCGCCGCCCTGCCCCCAGGCCTGGCCGTAGCCCTGCCCGCGCTGCTGCGACTCGCCGCGCCCTTGTCCGCCCTGCTCGCCCCAGGAACGATCCTCCTGTCCGCCGAAGCCTCGGGACCCTTGAGAGCCGTAGCCTTGAGAGCCGTAGCCTTGGGAGCCGTAGCCTTGGGACCGCTCGCCTTGGGATCCCTGGCCTTGAGACCGCCGCCAGTCGTCGGATCCTTGCATGCCGCCGCTACGGCGCTCGCGCTCCCGGTCGCCGCCGTCACCTTGCCAACGCGACCGCTCGTCCTGGCCAAACCGGCGCTGCTGGTCCCGCTCGTCCGAGCCGTAACGGCGCCGGTCTTCCTCGCGTCCGTACCTGTTCCAGTCGCTCATCGCTGGTCTCCCTCAGTTTTCGTGGGGCGGAAGTCTCCGCCCGGCTGCGCAACTGAGTTGGACGTTGCGGCGTTCCGGCCGTTTCGCTTTCTGGGGCGTCGGCGGGCTTTGGCCGCCGACGCAAGATGAACCTCGCCTGAAGCCGGCGCGCTGCTCGGCCGGGAGATCGGCCGCAGGTCGAACTGCTGAGCCCCAGCCCCCGTCAGAACCGGCCCTTGAAGCCGGCGAACAGGTAGCGGCCGAAGATGTCGTAGTCGGCCTCGCTGACGTCGGAGCTGTTGGTGTTGCCGGTGATCCCGAGCGGGACCTTCTGGTCGAAGGCGTTCTTCACCCCGACATAGACCTCGGCGCCGTCGCCCACCTCGGCGAAGCGGTAGCGGGCGATAAAGTCCTGGTACCAGACGGAGTTCACGTACGGCCGGTCGTTGCGCTCGGCGGAGATATCCTTGTTGCGCCGCACCTTGTCGAGGAACTGGCTGTTCCAGGTCAGGCTCACCGGCCCCTGCCGGTAGGTGAGCGAGCTGATGAAGCTCCAGCGCGGATTGGACAGCTCGCCCTCCTGACGGTCCACCTCGTCCGGGAAGTCCTGGAAGGCGAACTGCCGCAGCTTCTCGATGTAGTTGGCGTTAAGCGAGCCGGTGAGCTGGCCGTCGAACCAGGCCAGCCGGCCCCAGCCCTGCGTCCAGTCGCCCAGATCGTGGGTGTAGGAGACCTCGATGTCGTAACCCGCCGTCTTCAAGGCCGTCTGGTTGAGGTAGCTCGACACATAGGAGACGATCTGCGCCGTCGCCGGATCGCGAATAATCAGCGAGCAGTACTGCTCGGCGAGTTCCGGGCCGTCGACGCACTTGTCCGCCGCGTCCTGCGGGTTGAGGAAGCTGATCGCGTCCTTGATGTTGATCCGGTAGTAGTCGACCGTCAGCGCCAGCCCCGGCGTCCAGCGCGGCTGCAGGACGAAGCCCACCGTCCACGTCCGGGCCTTCTCGGGCCTGAGGTTCTTGTTGCCGCTCGTCACGCCCGGGAAATTGTTGTCCGCCGCGTTGTCGAACGTCACCCCCAGCGCCGCACAGTTGGCGCGCCGGTTCGGCTTCTCGTCGATGCTGTTGATGTCGCAAGGATCGAAGACGGTGTCGAAGCCCGAGGTCGCCGGCAGGAAGGCCTCGCTGATGTTCGGCGCCCGGACCGCCCGTGAATAGGTCCCGCGGAACGTCAGGTCTTTCACCGGCGCCCAGACTCCGCCGGCCTTGTAGGCGGTGGCGTTACCGGCATGGCTGTAGTCGGCGAAGCGCACCGCGCCGTTCAGGGACAGACGATAGGCGAACGGGGCGTCGCGCAGCAGCGGGGCGTCAAGCTCCGCGAAGGCCTCCCGCACCTCGAATCCGCCGACCGCGTTGGCCTGCGGGGCGTACTCGGTGATCCCCGATTGCACGAAGGGGTCATTGATATTGCGACTCTGCTCCCGGCGCCATTCCAGCCCGCCGGCGAACGCCAGCGGGCCTCCGGGCAGGGCGAAGAAGCGCGAGGAATCGAAGTTGAACGTCAGGCCCGCCACCTGCTGGGTGATAGTGTGCGACCGCTGGCCATCGAAGGTGACGTAGTCGATCGCCGCCCGGCTGTTCTGCTGGCCGAACAGATTGAACGGGACGCAGGTCTCGTTTGTCAGGATCGACGGATCGGGCGCAGCATAGCCATCGTACCAGGTCGCCGGCACGTCCTTGCGGCAGCGGACCGTTCCCGTCGACGGATCGCGCACGGCGTCGATGGCGGCGAAGAAGTTGCCCGGGATCAGGCCGTTGACCGTGTGGAATCTGTTTCGCGTGCGGCCGTAGTTGTAGCTGGCCTCCCAACTCACGTCGGCGAAGCTGGCGTCGAACTTGCCGTCGAGGGCGAAGACCCCGCGGAAGGTCTTGCGCCGGGTGTAATCGTTGCGGCCGCCGATGTCGTAGTTGATCCGGTTGACGTAGAAGAAGCTCTCTTCCGGATGTGCGTCGATCACCGACTGGATGGCCGGAGTGATGAAGGCGTTGTCCGTGTCCAGGCCGTATTGGAAGGTGGTGAAGGAGGGACTGAAGGTGTCGAGGATCTTGCTGTCGACGTACTTCAGGTCCGCCCGGAACCGCAGGTTCGGCGCGAATTCATAGCTGACCGTCCCCGCCACCCCGGCCCGGCGCAGCCGCGGCACCAGCACCGAACTCTGATCGCCGGGGTCGCAGACGTCGCAGGGCGCGTCGTGCGAGCCGTAGAAGAAGCTGTTCTCGCCGGTCCGCGGCGGGATCGCCCGCGGATTGCCCGCCGCGTCGAAGCCGGTGATGGCGGCGAAGCTGTCGCCGCCGATCAGGTTGCCGTTGGGGCTGAAGTACTCGGTCTGGACATAGGGCTTGAAGATCCGGTCGGGGATGCCGTCGGCGGGGCCGTGGCTCAGCGGGTTGACCACCGTCGCCCAGTTCTTCAGCCCCTTCACGTCGCTGCCCATCACCCGTTCCTGCTTGTCGCCGAATACGGTCAGGGTCGCGTTGCCGCGGTCGGCGAGGAAATTCCATCCGCCGGTGGCGTAGGCCGAGTAGTTCTGCCCGTATTCGCCGTTCAGCGGCCCGCCGCCCTGGGCGCCGACCTCGAAGCCGACGAACTTGTCCTTCAGGATGATGTTGATCACGCCGGAAACGGCGTCGGAGCCGTAGATGGCCGAGGCCCCGCCGGTGACCACCTCGACCCGGTCGACCAGGGCGGTGGGGATGGTGTTCAGGTCCACCGCCGTGTCGCCGGCGTCCCCCGCCACGTGGCGCTTGCCGTTGACCAGGGTCAGGGTCCGAGACGTGCCCAGCCCGCGCAGGTCCGGGAAGCTTAGGCCGCCAAGGTTCGAGCCGGAATCCGAATTGGCCCGCACCGTGCCGGACGAGGCCAGCGCCGGCAGTTGCGCCAGCGCGTCGCCGAGGCTGCTGGTCCCGAAGTTCTCCAGGGCGACGGCGTTGATCGTGCTGACCGGGGTCGGCTGCTCGAGGTTCGGCCGCGGAATGCGCGAGCCGGTGACCACCACCTCGCCGACGGGCGTGGCGACCGCGCCGGCCTGGTCCGTCTGGGCCGCCGTCTGGGCGGTCGCCGCGACGGGGGCCAGGACCAGGCTGGACAGCAGGGCGCCGGCGAACAGACGCCGCTTGGTGATGTGCATGAGAACCCTCGCTTGATTGGGAGACGCCGACGAGGCGGCCATCCCTGAGGAGGGACTCGCCGCGCGCGCCTGCAATCTCTGTTTCGCGAGTGTTGCAAAAGCTTACGATGTTACGTCAACGCAACCAGGAGCTGCGGCATGGTTTCGCCGCCCTTCTGTCACATTTCAGGCACACTGGCGCCAGGGCGCGGACGGGCGCGCGATGTATCGCCCTGGTCGTCCGGCCGTCAGCCTCATAGGCTCGGCGGGTCAGTTCAAGCCCTGGTGGTCGCCTCGATGAAGCCGTTCCTGTCCTGCGCCGTCGTCGCCCTGGTCCTGGCGGGGCCGGCTTTGGCCGCCCCGCCCAAGGCCTCCACGGCGCGGCTGAGCGAGAACATCCGCGTGCTGTCGTCCGACGACTTCGCAGGGCGCGGGCCGGCGACGCCCGCCGAGGCCAAGGTCGTCGACTATATCGTGCGCCAGTTCAAGGCCGCCGGCCTGCAGCCCGGCGGCGACCTCAGGGAGGGGAGCCGCGCCTGGACCCAGGACGTTCCCCTCGCCCGCTTCCGCACCACAGGCCCGGTGACGGTCAAGGTCGCCGCCGGCGGCCAGACCCAGGCCTGGACGCAGGGCGACCAGATCGCCATCCGCGCCGCCCAGACCGGCGTCGACCACCTGACCATCGCCAACGCCCCGGTGGTCTTCGTCGGCTACGGGGTGAAGGCGCCCGAGCGGAACTGGGACGACTTCAAGGGCTACGACCTGCACGGCAAGGTCGCGCTGGTGCTGGTCAACGATCCCGACTTCGAGACCGGTGAAGGCGACTTCGGCGGCAAGGCGATGACCTATTACGGCCGCTGGACCTACAAGTACGAGGAGGCGGCGCGGCAGGGCGCGATCGGCTTCATCGTCATCCACGAGACGGCGCCGGCCGCCTACGGCTGGAACACCGTCAAGAACTCCAACACCAACGAGATCTTCGACATCATCCGCGACGATCCCAAGGCCTCGCACGCCCCGCTGGAGGCCTGGGTCCAGCGCGATCCCGCGGTCGGCCTGTTCAAGGCCGCGGGCCTGGACTTCGAAGCCCTCAAGCGACAGGCGCAGACCCGCGACTTCCGGCCGGTGGAGCTGAAGGGGGTCAGCCTTTCGGTCGACTATGCGGTCGAGGCCACGAAGGTCGTCACCCACAATGTGGTCGGCGTGCTGCCGGGCGCCAAGCGGCCGGCCGAGCACCTCATCTACACCGCCCACTGGGACCACCTGGGCGTCGGCCAGCCGGACGCCAAGGGCGACCGGATCTACAACGGCGCGCTCGACAACGCCTCGGGCGTCGCCAGCCTGATCGAACTGGCCAACGCCTTCGGCCACGGCCCGCGGCCGCGGCGCAGCGTCGTCTTCCTCTCGGTCACCGCCGAGGAGAAGGGCCTGCTGGGCTCGGAATACTACGCCACCCACCCGCTCTATCCGCTGGCCACCACCGTCGCCGACCTCAACATGGACGTCATGAACGCCAACGGCGCGGCGCGGGACCTCGCGCCCTCCGGCGATGCGCCCGCGACCCTGCAGGACGACCTGGTCCGGATCGCCGCCAAGCACGGCCTGCGCGTCGACCCGGATCCGCAGCCGGAGGCCGGCCACTTCTTCCGCTCCGACCACTTCCCGTTCGCCAAGCGCGGCGTGCCGGCGCTGTCGTTCGGCGCCGGCGACGACCTGGTGAAGGGCGGCGTGGCCGCCGGCAGGGCCGCCCGGGCCGCCTACACCCGCGACCGCTATCACCAGCCAGCCGACGAGTTCGATCCGAACTGGGACCTGAGCGGCATGGTCCAGGAGTTCGAGGTCTTCTACGACCTTGGCCGCAGCCTGGCCGACAGCGACGAATGGCCCGCGTGGAAGGCCGGCGCGGAGTTCAAGGCCGAGCGGGAGAAGACTGCCGTCCAGCGGCGCTAAGCCCTGTGGCCATGGCTTGGGAGCGTGACGGCCCGGGGTGGCTGCCGAAGGCCCAGCGGGCCGCCCGCAGCCTGCGGGCGACCACGCTGGGCGCGCGCGGCGCAGGCCATTCGGTCTATGTCGTCCTGCTGCACGACCCGCGGCGGCGCGAGCCGTGGGGCGTCTATGTCGGGCAGACCTCGCGCGATCCGGACCTGCGGTTCGATCAGCACAAGGCCGGCTACAAGGCGAGCGGCGCGGCGCGGCGGTTCGGCGTGCGCCTGCTGCCCGATCTGGTCGAGCACCTGAACCCGATGCGGCGCTGGGAGGCGCTCGACCTCGAGGCCGCGCTGGCGGAGGCGTTTCGCGCCGCCGGGGTCCCCTGGGTCGAAGGCGGACACTGAGGCCGCGCCCGGCGTCGGCCCAGACCGCCGCCTCGACGCGGGTTTCCGGGAACTTTTCGCCGACCTGCGGGATCGATTGTGGCGATCCCATCGGGAGTTCACCGCCATGTTCAAAGCTCTTGCTTTCGCCGCGTCCATCAGCCTCGCCGCCGGCGCGGCGCACGCCCAGACCCAGGCCCCCAACGACGCCCAGATCGCCCACATCGCCTACACCGCCGGCGAGGTGGACATCGCCGCCGGCAAGCAGGCGCTCGGCAAGTCGCAGGACAAGCAGGTCCGCGCCTTCGCCCAGGAGATGGTCCGCGACCACACCACGGTGAACGACCAGGCCCTGGCGCTGGTGAAGAAGCTCGGCGTCGCCCCACAGGACAATCCCACCAGCCAGAGCCTCTCCAAGTCCGGCGCCGACGAGCTGAAGCGGCTGGGCGGGCTGAAGGGCAAGGCCTTCGACAAGGCCTACATCCGCAACGAGGTCGCCTACCACAAGCAGGTCAACGGCGCGCTCTCGACGGTGCTGATCCCCAATGCCAAGAACGCCGAGCTTAAGAGCCTGCTGCAGACCGGCCGCAAGCTGTTCGGCGAACACCAGGCCCACGCCGAGCAGCTCGCGGCCAAGCTGAAATAGGCCGGCCCCGGGTGTCCGCCGCACCGTCCTGGCGCGCCCTGGCGGCGGCCGCCGTCCTGGCCGCCCCGCCGCCGTGCGCTGCCGCCCGCGCGCCGAGCGTCCAGACCGTGACGATCCGCCAGATGCAGTTCGCCCCGGTCCCGAAGCTGCACGTCGGCGACACCGTCGAGTGGGTCAACGACGACCTCTTCGTCCACTCCGCCACCGCGACGGACAAGAGCTTCGACCTCGAACTGAAGCCCAAGGCCCACGTACGGATGCGCGTGACCAAGCCCGGCAGGTTCCCCTTCTTCTGCCGCTACCACCCCGGCATGAAGGGGACGCTGGTGGTGGAGGGACGGCGCGGAGGCGGTTGAGGCGCGGCAGGGCGGGGCTCCGCCTCTGGGCGTTAGCCATGGTGGTGTCGTCCGGTCCTTGTCCGCTGATCACTGCGGAGCCCACGAGCGGACCTTCGGAATGACCGCGGAGGGGTCGCGAACGTCCGTTGGCCCGGCTCCGGCAAGCTGACCTTCGCACCGGCGGTTCGGGGGTGGTTCTCGGTCATTGCGACCGGTGCGAGAAACGGACGTCGCGCAGGCCAGTTGGTCAGCCGCGCTTCGGCCCGCCGGTGGTCTTCGTCTGAGCCGACTTCGGTCGCCCGCGCCCACGCATCAGTGCGTCCACGACGTCCTGGCCAAGCACTTCCGCCGCCGGCCGCATCTCGGCGATCTGTTCAGGGGTCAGCTCGGGGTTTTCCTCGTCGGTCATGTAGGGGTCAGGCGTGTAGCAATCCACATCGAACCCAAACTCTTGCTTAAGTATCTCCGCGACGCGCGCAGCCGATCCCTCGCCGTCGGCGACGACGCCATCCAGCAAAATGAAGAGGTCGCCCTCGTCGAGCCGTCTCGTGCACCAAACCTTCATGGGGTACGGGAAGCCGAGTTTCTTCAATTCCTCGGATTTCAAAGGCAGGTTCAGCCAGCCGCCGTCCGGGGGTAGAGCATCGATCTCGACCGCATCGATCTCGACCACACCTTTTGCATTCGCCCGTGCGGTGCCTGGGCTGTCGAAGATCGGAAAATCAGCCAGCACTTTCATTAGCGCAGCATAGCACGCTCGGCGCTTTCAGGGGCTGACGAGCTTAGTCATCTGCTGAACCACCTTGCAGCAAGCGCCAGCCCACTGATCGCCAGGAAGCGGACGTACGGAATGCCTCAGATGGGTCGACCTGCCCCTTTTGCACCCCTGCCAACAAGCGGACATTGAAAAGGACCGCTCCGAAGCCCCCACACATCTGCATGCCGCCCATCCATCCCCCCTCGCCGGCAAGTGTGAGGAATCGTTGCTCCTTCACCTCCGGAGACTGGCGATGCCAAGGCCCCCACCCTGAGGCTGCAGCTGCGATGAGATCGAGCGGGTCGTCCGAGGCTCCGGCGACGCCGGCTGGAACGCGGCCGACGCCGCCGTGCTGTCCGGGGTGGAGGCGTTGCTCACGCTCCAGGCCATCTGCGACGAGACCTGGGCCGCCCTGGCCAGGACCTGGGACGAGGCGCAGCTGATCGAGTTCCCGATCATGGTCGGCCAAGACGTCTCGACCGCCCTGGTCCAGAACGCCCTGCGCATGCGGCTGACCCAGGAGAACCCGGGGCTGACGCACCGGTGAGACGGCGGTGCGGCGCCGGGCGGCCGGCGCGAAGCGGGCCGTCCGAGGCGCCGCGCTCCCGCCAACCCGGCGAGACACGCATCGCGCGCATTCGCCCCAAACTCGCCTATCCATATGAAACCTTGGATCATTCCGGCACTTTCCAGTACACCTAGCTGAACGGGAGAGCCGGCGGCCTGCCGGCCCAGGAAGCCGAGTGTCAGCCCGATGACCTCGCCGAGTTCGACGACCTCGCCCTGCGCGACTGGGGCCGCGCCGCTGGATCCGCTGGCGCTGTTCGCGGCGATGCCGGGCAACTATGTGCTGCTGGCCGCCGACGCCGACTTCACCATGGTGGCGGTCACCGACGAGCGGCTGGCCGCCACCATGACCCGGCGGGAAGACACCATCGGCCGGCCGCTGTTCGAGCTGTTCCCCGACAATCCGCAGGATCCCGCCGCCGACGGCGTCTCCAACCTGCGTGGCTCGCTGCAGCGGGTTCTGCAGACCCGCGCCCCCGACCGGATGCCGGTGCAGCGCTATGACATCCGCACGTCGGACGGCAGCTTCGAGGAACACCACTGGAACCCGATCAACTGGCCGCTGATCGGCCCGGACGGAAAGGTGTCCCACATCATCCACATGGCCGAGGACGTCACCGAGAGCGTGCGCGAAGCCCGCCGGCGCGAGGCGGTGGAGACGCAGCTGCGCGACCGCGAGGCCCGGCTTCGCCAGCTCAACAGTTCGCTCGAACAGCGCGTCACCGAACGCACCCACGAACGCGACCGCATCTGGCAGCTCTCCACGGACCTGATGAGCGTCAGCAACTCGGAGGGCCGGCTGCTGGCGGTCAACGACGCCTGGACGGCGACGCTCGGCTGGAGCGAGGCCGAGCTGCTCAACACCATGATCCTCGACATGGTCCACCCCGACGACCTCGAGCCTACACGGGCGGAGATCGCGCGGCTGGCGTCCGGCCAGTCCACCATGCGATTCGAGAACCGCGTCCACCACAAGCGCGGCGGCCATCGCTACATCTCCTGGCGCGCCTCGCCCGAGGACGGCCTGGTCTACGCCGTCGGCCGCGACATCACCGAGCGGCTGCGCAACGAGGCGGCGCTGCGCCAGGCGCACAAGATGGAGGCGGTGGGCCAGCTGACCGGCGGGGTGGCGCACGACTTCAACAACCTGCTGACGATCATCCGCTCCTCGGTCGACCTGCTGGCGCGGCCCGGGCTGTCGGAGGCGCGGCGCGCGCGCTACGTCGAGGCGATCTCCGACACCGTCGACCGCGCGACCAAGGTCACCGGCCAGCTGCTGGCGTTCGCCCGCCGCCACCCGTTGGACCCCGAGGTGTTCGACGCCAAGGAACGGGTCTCGGCCGTCGCCGAACTGGTCCGCGGCCTGGTCGGTCCCGGCATCCACATCGAGACCCGCGCGCCGCAGGCTCCCTGCGCGGTCGAGGCGGACATCACCCAGTTCGAGACCGCCCTGGTCAACCTGGCGGTGAACGCGCGCGACGCCATGGGCGAGACCGGCGGGTTGACCCTGGAGGTCGCCCGGGTCTCGCACCTGCCGCCGGTGCGCCAGCATCCCGGCGCCTCGGGCGACTTCGTCGCGGTCACCGTGCGCGACACCGGCAGCGGCATCGCCCCGGAGCATCTGCAGAGCGTCTTCGAGCCCTTCTTCACCACCAAGGGCGTCGGCAAGGGCACCGGGCTGGGGCTGTCGCAGGTCTACGGCTTCGCCAAACAGTCCGGCGGCGAGATCGACGTCGAGAGCCGGCTGGGCGGCGGCTCGTCCTTCACCCTCTACCTGCCGCGCACCCTGAAGGCCGCGCCGGAGGCCGAGCCGGACGAGCCCCGCGCGGCCGGCGTGCCCGCGCCCGGCGCGCGGGTGCTGGTGGTCGAAGACAATCTGGAGGTCGGCGCCTTCTCGACCGGGATGCTGCACGACCTCGGCTATCGCACCACCTGGGCGACCAACTCCGAGGAGGCCCTGCAGCAGCTGCAGGCGGGGACGGAAAAATTCGACGTGGTGTTCTCCGACGTCGTGATGCCCGGCGCCAGCGGCGTCGAGCTGGCGCAGGCCATTCGCCGCCGTTATCCGGACCTGCCGGTGGTGCTGACCAGCGGCTACAGCCATGTGCTGGCGGAAGAGGGCCGCGACGGCTTCGCCCTGCTGGCCAAGCCCTATTCCCCCGAGACCCTGGTGCGCACTCTTAACGCGGCCATGAGCCCGCAGCCCGAGCGGGTCAGGGCGGACCGCGCGGCCCCGCCGGTGCGTTGAGCGACCGCCGCCGCGGCGGCTGCGGCGGATCGGCGGCTATTGGCCCGGCCCGCGGTAGCTGACGTTGCGGCTCAGCGCCTGGTCCATCTCGGCGATGGTGAGCAGTGCCGTCGCATGGGTGCGGGCCATGCCGGAGGCCACGACCGCGGCGCCCAGGGCGGCCACCGCGCCGGCGTCCGGCAGCTCCACGAGGATCACCGTATCGTTCTTGCCGAGGGCGTAGTGCATGGACTCCACCGTCCCGCCGAGCGACCGCACGGCTTCGGTGA
>Ga0105248_10009406_pt1 | contig 10759 bp, 6 predicted proteins | sample KBSS34metaG_FD_81524 | JGI IMG/M metagenome (GOLD analysis project Ga0105248, IMG submission 81524) | Switchgrass rhizosphere microbial communities from Kellogg Biological Station, Michigan, USA - KBS S3-4 metaG | ecosystem: Host-associated > Plants > Roots > Rhizosphere > Soil | place...
ACGACGTTCGACGACACCTTCATCTTCAACGGCTCGATGGACCGCTTCGATTTCAAGCTGGTCGGCAAGAAGGAAATGATCGTTCCGTACAACGCTTACCGCGCGGTCTACCAGTCGACACAGGATTCGCTGCTGACGCCGAACCATCTCAATCCGGATCTCGTGCGCTGGGAAACGCATCGCGTGTGGGTGGTCGAAGCCACGCTGCGCGAGGGCAAGCGCCATGTATACAGCAAGCGCACGTTCTATCTCGACGAGGACTCCTGGGCAGCATTGGCCTCCGACGAGTACGACGGTCGCGGCCAGTTGTATCGTGCCGGCTTCGCCTACATGGCGCCGAGCTACGATCTGCCGGCACCGTACACCGACATGTTCGGCCACTACGACCTGATCGCGCGCATCTACTCGCTGACCGGCTACACCGCCGAGACCGGCGGCCTGCACCAGAGCAAGCCGCGCAGCGAACGCGAGTGGTCGCCGGACGCCCTGGCTGGCAGCGGGATCCGCTGACAATCATGGGCATGTGCGGAAAATAGTGATCATGTACAGGCTACTCAGCCTAATCCTGGTACTCGCAACGGCCACCCACGCGGTGGCCGTTGTTGCTGCGGACAACGCGTCCGTCGACGTGCTCGACGTGCCTGCAGCGCGCAGCGCGCTCGCGCCGCGCACACTCCTGAACGGGTTGGCCCGTGCCGGCGATCGCGTGATCGCGGTCGGTCAACGCGGCCACGTGCTGTACTCCGACGACGCCGGCGCGAATTGGCAGCAAGCCGACGTGCCGGTGAGTTCGGATCTTGTCGCGGTAAGTTTTCCTTCTCCATCCATGGGCTGGGCCGTTGGTCACGATGGCGTAATCCTTCACACGAACAACGCAGGCGCGACCTGGTCGCATCAGCTCGATGGTCATCGCGCAGGCGCCTTGCTGCTCGCGGCCTACCCCGAAGACGCCTCCGCGAAAGACGCGGAGCGCGCAGCGGCGCTGCACGACCAGGCGAAGCACTTCGCCGAGCAGGGCGCGGAGAATCCTTTCCTCGATGTCTGGTTCGCGGACGAGCACGACGGCTTCGCCATTGGCGCGTTCGGCTTGATCCTGCATACCGCCGACGCGGGCGAGACGTGGCAGCCCTGGCTGCACGCCGTCGATAATCCGGGCGGGCTGCATCTGTACGCGATCCGCGCCGCCGGTCCGGACGTCTATATCGTCGGCGAACAAGGCCTGGTGCTGCGGCTCGACCGCGACAGCGGCCGGTTAGAAAAACTTCAATTGCCATACCAGGGCACACTGTTTGGTGTCATCGGCGACGCCCGCAGCGTCGTCGTATTCGGTTTGCGCGGCACCGTTCTGCGCAGCGTCGACCGCGGCGCATCCTGGCAGGCGATAGCGACCGGCCTGCAGGTCGGCATGACCGGCGGAACCGTTGGCGCCGATGGACGTTACGTCATCGTCAGCCAGGCCGGACATGTGCTTGCCAGCGACGACGCCGGCGCGACCTTCGCGTTGCAGCCGGTGCAACAACCGCAGCCTGCCGCAGCCGTCGTCGTGGCGAACGGCGGCGCGCTGGTCGTTGCCGGTCCGCGCGGCGTGCGCGCCGTTCCGGCGGCACACTGAGGAATCACAATGCATACGCCTGACACCGGCGCCGAACATCCGGCACTGGAAAAATTCGACATCAACTCCGGTTCGCGCCTCGAGCGCCTGGTTTTCAATCGCCGCCGCATCGTGATGATCGCGTGCCTCGTGCTCACCGTGCTGTTCGGCACCTTGGCGGCGCTCAAGCTCACGTTGAACGCGAGCTTCGAGAAGATGATTCCGCGCAGCCACCCGTACATCCAGAACTACCTCGACAACAAGGCCGACCTGCGCGGACTCGGCAACGCGCTGCGTATCGTCGTCGAGAACAAGAAGGGCGACATCTACGATCCGGCCTACCTCGATACGCTGCGCAAGATCAACGACGAACTCGTGCTGACATCGGGCGTCGACCGCGCCTGGGTCAAGTCGCTGTGGACGCCCGCGGTGCGCTGGACCGAAGTCACCGAAGAAGGATTTCGCGGCGGACCGGTCATGCCCGACAACTACGACGGGTCGCCCAAGTCGACCGAACAGCTGCGCGGCAACATCGCGCGCTCGGGCATCGTCGGCAGCCTGGTCGGCAACGACTTCCGCTCGAGCATGCTCGTCGTGCCGCTGCTCGACCACGATCCGACTACAGGGCAGCGTCTGGATTACCGCGTCCTGTCGCACAACATCGAAGCGATTCGCACGCGCTTCGAAGCGGACCAGAAGTCGTCCGTGAGCGTGCACGTGATCGGCTTCGCCAAGCTCGTCGGCGACTTGATCGACGGACTGGTCCAGGTCGCGATGTACTTCCTGCTCGCCGCGCTGATCGCTGCGCTGATCATCTTCGGCTACACGCGTTGCGTGCGCAGCACGGCGCTGGTCATCGCCTGTTCGTTGATTGCCGTGGTGTGGCAGCTCGGCATCGTCGCCGCGCTGGGCTTCGAACTCGATCCGTATTCGATCCTCGTGCCGTTCCTGGTGTTTGCGATCGGCGTGTCGCACGGCGCGCAGAAGATGAACGGCATCATGCAGGACATCGGCCGCGGCGCGCACCGCCTCGTGGCCGCGCGCTTCACGTTCCGGCGCCTGTTCCTGGCCGGCCTCACCGCGCTGCTGGCCGATGCGGTCGGCTTTGCCGTGCTGATGGTCATCGACATTCCCGTGATCAAGGACCTGGCGCTGACCGCCAGCGTCGGCGTCGCGGTGCTGATCCTGACCAACCTGATCCTGCTGCCGGTGTTGCTGTCCTATATCGGCGTCAGCGCGAGCGCTGCACGCCGCAGCCTGAGTTCGGAAGGCGACGCGCCCGCGCGCGGAGTCGATCGCCTCTGGCCGTGGCTCCAGCGCTTCGTCGAGCGGCGCCGTGCGCTCGGCGCAATCGCCGTCGCCGCCGTGTTGACGCTGGGCGGGTTCGCGGTGAGTCACCACCTCGAAATCGGCGACCGCGATCCGGGCGCGCCCGAACTGCGCGCCGACTCGCGCTACAACCGCGACAATGCCTACATCACCGCGAGCTACTCGCTGTCCAGCGATCAGTTCGCCGTGATCGTGAAGACCAAAGCCGAGGGTTGCCTGAAGTACGGCACCCTGGTCGAGGCCGACCGGCTTGCGTGGAAGTTGCAGCAAGTTCCCGGAGTGCAAACGACGGTGTCGCTCGCCAATGCCGTGCGGCAGATTACCGCCGGCACGTACGAAGGCAGCCCGAAGTGGCTGACCATCGCGCGCAATCAGGACGTCCTCAACTACGGCGCACAGCAGGCCAGCGTCAACAATCCGGACCTGTTCAACACCGACTGCTCGGTGATGCCGGTGATCGCCTACTTGTCGGACCACCGCTCCGATACGCTCGACCGCGTTGTCGCCGCCGCTGACGCCTTCGCGCGCGAACACAGCAACGACGAGCGCAGCTTCATGCTCGCCGCAGGCAGCGCCGGCGTCGAAGCCGCCACGAACATCGTCGTGAAAAAGGCGTGGCTGCAGATGCTCCTGCTGGTGTACGCGGCGGTCGCCGTGCTGTGCCTGATCACGTTCCGCAGCTGGCGCGCGGCGGTCGTCGCCATGGTGCCGCTGGTCATCACCTCGATCTTGTGCGAGGCGCTGATGGTGTGGCTCGGCATCGGCGTCAAGGTCGCCACCTTGCCGGTGGTCGCGCTTGGCGTCGGCATCGGCGTCGACTACGCGCTATACCTGCTGTCGGTGCAGCTGGCACAAATGCGCGCCGGCATGTCGCTGGCCGAGGCCTACGGCCGCACGTTGCGTTTCACCGGCAAGGTCGTCGTGCTGGTCGGCGTGACGCTGGCCGCCGGCGTAATCACGTGGGCGCTCTCGCCGATCAAGTTCCAGGCCGACATGGGCATCCTGCTCGCCTTCATGTTCCTGTGGAACATGGTCGGCGCGGTCGTGCTGATCCCTGCGTTGTCATATGTCCTGCTGCGCCCAGGCAGCGCGCCGTCGCCGGATCCACGCAGGACGCGCGCGCGCCGGTGGTTCGGCTCGAACCGCAAGGCGGCGGACGCTGCAAACATGGAGCTTTCGGCGAGCTGCTGAAGGTGCTCGCAGGCGCCAAAAAGCCAAGCGAATTGATCTGGGACAAGTGTCCGCCGGCGAAAGTATGTGCAGATAGCAGGTAGCGGCGTTGTCGTCGCAGCCGGTCCGGCGAGTTCGATGCTAACCGGCATCTTGCAAAGAGGTTGCTCATGTACCGCCATTTGCTGGTCCCGATCGACGACTCCGCGCTTTCGGTGGAGACCGTGCGTCAAGCCGTGACGTTCGCCGGCGCGCTCGGCGCGAAGGTGACATTCTTCCATGCCAACGCAGATTACGGCGCGACCAGCGACGGTGCGCTCGAACGCGTGCTGGCGCCGTCGGATTTCAATGAACATGCAGCAGGTGAGGCGCGCGCGCTGCTCGCCAAGGCCGAAACTGTGGCCCGCGCAGCGAACGTCGCGCACGCGTCCGTACACGTGACAAGCGATCGGCCGTACGCCGCGATCCTCGACGCGGCCGGGCGTAATGGCTGCGACCTCATTTTCATGGCGTCGCACGGCCAGCGTGGCATCCGCGGCCTCGTGCTCGGTTCGCAGACGCAGCGCGTGCTCCAGCACGCGACGATCCCGGTGCTGGTCACCGCCGTCGAGAGCAACGCGCCGGTGCCGGAGTGCGCAGTGCCGCTCGCGATCATCCGCGACGAACACCGCTCGCAGGCCGCCGTGATCTACGGGCTCGAGTTCCTCGTGCGCCAGACGCGCGAGCGCGGCACGGCGCCGCAATTTCCGCTGCTGCGCGCGATGCTCCACTACATCAAATCGTTCCCCGAGGTGCTGCATCATCCGAAGGAAGACGCGTACCTGTTCCGCAAGCTGCGTTTGCGTACTTCCGAGCTCGACGACACGCTCGACGAACTGGAACGACAGCATGTCGAGGGATCTAGGCTCGTCGCCGAAATGGACGCAGCGCTCGGCCGCTACGAGAAGGATCCGGCAGTGGGGTTCGAGCGCTTCGCTCACACGGTCAAGCAATTCGCGGCGCTGGAATCGCCACACATGATGCTCGAGACGAAGGTGATCCTGCCGGCCGCGCAGAAGTACCTCACCGCGGATGACTGGGCGGAGATGAGCCACGCGTTCGCGCAGAACGGCGACCCGCGCTTCAGCGCCGACGCCGACGAGGAATACCGCCAGCTGTTCTCGAGCATTCTCAACCACGCCCCAGAAAATATCGTCGGCGGCACACCGCGCGCATAGCCTGGTCGCGCCGCTTGGTCCAAGAAGCTGCTATCCAGAAGATGGTTGGGATTACTGGTCGCTGCCACGGTGGATGTGATCAAGCGGAACCTGATGTGCGATCCGGTTGCCCGAGCGTCTGCTCTCGACCCGAAGGCGCCGCTCACGAGTGTCCGCTTCGGAGCAGTCAATTTTTTCGCGGCTCGCGATCCCCAGCGGCTACCTATTGGAACCGCCGCTCGCCGGTGCGCTTTCAGGTAACGGGGTCAGAGTGACTTAACGGCGCCCCGGCACACAACCTGATGTCGGAAATTGTCCCCCGGAAATTGTCCCTGACACCATTATTACAGCCGCTCACTATTCAACACATTATCCACCCGCTTGCAACCGGCGTCGCACAATTTCTCCGCCCCACTTGACCGAGATCAAATCCGCCCGCCCGACGGTGCGCTGAGGATCTGCGTGGAGGCAATGCAGCCGGGAAACATGGCCAGCGTGACTGGCTGGCGGCCGGCTGGATCGCCGATACGAAGGCAGACGGAGGACGATCTATCCGGAGTGATCATTCTTGGAGCATGCTACGCACGGATCTCTCTGGCGGAGGATCGAACGTGAACACGAAAAAGCGGAGTCGACGGGCAGCGCCGACAAGGGCACTGATCACTTCCGATTTGCGTCCGATTGAAGGACGCCTCGCATCCGGCAAGCTGCTGCGCACCAAGGTGCCGCGCCGCAGCCATGCCGCATGGAACCCGCCACGACGACGGCGTGATCCGGTGGAGATTCTCGTCGAATCGAGCGCGGGCCGCGTCACCGATCTCGTGCCAATCCGTTACGGCCGCATGCTCGCATCGCCGTTCGCGTTTTATCGGGGCGCCGCAGCGATCATGGCGGCCGATTTGGCGCATACGCCGGTGAATGGGCAGCGCGTGCAGGCCTGCGGCGACTGTCATCTCGTCAACTTCGGCGGCTTTGCGACGCCGGAGCGGCGCGTGATCTTCGACATCAACGATTTCGACGAAACGCTGCCAGGCCCGTGGGAGTGGGATCTCAAGCGGCTCGTCACCAGCTTCGTCATCGCCAGTCGCAACAACCGGCTCGGTCGCGCGGAAGGCCGCGCAGCGGCACGCACTTGTGCGCGCAGCTATCGCGAGTCGATGCACCGCCTGGCCGAACAGCATCCGCTCGAAGTCTGGTATGCGCGCATCGATGCCGAAACGACGGTCGCGTCGTTTTCCGACAAAGCCACGATCCGCCGGATCAGGCGGCGTATCGACAAGGCGACAAGACAGAACGTACCGGAACACGATTTCCCGAAGCTGGCGACGCTCAGCGGCGGACGGCCGCGCATCAGCGACAACCCGCCGCTGATTTTTCATCCGGTCGAGGCGGACAGCCCCAGTTTCCAGAAGAATGTCCAGGAAACGTTTGCGCGCTATCGCGTGTCGCTGCCCGACGAGCGGCGCCTTCTGCTCGATCGCTTCGCGATCGCCGACATCGCCCAGAAGGTCGTCGGCGTCGGCAGCGTCGGCACGTGGTGCGGCATCCTGCTCATGACGGACGGCGACTCCGCGCCGCTGTTCCTGCAGGTCAAGGAAGCGAGGCGCTCCGTGCTCGAGGCGTATGCGGGCGCGAGCGCGTATGCCAACCGCGGCCAGCGCGTCGTCGTCGGCCAGCGCCTGATGCAGTCGGCGAGCGACATGTTCCTCGGCTGGACAGAGGGCGCAGGCGGCCGACATTTCTACCTGCGCCAGCTGCGCGACATGAAGATCAAACCGATGGTCGAGCTGTACGACGGCACGGTCATGGTCGAATATGCGTTGTTGTGCGGCCGGGCGCTCGCGCACGCGCACGCCCGTTCGGGCGACGCGGCGACGATCGCCGGCTATCTCGGAAGCAGCGGCGCGTTCGACGCTGCCGTTGCGTCGTTCGGTGACTGTTACGCCGACCAGAACGAGAGCGACTACGCTGCGCTGAAGGCGGCGGTCGAGAGCGGGCGTGTCGAGGCGTTTGTCGAGTCGAGTGGCTGAGGGATCGCCTCGGGAAGGACCGTCTCAGGCCAGGCCTTGCTTGCAAGCGCCAAGCGTCCAGCGGACTGAGCGCAGGACGAAAGACAGAACGCGCGCAGCCCGGGGTCCCTCGGGCTGCACGCATTTGCCGCTTACTGCACGAAACGGCATCCGCAGGCAGCGGCGGCGCCGCTGGAGGCGGGTCTGTCAGTTGCTGCTGCCGTTCGCCGATTCCATCTTCCTCATCGCGCCTTCGATCGCCTTCTTCATGCTCAGCGTGTCCGCGCCTTGGCTCGGCGGAAAGTCCTGCAGGCTCTTCAGGTGCGCGGCGAGGAACGGTCCGGCGGCGGTCGGTGCCCACAGCTTCGACGCGAGGAACTTGCGGCCTGCGTATTCGTAACCCGGCGCATCCGGCGTCACCCTTTCCATCGGATCCATCAACAGGTTGGTGACGTACGGCACGCTCGGATAGGCCTTCTCGTCGAACCAGTCGCCGTTGTGCTTGACGCCGATGTCCATCTTCCAGCTGTCGACGCGGACCGCCATCAGGTCCGTTTCGTCGTAGTAGAAGATCTCGCGCCGCGCCGACTTCGGCGCCTTGCCAGTCCAGTAGTCGACATTGTTGTAGCCGTCCAGATGGACCTTGTAGGTCGTGCCGTTCATCGCATAGCCCTTGAGCAGATCGTCCTTGAGGTTCGGCAGGCCCGCCGCCGCGGCCAGGGACACGTACAGGTCTTCGTGAGCCTGGACACCGTTGGCGTCGGTGCCCGCCGGTATGTGGCCGGGCCAGCGGATCAGGCATGGCACGCGCAGGCCGCCTTCCCAAGTGGTGCCCTTCTCGCCGCGGAACGGCGCGTAGCCGCCGTCGGGCCAGTACATGAACTCGTTGCCGTTGTCGGTCGAGTAGACGACGATCGTGTTGTCGGCGATGCCGAGCTCGTCGAGTTTCTTCAGGATCGATCCGACGTGCTCGTCGTGCTCGAGCATGCGCGCACGCACGACGTCTTCCTCGGCGCGGCCCTCGTCGACCGCCATCTGCACATACTTCGGATTCGGATGCGACCAGATGTGGATCGCGGTCGAGTTGAACCACACGAACATCGGCTTGCCGCTCTTCGCCGTCTTGTCCATCCACTTCAGCGTTTCGCCGAGCACTTCGGCGTCGATCGTCTCCATGCGCTTGCGCGTCAACGGGCCGGTGTCCTCGATCTTCTGCTTGCCGACGCGGCCGAATTTCGGATCGGTGGTCGCGTCGTCGGTCGTCGTTGCCCAGGCGTGCATGACGCCGCGCGGGCCGAACTTCGTCTTGTACTCGGGATTCTTCTGGGCCGGATAGTCCAGTTCCTCGGGTTCCTCTTCGGCGTTGAGGTGATAGAGGTTGCCGAACCATTCGTCGAAGCCGTGCGCGGTCGGCAGGAACTCGTTGCGGTCCCCCAGATGATTCTTGCCGAACTGCGCGGTTGCGTAACCTTGCGTCTTCAGCACTTCAGCCAGCGTGGGATCGGCCTTCTGAATGCCGCGTGTCGAGCCCGGAATTCCGACCGTCGTCATCCCGGTGCGGATCGGCATCTGGCCCATGAGGAACGCGGCGCGCCCGGCCGTGCAGCTCGGCTGGCCGTAGTGGTCGGTGAACAGCATCCCCTCCTTGGCGATGCGATCGATGTTCGGCGTCCTGCCCATCATGCCGTGCGTGTAGGCGCCGACGTTCCACGTGCCGATATCGTCGCCCCAGATGACGACGATGTTCGGTTTCTTCGCATTTGCCTGAGCGAACGCTGACGCCGCCATTGCCATCGCTGCAGCGACCGTGAAGGCCAGTGCGGCCGCGGCTCGTCGTAGCGCTAGGGGGGGGGTGGTGTTCATGACAGCAACTCCTTTCGAAATCTAATGCCGCAACCAACGGCACGGTCAGCTCCCTGACAACATTCACCCCTGGCCTTGCTTTGCGGCCTGCCCGGACTTCCACCCTGTCCGACCGCCTAAGTGTGCGACGGGAGCTGAAGGCCGTCGCCGCGCCGGCGGCACGGGTGAATCAATGCTGTATCACGCTGATCCTCACGACCAGCCGATTGTCGGAGCGCTGCGAGAAACGCAGGATCGTGTCGGGCAGGAGGCCCGCATGGCAGTGCACATTCATCGTGCTCTTGCCTGATGGAGGGCGAACGTATGTCGCATCTTGCGACACCTTTCGAAAAGTTTGTGGCTCAAGTTTGAACAAATTTTTTCGTCATTTCATTTTGCAATGCACAAATCGGGAGGGTGGCATTAATTCGACGAGGGATGCTGCTTGTCATGTGACGGGCCTTCGTGCATAAGCAACGTTCGGATTGCCGAGGCACTCGCGCTGACCGATGAGCAAGAAAAGGCGCAGCCACCGATCGGGCTTGCCGCACGGCATCGTGCACGGGCCTCTCATCAAGCTCGCAGGTCGACCGCGCAGGCGCCGCGGATACGAGTTATTTGCGCTCGCCGTGCTCCTGGCCTTGGGAGCCGGTCTCTATTGGTGGTCGACGAAGGCTTCGTCGCCGCCAGCGCAGGAGTCGACGACAACCACGCCAGTAGCCGCCACATCCGCGCCAGAGCCGGCCTCCGCGCGTTTCGTCGGCGCCAAGGCGTGTACGGATTGTCACAGCGCGGAGAACACTTCGTGGCAGGACTCGCAGCACGCCCATGCGATGCAGCATGCCGCCGATGCGACCGTGCTGGGCGATTTCAACAACGCCAGCTTCACCTACAACAACATCGTATCGAGGTTCTTCCGGCGTGATGGAAAATTCTTCGTCAACACCGACGGCGCGGACGGCAAGATGGCGGATTTCGAAATCCTCTACACGTTCGGTGTGTATCCGCTGCAGCAGTACCTGGTCGCGTTTCCGGACGGGCGCATGCAGGCACTGTCGATCGCCTGGGATGCGCGGCCCAAGGAAAAGCGTGGCGGGCATTGGTATCACCTGTACCCGAATGATCGCATCACCTACAAGGACGAATTGCACTGGACCCGGCTGAACCAGAACTGGAACTGGATGTGCGCCGATTGCCACACCACCAAACTCGAGCGCAACTACGACACCGGGACAAACACCTACGCAACGAAGTGGTGGGAAATGAACGTGGCCTGCGAAGCCTGTCACGGGCCGGGCTCGAACCACATCGCCTGGGCCAAACACGAGGCGGGATCTGAGAGGCTCGTGGATCATGGCCTGGTCGTCGCGCTCGACGAACGCACGAACGTGAGCTGGACTCCGGTTGCCTCGACCGGCAACGCCGCTCGCAGTGCACCGTTGACGACGCAGCGCGAACTTGCCATGTGCGCCCAATGCCATTCGCGTCGCGCACCGTTTGCCGCGGGGATGGATCACGACGGTCGCTTCTTCGAAACGCACGATCTCTCCCTGCTGACCGATCGCCTGTACTTCCCCGATGGCCAGCAGCGTGCGGAGGTCTACGACATCGGTTCATTCCTG
>Ga0105248_10009409_pt1 | contig 10757 bp, 8 predicted proteins | sample KBSS34metaG_FD_81524 | JGI IMG/M metagenome (GOLD analysis project Ga0105248, IMG submission 81524) | Switchgrass rhizosphere microbial communities from Kellogg Biological Station, Michigan, USA - KBS S3-4 metaG | ecosystem: Host-associated > Plants > Roots > Rhizosphere > Soil | place...
GAGCGTCTGCTTCGCGCCTTCCAGCGTGGTGGCGTCAACGGTGGAAGCAAAGGTCTGCGGCACGCCGCTCGCGATCAGGTAGATCGCATAGAGGAAGCAGGCCGGCAGCAGCAGATAGAGCGTGACACGCGTCATGTCGGCCCAGAAATTGCCGAGATGCTTCGTCTCGCGCCCCGCAAAGCCGCGGAACATGGCGAAGGCCAGCGCGATGCCGGTCGCCGCCGAGGTGAAGTTGTGGATGGTGAGCCCCAGCATCTGGCTGAGGTTCGACATCACCGCTTCGCCCGAATACCACTGCCAGTTGGTGTTGGTGGTGAAGCTGACGGCGACGTTGAACGCCCCATCCGGCCCCACATTGGCGAGCCCGCGCGGATTGAGCGGCAGGAATGCCTGGAAACGCAGCAGGGCGTAGGTGAACAGCGCCAGCGCCGTGTTGAACAGCAGCATGTGCATCGCATAGGCCCGCCAGCCCATCTGGGCTTCGGGATCGATGCCGGCGACGCGATAGAAACCGCGCTCGACCGGCCCGAGCACGGCGTGGAACGGGGTGCGGCGGCCTTCATAGAGCGCGAACAGCCACAGGCCGAACGGCTTGGCCATCGCGATGGTGGCCGCAATGAAGACGGCGATCAGGATCCAGCCTGAGAAAGTCATGGGTGCTGGCCCTTCAGAAACGCTCGGGCCGGATCAGCACGGCCACGAGGTAGACAAGGAGGCCGGCCGCGACAATCGCAGCGAGCCAGAGCTCAAAGGTCATCGACGGTCTCCCTCAGGCCCGTTCGCACAACGCCGCGAACGCGAGCGTGGCGAGGAACAGCCCGGCGAGGGCGGCAAGCCAGGCAATATCCAACATGGCCACGCATCTCCCGGTGCGCCGGACGAAATGCCCGGCTTCGCAGCGGGCGGCCTAGGCGCAAGGGGGATCAATCTTCGAGACCGAAGCTCCGTCGCAGTGTTAAGATCGCATAAATATCGGCTTTGTAATCGCCTTCACGCGCAAGGATGCCGTGACTTCCGCTGTTACAGGGGCGTAAGTGTCCCGCATGGCGAGCCCCAGCGACCTCCCGATCCGCCCCTCCCCCGATGCCCTGCTGCGCCACGCCGCGCGCGAGGGGCGGGGGGAGCTGAAGATATTCCTCGGCGCGGCACCCGGCGTCGGCAAGACGTACGAGATGCTCACCGACGGCGCCGCGCGATTGCGCGCCGGGGTGGACGTGGTGGTCGCCGTGGTGGAGACGCACGGGCGGCAGGAGACGCAGGCGCTCACCACGCCGTTCGAGATCATCCCCTGCCGCACGATCGATCATCGCGGCCACTCGCTCCGCGAGATGGATATCGATGCGGTGCTGGCGCGCCGCCCCGGCCTCGCCCTCGTCGACGAGCTCGCCCACACCAATGTGGAGGGCAGCCGCCACCCCAAGCGCTGGCAGGATGTGGAGGAGCTGCTGGCCGCCGGTATCGACGTCTACACCACGCTCAACATCCAGCATGTCGAGAGCCTCAACGACGTGGTGGCGAGCTTCACCCGCGTCCGCGTACGCGAGACGGTGCCGGACCGGGTGTTCGAGGATGCCGAAGTGGAGGTGGTGGACCTCCCGCCCGACGAGCTGATCGAGCGGCTGAAGGACGGCAAGGTCTATGTGCCGGAGGAGGCGACCCGCGCACTCCAGCACTTCTTCTCCAAGGCCAATCTTTCCGCGCTGCGCGAGATGGCGCTGCGCCGCGCCGCGCTCAATGTCGACCGGCAGATGCTGGAGATGCTGGATGCGGGCGCGATGCCCGGCGCCTATGCCGGCGGCGAGCGCGTGCTGGTGGCGATTTCCGAGCAGCCGGGCGGCGACATCCTCGTCCGCATCGCCAAGCGCCTCGCCGATGCGCTGCGCGCGCCCTGGTCCGCCGTGGTGATCGAGACGGGGCGGGCCGACGGCTTCAGCCTGGCGCAGCAGCAGCGGATCGCGGACGTGCTGCGCCTCGCCGCCGGGCTGGGCGCCACCATCGCGCGCGTGCCGGCGGAGGATGTCTCCACCGGCCTCATCGATCATATCGCCGCCACCCGCAGCACCCAGCTGGTGATCGGCAAATCCCGCCGGAGCTGGTGGTTCAAGGTTCGCCACGGCTCGGTGGTGGATCGGCTCATCAAGGGCGGGCCGGAGGGCCTTGCGCTCCACGTCATCCCCGCCACCCTCACCGCCGAAAGCCGCACGCGCAGCCTGTCGCAGCTTCTCGCGGGGTGGAGCGGGCCGGCCGGCTATGGCGCGGCGGTGCTGCTGGTCGCCGCCACCACGGCGCTGAACACGCTCATCGAGCCGCTGGTGGGCGCGGGCGGGCTCGATCTCATCTATCTGCTGCCGGTGGTGCTCACGGCGGCGCGCTTCGGGCTTCAGGCCGGCCTGTTCGCCAGCCTCATCGCCGGGCTCGCCTACAATTTCTTCTTCCTGCCGCCGGTCTACAGCCTGACGATCGCCGATCCGCAGAGCCTGCTCACCATGCTGGTGCTGATCGGCATCGCCAGCCTCGTCAGCAATCTCGCCGGGCGACTGAAGACGCGCGCCACGCTCTCCGCCCGCAGCGCCACCGAGAATGCGCAGGTCGCCGCCTTCGCGCAGGCGCTCGCCCGCTCCTCCACCTGGCGGGAGACGGCGGCGACGGTCTGCTCCGAGGTGGGGTTGCTGCTCGACTGCGACACCGCCCTGCTGACGGAATGGGACGGCATGCTGGCCGTCGCCGCCTCGCGGCCCGAAGTCACCACGCTCGGCCCGGTCAACCAGGCGGCGGCCGAATGGAGCTGGACGCGGGGCGAGCCCGCCGGGCGCGGCACCGCCACGCTCACCGCGGCCGACTGGCAGTTCCACCCGCTCAAGACGGCGCTGGGCACGCTCGCCGTGCTGGGCCTCGCCCGCGAGGACGGCAGCGATCCGGTGCCCGCCGATCGCGCGGTGCTGCTCTCCACCCTGGTCGGGCAGGCGGCGCTGGCGCACGAGCGGCTCCGGCTCGATGGCGAGACGCGCGAGCTGAGCGTCCTCAAGGAGCGGGACCGGCTGCGCGCCGCGCTGCTCTCCTCGATCGGGCACGATCTGCGCACGCCGCTCACCGGGGTCGCCGGCGCGGTGGAGGCGCTGGCTGCGGACGCGCCGAACAAGGCCGCCGTGGAGCTCGCCCGCGCCGAGGTGCAGCGGCTGAAGCGCTTCCTCGACAATCTGATCGACATGGTGCGGATCGATTCGGGCGCGCTGCAACTCAGCCTCGAACCCATCGACCTGACGGATGCCGCCAGCAGCGCCGTCCACGATCTGCGCGACACGCTGCGACACAACCGGATCGATCTTGCCATCCCCGCGACGCTGCCGCTGGTGCGCGCCGATCCGCGGCTGCTCCACCATATCCTCATCAACCTGCTCGCCAACGCCGCCCGGCATGGCGCGCCCGAGGGGCCGATTGCCATCGAGGCGCGGCGCGTGGCGGGCGCCATGCTGCTGGAAGTGCGCGATCGCGGCCCCGGCATCGAGCCCGGCGCCGAGAAGACCATCTTCGAGACTTTCGCGCGCGGCAAGGGCAGTGATCGCAGCGGCGATTCGGGGCTGGGCCTCGCCATCGTGAAGGGCTTCGCGGACGCGATGGACATCGGCGCATCGGCGGCGACCAGCCCGGATGGCGGCGCCGTCTTCACCCTCTATTTCCCCGAGAAACTGCTGGTCGCGACCTGAGCGGCGGAAAGCGGAGAGCCCCCTCCCTCTCAAGGATTCCCCCGATGCAGCGCTGGACGACCGCCGACATCCCGCCCCAGACCGGCCACCTCGCCATCGTGACCGGCGCCAACAGCGGCATCGGCTACGAGACGGCGCTGGCGCTCGCGAAGGCCGGCGCGCGGGTGATCGTCGCCGCGCGCGATGAGGCGAAGGGCCGGGCCGCCGCGCAGGGGATCGGCCATGGCGCGGAATGGCGGCCGCTCGATCTCGCCAGCCTCGCCTCCGTCTCCGCCTTTGCCGAGCGGCTGCTGAGGGAGGCCCTGCCGATCGACATGCTGATCCTCAACGCCGGCGTGATGGCCCCGCCCGCGCGGCGCGAGACGGCGGACGGGTTCGAGCTGCAATGGGGCACCAACTATCTCGGCCATTTCGCGCTCGCCGCGCGGCTGTGGCCGCTGATGAAGACGGGCGGGCGCGTGGTGCCGCTTGCCAGCATCGCGGCCAAGCGCGGGCGCATCCATTTCGACGATCCGAATTTCGAGCGCCGCTACGATGCCTGGGCCGCCTACTGCCAGAGCAAGCTCGCTATGCTGATCCTCGGGCGGGAAGTGGCGCGGCGGCAGACCCGCGTGGAAAGCATCCCCGCCCATCCCGGCTTCGCGCGGACTCGGATCGTCGCCAACGGCCCCGGCGAGGGGAATATCCGGAACATCGTCTTCCGCCTGTTCGGCAATCTCGCCAGCCAGTCCGCGGCGGCGGGGGCGCTGCCGGTGCTCCGCGCCGCGACGGACCCGGCGGTTCGCTCTGGAGATTATATCGGCTCGGTCGGCCCTTTCGAGCTCAAGGGGCCACCCGGCCCGGTGTCAGCACCCCGGCTCGCGCGGGATAGTGCCGTCGCCGAGCGGCTGTGGGCGCTGTCCGAAGAAAATGTCGGGCTGCGATGGCAATTGTAACGGTTGCCAAGTGCGCTGCAACACGCGAAGCTTGAAGTTGCTCCGGGGGGAATGAGCGGAGACGATCGTTGCGCCGTAGACAGTTTATTGCCTCGCTGCCCGCCGCCGCCCTGGCGGCACCGCTTCTCGCCCAGACCAACCCTGGGGCTTCCGATCTTCCGGAACTTCCCAAGTTCGAGCCGGAAGGCGCCGAGCGCTTCATCCGGCCGGATGTCCATGCGGGCGATCGCCCGGTCGGCGCCAGCTTCGCCTCGCGCAGCGCCGTCTATGGCGTGAACGGTGCGGCAGGCTCGGCCCAGCCGCTCGCCACCCTCGCCGCCATCGACACGCTGAAGCGCGGCGGATCGGCGGTGGATGCGGCCATCGCCATGAACGCCTGCCTCGGCTTCCTCGAACCGACCTCGTCGGGCCTTGGCGGCGACTGCTTCTGCATGTTGTGGGATCCGAAGGCGAAGAAGGTGATGGGCCTCGCCGGTTCGGGCAAGAGCCCGCGCGGGCTCAGCCTCGAAACGGTGCGGTCGCGCGCGAAGAACGGCGCGATCCCGCCGCTCGGCGCCATCGCCGTCTCCGTGCCGGGCGCGCTCGATGCGTGGTGGACGCTCCACCAGCGCTACGGCAAACTGCCCTGGGCGGAACTGTTCGAGCCGGCGATCCACTATGCCGAGCAGGGCGTGCCGGTGCCCGAAATCATCGCCTATTACATCCGGCGCAACCTGCTCGCCTTCCTGCGCCCCGGCGCGGGCGTGGAGGAGACGGAGAACGCGATCCGCACCTATGGCATGGGCCATGGCGGGCCGCAGACCGGACAGATCTTCCGCAACCCCGATCTCGCCCGCACCTACCGGATGATCGCGCAGGGCGGCCGCGACGCCTTCTATCAGGGCGAGATCGCCAAGACGATGGACGCCTATTTCCGTCGCATCGGCGGCTGGCTGCGCTATGACGATTTCGCCGCGCACCACAGCGAATGGGTGGAGCCCTACACCACCGATTATCGCGGCGTGACGGCCCATGCGCTCGGCGCCAACACGCAGGGCATCGCGACCCTCCAGATGCTCAACATCCTCGAGCATTTCGACATGAAGGGCGCCGGCTTCCAGTCGCCGCTGTCGATCCATCTGCAGGTGGAGGCCAAGCGCCTCGCCTATGAGGATCGCGCCCGCTACTATGCCGATCCGCACTTCTCCAAGGTGCCGGTCGAGTGGCTGATCTCCAAGGAATATGCCGCCGAGCGCGCCAAGCTGATCCGGCCGGACAGCATCCTGACGCCGATCTATCCGGGGCAGGCGCCGAGCCATGGCGACACCACCTATTTCTCCTGCGCCGACAAGGACGGGATGATGGTCTCCATGATCCAGTCCAACTTCCGGGGCATGGGATCTGGGCTGGTGGCGGACGGCCTCGGCTTCATGTTCCAGGATCGCGGGCAGCTCTTCTCGCTGCAGGATGGGCATCCGAACATCTATGCGCCGGGCAAGCGCCCGTTCCAGACGATCATCCCCGGCTTCGCCACCCGCAACGGCACGCCGTGGCTCGCCTTCGGCGTGATGGGCGGCGACATGCAGCCGCAGGGGCAGGTGCAGATCCTCGTCAACCGCGAGGATTATGGCCTCGACGTGCAGGCGGCCGGCGATTCGCCCCGCTGGCACCATGAGGGCTCGTCCCAGTCGATGGGCGAGGACTTGCCCAACCTCGGGCCGACGGGTCTGCTCCGCCTCGAAAGCGGCGTGCCCAAGGCCACGCAGGCGGCGCTGGCGAACATGGGCTGGAAGCTCGGCAAGTCGGACGGCGGCTTCGGCCGCTACGAATGCGTCGAGTACAAGCCGGATGCCGGCCAGCTCGTTTACGCCGCTGCCAGCGAGATGCGCGCGGACGGCTGCGCCCTCGCTTACTGATCTCTTCCCGATACCTCGTTCCGGCCACCAGCCTCCCCGCTGGCGCCCATCTTCGAAGGACCACTATGCGCTTCCAACTGCCCCTGCTCGCGCTTTCCCTTGCCCTGATCGCGGCGGCCCCTCCGCCGCCCGCCAACAACGACATGGTCCAGACCGGCACGGACATACCCGCCAACTGGGCCCAGCCGCAGGACAATTTCGATTATGTGAAGCGCGAGGTGATGATCCCGATGCGCGACGGCGTGAAGCTGCACACCGTCATCCTCATCCCCAAGGGCGCGCAGGGCCTGCCCATGCTGATGGAGCGCACCCCCTATGACGCCAGCAGCTTCGCCAAGACCAACAGCCCGCACATGCGCGACGCCGTGTGGGCGGCGAACCGCGAGTGGGTCGATGACGGCTATATCCTCGTCTATCAGGATATTCGGGGCAAATATGGCTCCGAGGGCAAGTACGTCATGACCCGCCCGCCGGTCGGCCCGCTCAACCCGACCAAGACCGACGACACCACCGATGCGTGGGACACGGTGGACTGGCTGGTCAAGAACGTCCACGAATCCAACGGCCGCGTCGGCCTGATCGGCTCGTCCTACGATGGCTGGACGGTGACGATGGCACTCCTCAACCCTCACCCCGCCGTGAAGGTGGCGGCGCCGCAGAGCCCGATGATCGATGGCTGGATGGGCGACGACTGGTTCCATTACGGTGCCTTCCGCCAGGTGAACCTCGACTATTTCACCGAGCAGACCAGCAAGACCGGCAGCGGCAAGGCCGTGCCGCGCTGGAATGCGGACGATTATCAGGAATTCCTCGATGCAGGATCGGCCGGCACCTATGCCGAGACGCACGGCTTCAAGCAGCTCGGCTTCTGGAACCGGCTGTCGGCGCACCCGGCCTATGATGCCTTCTGGCAGGGTCAGGCGCTGGACAAGGCGGTTGCCGCCCATCCCTCCACCGTCCCCACCGTCTGGCTGCAGGGCCTGTGGGATCAGGAGGATATGTACGGCGCGGTCCATAGCTGGGAGGCGCTCAACGCCAAGGGCATGGGCGCCAACAACCATCTCGTGATGGGCCCGTGGTGGCACAGCCAGGTGAACGGCTCTGCCTATGAGCTGGGGCCGCTCAAGTGGAAGGGCGACACCGCCGCCGATTTCCGCCGCGGCGTGCTGATCCCCTTCTTCAACACCTATCTGAAGGACGGCAAGCCGGCCGTCACTCTGCCGGCGGCGATGATCTACAACCCGGCCGAAAACCATTGGGACAAGTTCGCCAACTGGCAGCCCGCCAGCGCGCAGCAACTCACCCCGCTCTACCTGCAATCGGGCAGCGGCCTCGCCTTCCAGCAGGCGGCGGCCGGCGAGGACAGCTATGTCTCCGATCCGGCCAAGCCCGTGCCCTATCTGCCGGTGCCGGTGAAGGCGAGCGATCCGCGCTGGCGTAGCTGGCTGGTGCAGGACCAGCGCTTCGTCGCCAACCGCACCGACGTGCTGACCTACCAGACGCCGGTGCTGACGCAGGCGGTGACGGTGCAGGGTGCGCCCTTCGCCGACATCTTCGCCAAGACGACCGGCACCGACGGCGACTTCGTGGTGAAGATCATCGACGTCTATCCGCCGACCGATGCCGAGCAGCCCGAGATGGGCGGCTATGAGCTGCCCGTCAGCCTCGACATCTTCCGCGGCCGCTACCGGAACAGCGTCTCCGATCCGTCGCCGATTCCGGCGGGCGAGGTGCAGGAGTACAAGTTCCGCCTGCCGACGATGAACTATGTGTTCAAGCCGGGCCACCGGATCATGGTGCAGATCCAGTCGACGCTGTTCCCGCTCTATGATCGCAACCCGCAGACCTATGTGCCGAACATCTTCTTCGCCAAGCCTGCCGATTATCAGAAGGCGACGGTGACGGTGGAGCACGGCCCGTCCGGCGCCTCCGCCGTGCTGCTGCCGGTGGTGGCGGCATCGACCGCGACGAAGTGATAGGATGGGGGCGGGCGGTGGATGCGCCGCTCGCCCTTTACGCTCTCCCGGCGAAGGCCCGGCATGACGACGGAGAGGGGAGAATGATGGACACCCCTCATCCCCGTTCGTCCCGAGCGAAGTCGAGGGACCTGCCTCAGGCGCGGCGCCTGCCATACGTCCCTCGACTTCGCTCGGGACGAACGGGGGGGCATCACACACCCCGCCTCAATCCGCCCGCCTCAATCCTCTCACCTCAATCCTCTCGCCTCAATCCTCCCGCTTCGCCCCATCCAGCAAGGCATCCCGCCGCGCCTGCTCGGCTGCCTCGGCGTCCTTCTCCGCCTTGGTGCGGCCGAACTTCGCGCGGTTCGCTTCCGCCTGTTTCCCCGCATCCGCCCGCGCCTTGGCCTTGCGGGCGCGGTTGAGGTTTATGATCTCAGCCATCAGCGGCGCTCCACCTGTCCTGCCAGCCAGCGGGCCGCGTCCGCGGGGCTCGCCTTGTCGCTGTCGCGATCGACCATGTAGTTGGCGCGGCGCATCGCTTCCACCGGGATCGCGCCGACAAGGGGCGTCAGCGCGTCGAGAAAGGGCCGGTCGTGCGCATGGGCCGGCGACACCAGCAGGATCGCGTCATAGCCCGGCAGCGCCCGCGCCGGATCGGCCAGCACGGTGAGGCCGTCCGCCGCGATCCGCCCGTCGCTGGAGAAGGCGGAGATCACATCCACCTGCCCGCTTTCCAGTGCGCGGTACATGAAGCTCGGCGCATAGGCCCGCGTCGCGGCGAAGCGCAGCCCATAGGCATCGCGCACCGCCCGCCATTCCGGCCGGGAGAGAAATTCGAGGTCCGCCCCCAACCGCAATCGTGGTGCGGCAGCGGCAAGCCCGCGCAGGTCAGCGGAGGGGAGCCGCGCCGCGCCCGGCCGCTTCATCGCCAGCGCATAGGCATTCTCGAAACCGAGCGGCCCCACCATGAGCGCCGGGCGCAGGAAGGTGGCGATCCCCGCCAGCGTCTCGGCGCGCGGGGCGGGCCTGGGCCGGTGCATCGTATCCGCCCAGATGGTGCCGGAATAATCGACATAGACGTCGATATCGCCCTGCCGGAGCGCCCGCAGCGCCACAGCGGAGCCCAGCCCCTCGCGATAGCTCACCCGATAGCCGGCCTGCTCCAGCCGCGCCCCGATCAGCCGGGCGAGGACATATTGCTCGGAGAAATTCTTGGCGCCCACCACCACCGTGGGCGCACCGCTCCCGATCAACGGCAGCGAGGCCGCCACGAGCCCCAGCACCACCCCCGCGAAGCCCAGCATCAGAGACCAGCGCTCCCGCCGCGCCACGCCGCGCTCGATCAGCGCCAGCAGCCCGTCGGCGATCAGCGCCAGCGCGGCGGAGGCGAGGCAGCCGACCAGCACCTGCCCCCAGTCCTCCGTCTGGAGGCCGGCGAAGATCAGGTTACCGAGGCTCCGCGCGCCCACTGTCGTGGCCAGCGTCGCCGCCCCGATCGTCCAGACGGTCGCGGTGCGGATGCCGGCCATCACCACGGGGGCGGCCAGTGGTGCCTCCACCAGCCGCAGCCGTTGCCTCGCCGTCATGCCGAGGCCGTCGGCCGCCTCCATCACCGCCGGATCGAGCCCGCCGAGGCCCGTCACCACATTCCTCAGGATCGGCAGCAGCGCATAGAGTGAGAGCGCCAGCCATGCCGGCAGGAAGCCCAGCGCCGGCACGCCATGCCCGATCGCCAGCAGCAGCGGGTAGAACAGCGCCAGCAGCGCGAGGCCGGGGATCGTCTGGATCACCCCCGCGATCCCCAGCGACACCGCCGCCAGCCGCGGCCGCCGCGCCGCCAGCACGCCGAGCGGCAGCGCCACGAGCAGCGCCAGCCCCACCGCCGCCGCCGACAGCAGCAGATGATGCGCGGCAAGGCCCGGCAGGGGCGCCAGCAGGTCGTTCATCGCCGCAGCGCCTCGATCCGCGCCGCCTGCGAGGCCGGCACCGCGATCATCGCATCGGCTTCGGCCCCCGCCTTGCCCGCCAGCATCCCCGCCGGCGTGGCGTCGCCCACGATCCGCCCCTTCGCCATCACGAGGATGCGATCGGCGAGCAGCAGCGCCTCGGCCATGTCGTGCGTCACCATCAGGCTGGTGAGGCCGAGCCGCGCGTGCAGCTCGCGATAGCGCCGGCCGATCCCGTCGCGCGTCACCGGATCGAGCGCGCCGAACGGCTCGTCGAGCAGCATCAGCTTCGCCCCCGTCGCCAGCGCCCGCGCCA
>Ga0105248_10009410_pt1 | contig 10757 bp, 9 predicted proteins | sample KBSS34metaG_FD_81524 | JGI IMG/M metagenome (GOLD analysis project Ga0105248, IMG submission 81524) | Switchgrass rhizosphere microbial communities from Kellogg Biological Station, Michigan, USA - KBS S3-4 metaG | ecosystem: Host-associated > Plants > Roots > Rhizosphere > Soil | place...
ATCACCGAGAAGCCGATGACCGTCGACGCCGACAGCTGCACCCGGATTCTGCTCGCCGCTCAGCGGGCCCGCGAGCGGCGGGCTGAGCGCAATGCCGTCGCGCCGCGAGAAGAAAGCCCGGTCGCCGTCGCCTTCAACTACCGATACAACCCGGTGCACGAACGGGTCCGGGAGATGCTGGCCGGCGGCGAGATCGGGGAGATCGGCTCTGTGCATTTCGAATGGCTGCTCGACGTGCGCCACGGCGCGGACTACTTCCGACGATGGCACCGGGACAAGGCCAACTCCGGCGGCCTGCTGGTGCACAAGTCCAGCCACCACTTCGATCTGGTGAACTGGTGGCTCGGTGCCCGGCCGGTACGGGTGTACGCGAACAATCGGTTGTTCTTCTACGGCGATGCGGCCGGCGGGGCCCATGGCTACGACCGCGGGTACGCCCGGGCCGACCGTTCGCCGGCGGCGCAACAGGATCCGTTCGCACTCGACCTGTCGCGGCAGCCGCGGATGCGCGAACTGTATCTTGACACCGAACAGGCAGACGGGTACATCCGTGACCGCAGCGTCTTCGCCCCGGGGGTCAGTATCGACGACGACATGTCGGTCTTGGTGCGCTACGACACCGGGGCCACGATGACCTACCACCTCACGGCGTACGCTCCGTGGGAGGGCTACCGCCTGATGGTGAACGGTTCCCGGGGCCGCCTCGAGCTCGAGGTCGTCGAGACCGACTTCGTCCACGCCGCTCCGGCCGGGGCGGGTACCACCGCCGCCGGTTCGATCGCTTCGTTGTATCCGGGCCACGCTGGCGCGGAAGACGGTTGGGTCAAGCTGACCGTCCATCCCTACTGGCGCCGTCCGTACACTGTGGACGTCAGCGAGGCGACCCGGGAGGCCCACGGTGGCGGCGACGCCCGGCTGACCGCTGACCTGTTCGCCGGCCGGGCCGGGATCACCGATCCGTTGGGCCGGCGGGCGACCGAGCGGGACGGCGCGCTGGCGTTGCTCACCGGACTGGCCGCCAACGCCTCGGCCGCCTCGGGCCAGGCTGTGGACGTGGCCGACCTGATCGATCCCGATCTCCTCAAGGAGCCTTAAGTTGGGCGCAATGGCGTTGTCCGGCGCGGCTCTGGACGAGGTACGGGCGCGGCTACGGGCCGCGGACCTGGTACGGCGGACCGGGGTTGCGCCGGAATCGCCGGCGGCCGGGCGGCTTTCCGAGGCGGCCGACTCCGGCCTGCGAATGGTGGCCACCGGTGGACCGCTCGAGGCGCTCTACCACCGGGCGCTGCGAGAACTGGTCGAGTACTGCATCGCTCCCCTCGACGGCAGCCCACCGGTGCTGCATGAGGGTGGGGTATATCGGGGCTGCTGGCTGGAGAGCACCGGCACGATCAGCGCCGAGGTGCTGGGGCGGTTCCTGCCGTCGGTGACCCGGGCGACGTTCCGGTTGTTCGCCGATCGCCAGCGGGTGGACGGGCTGTTGCCCTACAAGGTGACCGAGGCTGGCCCGGCCTACCGGCAGATCCAGCTGGTGACCCCGCTCGCCCGCAGCGTCTGGGCGCACCGGTCCCTGGTCGCCGACGATCTGTCCACATTGTACCGAGCGATGGTTCACAATGATCAGTGGTTGGCCCGGTACCGCGACACCCGGGGAACCCGCTGTGTGGAGGCGTTCTGTACCTTCGACACCGGTCATGACCTGTCGCCGCGCTTCTGGTCGGTGCCCGACACGACGCCCGGGGGCGACCCCGGCCGATTCGATCCGTACAGCCCCCTGCTGCCATTCCTTGCCCCCGACCTCACCGCGAACGTGGCCTGCCAGCGCCGATACCTGGCCCGGCTGGCGGCCGAGCTGGGCGAGGATCCAGCGCCGTGGCTGCAGGCGGCCGGGGTCAGCGAGGCAGCGTTGTTCGAGCACTGCTACGACTCCGGCGACGCCATGTTCTACGACCGGGACGCGACTGGGCGGCTGGTCCGGGTGCAGTCCGACGTCCTGCTGCGGGTGCTCGCCTGCGAGATCGGCGACGCCCGGTTCTTCGCCACCGCGCTCAGTCGCTACCTGCTCAACACCCGCAAGTTCTTCGCCCGCTACCCATTCACCTCGCTCGCCCTGGATGACCCGCGTTTCGACCACGACTTCACCCACAACTCATGGGGCGGCCCGGCCAACTTCCTCAGCCAGTTGCGGGCGCCGCACGCCTTCGAACACCACGGCCGGCATACCGAGTTGAGCTGGACGACAATACCGGTGCTGGCGGCGGTGGCGCGGCTCGACCGCTTCCCGCAGGCGCTGAGTCCGTGGACGGGAGAGGCGGGCTTCACCAAGCAGTACTCGCCGACCATCCTGTGGGTGCTCGACGCGGTCGAGCGGCTCTGCGGCATCATGGCTCGCCCCGACGGCGAGGTGTGGTTCACCGCGCTGTTGCCGCGCGCGGTCGACCAGGACGAGGTGGCCGACGCGGTCGGCTACGCCCGGACCATCGGCGGAGTCGGCTACGAATTCGTCCATAGTGGAGTCGGTGCGATCGGATACCGGGATGGTGCCGAATTCGCTCGGTTCCCATCAGGGTGGCGGCTGGTGCTGGACCGGCTCGGCGCGGTCCGAGCGGTGGTCGGCCTGAGCGCGACCCCGATCACCGGCGCGCTGACGGTCGGCGGGGTGAGCACCCAATTGACATTGGGCGGCAACGACCGGGTGGCACTGGACGACCATGGTCGGGTCGCCGGCCGCGTTGCCATCGGCCTCATCGCCCCCACCAGCTGAGTCCAGCGGCACCGGAACATGGGCATCACCCGGAATCTGGTGCGATCGGGGGATAGGGGATAGCCGGGGTGGTGGGCCCACCCCGGCTATCCTGGTGTAACGCCGGTCAGCTACCGGCCATCGACGCCTTCATCTGGTCCAGCCAGGACTGGGCGGCGGCGGACGGGGTCAACTGTCCAAAGAGGACTTTGGCGTCGATGGTGTACGTGATGTCGTTCTGGCCGGACGAGTTCGCCGGCGACGGGGCGGACGGCGGAGCGCCCAGCTTCGCAACCTGTCCCACGAACTGGGCCGAACGCTGGTCCGGGTCGGGCAGCAGCGGCGCGATCGCCTCCAGCACCTTCGGGCTCGCCGGAAGGCCGCGGTCGGTGAGGATCAACTTGCCCGCCTCGGGGTCGTTGACCAGGTAGTTGACGAAGGTCGCGGCCTGTCGGGGGAACTTCGTGCCGGAGTAGATCGCGTAGTACTGCGACGGCAACAGGGTCATGCCGCGCCGGGCGTACTCGGACTCGCCTGGGATCTGAAGCAACTTGAGCTGCTTGCCGGACGCCTTCTCGTAGGCGCTGAGCTGGTTGGTGTAGGCGAAGATCATGCCGCTCTTACCGCGCCCCATCAGGGTCTGGTCCGGGTTGGCCTTGATGATCTCCTGCGTTTCCGACGCGGACGGCATGCCACCACCGTCCAAAAGGGACTTCTCCATGGTCCAGAAGGCGCTCAGCGTGGCGGCGGTGACCGTCAGCTTCCCATCCTGGTCGTAGAGCGGGGTGTTGCGCTGCGCGGCATACGCACCGATCAGGTCGACCGACCGCTCCTCGGCGCCGAACGTGCCCGCCGGTGAGCCCTTGGTGACCTGGTTGGCCACGTTGACGAAGTCCTCCCAGGTCCACTTGGTGTCGTCCGGAAGCGCGACGTTGGCGGCCTGGAACACGGCCGGGTTGGCGATGACGGAGATGAAGTTGCCGCCCGTCGGAACCCCGTACACCTTGTTCTTGTACGTCGAGGCGCCCAGCAGCGAGGTCGAGAACACCGATGTGTCGAGATCGGCCTTGACGGCGCCCAGGTCCAGCAACGCGCCCTTCGAGGCGTAGGACAGTGGGTACGCGCCACCCAGCGTCATGATGTCGGGGGCATCGCTCGCGGCGATCTCCGTGGCCCGCTGGGTGAAGTAGTTGGCGATGTCGCCCGGCTCGCCCTCGACGTGGATGTACGGGTACTTCTTCTGGAAGTTCTCGATCACCTTCTGAGTCGTGGCGGCCCGGGTCGGGTTGCCCCACCACGAGAACTTCAACGTCACCGAGGTCGTAGGCAGCGGTCCGGGACCGGTGTCGCCCGGGGTGGTGCCGCCGGAACACGCGGCAACGAGGGTGGCGACGCTCGCCAGGGTGGCAATCGCTATGGCGCGAACTTTGAAACGCTTCATTTGCGGTGCACCTTCCTTCTCCTTCGGAACAGGTGGTCGATCCCGCTGGTTCGTATGCTGAAGGAGCCGGGCCGTTCCCACTCTGTCTTGGCGGAGAACCCGGCGTAGCGACACCTGCGCCGCAGGTGAGAAATCGCTTTCACGAGAAGTTAAGAGGAGATTGCACGCCTGTCAAGGTCTGCTGTTCGTCGATCCGTCGCGCGGGCGCGTGCCGTCGCCGGCTTAGCCGACCGACGGGCCGCGTCAGCCGCTGTCTCCCGGGGACGATGCGCCTCGCGTGCAACGGGGCCGGTCGACTCGCGCAGTTGGACCAAGGGTTGGAAGACCAGGTTGTGCGAGGGCGTCTCGCCGCGGATCAGCGCGTGCAACCGGACCCAGGCCTCGCTACCCAGCGGCCCGTAGGGCATCGACGCCGTGGTCAGGCGGGGGCTCGTGTACCGCACCAGTGGAATGTCGTCGAACCCGGTGATCGAGATGTCGTCGGGGACCCGGACCCCCATTTCGAGCAGCCCGCTCATCAACCCGACCGCGACCAGATCGTTGTACGCCAACACCGCCGTCGCGCCGGTGTCGCGGACGGCGCCGGCCAGGTTGTAGCCGTACTCGGAGGCGGAACCACCCGGCAGCCGGTCGATACGGACGTCGCCGACGCGGTGCGCCAGGAACTCCAGAGCCTCAACCCGCTGGGCATTGGAGGCGCTGGTGCCGGGCCCCTCGATATAGAGCAGATGGCGGTGACCCAGGCCGTACAAATGCTCGGCCAGGTGCTGGATACCGGTGCCGTAGTCCACCGACAGTGTGGGAGCCCGGAAGCGGGGACTGCTGCGGTTGATGAGCAGCGCCGGGCGGACGTCGGGCAGCAGGCCGGCCAGGACCTCGTCGCTCATCCGGGGCGCGCACAGCACCAGTCCATCGCACCGGCGGCGGGTCTGCGTGGCCAGCACCGCCTCCTCCTCTGGATCCTCGGTCGAGTCCGCGACCAGCACCCGGTACCCGTCGACGGCCGCGCTCTTGCTGAGGCTCGACAGCATCGCCTGGAACGTCGGATTGCCGAGATCCGGTACGACAAAGGCGATTGTGTGCGTCGTGCCCAGGGCCAGGCTGCGGGCCAGCGGGCTCGGCGAGTAGTTGAGCGCGGCGGCGGCATCGCGGACCCGCACGGCCACCGCCGGCTCACCGAGGAAGCGGCCATTCATCACCCGGGATACGGTCGCCGGGGAGACACCGGCCCGCCGGGCCACCTCTGCAATCGTTGAGGCCCGCTTCCTGTCGATGGTCATTCGCCCGCTCCTGGCTCGGCCATGCCCAGCGGACCACGTTGACCGCCTGCTGGGTGTCAGTTAGCATCCTGGCAGAGAAACCGCTTTCACGCCAATGTCCGGCCCGCGTGACAAGGAGCCACACAGATGAGCGGGTTGGGGGAACTGCGGGTAGTCCTGCGACGGCAATCGCGCCGATCGGGCGCGCCGAGGCGGCCGGGCCGATCCGACCGGTCGGCTTACCTGTTCCTGTTGCCGTGGTTGGTCGGGATTCTGGGCATCACGCTGGCGCCGATCATCGCGTCCCTCGTCCTCTCGTTCACCGACTACGACCTGTTGCAGAGTCCCAGCTTTGTCGGCTGGAAGAACTATCAGCGTATGTTCGACGATCCGAACTGGATCGCGGCCGCGCAGGTGACCGCAAAGTACGTGGTGGTCTCGGTGCCGCTGCAGTTGGCCGCGGCGCTCGGACTCGCGGTTCTCCTCGATCGCGGCATGCGGGGGCTCTCCTTCTACCGGTCGGTGCTGTACCTACCATCGCTGCTCGGGGGCTCGGTGGCGATCGCGATTCTGTGGCGCCAGGTCTTCGGTACCCGTGGCCTGGTCAACGCCTTGCTCGGCCTGTTCGGTATTCAGGGCCAAGGCTGGATATCCACTCCGGACACTGCACTGTGGACAATCGTGCTGCTGCACGTATGGACCTTCGGTGCGCCTATGATCATCTTTATGGCTGGGCTGCGCCAGATCCCGCAGATGTACTACGAGGCCGCCGAGGTGGACGGAGCCGGGCGCTGGCGCCGGTTTACGTCGATCACACTGCCCATGCTCAGCCCGGTCATCTTCTTCAACCTTGTGCTCCAGGTCATCGGCGCCTTCCAGTCGTTCACTCAGGCGTACGTGGTCTCCGGGGGTGACGGCGGCCCGGCGAACTCGACGCTGTTCTACTCGATCTACGTCTACAAGCAGGGGTTCGTCAACCTGCATATGGGCTACGCGTCGGCGATGGCGTGGGTGCTGCTGGTGGTGATCGCGCTCGTCACCGCGGTCGCGTTCGCCACCTCCCGGTTCTGGGTCCACTACGAGGACTGAGGCGACCTACATGACCACCGACACCCTCATCCCGCGACCGACGACGGTTCCCCCACCGCCGGCGCGCCCGCGGCGACGGACTTGGCCGGTGCTGCGCTCGGTCATCAAGCACGGGTTGGTCATCACGCTGGGCGTCACCATGATCTACCCGCTGTTGTGGCTGCTGGCCAGTTCGTTCAAACCGACCAATCTGATTTTCCGGCAGATCGGTCTGTTACCGACCGAGACCACGTTGGCCAACTACACCAGCGGCTGGACCTCCCTCCTCGAGCCGTTCCACCGGTTCCTGCTCAACTCGCTGATCATCTGCATCGGCGCGATCGCCGGAAATCTCATCTCGTGCTCGCTCGCGGCCTACGCGTTCGCGCGGATGCGATTCCGCGGCCGCAACGTCCTCTTCGCGGCGATGCTACTCACGCTGATGCTGCCGTTCCAGGTCACCGTTGTGCCGCAGTACATCGTGTTCCACGAGCTGCATTGGATCAACACGTTCCTGCCGTTGATTCTGCCCAAGTTCCTGGCGACCGACGCGTTCTTCATCTTCCTGATGGTGCAGTTCATCCGGGGCCTGCCCCGGGAACTCGACGAAGCGGCCCGGATCGACGGGGCCGGACACTTCCGCATCTACGCTCAGGTTCTGCTGCCGCTGATGGTTCCGGCCCTGGCGACGACCGCGATCTTCACGTTCATCTGGACCTGGAACGACTTCTTCGGCCAGTTGCTCTACCTCACCCGGCCGGAGAACCTGACCACCGCCGTCGCTCTGAACCGTTTCATCGACCAGCAGGGCTCCTCGGACTACGGCGGTATGTTCGCCATGTCGATCGTCTCCCTGGCGCCGCTGTTCCTCGTCTTCCTCTTCGGCCAGCGGTACCTGGTCCGAGGCATCTCGACGACCGGAATCAAGTAGCCCGCACCTAATCCGCTGAGGACACGCATTGGCCGGCCCTGATCTACTCCTGCCCGTCGAGCCGCGGACGCGGGACGTGGCGCGCACCCTGTTCGAGCACGCCCGAGGGTTACCTATCGTGTCGCCCCACGGGCACGTGGATCCGTGGCTGCTGGCCGACGACGCGCCGTTTCCCGACCCGGCCCGGTTGCTGGTGGTGCCAGATCATTACGTCACGCGGATGCTGTTCAGCCAAGGGGTACCGCCGGCCCGGCTGGGCCTGCCGCGACGCGACGGCGGTCCGGTGGAGACCGAAGGCCGGGCCATCTGGCGCACCGTGGCACAGCACTGGTCGGTGTTCCGCGGCACACCGTCGCGGCTCTGGTTGGAGATGACGCTGACCGATGTCTTCGGCATCTGGACACCATTGAGCGAGGCCACCGCCGACGATGTGTACGACCAGATCGCCGAACGCCTGGTCCAGCCGGAGTTCCGGCCCAGGGCATTGTTCGAGCGGTTCGGTATCGAGCGGCTGGCCACGACCGAGTCCCCGCTGGACGATCTCAGCGCCCACGCGAAGCTGGCCGCCGACGGATGGGGCGGCCCGGACGGGCGGGTGATCACCACGTTCAGGCCGGACGACGTGGTCGACCCGGACTGGCCCGGCTGGGGCGAGCGACTGGACCGGTTGGCCGAGCTGACCGGTACCGACACCGGGGACTACCCGGGCTATCTCGCGGCGATCCGGTCCCGCCGCGAAGCCTTCCGCCGGGCCGGTGCCCGCAGCACCGATCACGGACACCCGACCGCGCGCACCCTCGCCCTGGAACCCGCCGAGGTCGCGCTGCTGTTCCGCCGGCTGCGCACTGGCGCGGCCGGCTCCGCCGAGGGCCGGGTCGACCCGGCCGACGCCGAGGCATTCCGCGCCCACATGTTGTTCGCCTTCGCCGAGATGTCGGTACAGGACGGTCTGGTGATGCAGCTACACCCGGGCGCGGTCCGCAATCACAACGCCCGGCTGTACGACGAGCACGGTCGCGACGTCGGCGGCGACATCCCGCGGGTAACCGAGTACACCCAGGCACTGCGCCCATTGTTGGAACATTTCGGGAACGACCCGGGGCTGCGGCTGGTGTTGTACACATTGGACGAAACCGCGTTCAGTCGGGAGCTGGCGCCGCTCGCCGGTGGCTATGCCGCGGTGTTCCTCGGCGCGCCATGGTGGTTCCTGGACACGCCGGACGGGCTGCGCCGCTTTCGCGAGGCGGTCACCGATACGGCCGGATTCGCTAACACCGCCGGCTTCGTCGACGACACCCGGGCCTTTTGTTCCATCCCGGTCCGCCATGCGGTGGCGCGCCGGGTCGACGCCGGGTACCTGGCCGAACTCGTCCTGCGCGGCCGGCTCGGCCTGGACGAGGCCGCCGAGACCATGGTCGATCTGGCCTACCACCTGCCCAAGCGAGTGTTCCGGTTGGAGAGCTGAGATGGCGAGCATCATCCCGGCGGGAAGAGCGTTGCGGAGCCATTCCGCCTTGAGGTCGAGCTGAGCCAGCCGGTCGGTCGCCGGTTAGCCAGCGAGAACATCGCCGGTTGTCACGGAGTGCCCTCCGATGAGGTGGAGAACGATCACTTCCGGATACTCCACCTCATCTGCGGGCAAATCAAGCAGCTTCGGGGGTGTCGCGCCACCCCGCGGCTACTCGGTCGGCTCCAGGGTCATGCTGATGCTGTTGATGCAGTACCGCTGGTCGGTGGCGGTGGGGTAGCCCTCGCCGTCGAAGCGATGGCCAAGGTGGGAGTCGCAGCGGGCGCAGCGGACCTCGATGCGGGTCATGCCCATCGAGCGGTCTTCGATGAACTTGACCGCACCGGGCAGGGAATCCGCGAAGCTCGGCCACCCGCAGTGCGAGTCGAACTTGGTGTCCGAGGTGAACAACTGGGCGCCGCAGGCCCGGCACCGGTAGACACCCTTGGTCTTGGTGTCGGTGTACTCGCCCCGCCAGGCCGGCTCGGTGCCGGCCTGACGCAGCACCCGGAACTCGTCCGGGCTCAGCCGCACCCGCCACTCGTCGTCGGTGGCCGGGAGCTCAGACAGGGGCAGTTCTGTGTTCATGGCCCCAACCGTACTCAGGCGCCCGGCGGTCGTCTGTTACCAAACCCGAACGGATGTCGTTAGGCAGGCGTGGTGTGCTTCCGGCCGACTCCGGCTCAGGCGGCTGGCCGGGGCGGGTACCTCGGCGGGGCGGTCGGGCTGATCGTCGCGCCGTTGCTGCTGGCCAGCGGGGGCGTGGTGCGGACCCGGCTGGCGGTGGACCCGGACTGGCTGGCCGCGGTGGAGACACCGCTGGCGGTACCCGTGCTGCTGGTGTTGCTGGTGCTGCTCAGCGTGGCGACCGGGGCGTTGACCGCGGTGGTGTTCGGCCGGTCCGGCGGGGCCGACATCGACGATCTCGGCATCCGGCCGGTGCCGGCCATGGCCGCGGTCCCGCTGGTGTCCGGCGGGTTCGCCTCCTGGCGACGGGTCCGGGACCTGCGTTGCCAGCACCGGGGCGGCCGGACCCGGGTCGTGGTCTACCTCGACTCCGGTCAGGCGGCGTGGCTGCGGGCGCCGTACGACGGGCGGTGGTTGGCCGCCGACCCGCAGTTCGAGCGGAAGCTGTTCATGCTCCGCAACCTGTGGTTGACCCACCGCTCGTTCGCCCGTGACGACGACGAGGCTGCCGCGTGAGCCCCGCCCCGTCCGGTGCCCTGGGGTAGGGTCGGCGGATGGCCCAGACGACGGCGACCGAGCTCGAGGTCGCGGGGCGGACCGTGCGGGTGAGCAATCCGGACAAGATCTACTTTCCGGAACGCGGCTTCACCAAGCTGGACGTGGTGTCCTACTACGTCACGGCCGGCGATGCCATCATGCGCTCGCTGCGGGACCGGCCGACCACATTGGAGCGTTGGCCCAGCGGCGTGGTCCCCGGGGCGAAGCTGTCCACCCGCTCAGACAACCGGGGCGACGCGTTCTACCAGAAGCGCATTCCGACCCGCGGGGTACCGGAGTGGGTGCAGACCGCCGAGATCAAGTTCCCGAGCCTGCGGACCGCGGAAGAGCTGTGCCCGGCCGACCTGGCCCACGTCGCCTGGGCGGCCCAGTTGGGCACCATCGTGTTCCACCCCTGGCCGGTACGGAAGTCCGATGTGGACTCACCCGACGAGCTCCGCATCGACCTCGACCCGCAGCCGGGCACCGACTTCGGTGACGCGGTGACCGTGGCCACCGAGGCTCGCGCGGTCTTCGACGAGCTGGGCTGGAGCGGCTACCCGAAGACATCGGGCGGGCGCGGC
>Ga0105248_10009411_pt1 | contig 10756 bp, 9 predicted proteins | sample KBSS34metaG_FD_81524 | JGI IMG/M metagenome (GOLD analysis project Ga0105248, IMG submission 81524) | Switchgrass rhizosphere microbial communities from Kellogg Biological Station, Michigan, USA - KBS S3-4 metaG | ecosystem: Host-associated > Plants > Roots > Rhizosphere > Soil | place...
TGACCTTCAGTTCAGCCCGGACGAACGATTCCTGGCGATTGCCAATCGCAAACTGACCGTGCATTCACTCCAAGACCTGCGCCAATCTCACTCTTTGCGATCCGACGACCACAACTACGGAACGGTTCGCTTCAGCTCCGATGGCAGTCGTCTTTTGACGATCACGGGGCTGGCAACCATAGAGGTCCTGGACTCGGGCTCCGGAGAGCTTCAATTGAAAATATGTTGCTCGACGATCTACGGCGAGGCCGCGTTTAGCCCAGATGGTTCGATGATCGTTACCGCGGGACATTGGCCTGCTATCCGGAATTCCCGGTCGGGAAACCTGCTTCGGAGGCTAACCGGCGATCGTGAATTCCAAACCTTCCGGCCGATCGCGTTCGATGTGGTGCGCGGCTGGATTCTTATGGGTTCGCAAGATGGCCGAGTCTACGCCTGGGACCTGCAGACGGGAGAGCGTACTGCCACTTCGCGGGGCCAAGCCGGGTATGTGGACACAATCGCCGTTCTACGAGACAGCCCGTGGGTCGCGTATTCCTCGCTTGGCGGCCCGGTACGATTGTGGAATCCCGACGATGGTATGGAGAGGCTCCTCGGGCCCAAGACCACAAGCAATCTGGTTGCGGGCACACAACCTAATTCGGTCCTTTTCGGAACCGATGCCGGATTTGTCGAATTGTGGAATATCTCTGAGGACAGAATGCTCAATCGGTATGACCTCCGGTAGTATCCTGGACACAAATGAAACCGCAAGAGCGGGCCGACCGGCTGCGGACGGTTCAGCGCGAGCTCTCTGAACTGGAGCGCGAAGGGGCACTAGAGCTCACGCCCGAACAGCGCTCGCGTCTGGAAGCTCACATCGAGAGCACGCTGGCCGGGCTGGCATCGCAGTTCGATGTCGATACCAGCGAATCCCAGCGCCAGATCTCCTGGGGGATGAAGATCGCATCCGCCTTGGGTGGGATCGCCCTGTGCGCGGCAGTGGTTCTGTTTCTGGCTCGCTACATGGGCTACTGGCCGACTCCGCTACAAGTGACCGTACTGATTACGATTCCTATAGCGCTCACGTTTGCGGCCGAATTCGCGGCTCATTGGGAAAAGACGCTGTACTATACGGCGCTCATCAGCATCGTGGCGTTCGCTGCTTTTGTGGCGAACCTATCCATGCTGGGATCGATCTTCAATCTGGCTCCGACACCCAACGCTTTGGCGGTCTGGGGATTGTTCGGACTGGCTCTGGCCTATCATTTCGGGATCCGGCTGGTTCTGGCGGGCGGCCTGATTTCCCTGGCGGGCTGGCTGACGGCGACCACCAACTCCTGGCGCGGCTGGTGGTGGGTGGAATTCGAGCAGCGACCTGAAGAGCTGATGCTCGCCGGTTTGGCGCTAGCCCTGATCCCATTGTTTATCCGGCACGCCAAGCGACCGGACTTTCCGGCCGTGTATCGACTAGTCGGATTGCTCGCATTCTTCATGACGATGCTCTTCCTCTCGGCTCAGGGCCAGCGCAGCTACCTGCCGATGGACGATAAAGCCATCGAGCATTTTTACCAGATGTTCGGAGTGGTGGCCGCAGCCGCAACCGTCGGGATCGGGATCCGCAGGAACTTCACCGGCGTCGTGAACATAGGCACGGCGTTCTTCACTATTTTCCTGTTCTTCCGATTGATCGACTGGTGGTGGGACTGGATGCCGAAATATCTCTTCTTCCTGTTGATCGGCGTCGTAGCGCTAGGACTGGTCGCTGTGTTCAAGCGGCTGAGAGGCCGCATGAGGCTCGCCATATGAAGCCCCTGTTGCTGAGTGCATTCGGCCTCCTGATAGTTTCGAATGCTTTTGTATTGGCCCACGTCGCGATGAATCGGTCCGGCGAGCCGGAGTCAGAAATGCAACTAACCGCACGCGAGCTGCAATACTACGGCGGCCGCAGCGACGAGAGCGGAGTGCTCCTCATGCTGCGCTGGACCAATACAGCGCCTGAATATCCGACGGGCCTTCCCGGGGAGGCTCCCGTGTGGTTCGACCAGAAGAAGCTGGAGGAAATCGGCTTCGATTTAAGTGTTCCGGCGACTTCGCCCCAAGCTGCGCGCTTTTATGAAAACCTTCGGTCGCGCGAAGTATTCGTTGCACTCGAGTATGAAGGTCCAGCCTGGGAAGCGTGGCTGAAGGATCGGGAGCCGCGACTCGAGAAAGAATCCAGCTACGGTCCCCAAGTCACTTTGCCCGATCGCATCGAAATCGAGCGTCAGACAACCCCTCGCCTGGTCACCACCGATGTCGCACGCGATCCTGCTCAGCTACGGAGGAAATATCCGGATCGCACGCGTGTGATGATCCTGCAGGCGCTAGTGCGGGCGAAGCTGGAACCGGAGCGTCGTGCTTCGCTGACGGCTCCTTTGCGGCCAGCCTACTTGCGGGGCGCGATCACCAGGCTGGCAATCGAATCGATCAATGTTCCGCAGCCGCTGAGCCGCCGGCTCGAAGGGAAGTCTTATTCTCCGTGGACCTACGACGGCAATCGTGTGAAGATCGAGCCGCCGCCCTACAGCGTGACCCTGCGGGTCGGGTCGAAGTTCGAGCCCTGGGTTGTCGACGTGAATCCGCTACGGTAGCGCGAACGCGACCACCGCGCCGCCGACCACACCGGCCACATACTGCTTGCCGTTCTTGCCCGTATACGTCATCGGATTCGCGCCCATGTTGCCGTCCATCTTCACTTGCCACAATTGCTTGCCGGTCTTGGAATCGAAAGCCTGGAAGCGGGTGTCGCTAGACGGTGCGAACACCAGCCCGCCCGCGGTGGCCGTGGGTCCTGCGCTGCCGACTGCGCCCACGTTTTGCTTGCCCTCGGGGAGACGTTCATTGATCCCGAGGATCACCTGCCAGGCGATATCGCCGGTGTTGGCATTGATTGCGTAGAGGCGTCCCCATGGTGGTTTGTAGCAGGGCATGCCCATCGCCGCGAAGCCGGTGTACGGACCCGGACCCGAGATGCTGCCCCGATCATACGGCTGCGGCGAACCGTTGCCGCTGCCGTAGTTGCCGCCTTCCACTTTCTTTTCGATCCAACCGGAGAGTACCGAGTCGGAAGTCTGAACGAATACGTAGCCCATGGTGGGATCAGCCGAGGTGCCGCCCCAGTTAGGCGCTCCTACACCGGGAAACTGGAGTGCGCTCCTCGCCGGAGCGCCTGCCTCATGGTACGGAAACGGCGTGAACGGCCCCTGATTGAAATAGTTGCCCTTCTCGAACAGTTCTTTGCACGCGGCTGCGTGCTCCGGCGTGGTATCGGCGGCCGTCACCAGGTCTTTATCCTTGCTGAAGCTGTTGCGAGCCAGTGCCGGAGGCTTCACCGGGAACGGCTGCGTGGGCGAATACCACTCGCCTGGTGCGTCACCCTTGGGAACCGGCCGTTCCTCCACACCGTGAATCGGTTCGCCCGTTTCACGATTCAGAATAAACATCAGCGCGTTCTTGCTGATGACAGCCATCGCGGGAATTCTGCGGCCGTCCTTGACCACGTCGAACAAGCTCGGCGCGGCAGGAAGATCGGTATCCCACAGATCGTGATGGACCACCTGGAAATGCCACTTGTATTTTCCCGTGTTGGCATCCACGGCAGCGATGGAGTTGGCGTAAAGATTCGCACCGGGGCGATCCCCGCCCCAGTAATTACCCGCGGCGCTCCCCAGAGGCATAAAGATCAGATCGCGCGCTTCATCCACGGTGAAGTACCAGCCCCAGGTGTTTACGCCGGCGCGCTTCTTCCAGCCGTCATCGAGCCAGGTAGCGTGGGCCGGATCGCCGGGCTGGGCGATCGTTTTGAAATCCCACAGTTTCGCTCCGGTGCGGGCGTCGTAAACTTTTGTATCGCCGGGAGGCCCGTCCGTGCTCTCGCCATTGTCGTTTCCTAAAATCACCAAATTCTTGTAGACGTAGGGCGCGCCACCCCAGGCGATCCCGATGTCGACCGTGCCTTCTTTACCGAAGCCTGGATCGACGGCGCCCGTGTTGGCGTTGAGCGCCATCATCTTGGTTCCGGTGGTGAAAAGAACACGCGGCGGATTGCTTGCCTCGCCCGGCCAATATCCAACGGCGCGATTACCGACGGCGCCGGGAGCGTTGTAGGTCCAGATCTCCTTGCCGCTGTCGGCCTCGAGCGCCATGACGCGCGGCCCCGCGGGAACATACATCACTCCGTTTACGACAATGGGCGTGACTTCGCCGCCGATGCCTCCGGCTCCGCCTTTACCTTTCCCTTTGCCGCCGCCTTTTCCGTTATCGGGAGGCGGAGGAGGAGCAGGCGGGCGAAACGTCCACGCCTGCTTAAGCTGCGCGACGTTCGAAGTATTGATCTGCGTCAGCGGCGAGAAACGATCGCTGGCTAAGTCGCGGCTGTAAAGCGGCCAATCGCCGGGCGGGATCGCCTTAACTTGCTTCGGACCAGCCTTGCCGTTACCTTGCTGCGCGGGTCCCACCTGAACCAGCAGAGCCGATAGCAAGGTGACGCCGGCTACTGCGAATATCCACTTTGAGCGCATGAACAGAATCCTCTGAGCAATTCTAGCGTGCTTGCGGCAAAAGTTGCGCCACTAGCGTCTGTTCCGCTCGATCAAGCGGAGAGTGACGGTGGGCGTGGTGCTCTCCTGCACGCGTACAGAAGCAGACAGGTTTTCGAACGGCTGGCGGTAATCGCGATCCATCCAGGCGTTGGTCTCGACGTCTTCCCAGGCGAAAACCTTGTAGTCGCCGGGAGGCAGGCCATGCAGCGTAAAGTTACCGGAGGCATCCGTGGTTACCAGCTTGTTCATATCGCGCCGCAAGGAGAAAGTAGTTGGGACGATGGTGACCTGCACTCCGGTGGCGGCTTCGTTGCGCGCGTTCTGGACCGATCCGGTGACGTCGCCCGCGGTGGGCGCCAGCACTACGTCAATGGGTCCGCCGCCATAACTGAGATCGAGCGTCGCGTCCGGCATCTCGCGTCCCGCCAGTTTTACTGATTTCAGATAGTAACCGTCCGGGAGGCCGCCGGCTTCGACAAGATACGCGTCAGCGGACAATTCGGTCTGGAACGTTCCATCGTCGGCGAGCTGCGTCTGTCCGTTGCGGCCCTGATTGCCCGGCCCGGGCTCGCTGGGTGTGAACGTCAGCCGAACCGATGAGAGACGGATCGCTGGCTGCGTGCTATCCACAGTGACCTTGCCGGAAACCGACATGGCCGGCTGCAGGCGGACCGCCACGTTGTTGAGGTCGACGTTGCCGACGTCCACCGGAACTCGCGCAGTCACGCGCTGCTGGACTAGCCCGGGAGCTTGCGCCACGATGTAATAAGATCCCGGCGGCACGGCCGGGAATTCGAAGGTCCCATCGGCGGCGTTCATGCCCGCGGCAGCGATCTGCCGTCCCCCGCCGCTTCGTGGCGTCAAAGCAAGAATCACACCGCCGCCTCCGGGAAGGAAATCGATAGCCTTGCCCTGCTTCCCTTTTCCTTTGGCTTGCGCCGCATCGGCCGCCGCCGAAACCGCCGCGGGCAGACCCGTCACCGATCCGGCGACGCGATGGAAACGCGTCTTCCGCAATCGGATATCGATCCCACGCATCTCGCTGCCGGCGACCAGATCCAGCCCCGACGCTCCGTTCGCGTCCATCACGTTCGGGTAGTAGGTGGTGACGTAGTCCTCGATGGTCTCCACGGGACCAACTCGTCCGCCCCCCGCCGGTTGGACGCCGCGCCCGCCTCGTCCTCCGCGCCCCGCGTTGAAGATGCCTTCACTGCGTCTGGCCGTCGCACTCACGAAGTATCGCCCCGGCGGCAGATTGGGGATGCGGAATTCTCCCAAATCGTTGGTCGAGCCATTCTGCGATTGCGTGAGCTGCCGCTTTCCGCGAGGGTACGTATAGCGCCACACTTCGACGTTGACGGACTGCATCGGATCGCCGTCTTCGTCGAAGACGTGCCCTGCGATCACGCTCTGCGGTGTGAGCTTCAGTTCGATCCCCGAAGTGTTCTTCTCCGAGACGACTTCGATCACCTTGGTCTGCCCGCCCGGCGAGCTGAGCGTTTCACGAACGTAGCCGGTGCGTTCCCCGGTCAGCGCGTAATTGCCCTGATCGACCGAAGCAAACCGGAAACTACCGTCATTCGCGCTGGTGGTCGAGTAATTTCCGCCGCCTCGCCCGTTCGGCCGCAGGCTGAGCGAAACCTTTCGAAGTGGCTCGCCGGTGGTGCTCATGACCCGGCCTTCGACGGATCCTGGAGGAAGGGTCACGGCGGGCGCACCTTGTCCGCCCTGTACTCCTTGAGCTTGACCTGCCTGACCTTGGCCGTTCTGACCTTGGTTCTGGCCATTTCGACCGCCCCCGCCCCGCTGGGCGTAAGCCATGATTGCTGCTGCCAGAATCAGGATGGTCAAGACGCGGCTCATCTGTATTAATGACGTTAGCAGGCGCCGAAGGGGTTGCTTACAGACTCAAGAATCTGCGGGTTCGGGCAACTCGGGAAGCGAGTGCCGATACTTGCCCGCGAAAATCTCGGCAAACAGCGCGACGGTCTCCTGGTGCACCAGACCGTTGTCGCCCAGCACATGCGGACCATGCAGGTCCACGGGCCCTCCGCGCATGTCGGTACAACGGCCTCCGGCCTCATGAATGAGAAGAACACCGGCCGCCATATCCCAAGGCTTCAAATGAAACTCCCAGAACAGGTCTAATCTTCCGCAGGCGACATACGCTAGGTCGAGCGCGGCAGCTCCGGGCCGCCGAACGCCATGGGACAGCATCGCGAGCTGGTAGAAGAAGTGAACATTGACGTTCTGATGGCGACGGCGCGAGGGGAATCCGGTGGCGGCCAGGGCGTCTTCCACGCGATTGACCTTGGATACGTGAATCGGCTTGCCATTGAGAAATGCCCCCGAGCCCCGCTCGGCGGTGAACATCTCATTGCGCGTGGGATCCGAAATCACTCCGGCGATCAACTCGCCTTCGCGTTCCAGCGCCAGCGTCACGTTGTACACCGGAAAATCGTGCGCGAAGTTCGTCGTTCCATCCAGGGGATCGACGTACCAGCGGTATTCGGAAGACCCCGCCCGTTCCCCGCCCTCCTCGGCGACAATGTGATGCGAGGGAAATGCGGCCTGTAGCCGCTTGACGATCAGATTCTCACTGGCGCGATCCGCGGCCGTAACCAGATCGTGCTCGCCTTTGAGCTCGAAGCCTACGTTGCGCTCGGAAAACTCCCGCACCAACGCCGAAGCTTCGCGCGCAATCTCTACGGCCGTTTCGAGGTAAGAAGACAAATCCTAACTCGTCGGTGCTTCGTACAGATACTTGATGTCGTGTTTGTACAGGAACAGATTCGGCTCGCCTACACGCGTCAAACGGATAAAGCTGACGTCGTAGAACTCGATGGTCCCTTTGACTTCCGAGTTATCGGTGAGGCGAACGTGCACTGGAATGTGATTCTCCGCAAGGTGCTTCAAGTAGCGAGGCTCTTCGAAGGTCTGCTCGGGTGCTTTTGTTTTGCTGGTGCCAGCCACGGTGTAACGCGTCTAGTGCAACGCATCCCCATAGTAGCCGGTGCGTGTGGTAGCTCGCAAATCTTTGCGCGAAAGCTCCACGCGGACCGGGTGGAACTTTGGCGTGTCGGGCGGCAGATTGCGCGGATAGTATCCCACCAAGTACTGCGTTCGCAGGTCCCGTAGGATTTGCGTAAAGGCTTGGTCCAGTTCGGAGGCTCCCATTGGCTGAAACACACGTGCACCCGTGCCGGCAGCCAGGCTGTCCAGTGCCCGCTCGCCGCCCAGGTTTCGGCCGGCATCGTTGGTGATGGGCACCACCAGGATCGGATACAAAATCGCGTCGGCATTCTGAGCCGATTCGAAAGCGTCCGCGTAGTTCTTCACGCTGGTAGTATCGCCTCCGTCGGTGACCGCGACGATCACGTGACGTCCTTCGCGGCCGTTCAAGTCGCGTGAAGCCAGATGTACTGCGTCGTATAGAGAAGTCCCCGCCCGCGCCTTCAACGTCCTAAGCGATTCGTTTAATCTTTCTTCCCGGCGAGTAAACGAGTTCAGCCGCGTGACCTCATCATTGAACGCGTAGAGAGCTACCGCGTCATTCGGATTCCCTTCCCGAATCAAAGCCCGGAGAAATTTCTCGAGCGACGTAGTTTCGTAGCGGAGATTGGTGGCCGTCGATCCGCTGGTGTCGATTAGCAGAGCGACTGAGAGCGGCAGCGCGGTGTGATGCTCAAAGACCGCGACTTCCTGCTTCACCCCGCTGTCGTAGACGGTGAAATCGGGCTTCTCGAGCGAACCCATCAGCGTCCCCTTGCTGTCCTTCACAGTGACCAGGAGGCGGACCAGTTTGACGTCAACCTTGAACGTGCTCTGCGCGAACAGAGCTGCGGAGGCGAGAGCCAATGCGGAGGCGATTACGATCGCGCTTTGATAACGGATTCGTCCCATTCGCCGTCCACCCAAACCTCGCCATCGGCGAAGTATTCTTTCTTCCAGATCGGAACAAGCCGCTTCAGTCGATTGATGCCTTCGAGCGCAGCTTCAAACGCAGCTTTGCGATGCGGCGCGGCGGCGACCACTACCACGCTGGCCTCGCCGATCTCGAGGCGTCCCAAGCGATGGATCATGCCGATCCGCCCGATCGGCAGCGCATGCGCGATCTCGCAGCCGATCTGAGCCATCGTCTTGATTGCCATGGCCTCGTAACATTCGTATTCCAGATATCGCGTGGCACGGCCCTTGGTGTTGTTCCGCGTCACGCCCTCGAAGGTGACCACCGCGCCATCGTCATCGCGCTGCATCCGACCCGCCAGGGCCAAGCTGTCAATCGGATCCCGCGTGATGGCGAAAAAATGCCCCGCCGGATCTTCCACTTGCTGGATAAAACCACCCGACCCACCGCTGACCGGAGGCAGAAACGCGACCTCATCGCCTTCCGAGAGAGGCGCTGAAAGGTCCGAGAAACTTTGATTCAAGGCCAGCACCAGGCTTTTGGACATGTCGCGAATGCTCGGGAAACGTCCCGCATAATGCTCGAAGACGGCCTCCAGACGGCCGCCGTCGGGGATCTCCAGGGAGTCCTCCCGCAGACCGACGATGTCTCGCAATACACCAAAAAACAAGACGCGGATTCGCACAATGATGATGTCATGGTAACAGACGTATGCCGATGTTCCGGGTTTCAAGGAAACCAGTTTTCTCAGTTATAATCACCAGCTTATGGCACCCGTCGAGACCCGCCTGCGCGTACGGTACGCCGAAACCGACCAGATGGGTGTGGTCTATCACGCCAATTACCTGATCTGGATGGAAGTTGGACGCGTCGAATATTGGCGTGCGGCGGGCCTGCGCTACCGCGATATGGAGCGTGAGGACGGCGTCCTTCTGGTGGTGGCCGAGGTGAACTGCCGCTATCTATCGGCCGCCGTGTACGATGAAGAAGTCATCGTCCGGACGTCGGTCGCTGAAGTGAGTCCTCGTATGATCCGGTTCGAGTACGAATTGCTCGCCCTGGACGACGGACGCAAACTGGCCACCGGGTATACCAAACACGTATTCTGCGGCGCCGACCGCAGACCGGCCAAGCTGCCGAAAAAATATCACGAGCAACTGGTGATAGCATGAGTACACTCTCGATTCGCGATCTGGATCTGGCCGGAAAACGCGTCTTCATTCGCGTGGATTTCAATGTGCCTCTGACACAAGGTGCTTCCGGCGGGCAGGAGATCACCAGCGACAAACGTATCCGGGCGTCGCTGCCGACCATCCAGTACGCCCTCGAACATGGCGCTGGCGTGATTCTGGCGAGCCATCTGGGGCGGCCCAAGGGCAAGCCCAATCCCGAGATGAGTCTCAAGCCGGTTGCCGTCCGCTTGGCCGAACTGCTGGGCAAGCCTGTCACGATGGCCCCGGACTGCGTCGGAGCGACCGTGGAATCGATGCTGCCGAAACCGGGTGAAGTGCTGCTGCTCGAGAATCTGCGCTTTCATCCCGAGGAGGAGAAGAACGATCCCGAATTCTCAAAGCAGCTTGCGAAGCTGTGCGACGTCTACGTGAACGACGCATTCGGATCGGCGCATCGGGCGCACGCATCCACGGTCGGGATGATTGCTTTCGTCAAACAAGCGGCTGCTGGGCTGCTGATGGACAAGGAAATCGAGTACCTGACTAAGGCCGTTAAGAATCCGGCGCGCCCATGCGTGGCGATCCTCGGCGGCGCCAAGGTATCCGACAAGATTGAAGTGATCCAGAACCTGATGAACGTAGTGGACCGCCTGATGATCGGCGGGGCCATGGCTTATACGTTTCTCCGGGCCCGCGGCGAGGGCACCGGGAAGTCACTGGTCGAGGAAGACAAGATCGACTTGGCTCGCGAGTTGATGGCCGAGGCCGGATCGAAGCTGATGCTGCCGGTGGATCACGTCGTCGCCGCAGAGTTCAAGGAGGGCGCGGATAACCAGGTTGTGGATCGCGTACCAGATGGCATGATGGGTCTCGACATCGGCCCGAAGACCGTCGAAGCATTCGCGCAGGTGATCGCCGGGGCGAAGACGGTCATCTGGAACGGACCTATGGGCGTATTCGAGATGCCGCCTTTCGATAAGGGTACAGTGGCTCTGGCAAAAGTTGTCGCGACGTCGGGCGCGATCAGCGTGGTCGGCGGAGGCGATTCGGAGAAAGCCATCAAGTCCGCTGGCGTGTCCGACAAGATCAGCCACATCTCAACCGGCGGCGGCGCA
>Ga0105248_10009412_pt1 | contig 10756 bp, 9 predicted proteins | sample KBSS34metaG_FD_81524 | JGI IMG/M metagenome (GOLD analysis project Ga0105248, IMG submission 81524) | Switchgrass rhizosphere microbial communities from Kellogg Biological Station, Michigan, USA - KBS S3-4 metaG | ecosystem: Host-associated > Plants > Roots > Rhizosphere > Soil | place...
CCCCTTTTGCAGCGCGCGAGAACATGATCAGATCGCCGCGCGGCGACCACAGCGGAAAGTTGTCGTAGCCCTCGGTCAGCTTCGTGACGGCTTTCGTCTCGAGGTTCATGATCCGCAGCCCCTCGCCGTCGGGCCCGAAGGATCGGTAGACGAACCGCTTGCCGTCGGGCGCCATCGACGGGAAGCCGTTGTTGTTCGCGCCGCTCGTCACCTCGTGGAAGCCGCTGCCGTCGGCATTGACCATCGCGATCTGCGCGCCGCCTTCGGTCCGATCCTCGGTTTTGAGGACCAAGCCGTTGAACCCGTTGAAGAAGAGGTTGTAGACGCCGAGGCCGAACAGAATCTTGTCGCCGGCGGGCGAGAAGCTGGGCGCCATCACGTTGCGCGTCTTGTCCTGATAGATCACCTCGGCCGTGTTCGAGCCGGTTGTCACCACTTGCAGCGAGGCGCCGAGCGCGGTGCCTGGCGCTGGACGGCCGGTCATCACGAACTTGTCGCCGGCGGCGTTGTACGACGGCAGGATGCCAGTGAGCGTCAGCTCGTAATTTGGATTCCTGCTGAAGGTCTTCAACCAGTTCGTCGGCGGCGCCGTCTGCCGCCGGTGAAACGCAACACGCTTCCCGTCCGGCGACCACGCCGCGGATCGCACGTCGCCTTTCGGCCCCTTCTTCCCGCTCGTGTAAAAGATCCCTGCGTCGACATCCTTGCGGATGTAACCGACGTCGTCCCCCGACACGAACGACGGGTTGAATTTGACGCCAGGTCCCGCAGGAACGTCGGTCGTCGCGGCAGTCGCGATGCCGATCGAGACGAGACGCGTCTGCAACGGCCGCCGCTGCGCGTACTCGCTCTCGGGCTTCGGGCTGGGACGTCTGGTCTCGAGCGTGTCTTCGGCATCCATGCAGTACGCGAGCAGACGCGTGCTGTCGGCCGAAAATTTCGGGCTGCCGCAGAAATTTCCGTGCTCGGTCAGGCGCTTGAGGCCGGTGCCGTCCGGGTGAATCACGTAGATATCCGCAACCTGCAGATGCTCCCAACGGCCGTGGCCCATCGGCATCGTGCTGCCGCGATCGGAGGAGAACGCGATCCACTTGCCGTCGGGTGACCAGGCCGGACGGAAATCGCCGCCGGGTCCTGACGTCAGCGCCTTTGCCTTCTTCGTTTGCAGATCCATCGTCCACAGATCCGACGTCCCGCCATTTCTTGTCGTCACGAACACGAGCTGTTTGCCGTCGGGAGAAAACGCGGCCTGATCGTCGTACGCGGGGTTCTCGGTGAGCCGCTCGAGGCCGGTGCCGTCGGGCTTCACGCGATAGAGATCGGCGGAGCCGTTGCGGTCGGAGGTGAAGACGATCGATGCGGCGTCGGGCGACCAGACCGGGTCGTAGTCGATCTCGCCGGCGCCGACGAGCAGGCGTTCGCCACCGCCGTCAGCGTCGGCGATGAACAGGCCGACCTGGCCCGCATTCGGCCAGACGCGGGCGAAGACAATTTTCTGAGGCTCCGGTGCTGCCGCAGCCAGGGAGACGCAGGACAAGGCAATGAGCGCCAGTTTTCGCATGGCGCATTCTACCGCCTGTCCACGGGACGCAGCCGGGTGATTCGCACATGTTCGGCGATGCGCAGCACCGTGCCGCGATCGGCCCGCACGGCGTCCCGCGCGCGGGCGATCAGCGGGTCGCCGACGCGCGAGCGCTGCCACGATGCGCACACGTGATCGCGCAGTTCCTCGATCGAGTCGCCGTAGGTCCAGAACCAGAACTCGCGTTCGCCTTCGACGGCGAAGAGGCCTTCGTCCAGCGCGCGCGCGAGCGCCGCCTCCGCGGCCGCATGGCGGCGGTCAGCCTGTTCGGCGTCGAGATTCCCGATGGAAACACCGTCGGCTTCGACGCGCGCGGTTTCGACGCTGGGGTGCAGATCGACGAGGCGGCCGCCGGGCGCCAAGAGGCTGTGAGCGCGGTTCAAGGCATGGACCATGCCCTCGGTCGGCATTCATCACAAGGACCAGGAGAAGATGATGGCGTCGAACACCGGTTCAGGAAGGTCCAGGTTGTCGTCGAGAAACCCGGCGGCGCGGGCGGTGACGTTGCCCTCAGGCGGGTCGGCGACCAGGGCGGCGATGCTCGACGGATCCGGATCGATGGCGTGGACCCATCCGGCGCGGCGCGCGTAGCGCCGCGTCAGCCGGCCGTCGCCGCAACCGACTTCGAGAACCCGGCGTCCCACAAGATTGGGCAGCATGGCGTCGAGCGCGAGGACCTCGAGCCCCTCAGGGTCTCGGCGGATGGTCACAGGGGCTCATTCTACGTAATTCTCCGGAGGACACGGCATGCGAATCGGAATTGTCGGCGCGGGGATGATCGGGTCGACCGTGGCCAAGCTCTGGGTGAACGCCGGGCACGAGGTGCTGCTGGCGTCGCGCCATCCGGAGACGCTCGCTGGCCTTGTGAAGGCGCTTGGTCCGCGGGCAATAGCCGGAACGCCGCGGCAGGCGGCCGAGTTCGGTGATGTCGTCATGCTCACCGTTCCGCTGAACGCCATGCCGGGCCTGGCGACCGACCTCGTGCCCTTGCTCGCGGGCAAGGTAGTCATTGATACCGGAAACGCGTACGAGAAGCGCGACGGCGCGAGCGCGCGCGAAGCCTCGAGCGATCCCGGCGGATCCGCCGGCTGGGCCGCCGGGTTCTTTCCCGACGCGCGCTGGGTCAAAGGCTTCAACACCGTGTACTTCAAGACGCTGGAGAGCGAGGCGCATCGTCAGAGTGACCGCGTCGGCATTCCGCTGGCGAGCGACGATCACGACGCGATGCAACTTGTTGCCGGCCTCGTGCGCGATGCCGGCTTCGATCCCGTCATCGTCGGTCCGCTGGCGCGCGGCAAGGCGTTCGAGCCGGGCGCGCCCGTGTACAACACCGGTATGAGCGGACGCGACGTGCGAGCCCGCCTCGGGCTCGCGGACTCGTGAGACATTTCGACGTGCTGCGCGCCCTCATGGGCCGCCACATCTCCACTCGGCGGTGATATCCTCGCGCTCAATTGGGCGCGCATCGATGGCCTGATCGGCGTGAATTCCTCGAAGCGGCCGCTGCCGCAGCGGTCGGCCTTTCGTTCGTCCCCTCACGCCTGGACGCGCAATCGGCGTCGGGACTCTGGGCCGAAGCGGACGCGATACTTCGACGAATTACCCCGCCGACGTTTCCCGATCGCGAGTTCGACATCGCTCGATACGGGGCGACGCGGGATCGCGGCGACGCGACAACCGCGTTTCGCGCCGCGATCAACGCCTGTCACGACGCGGGGGGCGGGCGCGTCGTTGTCCCCGCTGGACGGTTCGTCACCGGTCCGATCGTGCTGCGTTCGAACGTGAACCTTCACCTCGAGAAGGACGCCGTGGTGGCGTTCTCCCAGGATGCCCGCGTCTACCTGCCGGTCGTGTTCACGCGGTACGAAGGCGTGGAGCTGATGAACTACTCGCCGTTCATCTACGCGTTCGAGCAGGAGAACATCGCCATCACCGGCACCGGGACGCTCGATGGGCAGGCGGACGGCTCTCACTGGTGGCCGTGGCGAACCGAGGCGATCAAGCCTGGCGCGGCGCGTGACCGGTTGTTCGCCATGGGAAAACGCGGAGTGCCCGTCGCCGATCGCGTGTTTGGCGACGGCAGTTCGATGCGGCCGGTGTTCGTGCAGCCGTATCGCTGCCGCCGCGTGCTCATCGAGGGAGTGACGATTCTCAATTCGCCGATGTGGGAGCTCAACCCGGTTCTGTGCACGAACGTCACCGTGCGCGGCGTGACCATTCGCAGCCACGGTCCCAACAACGACGGCTGCGATCCGGAGTCCTGTTCGGACGTGCTGATCGAAGGCTGCACGTTCGACACGGGTGACGACTGTATTGCGCTCAAGTCGGGCCGGAATACGGACGGCCGCCGTCTCCATGCGCCAATCGAGAACGTGATCATTCGCGACTGCCGGATGCGTGACGGGCATGGCGGCGTCGTGATTGGCAGCGAGATTTCCGGCGGCGCCCGGTACATATTCGCCGAGCGGTGCCACATGGACAGTCCACGGCTCGACCGCGTCCTCCGTTTCAAGAGCAACGCGGAGCGCGGCGGTGTGATCGAACGCGTCGCCATGCGGAACATCACGGTCGGCGAAGTCGCCGAGGCGATCGTCGCGGCGGACTTCTACTACGAAGAAGGCGACACCGGCGCATTCACGCCGGTGCTTCGCGATGTCGAGGTCCGCAACGTGACGAGCCGAAAGAGCAAGTACGCGTTCTTCCTCAAGGGCGACGAGCGCTCGCCCCTCTCGGACATCCGCGTCACCGACTGCACATTCGAAGGCGTGGAGAACGCCGACGTCCTCCAGAGCGTGCGCAATCTGACAGTGAGCAACGTCCGCGTGAACGGCCGACTGCGCAACGAGTCGATCTCGAAGTAGGGCGGCGCAGCCATCTCCACGTCGGCGACCGCATCGCTACTGAATCATCGGCCGCCGAGAGGAGCGCGGGCATGGTCGCGGCGTGTCACTCGACCGGCACGGCGGGCAGGTTTCGTCAAAGGTGACTCCGTGAGACGATGAGCCATGCACCCGCGAACAGAGGAGCTCCTCGCCTATCTCGACACGGAGCGGGCGTCGCTGCGTGCCGCATTCGATTCGATTCCAACCGCGCTGACCGAGAGGGCACCGGCGGCCGGTTCGTGGTCGGCAACCCAGTGCATCGAGCATCTCGCCATCGTCGGCGAGTTGATTGCGATGCGCATCAACAAGCATGTCGGCGACGCGAAGGCGAACGGGCTGGCGCGCGAGTCGGAAGTTGATCCGATCCTCCCGCGCACCAACGTGGACATGGTGCTGGACCGGACGACGAGGCTCACGGCGCCCGATCCGATTCAGCCAACGGGTGTGAGCGCCGCCGCCGCGTGGGAAGCCATCGAACACGCGGGCGCATCGATGCGCGAGGCCGTGAAAGCCGCCGACGGCTATGCGCTCGGTGCGGTGTCATGGCCGCACCCGCGCTTCGGACCGCTGACGGGGTATCAGTGGATCGCGTTCAGCGGCGCGCACGAAGCACGGCACGCCGCGCAGATCCGCGAAATCGCCGAACAACTGCGCGCGTCCGAGCCCTGAGCGATGTTGGGGTCCGCAACCTGACGAGCCTGCGCAACGAGTCGATCTCGAAATAGAACGGCGCAACGACGCCCTCTATGACGTTCAGCGGACAGGGCTTACTGTCTCACGTCGATCTGGTTTGCGCGCCGCCATCCAGTCGTGCTGAATACGCTCATGATCAAAGCGTCCTCAGTGCTCGGCGTTACGGGGATCGCGCTGATCTGCGCCTGCGGCGGCCCCGCGGCGCCCTCTGCCAGGGTGCCTGTCAGAACCGACCCGGTCCAACTCGGCGACGGATGGTCCCTCTCAACGCTGGCAGAAGCGTCGATCGACGCGACCCGTATGGAGACGCTCGCGCGACGGATCTCGAGCGGCGAGTTCGGCCTGATCGACAGCGTCACGATCGCGCGCGACGGCCGGCTGTGCTTTGACGCCTACTTCAATGGCGATGCGAGCATCGTCCACGAATTGCAGTCGGTGACCAAGAGCGTCACCTCCGCACTCATCGGCCTCGCCATCGCGCGGGGTGCGCTGCCTGACGTCCGCCGGCCGGTCGTCGACGTGCTTCCGGAATATGCCGAGGCGGCGCGCAGCGACCCGGCCAAGGCCGCCATACGCATCGACCATCTGTTGACGATGTCGTCGGGGATGGATTGGGACGAATCGACGGCGATCTCCGATCCGCGCAACATCCTGGCGCAGATGAACCAGAGCGCAGACTGGGTCGCGTTCGTGTCATCGCGCAGGGCGATCGAGCCCCCCGGAACGCGGTTCGTCTACAACAGCGGCGGCGTCGTCCTGCTCGGCGCCATTGTTCGCACCGCAACCGGCCAGGACGTCGCGCAGTTCGCCGCGGACAACCTCTTCACGCCGATGGGCATCAGCGACGCGCGCTGGTCGCGCAATCCGTCACATCCCGAGCAGATCCACACCGGAGGCGGGCTGAGCCTGCGCGCGCGCGATCAGGCGAAGTTCGGCCAGGCCTATCTCGCCGACGGTGCGTGGGCCGGGCAACGCGTCCTGCCGGCGTCGTGGGTGCGCGAGAGCACGACGCCGAAGCTGCCGGCGGCCGACGGCGCGCAGTACGGCTATCTCTGGTGGCTGCGGTCGGTCCCGGGCGCGCTCGACGTCGCCGAAGCATGGGGCGCCCGCGCGCAGCACATCTTCGTCGTCCGGCCGCTGAATCTCGTCGTGGTCGTCAATGCGCACGACAACGCCCAGGACGCCGGCCGCCAGATCTTGAACGAGATCGTCGCGTCCGCTTCGCCGCGGTGACTTAACGAGGCGAACGGGTCAGTTCGTGCCATTGCCGGTCGACATGCGGGTCTCACGCGATCCGCGAATCCTGCGCTCGAGTGATTGGAAGCGAGCCAGCCCGTGCAGGTGCTCGAACTCGGGATCGCGGAACGCATAGATCAAATCGGGGTCGCGATCCGCCGCCGCCGCTTCCAGCTGATCGATCGCGCGGTCGCGATCGCCAAGCAGGGCGAAGATCGTCGCCAGGCGTGTTGGCGGAACGTAGCGGCTGGCGGCCGCCGCCGTGGTGTTCTCGGCGCTGCGACGAAGGAACGCCTCCACGGCCTTTCGAGGCTCGGCGCGCATGAAGCGGTCGCGCACGTCCTCCGGTTGCCCGTTCGCTTCGAGAATCGCGATTGCCGCTTGATGCGCCGCGCGCCAGTCGCCGCGCGCGACCGCGTGTCGCAGCCGCCGGAACTGGACCTGCGCGCGCCACTCGGGAAGCGTCATCGAGCGCGGCGGGCCGAGATCGATCGCGCGTCGCAGCTTGTCCTCGGCCTCCGCGAAGCGTCCGGCGCGCGCGTAGATGGCGCCGGCGTCATACAGGATCAGATCGCATGTCGGGCTGAGCGTCTCCGCGCGATCGATCGCCGTGATCGCTGCGGCATCGTCGCCGAGAGCGGAGAGGACGCGCGCGTACGTGGCGAGCCCGATGTCCCATTTCGGCGCGAGCGTCACCGCCCGCGCGAGCTCGCGGCGTGCTCCCGCCCAATCCCGCGCGCCGAGCAGGACGTTCGCCAGCACTTGACGCGTTTCAGGCATGTCCTCGAGCGCGATGGCGCGGCGCGCGGCAGTCTCCGCTTCGGCCAGCGCCGACGCGATCGGCAGCTCGTGCCTGATGGCGAGCTTGAGGTAGAGGTCGGCGAGGGCGAAATGCGCTTCCGCGAAACGCGGATCGATTTCGGTCGCGCGCTTCAATGCAGCGACGCTCCTGCGCAGCGCCGCCGCGTCCTCGGGAGCCGCGTCGAACGCCCGCGCGAACGCGGCACGCGCTTCGGGCAGCGCCGTCGTGCGCGAGTGCGCCGCGGGGAGGAGCGGCTGCTGCACGGCCAGCAACAGCGCGGCGGCGGCGGCGAGCAGCCAGCGGCCGCGCTGCAGCACAACGGCGCGATCCACAGGAGACACAGCCTCGGGCGCGGGAACCGCATCACCGACGAGGACTGTTTCAGCGATGAAGCGATAGCCGCGCCGCGGCAGCGTCTCGATGAACCGCGGGCTCTGCGCGTCGTCGCGCAGCGCCGTCCGGACGGCGGAGACGCAGAAGTTCAGGCTGCGATCGAAATCGACGAAGGTGTTGTCCCCCCAGAGATGGCGTTTCAGCTCGTCGCGCGTCACCACGGTTCCCGGCCGGCTCGCGAGCAGCGCGAGGACCTTCGCCGCCTGGGCGGTGAGGTGCACGCGGCGTCCGGCGCGATGCAACTCGCCCGTCTCGAGATCGAAATCGAAGACGCCGAACCGCAGGACCGCCATCGCGCGGCATCTTAGCACCGCGCGGGCTTCTCACCTCCGTCCGCAACCGGCTGCAGAGACGCAGGTTCGGCTCTCATCTGCGTCTGGTTTGCAGCCGCGCGCGCCCCCGCCCATCGTCGACTGCCAAGGAGTACTCATGACAAGGTCGACGGTAAAACAGATGCTGGCGGCGGCGTGCGCGATCCTCGCCGTCCAATGCGGCGGCAGCGGCACGGGTCCCACAACCGGACAGTCAACAGCGTCCATTCAAATCGCCTCGACACCGCAGACAATCGTCTACGCGGTGTGCCCGCAGTCGCACTGCGGGCCGCTGGCGGGTCAGCTCGAAATCGAAGCCACGCTCACGCTGCGCGAATCCGCGGGCGTTGCGGCGACGGTGAATCACCTCGTGCTGACGATCAGGCGCCGGAGCGACAACGCCGCCATCGCGGCGAACGACTTCGTCGGGACGTCGGCGCCGATTCGTCTTGGCGCCAGCGGGTCGACGCCGGTGCCCATCGCGATGCATTTCGACGCGACGGCCGCCGAGCCCAACATGAAGATCGTTGTCGCGTTCGATGCCACGGACGCGAACGGGCACCAGATCACAGCGTCGACCGAGGTGGAGATCCGCGCACCCTAGAGAGCGTGTTTTGGATCCGTGCAGTACGTGGGTCCGCCTTCAGGCGGACCTACCGCGAACGCGATCGTCTATGTAGGTTCTATTCTTTCTTGCGGGTCCCGGGCCTGGCACCCTTCTCGATCAGGAAGGTGACGACGGCGTCGTACTTGAGCGCGCGGGCGGCATCGAGCGCTGTGCGGCCATCGGTGTTGGCGGCGTTGACGTCGACGCCAAGCTCCACGGCCAGTGTGACGGCCTCGAGCGTCAGCGTTTCGCGCTCGGCTCGGCCAGGCTGAACCCACGCGGTCCCGCCACCCATTCCCGTCGCAGCCATCAGCGCGTTCGTCACCTCGGCACGATGCTCGAACCCCTCACCGCCCCGCGCTTCCACCACATGGTCGCTATGGTGGATGAACAGCGGATCGGCGCCGTGCTTGACCAGAAGGCGCATGACACCGGGCTCGCTGAAACGCGCGGCCAGCCAGAACGGCGTCGCACCAACCAGCTCGGGACTGAAGTTGAAGTCATGTGACGAGCGGCGTGTCGGTGTCCAGGTTCGAAGTGGCGCGTTCGCATCCGCGCCGTGTGCGAGGAGCGCGCTGACCATTCTGTCGTCCCGCCGCAGGATGGCCGCGTGCAGCGCGGCAAAGCCGGCCGCAGACGCGTTGGGATCCGCGCCGTGCTCGAGCAGAAACGCCACCAGTTCGCCATAACCGGCGTGCGCCGCCATGGCCGTGGCACTGACGCCCCAGGCATCCGCGTCGTTCACGTTGGCGCCGGCGGACACGAGCAGCGTCGCCGAAGCGAGATCGCCCACACGCGCGGCGAACATCAACGCGGTGTCGCTGCCGTGCGGGATCGCGCGGTTGTACTCGAGATGGCCGTGCGGCGGCACCGCCATCACTTCGCTCCAGGCGTCCGACCGGGCGTGGATGTCCGCACCGTGGGCGAGCAGGACCTTGACGACGTCGGCGTGCTTCTGCGCCACGGCCCACATCAGCGCCGTCTGGCCCCGCGTCGCATGCGCGTTCACGTGCGCGCCCTTGGCGAGCAGTTGTTCGACGCACGCGGGACTGCCCGAGCGGGCGGCAACCATCACCGGCGTCTCGCCCGACAGGAGCGTGGCGTCCGGATTGGCTCCGGCATCGAGCAGCCTGCGGACCATCGCCGCGCTGCCATTCAGGCTGGCGGTCCACAGCGGAGTGGCGCCAAGATCGTTCGCCGCATTCACCCTGGCGCCGGCACGAATCAGCAGGTCGGCGAGTTCAAGGTCATCCCGGTAACTCGCCCAGTGAAGGGCCGTCGTGCCATCGGCGTCCGCGGCGTTGACGCTCGCGCCGCGCTGAACGAGCGCGCGCACCTGATCCTTGTCGGCGTTCCTGGCCGCGTCGACGAGCGGTGGTCGTTGCGCGGCGGCGGCACTCGCCACCAGGAACGCAAAGACCGCGAAGATCTCAAGAGCACGGCGCTGTTTCAACCTTGCCACCCTACATTCCCGAGAGCGTATCGAGCGGTAGCTTGCCCGTACTGCCGCCGATCCGCTCGACCGGCACGTCCATCTTGTCCATCAGCGTCACCAGCAGGTTGGCCATCGTCGGCTTGCCCGAATACGTGAGATGCCGGCCGCCCTTGAGCGTCCCTGCCCCGCCGCCCATCACCAGGAGCGGCAGATTGTCGCCCGAGTGCCGCGTGCTGTTCGAGATCCCCGAGCCGTACAGGATCGTGGTGTGATCGAGGAGCGAGCCGTCTCCGTCTGGCGTCGCGCGCAGCTTCTCCAGATACTTCGAGAACAGCTGCGTGTGATAGCGGTTGATCTTCGACATGTGCGCGATGAGCTCGGGTACATCGTTGTGGTGCGACAGCGGATGGTGCGCTTCGGGCACGCCAATCTGCGGATACGGTCGTGCGCTCTGTTCCTTGCCGAGCATGAACGAGATGACGCGCGTGAGATCGGACTGAAACGCGAGGAGCTGCAAGTCGAGCATCAGCGCCAGGTGATCTTCGAAGACCGGCGGTGCGCCCTGAGGTTGCTCCAGCACCGGCAGTTCGAGGCTGCTCTGCTGTTCGGCCTTATCGATGCGCCGCTCGACGTCACGAACCGCGTCGGCATACTGATCGACCTTGGTCTGATCCTGGGGTCCCAGCTCCCGCTTGAGGCTCGCCAGCTTCTCCGTCACCGAGTCGAGGATGCTTTTGTGCTGTCGCAGCCTCGCGTCGCGCGCGGCCCGATTCGTGCTGCCGCTGTCGCCGAACAACCGTTCGAACACCGCTCGC
>Ga0105248_10009413_pt1 | contig 10755 bp, 10 predicted proteins | sample KBSS34metaG_FD_81524 | JGI IMG/M metagenome (GOLD analysis project Ga0105248, IMG submission 81524) | Switchgrass rhizosphere microbial communities from Kellogg Biological Station, Michigan, USA - KBS S3-4 metaG | ecosystem: Host-associated > Plants > Roots > Rhizosphere > Soil | place...
AACTCCTTCGCGGAAGTGCCTGACACCTCAGCGGCTGGTTCTTTTCTGGTAGTTGATTTTTGTCGTTTTTGAGCCTGGGCAGGTTCAAAAAGGCCAAACAATAGGATAAACCCGAAAATGTAGGACAAATATTTCATCAATAATCTCGCCTGACTCCACAAAGCACCTTCATACGACCGCTAAGCTTGGATGTTCCGGATTTGTGGCGAGATTGCTGCAAATTTCGGGAGGCACAATCAAAAAGCCAGGCAACCAGTACAGTACGGCGAGCGAAGCGACCGGATGGTACATTCAACGAAATCATCAGGATCTGGGCGTAAAGTTGAATATACCATCCGGTCGCTTCGCTCGCAGTACTGTAGTTTGCGCTGTTTACCACTAAGGGACTTACAAGGTCTCCAACCTAAACATCATGACGAAATTCGAATCCTAGACGACTGCCGCCAAAAGATCAAAAGCCCAATTCGCTTAAGCTCGCATGCTCATCAGGTCTACGACCCAAAGGCCAAAAGTATTTGCGTTCCGACTCTGCAATCGGGAGATCATTGATACAAGCATGTCGCACTTGCATTAACCCGTCCGTATTGAATTCCCAATTCTCGTTTCCAAATGAGCGGTACCAATGGCCGGAATCGTCGTGCCACTCATATGCGAAACGGACTGCGATTCGGTTGTCGCGAAATGCCCAGAGCTCTTTGATCAACCGGTAGTCAAGTTCTTTAGCCCACTTGCGAGTGAGAAACTCGACTATCTGCGTCCTGCCCGTTACAAACTCAGACCGATTTCGCCAACGTGAATTAATTGAATATGCAAGCGATACCTTGTTTGGATCGCGCGTGTTCCAGCCATCTTCAGCAAGCCGCACTTTTTGCACGGCCGTTTCGAGAGAAAATGGAGGCAAAGGAGGACGAGCAAGTTCGATTGTTTTACTGACCTGTGTTTCGGTCATCATAACCTCTCGGAGAACTTGATCACTCTGCAACTGTCTCTGATAAGAACCAACGCCTACGCTCAGCTTCGTCGATCCATACTTCGATCATACTGGCAGTCGCAACGTCGCCATTCGCATCACATAGTTCGTGGGTAGTACGCAGGAAGCCGATGAGCTTGTCATTATCCGTTGACAACTCGGCAAGCATATTTTCGGGATTTACAAACTGCTGATTGTTATCGCTCAAGCGCTGATGATGCGAGATATCACTTATCGAATGGAGGGTTATCCCGCCAATTTTCCGGGTGCGTTCAGCGATGTCGTCGGACATCGCGAAAATCTGTTCAGCCTGCTCGTCAAGCAGCAGGTGGTAATCGCGAAAATGTGGTCCACTCATGTGCCAATGAAAGTTCTTGGTCTTGATGTACAAACTGAATACGTCCGCGAGCAATTGCCGGAGCGCGGCAGAAAGTTCAATTTTTGCTTGATCGCTAAAACCACCAACTGGTTGTGCAAAATCTGTTTGTAGGGCCATAAGATTAAATTCCTCTCGCAACTTTAGTGTAAGTATCCCGTCTTCGTTGCGAGCCACACTCTAATAGTTAGGAGCGCCTGAGTCTTATTGGTGATTGCTGGAACTTGCGGGGATTTGCTGGTTCGAGAAATAGTAAAAAATCCGCAGATTTAGCCGATTACACTGATTCTTTGTTAGAACCGTTCCTTTCAATGAAGGAATCTGTGCAATCGGCACAATCTATGGATGATCGTTTTGCTCTTTCTTCTCTTAGATGCCGTTCCGGAAGGCTCGGGGTGTGATCCCGGCCATCCTGCGAAATGAAGTAGTGAAGTGACTCTGACTCGAGAATCCAGATCTCAGCGCTATCTCTGAGATCGGCAAGTTCGTCTCTTTAATTAATTCCTTTGCAAACTCAATGCGTCGCTCAGCAATGTAGTTTGTAGGCGTCATCCCCATTGACTGTTTAAAAGCTCTCGAAAAATGGAAGTAGCTCATGCCAACCTCGCGGGCGACGATTCGCAGCCCGAGTCTTCCTTCTTCCTCACTAGAAAGATGCTGGTCGATCAAACTGATCGCCTTTCTTAAACGGTGCGGAGCCATCCCGCCATGGCCTAGATGGACGTCCTTCAACGAGCTGTAGCGTCGCATCATCTGCATCGCCAGGCCGATTGCCAAAGAATCTGCATATTGACGACCCATTACGTTCGGCTCATTCAACTCACCTAAAAGCGACATTGCGACATGACGAATGGCCTTGCTCCGAAATCCGATCTGAGGAGTCAAAGCAAAATCGCTGGTTGCCAGTTCTAACTCCTGTACCGCCTGCTTCACAAACAAGGGTCTCAGAAACAACAAGAGAAGATTTTGTACGTGGCTACCACTCGTTTCTGTGGACCACGCTATCCCCGCAGGGATGATCGCGACTTCACCTGCCTGAACCGTTCCTTCAAAATTACGCTTTCCGACTCTGGCATTTAGATTTAGAGGGGCACCTAAATTCAGTATCACGCAATGATTATCCGAGGGACCAAGCGGCATCTCGTTAAGAGTCTGACGCAACTGAATAACTCGCAGGTCCTGCCAGGCTAATGCGTCGCTTGAAGCTACAACCGCTTCCGGATAGTTCCGGACCACATCGGACGTCGACGACCTTCTGAATGCGTCTTCCTGGTTCAGGAGCGGATTCGTTTTCCATTTCTCAGACCTGACTGAATCTGCCAGTGATTGTGTCCAGGGGGAACTACTCTGCGTATTCAAGGCTTGTAACATTAGATTTCCCTTCTGATAAATCAAATCTCCGCTGCATCATTCCCAGTTGATCTCAACTGAGACTGCGCCAGAGCGTTGAGTAACTCATCCTCTGAGAATGGTTTGGTCAAGAAAGCCACTGCGCCGGCCGCCATTGCTTTGCCTCGTTCCTCTTCGGTGTAGTGAGCAGTGACAAAGATTATTGGTATTCTTCTTTTCTGGGTAAGCAAACGCCGCTGCAGCTCTGGTCCACTCAAATCGGGCATTCTGACGTCCAAAATCAGACAATCGGAACTTTGACCCGACTCCGAATCCAGAAATGCCTCAGCCGACGAAAACTCTTCGACTTCCATTCCCAGCGAACCGATCAGCATTTTGATCGCTTCGCGCATCGACTCGTCGTCATCCACGATCGAGATTTTTGTAGCCTCGCTAAATGGGTAACATTCCATATGCGCCTTCTAAGGACCTGACCTCTGTTTCCGATTGCTCGGTAACGCTATGAGTCCACTTTAGTGATGGCACAGATATTTAACTATCGGAAGGTGAGGCAGGAATTTGGGAGGTTTCTGACTCGATGTAGGAGAAAACTCTAATACGAATGGGCGCTTTTGGAAGTCGCGCGCAATTTTTCGGACATTCGGACCAGATCGGCGAGGTAGTCTGCTTTCATCTTTTGCATAGCCCGGGCGCGATGAACATTTACTGTCTTTTCACCGATACGTGGCTGAAGGGCAATTTGCTTGTTGAGCAAGGCCGCCACTAATTGGTCGCGGTTCGCATTGAAGGGTCGTCGTCAATGACAAAGACCATTTGATCTGGGTTCTTCATTTCAAACTGCTTTTGGAACGCGGCAGACGAAACTGAACGGTAGCGCCGCCAGCCGAATTATTTGCCGCGGAAAGCCTGCCCTCATGGGCCTCAATAATGGTTCTACTGATTGAGAGTCCAAGCCCCATTCCGTCCGGTTTAGTCGAATAAAATGGATCGAAAATCCTATCTAAGTATTCCTCGTCGAAACCAGAGCCAGCGTCAGTGACGGCCACCACAACATCGTCCGAATCCCCACGCGCTGAAGAAATGCTTAACTCGTGTTTGCCTGTCTGGTCCACCATTGCATCTCTGCCATTAAGGATCAAGTTCAGAATGACTTGCTGAATTTGAATTCGATCCCCTTCAACCTCGGGTAAACCATCTGCAAGATGTGTATGCAGTACGATGTTACTGCGAATCAGGTCCTTCTTTACAAGACCAATCACTTCGCGAATCGTCTCGTTGACATCAAGTGGCTTCTTTTGTGGCGGGGTTTTGTTCAAGAGACCGCGAATACGCTTAATGACCTCGCTGGCGCGCATTCCGTCGTTGACCATGCGGTCAACCACTTCAAGAGATTTTTGAACATCAGGCACTTCGCGCGAGAGCAGTCGCACACAGGCTTGACCATTCGTCACGATTGCACCCAGCGGTTGATTGACTTCGTGCGCTATCGAAGCAACCAGCTCGCCCATGCTCATAACCCGAGACGCATGAGTCAACCTAGCTTGTGCTTTCTGCAAGTCGTCCTCAGCCCGCCGTCGTTCAGTTATATCGTTATTGGTCTCGAGGATCGCCACCGAGTTTCCCTGCGCATCTCGCTGCACAGCCCAGCGACTGGCTACCAGTATTGCCGCTCCGTTACGACGAAAGTGAATGAGCTCGCCTTCCCAACGTCCGGTCCGTCTTAACATCTCTTTTATCTCAGCGAGCGGAATCGGGAACACCGTTTTGGCAATTTCGTGAGAGACTCGGCCAACAGCCTCCGCCATGGTCCACCCGTACTGTTCTTCTGCACCACGATTCCAGTACGTAATAACGTCATTCATGTCGCGGACAAACACGCTATCGTGCGTGAGAGCAAGCAGACTGGCCCTTTCACTCAAAGTTTCTTCCACCCGTTTTCGCTCAGCAATCTCTGCTTGTAACACTTCATTTGCGAGTCGCAGATCTGCTGTGCGTTCTTCGACCTTAACTTCGAGGTCGCTGCGAGCTTGATTGAGCAGGTGTTCGGCCCTGCGTCTTGACGCGCTAAACCAACTCATCAAAAGCGCAACCAATCCGAAATAAACGAGATATGGTAAGGCAGTCAGGATTCGACCTGAGACACCGTCACGAGAATTGCCACCAAAGATCGCAACCTGGTACGGAACAACTATGAAGCCAAAAGCAATAGACGACAAAATCACAGCAACCACGCCAGGTCCCGTGCCACCAAACCAAAATGAGATCGCTATTGCAGCCAGGAATGACGAACTCAAGGGGAAAGTCACGTGGAACTGAAGGAATATCAGCTTGATGCCGAGCGCGATGACGACTGTTGAAACGGCGAGTCCATAACGGTATAACGACGATAACGTTCCGTCTCTTTCAGATATTGGTTGCGACACGCTGGGATCTCCGAGCCAGTACTTGAAAGTGGCCCCATGACGAGCCGGGTTGAGTAATGGCCCTACTACGCCGACTCATTTCTTCTGTCATTAGTCTGATTCGTCATAAATACTCTAACTCAATTAGAGCATTGTAAGCTCCTCCTTAACGTGAGGTCGCACGCGATACTTCGAAGCGAATCCTAAAGCCTCCTCGAAAAAGCCTTTCATTAGATTTCACGAGCCGGGTCACCTCTTTCGCTTTATTGCTGGATCTATCAGTTTCTTGTGGAAAGAAGCCGCAGAATACGTCTGAGATCCAGCAGAAGAGTCTTCAGCTCAACCACTAAGCAAACCGTAGTACTTCGAAGCAAGCATCCGCAAGATTAATCAAACTGAATCACCTCTAATGTTACCTCCCGCAACTCTACAAGATGTAATGGGTGATATCGACATGACGACTCAAGTAAAGATTGTTAAGAAAAATCGATCGCAAGAGACTATTGCAACGCTGGATTCCGAAGCCCAGAAGCCTCATGAACCCAATACACGCGACATGGTTCGCACTATCAAGAGTTGGGTCACGGAATTCCAGGATCGCAAAAGACAGCAAACGCACTCATTGCCCGTCTTTCCGGTGGTGGTAGTCCTGAATGAGCAGGGCACAGGTTTGAGTTTGGCTAGCTGATTCTCTTTTTGAAACTCGATATTGTGCCTACGGCATAACGGCAGCGCGACGGCTCAAAATCTTATCTATGTGTTGCTGTCTTTCGTTAATCCTCGCGCTCGTAGTCTCCTTTAATGGAGCACCTTCAAAAATGCGATACAAATATGAAATATCTCCAGCACCGCCTGGCTCAACTCTCACAAACTCGACCGACTTAAGGAATGCCGGGTTGCGCGCACCAAACCAATGCTCATCTTCTTGTTGAGTCCAGGTGACCAAAGATAGCAGTGAGCCAACCGGGTATGGACCTTGCGGTTCACTGCGAGCGTGCTCGGCTGCAACGTCATTGCCGTATAGCGTGAACATTGTCGACGACAGTGAATCAACACCGACTGTTATGACGGACCAGCGAAACGGATTGAAAGGTAAATCGCCAGTCACTGAGGCTTTATGATTGATAAGTGCCGTCGCACTGTTCTGCTGCTGAGCACAGTTTGAAAAGACGAAACTCGAAGCCAGCAATGCAATGGTCATCAAGGTTGCTCTCATTTCTCACCCTTGATTGGCTGTGTGAACACATAATCATTGACGCGCATCTGGTTATGGCAGCCTACGCACCCTTTGACAAAACTCCCATCCTGACCAAAAGGCTTGAGGTCAACTCCGCGCCAGCGAGCAAACCCCCAACCCAGTGTCGCAGCATGGTTCTTGCTGTCCTTGATCATGAACTCAACCTGCTTGAACTGGCCCAGCTGCGTTTGACCTTTGTCGTCGGTTAGTCGATCCCAGGCCACCTTCGCAAAGATCGTCCCATCAGGCCAGGGATTGATTTGATTAGCTTCAAGTGCACCGATGGCGACGTCGTTTCCCAGAACGATTCGGATCGTCTGGTTGTCAAGTCGCTCAGTACTGCTAATAGTCTCCCAATCCTTGTATTCAGGAATAAAGGCGATGCCATTTGGTGCCGGTTTTACCGGTGGTCTAATCTTGGTCGACTCGAGCCATGCTTTAAGTTCCGCTTCAGCTGCTGTGAATTTGTCTGCTCCTGACGGCGAGGACTGTTTGTAAGGGTTCAGATAAGCTTTTAAGACAGCGAGATCGTCAGTACTGATTTTCGAATCGCCGTGCAACAACCGATAGCTGCGAGGTGGCATATCACCTAACTCAATCCGGTTAACCACTTCAAAGAGAACTTCTTTCAATTGGACCTCAGGCATGGCCGCCAGTTCTGAAAAATTGAGATGACTTCTTGCTTTGCGAATATCTGCAGCGATTAGCCAGTAAGCCGGCACTACCTGATCAAACCATGAGAGCCTGGTCTCGTTTGAATGACAGTCATAGCACGAGTTGCGCAAAATCTCCTTAACCGCAATAGGTGCTTGTAGTTCGGCTGTGACAGAAGGGTTCTTGATGGCAGGTCGAACGAATTGTAATCCAATTACGATGATCGTCAGGGATGCGAACAAAGACCACCAAAAATAACGAGGTGTTCTCGTGAGCACTCTGCGAATAGACGACATTGGACCATCACACCTTTCCTTTTAAGCAAAGGAAGTGTGTCCCGTCCAGGTGAGATCTTCTTTCCAATGTTTGCCTTCAATTACTGATCGTTGCTAATACAGGCCGGAGTTTGACTGGTATCAAGACTGGCAAGTTCGAGTATTTTGCAGCAACATATCTAAATAAGATACTTGTGCGAAGCACTACAGTAACCTGGTGGAGCTATGCGATCAGTTATCTTCACGACTACCGATAGGAGACAAGGATGGAATTCAGACAACTTGGTGGATCGGGTTTAATGGTGTCGGCACTTAGCTTTGGTGCAGCGACCTTTGGTGGTGGGAATGAGTTTTTTCGTGCCTGGGGCAGCAGTGACGTAGCCGAAGCGCGGCGTCTGATCGACATTTGTCTGGACGCTCAAATTAACCTGTTTGATACCGCCGATATTTATTCGCAAGGACTATCTGAAGAAATTTTAGGCAAAGCGTTAGAAGGACGAAGACAGCAAGTATTGGTCTCTTCCAAAGGCACCTTTCCGATGGGCGATGGTCCAAATGACCTTGGCTCGTCTCGTCATCACCTGATCCGCGCGGTTGAAGCAAGTCTTCGCCGGTTGAACACCGATTACATCGATATCTACACACTTCATGGTTTCGACGCTTTGACACCTGTTGAGGAAGCTCTGGAAACTCTTGACACACTGGTTAAAGCGGGCAAGGTACGCTACATCGCTTGTTCTAATTTCTCCGGGTGGCATTTGATGAAATCATTAGCCGTCTCAGAAAAATATGGGTTGACTCGCTATGTCGGTCATCAGGCTTACTATTCGTTGATCGGTCGCGAGTATGAATGGGAATTAATGCCGCTAGCACTCGATCAAAGAATAGGCACAGTAGTTTGGAGTCCGCTCGGGTGGGGCAGATTAACCGGAAAGATTCGTCGCAATAATCCTCTGCCTGAGAAGAGTCGACTTCATGAAACGGCTGCGATGGGACCACCAGTCCTCGATGAATATCTCTACAAGGTCATGGACGTGTTGGATGAAGTCGCAGCAGAAACTGGCAAGAGCGTACCGCAGATTTCCCTCAACTGGCTGTTGCAACGGCCAACCGTTTCCAGCGTAATTATTGGCGCGCGTGACGAGAAACAACTGCGGCAGAATCTCGAATCAGTTGGGTGGAATTTAACTGAAACGCAAATGACCAGGCTCAACGAGGCGAGCGAAGTAGTTCCGATCTACCCGTATTGGCACCAGCGACAATTTGCACGTCGCAATCCACTACCAGTACCGACTTGTTTCAAGAGTGGCCAGGATTTCTAAGTCGTAACTTCCCTAACTCCGTCCAACCTTTGTGTCTTTGGCTCTGTAGTAAAGTCCTAAGAAACCATCACCACAGAGCCACAGAATCTCGGAGCTATTTCGTGTGGCTTCGTGGATCGTCTCTTTCTGTTACCAAAAACCGGTCCACCAATTCACACGAAAGTGACGCGGAGGACCGGGGCTGCTGGTTTCGAGCAAGTGCGTAATGTCGACTGGAACCTTTGTCAGGGTTTTCTGCGTTTCTGGGTGGCAAAGGACGAACCACGAAGCCACACGAAATAGGCTCCCTGGGTTGCCAAAGCTCAACGCTACCACCCAATGCGGGCTGCCCGCACGAAGGGGCCATAGCCAACATACAAGCCGGCAATCGCAACTTCCAGTACTTTAGGGCAACTTCAAGAAATACCTCACGCCCCTCAATCTTTAGAATCCGCTTCAGAATGAAATAGGCCCATGTGCACGGCATTCCGTGTCACGGCTGAAGTGATTTGTGATTCATACCAAGGTTGCCATCGCGGGTGTTTCTTCAGAAGTCGGGAAAACTACACTTCTCTGTCAACTACTCCGTGAATTTCCCAGTTGGGAGGCAATCAAAGTAACTCGCGGACACTATCGTTCGTGCGGCAAGGATCCGCACGCTTGTTGTGTCAGTCACCTTCTCAGCAACGAACCAGTTATCAAATCGGGTTTCTTACAAACCTACGCTTCAGACAAAGATACCGGGCGCTACTGGGACGCCGGAGCCGCAAACGTTCACTGGCTGATCCTCACCGATGATCAGGTTGAAAAAGGCATTGAACTCGCTCTTGAAAGGGTGAAGTCAAGCGGGGTCCTGATCGAAGGAAACAGTTTTCTCCAGTTCGTCGACGTCGACTTCACCGTCCTGGTAGGTCGCAGTCGAACCGACGCAAAGTCACGGGCAATCAAAAGCTCGACTCGCTGGGCATACGAAAAGGCTTCGGCACTCTATCAATACGATCAGGACCAATCGTCCGGTGGTGCGATGGCCGAGGATTTGCGCAAACGCTTTGCGGGTTCGCCGCTCGGACGCGAGATCGAAATATATTCGAGCAAAACCTTGTCAAGTCTGGTGTCGGACATCAGCCGCATTCACTTCAATAGAACGCTGTTAGCAGAAACCAGGGGGGTTGTATGTCAATTCAATTAATGCACGCTATCTTGTTGATTGGTTCATTGGTCAACCCGGGAACAATAACGGGCGGTTTAACCTTGGTCCAACAAACATCGGCACAAAAAACCAGCCAGCAATCGCCTGACAGCTCCAGTACAAAACCCGACGGTAACGAATACTCTGATCCGCTACTTAAATTGTTGGTTGATAAGCAGCTGCTGACAAATGAGGAAGCACGATCAATTGTGAGCGCCGGAGATCCGCAGCAGCAGCGAGACCGCCTGGCAACACTACTCAAAAACAAAGGACTGATCTCGGCAGAAGAATTAAACGCGTTGGGCAGTACAGCCTCTGCTGGACCAGCCAGTACACCAGTCGCGATTGTGCGACCTGCTGAAGGTACGACTAACAATACCGTGGCGGCAGCAACAGCAGTTCCTAAAGCTGCGCCAGCGGTAAACGCCGCAGTTGCGCCGATTCGCTTGTTACCCATCGATGCTCCGGCGCGCGATGGTTTAGTACCGGATATAAAATTGGGTTCCGGCGCGAGAATCAAGCCGTACGGCTACTTCAAGACCAGCGTCATCCACGATTCGTCTTCTCCTCAAGGAAACGACTTTCCACTTCCCTTGCTCGCGGCTGACACCGGACCAAATGCCTCGCCGGAGTTCCATCTGAAGGCTCGGGCCCTGCGACTTGGCGCAAACTTTGAATGGCTCGATCCGGCGCCAAAGACAGTGTTGACCGCTCGTTTCGAGATGGATTTTGAAGGTGACTTTACTCGCGTCGATAATCGCAACGTTTCGTCAATTCGTTCCAGTCAACCTTCAATTCGACTCGCGTGGGCCAGAATCGATCGACACTTTAATGATAAATTCAGCGGCTTTGCGCTGTTCGGCCAGGACTGGTCGCCCTTTGGTTCGTCCACACTTCCAAACACAATCGAAAACACAAACTTCGGTGGGATTGGTTACGGAGCGCTTTATGAACGCATTCCTCAAGTGCGTACGGGTTTTAACTACAACCTTGGCGGCGAA
>Ga0105248_10009417_pt1 | contig 10753 bp, 10 predicted proteins | sample KBSS34metaG_FD_81524 | JGI IMG/M metagenome (GOLD analysis project Ga0105248, IMG submission 81524) | Switchgrass rhizosphere microbial communities from Kellogg Biological Station, Michigan, USA - KBS S3-4 metaG | ecosystem: Host-associated > Plants > Roots > Rhizosphere > Soil | place...
ATGATCGCCAAAGGCATCTCGCCCATCAATGCTGCCGAGGTCGCCATCTGCTCGCCGATCACCGACGACCGCGAGCTGCAGCGAAGCATACGCGAGATCGTAACTACCATTATCTAATGGCTATAAAAGGACTTGAGAACACCACGCACCAGCAGCTCGTGCAGGAGCTGGCTCAGGGTGCGAAGTTCGTTGTTTTTTCATATGCGATCTCGGTAATAATCTTGACTTTCAAGCGTGGTTCCGAAATCTACTACATCCGGCCCGGAGAAAGCGCGGTGGCAAAGAGCATGCCGTACACGGTGCTCACGCTCGTTGCGGGCTGGTGGGGATTTCCGTTCGGGCCGATCTTTACGATCTGGGCGCTGGTTGTGAATCTGGGCGGCGGAAAGGATGTAACGCAAGAAGTTGTGAACATGCTCCAGCAGGCCGGGTGACAAAGGCGTGTTATGTCGATCTACTACCTTACGATCATTCCCGGTGTTTTGTGGTTCTCGGCTATCCTGCTGCAGGCGGATCGTCTCAATAGCCGGATCACGGCGAATCTTTTCCTGCTCGTGTCTCTGCTGTGTTTTGGTGCGGGCTTCGCGCTCGATAGCCGCGGGTTCTTTCCCGAGAAGGGCGGATTCATCGTCGTCGTTTTTGCCGTTCCGCTGATCTTTGTTGGAATATTCGAGATCTTGCGGCTGATCTACCGTGCGATCAGGCACGAGAACCCTTGCATCAACGTCCGCTCAGGCCGGTGGCTCGGCGACCGTCCCGTCGACGGCTTTTTCACTACGTATCCGCCTGATAAAGTGATCTCATGGGCCGACGTGCTCTTTGGCATCTCGCAAATGTTGATACCGATGATCATTGTAATGATCCTTTTCATTTGCAGCCTCGCGATGGATTGGTAAGGCATCAAAGAGCAAGGAAATGACACCAATCAAAGTTCACGTAAAAATTGAAAAGGAATTGGCCGTAAAAGCTTGGCGACGAGCGATGCGGTTCAAAGCCTTCGACCGGTTACTTTATTTTTACGCTACTCGGTTAGCGATTATCTGGTTGGTCGTGGCAACGGTTGATGCGATCAATAGTGAGAAAGACCTTGCACCCTTTCATTTAGGCGCTCTGGCGATAGTCTGGATAGTCGCTTGTATTTATGGATACATTAAGTGGTATTTGGAAGTAGAATCAAAAACGGTCGGGTGGGAATTTGATGCGATCCTAGACGATCAAGGGGTAAGAACGCTCAGTGAGGTTGAAAGTGAAACCCGTCATGATTGGACTTATTACAAGAGCTACAAAGAATACGATGAGTATTTACAGATTGATGACGAAGACGGTAACACCACTTTCCTGCCCAAAATTGAAAGCCTCGCGGAAGCGATTTCGATTACTAAGACAAAAATACCTTCAAAAACTAACACGTTGAACGCTAGTGCTTAAGAGATGAAACGATCTGTTGCGGCCTTATTTTTAGTAACAATTGCTTTGGTTGCGTGTAAAATCGCCGCTCCCACTACTCAAGAAGCCTTGCGAGATTCCCGCTATCCAGCCGCCTGGTTCGCACCCGTCAATGACCCCAACAAACCGGATTGGGAAATACTGCCTCAGGAGGCAAAGGCGGGTGAGGTTATTCTCTCCAAACGCAACGAGCTAGGTATCCTCTCAAATTTTGCCGCGACGCCATTCGAACTTCGTCGTAAAAAGTACGCGAGTGTCGAGGGCTTTTGGCAGATGATGCTTTATCCGGAAGGGCCTAAGGACCCACGCGCCATGCGGCCCGGCATCGAGTGGAAATACACCCGTGAACAAGTCGCTCAAATGACTGCCTTTGACGCTAAATCCGCCGGGACACTCGCCGAAGAGAACATGGAGAAAATGGGTATCAGCTGGGTCTCTTTCGAAGGAGACCGTTTCCCGTATCGCGCGGATGAGCCAGGCGAGCATTACCGGCTTATAGTCGAGGCGATGCGTGCCAAGCTTGATCAAAATCCCGAGGTTAAACGCGTGCTGCTCGCGACCGGCGATCTTATCCTCAAACCCGACCACCACGGCGAGGAGAATCCGCCGCCGGAATGGAAATACTTCGACATCTGGATGCAGCTCCGTTCCGAATTGCAGAAAGTTCAGCGTTAAGAATTTTGAGCTGCCTGCGTTCGCCCCACCAAGAGTTAACACTCTTTTAACACCCAATTCACTCCCAGTTAACCTCGCCGCAATATTCTTCTTTTTGCAGCTGAAAAATTTTACAAACTAAGGAACCAGGGGGCGGTTTTCGGCTATAGCTGTAGACCGTCCGTTTCACACAGGAGCTATGATGAATACGAACAGAATCGTGCGAGCTTTCACAAGCGTATTTATTCTAATATTTGCACTAATTATTAACATATCGGCGCAGAGTGACGGCCGGATCACTGGAACGGTCACGGATGCAAATGGCGGCGTCGTATCAGGTGCAACGGTGACGATCACCAACGAACAGACCGGCGAGGCCCGGACCGTCACGGCAAAGAACGACGGTACGTTTAGCGTTGTGGCACTAAAGCCATCACAGTACACGGTCGTCGTAAACGGCGGTAATTTCGAAACGACAACCAAAAAGGGCGTCAGCGTTCTTGTCGGACAGGAAGTTAACCTAAACGTTATCCTCCAAGCAAAGGGTGTATCGGTACAGGTGGACGTCGTTTCGGGCGAGGACAATATCGTCAACACATCGTCCGCCGCGATGAGCGCGAACGTGAACCCCCGCGAGGTCGAAGGATTGCCGGTCAACGGCCGGCAGCTATCGCAGCTTTATCTGCAGGCTCCGGGCGGTGTTAATAGCGGCACGGGAACATTCTCAGATATACGGTTCTCAGGACGCGCCAATCAGCAAAATGTGATCCGTTACGACGGAGTCGAGGGCACGGCGATCATCGACGCGAGTCCCGGCAATCTGAACGGCGAGGTCCCGTCGCCGTTTCGCTTACAGTCCAGCCTTGAGAACGTGCAGGAATTCAAAGTTGACTCAAGCAATTTCCCGGCTGAGTTCGGCACTGGAACCGGCGGCCAGATCAGCGTCATCACAAAATCGGGCGGCAACCAATTTCACGGCTCAGCGTTTGAATACTTACGCCGTGCCGGTCTCGACTCAAGAAACTTTTTTGATAACACCTCGCCGGGCGTCGCTAAGAGCGCTCTCAAACTCGATCAATTTGGCGGTTCTCTCGGCGGCCGGATCATCAAAGACAAACTGTTCTTCTTTGCCAGCTTTGAGAAATATCGTGGCCGCTTTGGCCTCAACTTTGTTGAGGCGGCTCCGAGCCTCAGCCTAGCGGCTTTGGGAGCGCTGATCCCCGGAACGAGCACATCTGTTAATCCCGCGATCCAGCCTTACATTATTGGATTTCGTGCGGCAAATGCCGTCACGATACCAGGCGGTTCGGCAACGACCGGCTTTGACATCGTACAGCTTCAGGACCTCGAAAGGACCGATGAAAAGGCATACGCCACGAGGTTCGATTATCAGATCAACGCCGCGAACAAGGCTTATTTCCGTTTCTTCAGAGACGAAGGTACGGACATTGCTCCAGAGGGTGTCTCCGGACGCGTCGTCTCGATCCAGGCCGTGCCTCAGAACGGTGTTGCTGGCCTTCAATCAATGCTGAAAAAGGACGGTACGCTTATTAATGAGTTCAAACTTGGCTACAACGGTGCCCGAACACGCATCAACGGGTCGGCCCCGATTGTTAACGGCCTCGATTTCACAAATATTACGTTGAACATTTCCGGCAGCGTTGCAAATACAGGAATTGCGGGCCAGGGGACGTCGTCGGGCATTTCGATCCCCGGCGGTCTGGTCCGTGCAAACAGTGCGACGAACGGCCGCGGCCAGCCATATACGCCGTATTCGCTTGGCTTTATCGACAGCCTTAACTGGATCCGCGGCAATCACAACATCAAATTCGGTGGCGAGGTCAGACTTATCCGTCTATACACCGACCGGCTCGGCGGTACAACCTACACATTTTCAAATCTCAATGCATTTCTCGCGAATACGCCGGCCTCTGTTCAATACCTCGGCGACGTAAGCGCTCCCAGCCCGTTCACAAACGGACCGGGCGGGACAAGGCTTGCTAAGCAAACGTATTATATCGGTTATGCACAGGACGAATGGAAGGTCCGTCCGGGCCTGACATTGAGCTACGGCCTGCGGTACGAATACTATTCGCCGCTGCTCGAGGCTAATAACCAGCAGATCTATTTCAATATCGACACCGGCGTGTTGCGGCCGCCTACCGAAAAACCATATCGATCGTCGAAGAACAACCTTGCTCCGCGCTTTGCATTGACATGGTCACCGAATCAGAGCGGGAGTGGTTTTTTCGCTGGCGGCAAAACCGTACTTCGCGGTGGTGCCGGTATTTTCTACGGACCCGGACAGACCGAGGACCAGATCCAGCCGATCGAGAGCGATCGCATTAGCTCGACGATCACAAGCGGATCTCTGTTAGCATTCCCGGCGAATATTCCCGGAATTGTTTCAAATTTTAGTTCCAATCCGAATAATCGCAGCTATCAGCCGCGTGCTTATTCAAACAATTACAGGATCCCGGAACGTGTGTATCAATACACATTTTCATGGCAGCAGCAATTGCCATATAACATCGTCTCGACGGTCGCCTATGTGGGCAGCCAGGGCCGCAACCTGTTTCTGCGAAGCGTTGCTAACCGCATCCTTCCGGGACAAACAACTATCGTTAACGGATCAAACATCCCGGCCGGATTCGGTGTTGTAAACCGCACCGATCCCGGTACAGGCCAGGTGATAGGTGTGAATACCGTGCGTCAGTTTAGCATCGTCAGCGGCACTACGGTTCAGAACCCATATGCCGAGATCGACTACAAGACCAGCGGCGGCGACGATCGATACAACGCACTGCAAGTCTCGCTCGTTCGCAGCTTTAGCAGCGGCTTGACGATGAATGCCCAGTACACGTATGCGAGTAGCCGCGGCACAACGGCAGGATCGAATGAGGCCCGAACGTCCGCGGCCCTCGACAACTTCGAGGCTGATCGCGGTCGGAACAATTTCGACGTCCGGCACACATTCAACATCAGTGCTTTATATGAGCTCCCGATCGGAAACGGCAAAAAATTCGATTTTGGAAAGACAGGCAATGTTCTGCTCGGCGGATGGGAGATTGGCGGTATCGTCAATGCCCGCAGTGGCGTGCCGGTCGAGGTGCTTGTCGTTCGTCCGGATATTGTTGCCCAATGCCAAAATGCCGCTGGCTGTCTGGTAAACACCGGTATTACTACTGCCGGCGTTATAACAACGGCTACTGTTCCGAATGGATATACGACAAATCTTCCGACTATCGGAACGGGGGGTGTGAGCGGGAGTACATTCAACCCAATTCCTCTGCCGACGGGATTTATCGCCGTCGTAAACACCCCGGGTGGAGGCAATTCGCGTAACATTAGACGACCGGATCTAATCGCCGGTGCTAACCCGTTCCTTAATAACGATCGTAACTTTATCAATCCCGCGGCGTTTTCAACCCCGACGGCGGGAGCTTTTGGAAATTTAGGGCGTAACGCTTTTGATGGGCCAAGCTTTAAGCAGTTCGACATGATCTTTGCAAAGCGGTTCCGCTTTACGGAGAAGACTAATTTCGAATTTCGCACCGAGATATTTAATATCTTTAACCAAACGAATTTCGCAAATCCGTCGACAACCTTAAACAATGCGTTACCGAGCTTTTCGCAAGTTAATCCGACACCGGCCAATGGTTTGGCGTCACCGATCTTCACGGTTAATGCCACGTCAACGTCTGTTGTCGAACCTGGTCAGGCATTTAACCAGGGAGCCGCCGGATCGACATTCGGATTGCTTCGGTCGACGGTCGGACGCACGGTCGGGTTAGGCTCGAACCGGCAGATCCAATTCGGATTCCGGTTTAATTTCTAGTTCCAAGGGGGGATACGCGTATCGAAAAGGGGCCCGCAAGGGCCCCTTTTGTTTAGTACCTATTTACATCTAATTAGCATCCGTGTCATATGGTTAATTTGAAGGCTTATGGCGGCTTATGTTACGTTTCTAACCGTTAATGTTCGCTGTCCAACGGTTAATGTTAGCTATCTTTCGCTTCAGGTTGGCTATCTTTCAGTTCAGGTTGGCTATCTTTCAGTTCAAGTTGGGTATCTTTCAGTTAATGTTGGCTATCTTTCAGTTCAAGTTAGCTATCTTTCAGTTCATGATAGCTATCTTTCAGTTAATGTTGGCTATCTAACAGTTCATTTTGGTCCGGCGATTCAGGTTGGGTCCGTCCCTATTCGCAATCTGCACAATTTTTGATCGTAGGGAACATAAAGGGAACGAAAAGGGGCCCGCTAGGGGCCCCTTTTTGGGACGTTCACGCTTAAATTCACATGTTACTTTACTTCAGCCGTCGTCTGTTTTTCCTTTGGGTCAAAGGGGGTGGCAAGGTATTTCTTGACCGCGTCCTGGGCATTGTCGTAATTATCACCAAGCGTTTCGGCTCGCTTGTATGCAGCGACGGCACGCGTTCGGTCGCCCTTAGCGTCATAGGCATTGCCCATCTTGATATTTGACCATACCGAAAGCCACTGGGGGCTGATATTGCCCGACAATGCGGCTTTATAATTATCGATCGCGAGATCGTAATTTCGCTGTTCCAGGAAGAGCAGGCCGAGATGATAGTAGATCCACGAATTTGAGCGGTCGAGCTTCAAAGCGGCCTCAAACTGCGTCTGGGCCTCAACATAATTACCTTCCTTAAATTGCTCGATGCCCCGGCGTGCGATCGACGAGACACGAAGGTCCGGCGAGATACGCAGCAGCTTATACGTCGGATCGATGACCACGGCGATGGGTTTACCGGTCGATTCGATATTAAAGTCGGCGCTCGCATCCTGCATATCGAGCGTTACCGTGGTCAGGCCCTGATCGCCCTCGGAGCGGAGTTGAATATCCACCGGCAGGCGAAGATTGTCGTAATTCTGCTTGATCGTGCCGCGGGTCACAAATTTACCGCCCCGCGTCCTCAAGATGAGATAGTCGCTGTCAAACTCGGGGACGCCCGTACCCTCGACCCAACGTGCAAAGAAATATCGCAGATTTTGTCCTGCGACCTTTGAACTGAGCTTTTCAAAATCATCGATCGAGGAACTCTTGCCCCGATTTTCCTGCAAATATGTACGCAGCAACTGGTCAAATTTTGAAGGTCCTAACGTGTCGCGGAGCAGTTTGAAAACAAACGCCCCTTTGGCGTACATGATGTACTGATACGCGGTGCTCTGGTCGTCGAGGTTTGACGGGGCACGCAGCAACGAGGCCGTCTGCTCAAAGGTGAGGGATTTTTCGAGAAGTTCACGGCGAAGCGCCTCGAGTTTCGGTCCGTCGAGCTGGCTTTCGCGTAGGCTAAAGGCACTGTACTCGGCCAAACCTTGCGAGAGCCACGCTTCGTCAAACGATTTTAGACCGACTGTCAGTCCCCACCACTGGTATGCAGCCTCGCGCTCCAGTCGGTCGGTGGTAATATCGCGGGCCTCCTCAAAAGGCCGCTGTGCGATAAAGAGCATTCCCCGCGACGAATAAAAATCGAGGCTCTCGTCGTCTATTTCGACAACGGTCAATTTTTTTCCGCTATCAGGGGCACCGAAACGCTTTGTGTAGTAAGCGAGAGCTTTACCCAGCGTTTCGCCGTACGAAATGATCTGATTCTCGCTGCCGGGCTTGGCGAAGAACTGAAGTTCCTGATCGCCGATCTTCATCGTTTTCAAGGTGTATTTGCCGTATGCAAAATTCCCCAAAAGTGCGGGCGTCGACTGCACAAACCGCGTTTTACCGCTTGCCGTCGAGACCGCAGTATCGCTAAAGCCTATGATCTGAAAACCTGACGGCAGCGTGATCGTTATGTCCGAGGTTGCCGGGTCGGCCGCATAATCGTGAAACGGGAACCAGCGCGCGGCGTACATCAGGTAACCCTGATTGTCGCCGACAAACGCCAACCTTTTTGAGAGTAGCGGACCGCCTGCCGGACCCTCGAGAATGCCGCTGTATTTGAAGCGGAGCGTGACCGGCATTCCCTTTACAACCGTGTCGCCGAGATCTATGCGAACGCTTGGCCCCAGATCTGACGTTGCACCGGCCTGATCCTGAACAAATGTGACCGGATTTCCCGTGACAGCCTTAACAGGTGTCTTTGTGGCGGTCGGTGAAGTTGTCGGCTGAGCAACCAGGGCGGCATCCTGACGAGTAATGCTGTCGACCTTCAGCGAGCCATTAAGCTCGAAAGCAACCGACCGCGTGTCTTCAAGGGGTGTAAAAGTGACGTCGACCGTCGCGCTCAGCTTCCGCTCGGACGGGGCGAGGGTGACGTCCATTACATACTTCGTAACATCAAAAGGAGTGCGTTTCACTGCTTGTGCCATAGCGGGCACTATCAGCAGAGTCACAAAAAAGGCGATCTTAAATCCGCTTGCAATAAACTTTATCATTTCGTTAACCGGCAAATATCCTAATAAATATGCTCTCTTATGATGTTTCCAAATCTCAAATCGTTTGCTTTTGTCCCCTACTCAGACTCGGCTTGATAAAAATCGACGGAAACAACCTTTTCGGCGATCTGCTTTCCCATTGACGCCACTTCCTGATGCTGCGGATGGTCGGTGTAGTGATCGAGAGCCGCCCGATCGGGAAAATATGCGACAAGCCCGGTGTCGAAAGACCGCTCCAGATGCAAAATATCGGGGCCGACATCAAATCTCTCGATATTCGGGATCACGGAAGGCAATGCCGTTAGTTTGGCTCTGTGCTCCTCGCGCGTGTTCGCGTCGGTTTCAGGTTTATATTTCCAACAGACGACGTGTACCAGCATAGGCTATTTTTTTGCTAACTCTTTCAGTTTCTCACGCGTGAACGTCGCGTCGTCGATCGTCGCGGGCAGCTCGCGGCTCAATACGTCGACCACGATCTTTGCTTTGCGGATCGGGTTGTCAACCTCGGTCCGTGTGGCATACGGATGAACCGGATCATCATTGAACGCCGTCATGCGATAGGTTCGTATCTCGCGGCCGCCCACGTCAAATAAATGCAACTCGGCGGGGACGTAGTCGTCGGCTCGGAATAGCACGGACATTTTTGAGATGCTCGAGCTGAAACCGTCCTTGAGCGCACCTTCGACCTCAAAGACCTTTCGGCCGTTCGCTTCTTTTTCACCTACAAAGCGATACGTGAATTTATACCACTCGCCGAGCAATTCGCCAGCCGTAAGGCCGCCGATAAACATCTTGTTGGTGTCGGTTTCGCGAAACTCATTACGCGCGGCAGCATAGGTTATTACACTTGTCTTTTGCCCGGCGTTTTCGATCGATAGCGTTGCGCCGGCCTCATCGACCGGTCTGACGATCTGCGACAAGGTGATCGTGGAGTCGGCAGTTTGCTTTCGCCAAACGTCGAGTTCATAGATCTCTGCGGGTTCATCTTCGGTGGTGACAGTGAACCGAACACGGAGCTTTCTAAACGGTGCGGCGTCCCGCTTTAAGAACTCGGCGACGAACTCCTCGCCGCGTTTTTCGGACGAATCGTTCGGCGTCGTTTTGGCGTTATGCGACGGCGCATTTCCTCCACAGGCCGTCGCTAAGAACAGTGCAAAAACAACCAGGATCGCAGCCGCAGGTGTGTTTTTTCGTTTGACCATTATGTCAGCTGATTGTTTTCATATTAACATTTATCGCTTTCCTTACGTACGACTTAAACAGAAATTCACGACTGATCGGGATCGATGAAAGACGACCAGAGCACAATCATAAAATTCCATAATGTCACCAAATCTTATGGTGGTGAGGATGCTGTGCTGGCCCTAAACGGCATTGATATTGAGATCGCCCGCGGTGAGCGGGTCGCGGTCATGGGACAATCGGGTTCGGGTAAATCGACCCTGCTCAATATCATGTGCGGCCTGGACGCACCGACATCGGGAACTGTGATGTTCGATGGCCGCGATCTATTCGCAATTAGTGATGACGATCGTACCCGGCTTCGCCGAGAGCAGATCGGGATGGTGTTTCAAACGTTTAATTTGATGCCGACGCTTACCGGTGTTGAGAATGTATCGCTGCCGCTGCGGCTCAATGGTATGCGAAGGCGTGATGCGGTACATCGCGCAAACGGTATGCTTGAACGAGTTGGCCTGACCAGCCGTACAGCCCACTGCCCTGACGAAATGTCGGGCGGCGAGCGCCAGCGTGTCGCGATCGCCCGCGCCCTTATTTTTGATCCGCCCGTCCTGCTTGCGGATGAGCCGACCGGCAATCTTGATTCGCGTACGGGAGACGAGATACTGCACCTCCTTGATGACATTCACCGTGAATATGGGACGACGATCGTGCTCGTAACTCACAATGACGGCGCGGCAAAACACTGCGAAAGGCGGGTGACGATGCTCGACGGGCGAATAGTTGAGGATATCGTTACGACAGAATAAGCCCATGCTCCGAGCACTCAGCTTGATAATTTTTCGCGACTGGCGGACGCACAAGCTCAGGCTTGCGCTTACTGTCGCCGGTATCGCGCTCGGGGTTGCGGTTTTTTTTGCCATTCAAACCGCCAATAAAACCCTAGTTGGATCGCTCAACGATACGATCGAAAAGCTGGCCGGCAAGGCGACTCTCCAAGTGGTCGCGGGCGAAGCGGGTTTTTCGCAAGACATATTAAAAACAGTGCGTGAAACGCCGGGTGTCCGCATAGCCGAGCCAGTGA
>Ga0105248_10009420_pt1 | contig 10751 bp, 6 predicted proteins | sample KBSS34metaG_FD_81524 | JGI IMG/M metagenome (GOLD analysis project Ga0105248, IMG submission 81524) | Switchgrass rhizosphere microbial communities from Kellogg Biological Station, Michigan, USA - KBS S3-4 metaG | ecosystem: Host-associated > Plants > Roots > Rhizosphere > Soil | place...
CCTCGGTCAGGGGTCGACGGGCACGGCGCTATCGTTCCTGGAGCTCTATGCCCCGGTGAATGCCACGAACGTGCACATGTTCCTCTTCGATTCGACCTGCGTGCGCGGGGGCCCCTCGATCAACGTGCCGTTGACGGCTAACGACGTTGCCCTGATCCGCATCGACAACATCGGCTCCGGCGCACCGACCAGCGGCTTGGTCACTGCGGCGAACAGCGACGCCCAGGGGTTCACGCTCCTTCCGTGGACAGGCTCGGATGGGGCAGGACCGGTGGCTGCGCGCACCCTGTGGGCCAATTCGGCTGGTAACTTCGTTCGCGTGATCGACCCGATCGCGCTGCACAGCATCGACGAGACGTTCCTGTCCCTCACCAATACCGGCGGATGGAATCCGATGAGGACCGCCGCGGCGTTCTTCGCTCCGCTCGAGGCGGGCGGCCTGCACACGACCATCTACTTCGTGTGCCCGAATACGAACATCCAGCGGCACCTGCCAGCCGGAGGCGCCTTCACCGAGGCGAACGGCTTCCCGATCATCTTCCCGTCCCTCCAGGTCGCGGGTTCAACGACGCCGCTCCGGATTCGCGTCTACGACGACGACGAGAACTTCCTCCGCGACGTCACGAGTAGCTGCAACTGCTTGACCATCAGGCCGGTCACTGATATCGACGCCGTGTACGCCTCGGCTGTCGAAGCGCCGGATGGGACCTATACCGAGGTTGAGGGAAGCACGCAGTCAGCCGTGCCGGCGGTGTGCTCCACCACAGTGGTCGAGCCGCTCACCAACCCCGTTGCGCCGAACGCGGGCAATGTTTGCCCAGGCGCTCCGCTGGGCTGCGCCTTCGGCGGAACTCCGCTGTGCACGGGTCAGTTCCAGCAGACCACTCCCGCGATCCCGGGCGGCGGTCCCTTCTCCTTCGTCGCGTATCGCGCCATCACGGTGCCGGGCTTTGACGTATTCGGCCGCGTGCCGGGGATGTCGGTTTGCCACATTCGCGGCGACGCCTTCAACTCCTGCACGGGTACGCCCAACACGGGTGGCAGGTAGTCTCGAGTTAGCCTAGAAGTAGCTCCCCACGGGCGGCGGGGGAAACCCCGCCGCCCGTTCTTTGTCCGGCGACGGCGTGACCTCGTGCGAGTGAAGTGGTACGCTTTCTCGCGGCCGGGCTCGAGAGCATTTCCTGCCTCTACTCTCAACTCGCATGGAGGATGGCGATGAGGTTACTCGGACGCACGGGTCAGTCTCTGAAGCTGCTGGTGGGAGCGGAGGCCATGCTGCTCCTCCTCGCGGTCAGCAGCCCTCTCGCGGCTCAGACCACCAATCCGAACGCCGGATCGGGATTCCCGGGATTCTCCGGGTCCTCGAACGATCAGGTGAGGCCGCGACTCGTGCTGGGATCCACGGGGGAAATGCTCCGCCTTTCGCAAGTGAAGGGGGATGAGCAGGCGGGCGGCGGCGCGATCACGCTCGAAGCGGCATCAGGCGACAACTGGCAGAAGCTGGTGGAGCTTCGCTCGCCCGAGAAAGGCGTCACCCTGCGCGATCCGGAGCTCGCTATTTCTCCGTCCAATGAGATGGCGTTGGTTTACCGCTGGTGGCGCAATAGCCCCCGCGCCAAGCAACTGCGCCTCGCTCGGTCGGACGACGGCGGGAAAACCTGGTCGCGGTCGGAGCAGCCGATCGATTCGTCGGGCCAGGTATTCGACCCGAACGCCGCCTGGGGCGCCGGCAAGACCCTGGTGCTTGTATGGGCCGACGAACGCCGCGGGGGGAAGGCGTTTGACGTGTACGCGCGCCGCTCCCCCGACGGTGGGGTGACGTGGGGACCGGAGCAACTCCTCAGCGAGTTCCCCGAGAAGGTTCCAAGCGACGCCTTTGCCCGGCCCAGGCTCGTCAGCGATGGCCAGGACCGGTACTGGGCGATATGGATGGGCCTCAGGCACGGACGGAGCTCGCTGTACATGAATCGGTCCGTGGACGGCGGCCGCAAGTGGACGGATCCCGTTTCCTTGACCGGGGAGAGCCAGTCCGTCTTCGGTCACAACCTGCAACGCGCCGGGGACCGCATGCTGCTCGTCTGGCATGACACCCGAACGGGACGGGACCGGCTCTATGCCGTCGCCTCGAGTGACGCCGGTGCTACGTGGACGGCGCCGACGCGCGTCGATCATCTGCCCGAGAGCTCCGAGGTGGCCGCCACCTCGTCCACGATGCTGCTGAACGCCGACGGCGAGGCGCTCGTCGCGTGGCAGGACGCACGCAACGGGCGCGACGACATCTTCCTCGCACGTTCGACCGATGGCGGCCGCACCTGGGGCGCCGAGGACCAGCGGATGGACGCGGACGAGCCCGGCACCGCGCTCTCACGCTTCCCGAGTCTCGCAAGGGCCAAGGACGGGCGTGTCGTCCTCGCGTGGGACGACGATCGCGCCGGCCTCGAGAACGTCTACGTGCGCGTGCGCTCGGCCGGTGCACGACCGCAGTGGGGTCCGGAGACCCGCGTCTCATCGCCTGCGCCCAAGCTCGCCGCCCGGCTGCCACAGGTTCGCTGGGCACCGGATGGAGCGCTCTACGTCGCGTGGGAAGTGTGGGATCACACCACAGGGGCTTCCAACCTCGCCAAGCGGATCGACACCAAGATTCTTCGCTTCGACAATCGATAGCCGCGCCCGCGGCGCGCCGCCCGCGACTCCCTGTGCGGGACGGGCGGCAGCGTAGTCTTCGCGCAATCTAGTCGTTCCCACGGGCGGCGAGGGAAACCCCGCCGCCCGTGCCGTCACTCGGAAGCGCCCCACCCGCCGGTAGGTCTTCTCGCTCGTTCCTGACTCGCCCGATCCTTTCTCACTCGCTCCCGCCGTTCGCCGATTCCGACGTCGCTGCCGCGCGGCCACTGCGAGACGAGATCTGAGATCAGTGTCGGCCGGTGGCGTGCGGACATTGGACTGAAGAGCAATGCACCTTGGTACTAGTCACTCCTCGAAACGAAATATGCGCACGCTCCGGCCGTTCGCTGATTCCGACGTCGCCGCCGCGTGGCCACTTCGAGACGTGATCTGAGATCAGTATGTGTGCCGGTGCCGTGCGGACATTGGACTGAAGAGCAATGCACCTTGGTACTAGTCACTCCTCGAAATAAATATGCGCACACTCCCGCCGTTCGCTGACTCGAATGCCGCCGATCGCGCGGCCCCTCCGAGATTAGATGGAGCCCTACGAAAGTAGAGGCCAGCGTGCGAGGCGAGAGCTCGATGGATTGAAGCCTCCCGAACTATCGCTCGAGTGAATTGCTGAACACTTTTCGCTCGTTGTCATCGACGCTCTTCGCTTGTGTTTGCTTGGCGCATCTCTTGCTCAGTTCATGTAGCGCGATGTAGGGAACTGCTGATTGAGATCGGTGTCGCTCAGTAGATCTTGCTGACACTGGTCTTAAGAACAATGCCCTTTGGTACTAGTGCTCGAAACCGACATGCATCCATAGAGGTGCATGAACAGTAGCCCCGGGAGGAACACAGAGATGAAGCTCGAACGGAACCGGTTGTTAACGACTGTCATGGCGGTTGGCTTTCTCGCCCTGTTCGACGCAGGGCCCGCGTTGGCCGCTCCAGCCGTGCCCCTGGCCTGCGACGTCGTAACTCCCGGCGAATGCCAGATCACGACGCTCCACGACCTCGGGGCCGGCGGCAAATTCAAGGTGGACCGAGCGCTTCACATCCTCGGTCCCAACGGAGAGCTGAAGACCGGTCCGGGGACCGAGCTCGTCCTCACCATCGACGGCGGGCTCACCATCGACGTGGGCGGTCGGATTACCGGCAATGCGGTGGCCGGCAACAGCAGCGGCGCGACGATCACCATCAAGGCGGGCGGCGCTGTGCTCCTCGCCGGCGCCGGCACGTCGGGCGCGCTGATCTCCGTGGACCAGCTCGGCGGATCGTGTTCGGGCGGCAGCGCGGGTAACATTTCCATCAACTCCGGCTCCGAGTTCCCGAACGCCATCGCGACCCAGAACGGCTCCAAGATCACCGCCAATGCGCGGTGCTCGGCCGGCGAGATCGTAATCGCCGCCTCCAAAGGTGGGGTCGACATCCAGGGCTTGGTGGAATCGGCCAGCACGCTCAGCGGCACCGGTGGGGCTCAGCGGCCGGGTGGAGGTCCCATCTCCATCTCCGCATCCTGCGATCTCATGATCAGCGGCACAGGTCGAGTGAGCAGCCGCGGGTACGACCCCGGCGCCGACCTGATCCATTTGGAGGCCGGCGGAAGTGTGTTCGTGTTCGGTCTCGTGGAGTCCACTGGGCCTGGCCACGTGGTCCCCGTCCAGCCGGCGAACTACTGCGCCGGACAGAAGCGCCCCGACAAGCCCGCCAACTCAACGGCGTGTGTGGAAGTGTGGGCGGGCAAGGACCTGGTGATCGACGGCAGCGTGGGGAACAACGGCGAGATCAACGCCGATACTTCGCAGAGCGGTGGACACAAGATCGCGTGGATCGATCTATTCGCGCGCGGCAATATCGCCATCTACGGCGAGGGGGTCGGTCCCTATCCGGCCGACGCGCATCCGTATGCGGTGCACGCTAACCAGTTCACCGGCAACTCGATGGGCGGGCTCATCGCGGTGAAGTCCCAGACGGGCAGCCTGACGCTGACCGGGCGGGCGATCCAGGCCGATGGCGGGCTGGGCGCCACCTCCTTCCAGCCCAATCCCGGCGGCATCGGAGGCGTCGTCACGCTCGAGGCCAAGTTGGGCGTCGACCTCGGCACTGCCTCGGTGAGGGCGCGGGGCGCGAACCTCGGCGGCGGCGCCCAGGCGGGCGGCGATATCCTGGTCCGATCTTACAAGGGGCACGTGGTAGGCGCGGCCTCCGGTGAGCTGAACGCGGGCGGCGGCGGCGGGAAGCCAACGACAGATCCCGGCACCGTTACCCTCGCCGGGTGCGATACGCCGGCCCCGGCGGTGAGCTACGCAGGCACCGCCATTCCGGCTGCGACCGTGAGCGCGGCGAATTGCGCCGGCAAGCCCACCCTTCCCTCCTATGTCGTATTCCTCACGTCCTTCTGCACCCCGATTCCCTGCCTCACGGGTTGCGGACCACTGGTCGTCAGCTTCTGCGAAAAGGGCACGGTGAAGGCGGTGATGGATCAGGTGACGGGGCGCTTCCCCGGCAATGCTGGCGCGGACATCGTGGTGGACGTCCGGACCCAGTCGCTCCAGAACGCCCTCGACACGGCCACCGACGTGAACCATGACGGCTACATCATCATCGGTGTCGTCGCGCGGGACGGTGGGGTGCCGGGTGGGCAGGCGTACCAACAGGTGGACGTGACGAGGGCGTACCCGAGTCCCTTCGCCCTGATCGGCTGCGGCGTGACCCTCAGGGACCCCGCGTTCTGCGACGGCCATGCCGTCGTCGATATCCTGGCCAGCGCGAAGAGCCCCGAATTCCCGGTGGGCAGCGGGGTCACGCTGTACGTCCAGGAGATCACCGCCACCGGAAGCCTTTCGTCTCCGGGCTGGCGGGTGCGAGGCGACGGCCGATTCTTCGAAGGAATCGGAGCAGATGGCAACATGCAGGGAATGAATCTCACGGGCAACAGAAGTACCATCCACAACAGCTTTGCAAACGGCAATGTGAATGGCGGGATCACCATGAAAGGCGATGGGAACACCATCGACACGGTCCAGGCTTCGAAGAACGACGCCGGCGATGGCATCAACGTCAGCGGCAACGGCAACACGATCGCCAACAGCACGGCGGGCGGTCAGGCCGGCGGCGGCAACGGCGCCGCAGGTATCCGGGTGAATGGGGCGGGCAACCTGCTCGACGGTAATAACACCTTCAGCAACGCCCTCGAAGGCATCGGCGTAACCGGCGGCACCGCTCTCAGCCCCAACGTGGTCAGCACCAACGTCAGCAGCGAAAACGGGCGAACGGGCGTGTCCCTGAGCGGGACCGGGAGCGGGGCCGCAGGAGCTCCTGGCATCAGGGCAAACACGACCCAGGGGAACGGGTTGGATGGCATCCAGGTCAACGGCAGCGGCCACAAGCTGAAGAGCAATTCGAGTGGCGGGAGCGGCTCCAGCGCAAACCATTCCTGCCAGTATCGCGTGACTCCCGGCAACATCAACGTGAGCGGCAACACGATCGGGTCGGTGCCGATTCCCGGCGCCAAGGGCTCGGTCTTCCCCGCTTGCTTATAGCTTTGTAGTCAGCGACCGGAGGGGGCCTCGACGGCCCCCTCCGAGATGTCGTTCCCGCCATAGGCCGGTGACACCGCGAAGACCGGCCGCCAATCTCCCAGCGTTGCTTGACGAAGGCGGAAGCCGGGCGTTACGATGCTGGCGACGACATTCATTCGGGCGGCTCGGCCCGACCGCCCCCTCTCAAACAAGCGAGGGGGCCCGAAGGATCAAGCATGCAGCGGTGGCGATCATGGCGGACTAGCGTTCTGTCCTTTACCCTCGTCTCGGTCGTCGCGTCGCCGGGCTCGAGTGCACCTCTCTCCGATGCGGGTCCGGCCCTTCAGGCTGTGGCGGTTCAAGCGCAAGACACGAGCCTTCCGGAAGCGGAGCGCGTCGATTTCGTCAAGGCGCTCGGGGGCTGGGGAACTGCACAGGTCCGTGACCCTCTGGTGGCCCTGTTGAAGGATTCGCTGCCCTCGATCCGTGAAGCGGCGGCGAAAGGCCTCGGCTGGCAAGGAAACGGCGAAGCTGTTCCCGCTCTTCGCGAGCGGGCAGAGGCGCCGGGAGAGGCGCCCGCTGTGCGGGCGGCCGCGTTCGAGTCGCTGGGGAAGATCGGCGACGCCTCGGCTCGCGGCGCCATTCTCGCTGCGACCCATGACGCGGACCCTGGGGTTCGCATGGCTGCCCTCGGCGCCCTTACCACGGGTCCCCTCGCCAGCCCGGCAGATCGCATCCCGCTGCTGAGGCGTGTGGTCGAGGATGGAGCGCTGGCTCCGATCATGCGCTGCGAGGCCATCCAGGAGCTCGGGAAAGAGAAGGACAAGGGGTCCATTCCGCTCCTCGTTCGCCTTCTCGAGACCGGACCCCGTGTTCCGATGACATTGCCGAGCGCCTCTCCCAGCCAGCAGGAGATCGTGAGGCTGCGCTTTCAGCAGTCCCGCGACCTGCGCGCCTGGGCGGCGAGCTCGCTCGGCGCACTGGACGCGAAGGAAGCGGTCCCGTTGCTCCTGAGAGCGGCCCGGGATCCGGACGACTTCTTTCTCCGTGTGACCTCGATGGGCGCGCTCGTCACGATGAAGGCGCCGGAAGCCGCTCCCGTTTTCGTGCAGAGCCTCCACGATCCTTTCGCCGACGTGCGTGCCCTGGCTCTCATCGGGCTCGCGCAGCTGGGGGATTCAAGCGCCGCAGACGCCGTTCTGGCCCGGCTCTCCGATCCCGCGCCCATGGTCCGGGCCCAAGCGGTCGGAACTCTGGTCGAGCTGCGCGATCCCCGTGCCCGGACCGAGCTCGAGAACCTCAGAAAGCGGGAGCTCGACTCGTCCGTCCAGCAGGCCCTCGCGGCCGCCCTGGCCCGCCTAGCACGCTGACGCCTACAGGCCGCTCCGCACCTGAAAAACACGCAGGAGGGTTTCGGCATTCTGCCAATGGCGCAGCAGCAACGCCAGGACGATTCCTAGACCGATCGCTCCGTAGAGCATCCGGTAGCGGCCCTGGAATCGGGTCACATTCGTGAAGGTGAGTCCGGCGCGCAGGGCCCGGATCGACCACGCGACGTGGATCGGATAGAGCGCCAGCGGCATGATCGCCAGTGCGGCAGGCACGATGCCCATGGCGGCCAGCAAGAAGAGGTCGGTGTAGGCCAGGGTGAACACGACGAGTCCGGCGAGGAAGGCCGGCGTCTTTCCGAACGCAACGGCGTTGGTGTGAACGCCGTTGAGCCGATCCCCTTCGTAGTCTCGAACTTCCTGGTTCAGGTGCCCGGCCGTGAAGGTGAGGGCGAAGAAGAGACCGATCAGGATGCCCGATTGGTCGATCGGGCTGAAGAGCGAGTATCCCAGGAGGAAGTGCAGCACTCCGCCGACCAGGTGGGGACAGGACGAGATGATGGGGGTGCCCTTGCCGTTGAGACGGGGATGCGAGTAGAACACGCCGAGGGCGGCGATGGCGACCGCGACCAGAAGCGTCTGGCGTGAAAGGTGGGCGAACAGCAGCAGGCTGAGCGCCAACAGGCCCGCGCTGAGAAGCAGCACCTCTCGCGGCGCGACGCCTTTCGTCGAGAACACCGTGTCGGATCGGGTAGGGTCGTTCCGGTCCGTGGAGGCGCCCGCCCAGTCATTGAAGCTGAAGATATGGGCCACGAGCAGGAAGCTCGCGGCCACGAAGAGCGCCAGCTCGCCGATCGTCTGCGACGTCAACACCCTCATCGAGAAGGCCACCCCCATGAGGGGTGCCCCCTGGAGGATGAGCACATCCCGGTATCGGATGCACTTGACCAGGGTGGCGAGTCCTGACCGCTGAGACGCCGCGGGGGCGCTGCGCGGTGCCGCCTGCCCACCGATTGCGGCGTCGCTGACGATCTGCCCGCCCTCGAGTTGGCGCCTCATCCTGGATGGCCTCCCGCGAATCGGAGCGGGACAGAGCTCCGCGCGTGCACGTGTGCCGGCTCCCGCCCCCGTCCGGCTCTCGCCTCCCTATTGATGCGGATTCCCGAAAGTATCACGGAACCGCGTGCGATGCCTCAAAGCTCTCGGGGGGCGGCGAGGACCCACCGAGCGGAAAATAGCGGTCGATTGGGCCATTTGCCACTATTCGTCTTATTAATTCTCGTGTGGAGCTCGATCTGTACTATCCTCCGTGAGGCGGTCGTTGTCCCGACGAAAGGAGTGTGCGTGTATGGGTCTGAGCTTACGCATTGGAGTGGTTATCGGGCTGGCATTGGCGAGCCTTCCGCTGGCCCCCGGTTCCGGGCAGAGTCAGGACGCGTTGTCGGTCTACGAGGACTGGAGCGGCGCGAGGATTCGGGGCGACCGATGGCGCGGTGGCGAGGTCTCGAATGCTCAGGAGGTGCTGCGCGAGCTCGTGGCGACGCCATTTGGCCAGCACTACCTCACGATGAGCCTTCGGCGGGAGGGGGAGACCGACGGCAATACCGGTAGCCGGACGTCGAGCACCTTCCTGAATCTCGCGAATCCCGCGTCGGTCGTTCAGATCGAAGCGCTGATGGGAGTCATCGACGTTCTGGTCGAGAACTGCCAGGCAAACGCCACCCCATCCGAGGCGCGCCTCTTGATCGCGATGACCGCGTTCAATGACGGAGCTTCCCCCAGCGCGAGCAACAGGACGGGGGACTACAACGCGGTCGTTCAGGCCGTTCGGCGGTCCAACTCGACCGATCCCGCCGGGATCCTCAGGGTGGAGGGTAGGCTCACGCGTTGCCAGAATGCCGCCTGCTCGGCGGAGCAGCAGATCGGGGCGTCCAAGGACTTGGGGGTCACTCTGGGTGTCGGGGCCGCCTTCACGATGCGGCTGATCTGGGACGCGCCAAACAACCAATTTCTCGCGGGAGTGGATGCAAACGCGAACGTCTCGTTGCCGTACGGCCCGGCGAACGACGTCCTGCCGGCCGTTCAGCGCTCGGCGGGCATAGAAGTCCGAAACACCACGGCCAACTGCACCGCGGGCGCCACGGAGGCCAACCTCGAAGCCGGCGTCGGAACGGTCAGGACTGCGGGATCACCGCCGGTGACACCGACGCCTACCCCAACTCCGACGCCAACTCCGACGCCAACCCCGACGCCGACTCCGACACCAACCCCGACACCAACGCCGACCCCGACGCCCCCGGAAAACTCTCCGTTCGTGTTCCCGCCGCAACCGCCATACAACCCGACGGATCCGAGTGCTCGGTACACGTCCTTGGGGCCCGACCCGGCGACCGGTGGGAATTTCTATGTGGCGCTGCCAGAGTACTCGAACCCACTGCCCGGTTCTCACCTGTATGCCGGTCTGATACCAGACGGCCGTCGTCTGTGGGTACCGAGAGACGCGCAGCCGGCCGCGATCCGGCGCGCGCTTCAGACGGGGACGCTCTAGCTTTAGCCGAGAAGATCAGTGTCTGGCGCGGGCGGGTGTCGCCGACGAGCCCGCCCGCGCCTGAAGCTACCCGCTGTCCCGACCCAATTCCTCGAAGATCGCCCACGCCACGGTGACGCGCAGATCCGGGGCGTGCTGATCGGAGGCGGGTCAGCACCCGGCATGAGGTCGACCTCCCCCGCGCCGCTCGTCCCCACTCCGGCCGCGCTGGCCGCCATCCTCACCATCCTCTGCCTGCTGTGGGGGTGGCCCGGCGATCCACCCCGGCGTGCGGCCGGTGCGGGGCCGACCGACCTCACGGGGGCCTTTGCGCACGCCGCCGAGACGATTCGGCGCCACCAGAGCCCGGCCGGTTACTGGAAGACGCCCGTGACTTCCGGGCCGGTGTTCCAGAGCCCGACCAGCGAGCTCAACGTGTTCACGCCGGCCGTGATCATCGATCTCCTCGATCCGGTGTCCCGGGAGACGGGCCTCACCGATGTCCTCGCGCGGGCCCGAGGATACCTGCGCCGCCAGATCGAGGCGACGGGGCTCGTCCGCTACCACGGCGCCCCCGGGACGATCGACCCGACTCAACGGGGTTGCGAGCTTCCGCCCGACGCCGATGACACCGCATTGCTGTGGCGCATCGCGCCCAGGCCGGAGAAGCGGCTCATGTCCGCCGCCCGGCGCGAGATCGAGCGGTACCGCACCGATGAC
>Ga0105248_10009424_pt1 | contig 10750 bp, 9 predicted proteins | sample KBSS34metaG_FD_81524 | JGI IMG/M metagenome (GOLD analysis project Ga0105248, IMG submission 81524) | Switchgrass rhizosphere microbial communities from Kellogg Biological Station, Michigan, USA - KBS S3-4 metaG | ecosystem: Host-associated > Plants > Roots > Rhizosphere > Soil | place...
CGCCGGCTGGTGCCCGCCGGGCATGCTGGGCATCGGCATCGGCGGCACTGCCGAGAAGGCCATGCTCATGGCCAAGGAAGTGTTGATGGAAGACATCGACATGTACGAGCTCCTCAAGCGCGGGCCCTCCAGCAAGGCCGAGGAGATGCGCATCGAGCTCTTCGAGAAGATCAACGCGCTGGGCATCGGCGCGCAGGGCCTGGGCGGCCTCACCACGGTGCTGGACGTGAAGATCGCCATGCACCCCACCCACGCGGCGAGCAAGCCCGTGGCCATGATTCCCAACTGCGCCGCCACGCGCCACGCGCACTTCGTGCTCGACGGCAGCGGCCCGGCCTACCTGGAGCCGCCGAGCCTGGACATGTGGCCCGACGTGCACTGGGCGCCCGACTACCAGAAGAGCCGCCGCGTGAACCTGGACACCCTCACGCGCGAGGAAGTGGCGAGTTGGAAGCCGGGCGAGACCCTGCTGCTCAACGGCCGCATGCTCACCGGCCGCGACGCCGCCCACAAGCGCATCCAGGACATGCTCGCGCGCGGCGAGAAGCTGCCCGTCGACTTCACCAATCGCGTCATCTACTACGTCGGCCCGGTCGACCCGGTGCGTGACGAGGCGGTCGGCCCCGCAGGCCCGACCACCGCCACGCGCATGGACAAGTTCACCGAGATGATGCTGGCCCAGACCGGCCTCATCGGAATGATCGGCAAGGCCGAGCGCGGCCCCACGGCCATCGAGGCCATCCGCAAGCATCAAAGCGCCTACCTCATGGCGGTGGGCGGCGCCGCCTACCTCGTGGCCAAGGCGGTGAAGAAGGCCAAGGTCGTCGGCTTCGAGGACCTGGGCATGGAAGCGATCTACGAGTTCGAGGTGAACGACATGCCGGTCACCGTCGCGGTGGATGCCCAGGGCACCAGCGTGCACCAGACCGGCCCGCGCGAATGGCAGGCCAAGATCGGCAAGATCCCGGTCGCCGCGGCCTGAGCCCGGTCGACCCCCGCGCACTCGTGGCGTGCCACGAGTGCGATGCATTGCAGAAGAAGGTGGCGCTCGGGCGGCGCGGCAGCGCCACCTGCGTGCGCTGCGGCGCGGTGCTCTACCGCCACGTCCCCGGCGGGCTGGATCGCACCGTGGCCTACCTCGTGGCCGCGGCCATCCTCTTCCTGGTCAGCAACATGCTGCCCCTGGTGAGCCTGGAGGCGCAGGGCAGCCAGACGAGCACCACCCTCATCGGCACGGTGCTCGCACTGCACGACACACGCATGGATGCGGTCGGCGCGCTCGTCGCGTTCACCGCCATCGTGATGCCGGGGCTGCAGATCGCGGCCCTCCTGTACCTGCTGCTGCCCCTGCGCTTCGGCCGCGTGCCGCTGCTGCACGCGCAGGTCTATCGCACGCTGCTGGCGATGCGTCCCTGGGGCATGGTCGAGGTCTTCATGCTGGGCACCCTCGTGGCCCTGGTGAAGCTCGGCCACATCGCCACCGTGATCCCCGGCCTCGCGCTCTTCAGCGTGGGCGCGCTGATGTTCCTCATGACCGCCGCATCCGCCACCTTCGAGCCGCACGAGCTCTGGGACCGGGTCGACGAACTCAAGGACCGCGCCCCCTCATGAGCGCCACGCCCTCGCCCACCCCCCAGGCGCCGTCGCCGCGCGTCGCCACGGCGCGCGGCGCCGGGCTCCTCGTGTGCGAAGCCTGCTCGGCCGTGCAGCACCCGCTGCACGGGCACGACGCATCGCACACGGCCTGCTGGCGCTGCAACGCGCCGCTGCACTGGCGACGCCCCGCCTCGGTGGCACGCACCTGGGCGCTGCTCATCGCCGCGCTCATCCTCTACATCCCCGCCAACGTGCTGCCCGTCATGGAGACCGGCTCACTCTTCGGGGCCCAGCGCGACACCATCTTCAGCGGCGTCGTCTTCCTGTGGAACGACGGCTCCTGGCCGCTGGCGATCGTCATCTTCGTGGCGAGCATCGGCATCCCGCTGTCCAAGCTCGTCGCCCTGACCTTCCTGCTCGTGAGCGTGCAGCGCGGCTCGACCTGGCGCCCGCTCTTTCGCGCGCAGGTGTACCGCCTCATCGAGGCGGTGGGCCGCTGGTCGATGGTCGACATCTTCGTGGCTGCGCTGCTGGTCAAGCTCGTGCAGTTCCGCGCGCTCGCCACGGTGCAGGTGGCGCCGGGGGCGATCGCCTTCGGCGCGGTCGTGGTGCTCACGATGCTCGCCACGTCGAGCTTCGACCCGCGAATGATCTGGGACCCTGTGGAGAAGCGAAGTGACTGAGGACAGCCCGAAAGACGCATCGCGAGACGACGGATTGCCGCAGGCCGTGCTGCGCACGCGCAATGTGTGGTCGCTGCAGATCATCTGGATCGTGCCGCTCGTGGCCGCGCTCGTGGGCGGCTGGATCGCGTGGCAGACCTACCGCAATCGCGGTCCCACGATCACCGTCTACTTCAAGTCCGCCGAGGGCCTGGAGGCCGGCAAGACGCGCATCAAGTTCAAGGACGTGGACATCGGCACGGTCATGCGGGTGGAGCTGTCCGACGACCGCGCGGCCGTGAAGGTGGAGGCCGAGATGGTGCGCCAGGTGAACGAGAGCTTCCTCGTCGACGACACGCGCTTCTGGATCGTGCGCCCGCGCCTGGTCGGGGGCCAGGTGTCGGGGCTGGGCACGCTGCTGTCGGGCTCCTACATCGGCGCCGACCCGGGCCGCTCGCCGAACGAGCGGCGCGAGTTCACGGGCCTGGAGACCGCGCCCGTCGTCACCACCGACGCGCCCGGGCGCAGGTTCCACCTGCGTGCCGAAGACCTGGGCTCTCTCGAGCAGGGCTCGCCGGTGTACTTCAGGCGCAAGCGCGTGGGCCAGGTGATCTCCGCCGACGTGACCCCCGACGGCGCGGGCGTGGACATCAACGTCTTCGTCGAATCGCCCTTCGACCGCTACGTGCACGCGGACAGCAAGTTCTGGCACGCCAGCGGCGTGGACGTGAGCCTCACCTCCGAGGGCCTGCATGTGCAGACGCAGTCGATCGTCTCGGTCCTGCTGGGCGCCGTCGCCTTCGAGTCGCCCGCCGAGTCCTCGCAGCCCCAGGCCCAGGCGAACGCGAGCTTCCAGCTCTACGACAACCGGGCCGATGCGCTGCGCGCGCCCGACGTCGTCACGGAGAAGTTCGTGATGGTGTTCGACCAGTCGGTGCGCGGCCTTCAGGTCGGAGCGCCGGTGGACTTCCGCGGCGTGACCATCGGCGAGGTCACGCGCATCGGCGTGGACTTCAACCGCAGCACGCTGAGCTTTCGCACGCCGGTGGAGATCAACCTCTACCCCGAGCGGCTGCGCTCGCGCTACCGGCGGGGCTCCGACACCCTGCCCGCGCCCAACCAGCTCGACCTGCAGCGGTTCATCGACCGCGGCTTTCGCGGCCAGCTTCGCACCGGCAACCTCGTGACCGGGCAGCTCTACATCGCGACCGACTTCTTCAAGGGCGCGCCGCCGGTGAAGACCGACCCGAGCCGCAATCCCCCCGAGATCCCGACCATCCCGGGCAGCTTCGAGGAGCTGCAGACCGCGCTGGCCAACGTGGTGAAGAGGCTGGAGAAGGTGCCGTTCGACCAGATCGGCAACGACCTGCGCACCGCGCTCGTCACGTTGGACGGCACGCTGAAGAAGACCGATCAGCTCGTGCAGAGGCTCGACAGCCAGGTCGCGCCGCAGCTGCAGGCCACCGTCGAGCAGGCGCGCAAGACGCTGGAGACCGCGCAAGAAGCGCTGTCCAGCGACGCGCCCGTGCAAGCCGACCTGCGCAACACCCTGCGCGACGTCAGCCGCGCCACCGAGACGGTGCGACGCCTGGCCGACTACCTCGAGCGCCACCCCGAATCGCTGCTGCGCGGCAAGCAGGAGGAAACGCAGCCATGACGACATCCGCCAACGCCGCGACGCGCGCGCGACGCCGACATCTCCTGCTGGGCGCCTGCGCCTGGGCCGCGACCCTGTGCGTCGCGTGCTCCACGCCGCCAAAGGAGCACTTCTACGTGCTCGCGCTGCCCTCCACGGACACGGCTGGCGAGACAGCGCGCCCCGCGCCGGTGGTCGTCTCGCCCGTGCATATCCCGCCGGTCGTCGACCGGCCGCAGATGGTGCTCAGCACGAGCGACAACCAGGTGATGGTGTCGGAGTTCCACCGCTGGGCCGAGCCGCTGGATGCGGGCATCGCGCGCGTGCTGACCCGCGCGATGTCGCGCGAGCTCGCCTCCCCCGCTGGCGCACCGGGCGCGGCGCCGCTGCGCGTGTCGGTGGACGTGACCCGCTTCGAGTCGCTGCTCGGGCGCAGCGCCACCATCGAGGCGTCGTGGTCCGTGCGCGATGCGAATGGCGCACGCACGAAGAGCGGCGTGGTGCAGGCGAGCGAGCCGGCGCCGGGCGACCACGAGGCGCTTGCGGCCGCGCACAGCCGCGCGCTGCAGCGGATGGCGGTCGAGATCGCGCGGGCGCTGAACGCAGGCTGAGGCGGCATTCGCAGGAGCGCGCTGCTGCGGCTGTGCGCCGCCGAGCAGTGCAAGGAATGCGCGGGTCCGCAGTCTTTGGGCGTGCATCGCGTGTCTTTCCTCGTGGCGCGAAGGCTCGACCATGCGCCCGCATTGGCCCGCACGTCACTTCGCCGCACACGCCCTCGCGAATGCGCACGCCTCGTTAATGCCGAGTGCCCGCGCGCGGATCCAACGCAACAATCCGACCCCATCTGCGAACACCGGTCCCCAACATGAACACGACCACACGCCGTCAATTCCTCCGCTCCGTGGGCCGCGTGGCCGGCCCGACCGCGATGTATGGCGCGATGGCGCAACTCGGCCTCGCGCATGCAGGCACGCCGGGCAAGACCTTTGCGCTCGACGGCGGCCTCAAGGGCGCGCATCGCGGCGAGCGCGTGCTGGTGCTGGGGGCGGGCGTCGCGGGCCTCGTGTCCGCGCTGGAGCTGCAGCGCGCGGGCTACCAGGTGGAGATCCTCGAATACAACCAGCGCCCGGGCGGGCGCAGCTGGACGCTGCGCGGCGGCGACCGCTACACCGAGCTCGGCGGCGCCACGCAGGAATGCCGCTTCGACAAGGGCCAGTACCTCAACCCCGGCCCGTGGCGCATCCCCTATCACCACCACGGCGTCCTCTCGTACTGCAAGCAGCTGGGCGTGCCGCTGCAGCCCTTCGTGCAGGTGAACCACAACGCCTACCTGCACTCGCAGCGCGCCTTCGGTGGCAAGCCGCAGCGCATGCGCGAGATCGCCGCGGACTTCAACGGCTCGATCGACGAGCTGCTCGCCAAGGTCGTGCAGCAGCACCAGCTCGACCAGCCGCTGGACAACGACGATCAGGCGCGGCTGCTCGACGCGCTGCGCGAGATGGGCGCACTCGACCGCGAGTACCGCTTGCGCGCGGGGCCGCAGGTGAGCGAGCGTCGCGGCTATGTGCGCGACGCGGGCGGCGGCGCCGACGGGCGGCCGCAGGACTCGCAGCCGATGGGCCTGTCCGACGTGCTGCGCTCGGGCCTGTGGCGCCAGCTCTCCAATGGCATGAACTACGAGTTCCAGATGCCGCTGTTCCAGCCGGTGGGTGGCATGGATGCGATCCCGCGCGCGCTTGCGCGGCAGCTGCCCGGGCGCATCCGCTACGGGCGTCGCGTGGCCGCCATCGCGCAGGACGAGCACGGCGTGACCGTGAGCCACCAGGCCGTGGGCCCCGACGGCCGCGCATCCGGGCCGATGCAGCAATCCAAGGCCGCGTGGTGCGTGTGCGCCCTGCCGCTGTCGGTGCTGGGCCAGCTCGACCTCGGCGGCTTCAGCGCTGCGGTCCAGGAGGCGATCGAGGCCGTGCCTTATGCCGCCTCCGTCAAGATCGGCCTGCAGTTCAAGCGCCGCTTCTGGGAAGAGGACGAGGCCATCTACGGCGGCATCAGCTACACCGACCTGCCGATCCAGCTCATCGGCTATCCGAACTACGACTTCCAGGCCCGCGGCGGCGTGCTGCTGGGTGCCTACAGCTGGGGGCCCAACGCGTTCGAGTACAGCGCAATGGCACCGGCCGATCGCGTGCGACACGCGCTCGCGCAGGGCGCGAAGATCCACCCGCAATACCCGGCCGAGTTCCTGAGCGGGGTGAGCGTGGCCTGGCACCGATCGCCCTTCACCCTCGGCTGCTTCGCGCTGTGGGACGAGCCCACCCGCGCACGCCACTACGACACGCTGTGCACCATGGACCGCCGCATCGTGCTGGCCGGCGAACACGCCTCCTACTTGCCGGCCTGGCAGGAAGGCGCGGTCCTTTCGGCACACAACGCGATCGAGCAACTGCACCGCCGCGCGCTCGCGGCCTGAAAGAAGGCAAGCAACCCATGAAGCTTTCCCTGCCCACCCTCGCCCTCGCCCTCGCGCTTGCGGCCTCGGGCGCCGCGCACGCCGGCGACGACGTCTTCTCGCAAGGCTTTCGCTTCCAGCAGCGCGACGGCGCGGCGCTTTACGGCGCCATCTGCGCCGGCTGCCACATGCCGCGCGGCCAGGGCGCGCAAGGCGCCGGCACCTACCCGGCGCTTGCCGGCAACCCGAAGCTCGTGGCTGCCGGCTACGTGGGCAACCTCGTGGTGAACGGCCGCCGCGCCATGCCTGCCTTCGGCGGCCAGCTCGACGACGAGCAGATTGCCGCGGTGGTCACCTACGTGCGCCGCGAGCTTGGGCACATCGAAGGCGATCCCGTGCGCGCGGCCGACATCGCCGCGCTGCGCCGCTAACCCATCCAGGAGAACAAGACATGCTGATCCGCACCCTCTGCGCCGCCCTGCTCGTCACCTGCGGCGCGGCGCAAGCCGCCGACACGGTGATCCGCCACCGCACGCCGGGCTCCGACTTCCCCATCGCCGCGGCGGTGGAAGTGCCCGCCGGCAAGACCACCATCTACGTGAGCGGCGCCGTGCCGCCCGTCGTCGACGAGAAGGCCGAGCGCGGCAGCATCGCCTCCTTCGGCGACACGCGCACGCAGACGGTCGGCGTGCTGCGCAACATCGAGCGCAGCCTCAAGCGCATGGGCCTGGGCATGGGCGACGTCGTGAAGATGCAGGTCTTCCTCGTGGGCGACCCGTCCAAGGGCGGGCGCATGGACTTCGACGGTTTCATGCAGGGCTATCGCGAGTTCTTCGGCACCGCCGAGCAACCCAACCTGCCCGCGCGCGCGGTCATGCAGGTGGCGGGACTCGTGGCCCCGGGCTGGCTGGTGGAGATCGAAGTCACGGCCGTGAGGCCGTGAATGGGTTTGCTGCACATTCGCAAGTAACAGTCTGTTCGAGCTTCCCGGCATTCAAACCTCGGTGCCCGACTTACTGATGCCGCGCGCCGCTCACTCGTGCGGGCAGCCCCATATCGCACGAGAAACGCGAACGACTTCACGAACGAAAGCAATTCCGTCAACGATTTGTAAAGCACGCGCAATGCGTGCGTCATTCACGCCAACCGCACTTAACCTCCCCCTTTAGGGCGGGTGGCGCCGAATCGTTGCACTACGATACTTGGTTGACATTAAAGGCATGCCCGCCAAGGGTGGCCGACAAGAATCGACGGCCGCGCGCCCATTGCCGATCGATGCCGACTGCAAAGAAAAAAACGGGAGTCAGCTGTGGGCCGGGTGCACAGGGGGGGTTCGACCGGATCGGTCGAATGGGGAGCGCAATTCATTGGTTCGCCCGGGCGCGAACGCGACCTGCGCAATCAGCGCGCGAGCGAGACCAATGCAAGCGGCCGCAAGGGCGCGAAGCGACCCGCAACGGTCTTCCTGAACGGCAAGTTCACCGCCCAGCACATGAGCGGGACGCAGCGTGTCGCGACTGAGCTGACCCTCGCGCTGGACCGACTGCTGGGCCGCAAGGAGCATGAAGGCGCCCCGAACGTCGTGCTTCTTTGCCCGCAGGGGGGAACCCCGCCGCAGCTCGCACACATCCAGGTGCGCCGCACCGGCTCGCACGGCCGGCGACTCAGTGCTTGGGAGCAGCTCAATCTTCCCTGGCATGCCCGCCATGGCTTGCTCGTGAACTTCTCCGGCTCGGCGCCGATGCTCGCGCGCCGGCAGCACTGCATCATTCATGACGCAGCGGTCTTCGAGACGCCGCACGCCTACACCGCGCGTTTCCTGCTTTGGTATCGGACGCTGTTCCGCGTCCTTGCGTGGCGCGCGGAGCGCCTGTTCACTGTCTCGCAGTTCTCCAAACGGCGTCTCATCAGCCATTTGCGCCTGAGTACCGACCGGCTGGACGTGCTGCCCAATGCAGGCGACCACCTCGATCGCGTCAATGCCGACGCCACGCTCCTGCAGCAACTGGGCGTGCAGCCCCACCGCTATTTCCTCGCCGTGGGGGGTGCCAACCCGAACAAGAACCTCCTGCGTCTGCGAGAAGCCTTCGCCCCTCTGGCCCGAGAGCGTGCAATGAAGCTCGTGATCGTCGGCGGCATGAATCGGAAGGTGTTCAGCCCGAGGGCGGCGCAGGGTTTCGACGCCGGCGATTCCGTGCTCATTACCGGTCCGCAGGACGATGCCTCGCTCAAGGCGCTTTACGAGAACGCTTTGGCGCACATCTACCCCTCGACTTACGAAGGCTTCGGGGTTCCGCCGCTCGAAGCCATGGCGTGCCATTGCCCGGTACTGGCGTCGAACGCCGCATCGATTCCTGATGTGTGCGGCGACGCAGCGTTCTATTTCGATCCCTTGAGCGTCGAAGAAATGCGTGACGCGATGAAGCGCGTCCTCGACGACCCCGCACTGCGAGCCGACCTGGTGGCACGCGGTGCAAGGCGCGTTGCGGCGTATTCGTGGGACCGCTCGGCGCAGCTTCTCTTCAAGGGATTCGCTGCGTGAGCGTTCTGCGTCAATCGCATGGTGGGCCAGTCGATCTGCGCGAATCGCGCCCTGGCTCGTTCTTGAACTTCACCTCGGGCCGGCCGTCGATGTGCCGACGCCCGCTCCAATTGACATGACCGACGCGTCTGATCTGAAGTTTGCCCGGCACGCGGAGATGCCGGCTGCACATCCATCGCGCATTCGCCGCCTGATTCGGCGCCTGGATCGCATCTTCATCCTCACCGTGGCGGCGCCCACGCTGATCGCCTCGGTGTACTTCGGCCTCGTGGCCTCGGATGCCTTCATCGCGGAGTCGCGTTTCGTCGTCCGCAGCCCGCAGAACAATGCATCCCCGGGCGGCCTCGGCGCGCTCCTTTCGGGCACCGGGTTCGCGCGTGCGCAGGACGATATCTACCCGGTGCGCGACTACATCCTCTCGCGCGATGCGCTGAAGGAGCTCGATGAAGCGCTTCACGTGCGCAAGGCATACGCCGACTCTCACATCGACTTCCTGAATCGCTTTCCGAGCTTCGACCTGGACGAGAGCTTCGAAGCTTTCTATCGCCATTACGTCAAGCAGATCGACGCGGACTACGACTCCACCTCGTCCATCCTCACGCTGCGGGTTCGCGCCTATACGCCTGAGCTGGCGCGCGACATGAACGAGTTGCTGCTGCGCGCCAGCGAGCGCCTGCTGCTGGGTCTCAATGAACGTGCACGCCATGACCTGGTCGAGGTCGCGCAGCGTGAAGTCCGCGAAGCAGAGGCGCGCTCCAAGGACGCCACGCTCGCGCTCGCGGCGATGCGCTCGAAGGACACCGTGTTCGACCCCAACGCGCAGTCGGCACTGCAACTCCAGGGCGTCTCTCGCCTGCAGGGAGAACTCGTCTCCACGCAAGCTCAGATGGCGCAACTTCGCCGCCTGACGCCCGACAACCCGCAAGTGGGTGCGCTGGCGGCCAAGGTGGAGATTCTTCAGAAGGCCGTTGCGAGCGAAAACGCGAAGGTCACCGGCAACGAATCGTCGTCGCTCAACGCAAAGGCGCCCACGTACGACAAGCTCGCACTGGAGAAGGGATTTGCAGACCGTGCACTGACCACCGCACTGGCCTCCCTGGAAGCCGCTCGCAGCGAGGCGGCACGCAAGCATCTCTATCTCGAGCGCCTCGTGCAGCCCAATCTGCCTGACAAGGCAATGGAGCCGCGCCGACTGCGCTCGGTACTCACGGTCTTCGTGATGGGACTGGTTCTCTGGGGCGTGGTGAGCCTCGTCGTTGCGAGTGTGCGTGAACATGTCGACTGAGCAGAAGCAGTTCGATTCGCGCTCGTTCCTGCAGGGACTCGCGATTCAAGGACGCGTCATCCACGCACTGGTGGTGCGCGAGGTCATCACTCGCTTCGGACGGGACAACATCGGTGCGTTGTGGCTCGTGGGTGAGCCCATGATGTTCACGCTAGGCGTGGCAACGCTTTGGTCGTTCGTAAAGATTGCCAGTCACTCACACCTTCCCATCATCACCTTCGCGCTGACGGGCTACTCGTCCGTGCTGATCTGGCGGAACACAGTGACGCGCTGCAATCGAGCGGTACAGGAGAACACCAATCTCCTGTTTCACCGCCGGGTGCGCGTGCTCGACGTATTTATCGCTCGAATACTCGTCGAGATCGGCGGCGCCACCGCGTCATTCGTAGTACTCGCAACGGCATTCACCGCCTTGGAATACATCCCACTTCCCCAGGATCCGCTTCAAGTGATCTTCGGGCTGCTCATGCTGGCCTGGTTCGGCGCAGCGCTGGCGTTCGTTGTGGGTGCTGCATCCGTTCACGGCGAGATGGTGCATCGGACCTGGCACACACTTGCGTATCTCTTGTTTCCTCTCTCA
>Ga0105248_10009425_pt1 | contig 10749 bp, 7 predicted proteins | sample KBSS34metaG_FD_81524 | JGI IMG/M metagenome (GOLD analysis project Ga0105248, IMG submission 81524) | Switchgrass rhizosphere microbial communities from Kellogg Biological Station, Michigan, USA - KBS S3-4 metaG | ecosystem: Host-associated > Plants > Roots > Rhizosphere > Soil | place...
GCACGACGTCGGCGTCGCGCGCGATCGCCCAGTACACGGCCTCGACGCGCGTGCGTGCAGGAACCCAGCGAAACGTCGGAACGTCGAAGAGACGGCCACGATCGATCATCTCGCGCCGCGTCTCGGGCATCGGCGATGCGCCGAACTCCATGCCGCAGGCGAGCGTGGCGCCGTTCCACGGCCGGTGCGTTCGGCTGAAATTCTCCTGCCAGATCCCGAGCCACGGGAAATCCTCTCGCCTCCAGACGTAGCCGAACGCCAGACGCAGGGCCGGCGAGAAGGCGACGAAGAAGGCGTGCTCGTCCGACGTGTCCATCAGATGCGCGGTGTAGGCGCTCGATGCCGGCGCGTCCGTGAGCCGGCGCAGGTCGGTGGCGCCGCCGTCGGCGCGCGGCGCAAACGGCCAATCGAAGAGCGCCCCGGTGGCGAGGTTGTCGGCGACGCCAAACGAATGTTCGAACACTTTGGATCGCGTCGCGGAGGCGCGGAACTCGGTGCGCCCTTTCTCGAGGAAAGGCGGGCCGAGCGTGACGTGCTGGGTCCAGCCGATCGGCCGATCGCACGCGGTCCGATTCTCGACGCTTTCGCGAATCCTCACCGCCCGGTCCTGCAGCGCGATCTCGCGTTCGACGCGAAGCCCGGCGAAGGGCAGATCGGCGGCCGTCGTCATGATCGTGCCGGCGACGTTCAGCTCATACCGCACGACGGACGCTTCACCGTGAGGCGTCAACCCTGCCGCCGCTTCGGCATCCGACGGCCCGCCGAAGATATCGAGACAGAGGTTGTGCCCCATGATGCCGGCGAGCAGGATCGCATCGATCCCGTCGCCGTATTCACCGTGTCGCGACGGCGAGTAGGTGGACGGCTCGATCGACGCCCACGGCGGCGTCCACAAGGGATTGACGCCCGACCGCTTGTCGAAGATCTCGGCGATGTGGCCGCCTTCTTCCAACACGGTCACGCGCAAGTCATCGTTTTCGACAACCGCCGCACGGCGTCCACGGTATCGGCCGGTCGTCGACATGAGCCGACATTATGCGGTGTCACGTACGAAGAAGGAACTCCGCGGTTTCTTCTTTTTCGTATCGCCCCGTCTCTCACTGCGAAACAGACGGTCGTACCGCGCGGGACTCGCACGCCCGCGCTATCATGCGACCATGACGCGCGCCGCTGTTGCAGTGCTGGTATCTGGAATCGCGTTCTCCGTCGTCACGGCTGCGGCAGTGTCGCCGCCCGCGCAGGATCCGACGCCGGCGGCGGTGGCCGCTCAGGACAGATTCCCTGAAGCCACCGGCAAGACCGCGCTCCTCAAGGTCTGCAGCAACTGTCACACGGCGGAGAGCGTCGTCCAGAGCTTGCGAACACGGCAGGAATGGTCGGACGTCGTCGATCAGATGGCCCGATTCGGCGCCGAGGCGAACGACCAGGAATTCGAGCAGATCCTTGCGTATCTGGTGAAATACTTCTCGCCGATCCCGATCAACAAGGCAACCGCAAAGGATCTGCAGACCGCGCTCGAGATCCCGGCGGACGTGGCGGACGCGATCGTCGCCTATCGGGCTGAGAAGGGGGATTTCAAGACCGTCGACGACGTGAAGAAGGTGCCCGGGATCGAGGCTGGCAAGATCGATGCGCTACGGTTGCGGGTCGTCTTCTGAACGAGCCGCCGCGCGTTTCGCATGACGCAATGACAACGCCTGAATGAGGTGGTCGGACCACGTGCAGCGCCGGTCCGGTCGCTGGTCGATTGCGTGAGTTCTCAGCCAATTAAGCCTGTTTGGCCGTGTCCCCAATCATCTTTCACAGTGAAACAGTGCTGCGTCGGGAGCCGAGTCTTGCCGTGCCTGCGACCGGCGCAGTATCGTCCACGGCACGAGTACCGCGGACGGTCCCACGAGGCCCAGGACGAATGGTCAATCGCACAACAGTTCAGGACGCTATTGATGCTGCCGGCGGCATCCTGCGCCTGGCGCCCACCTGGGTGCCGCGCACGTTCATGTTGCCGGGCCGCCGGCTCAAGCTGCACCCCGACGATCTGTATGCCCTGGGCGGAGATCGGGGTGGCATCAACGAGCGCTGGTTTTCGTCGACAACGAACGCCGACAACGGACCGGCAACGCCGCCAGACGAAGGTCTGAGCTACGTCCATCTCGATCAGGGCAAGCGGCTGCTTCTGAAGGAGGCGGTGGAGGCCGCCGGCGACCTGCTGATCGGGTCGGCAGTGATGGCGCGCGATGGCGGCTGGAATCTGCTCTGCAAGTTCTTCGACAACCTGGGGCCGATTCCCCATCACATGCATCAGAACGACACTGACGCTGCGCGTGTCGGCCGGCGCGGCAAGCCCGAGGCGTATTACTTTCCGCCGCAGTACAACCAGCTCGAAAACCATTTTCCGTACACGTTCATGGGGCTCGAGCCGGGAACGACCCGGGCTGATGTACGGCGTTGTCTCGAGAACTGGAACAAGGGCGACAACGGCATTCTCTATCTCTCGCGCGCTTTCAGACTCCAGCCTGGCACCGGCTGGCAGATTGATCCGGGAATCCTGCATGCGCCTGGCTCGCTCGTGACCTACGAGCCCCAGGTGAACAGCGACGTCTTCGCCATGTTTCAATCCGAGGTCGAGGGGCGAATCATCGACTGGAGCCTGCTCACCAAGGACGTGCCGGTGGCGCAGCATCACGATCTCGACTACATCATCAACATGCTCGACTGGGACGCGAACGTCGATCCGGAGTTCGCCAGCCACAATCGCGTGTTTCCAAAACCGGTGCGTCCCGCCGCCGAGACCGAGCCGGACGGCTATCGCGAGCAGTGGGTGTGCTACGGCACAGGCTACTACTCGGCGAAGGAGTTGACGGTCCTGCCGGGGCGCACGGTGACGATTCGCGACGCCGCCGCCTACGGCCTGATCCTGACGCAGGGCTACGGGACCTGCGGTCCCCACAAGGTGTCGACGCCGGCGATGATCCGGTTCGGACAGATGACGGAAGACGAGCTCTTCGTCACCTACGACGCGGCGCGGGCCGGCGTGCGGATCGAGAACAAGAGCGACAGCGATCCGCTCGTCGTCCTGAAGCACTTTGGTCCCGGCAATCCCGACGCCGAGCCCTTGCGGTCGCGGAAATAGAGGTCAGAGGTGGCCATGAACGGCGTGTCGCAGCACAGATTCCCGGCGATCCATAACGCGATGTGGCCGGGCCTCGTCGGCAAGGGACCGGACTCCGAACCGCCGATCGAGCTCGACACAATGCTCGATCTGACCGCGAGCGCGTCGGTGAACGGCGTCGGATTCGACGGCGTCGATCTGTTTCTGTTCGACCCCCACGTGAGCATCGATGCGACCGACGACGAGATCAACCGGCTGGCTGATCGCATCCGCGCCCGGCAGCTCGTGGTTGGCTCGCTCGTGGCGCCGGTCTGGCCGCCGACCGGCGGCGGCTCGGCGATGGGGGACGACACCGAGCGCCGGCAGTTCGTCACGCAGGTGCGAAAGGCCTGTCAGATAGGAAAGAAGCTGCGCGAGATCGGCATTCGACGCACGGGAGTGGTGCGAATCGATTCCGCGTCGAGCCCGGCGGAATGGGCCAGGGATCCGCTGGGAAACACGAAGAAGATCGCGCAGACGTTCCGGGAGGCGTGCGACGTGGCGGAGTCGTTTGGCGAGCGGCTCGCGGCGGAAGGCGAAATCTGCTGGGGCGGCATGCACAGCTGGAAGCGGAACGTCGATCTGCTCGAGCAAGTGGGTCGGCCACAGACGCTCGGCTTCCAGGCGGACATGGCGCACACGCTGCTTTTCACGCTGGGATACAACGCGCCAGAAGATCGGCTCCTGCCAGAGGCCTTCGCCTGGAACAATCCGGAGACGCTCGACGAAGCGCTGAAGGCGATGACACGTGCGCTGCGGCCGTGGACCATCGATTTTCACGTCGCGCAGAACGACGCGACGGTGAAGGGGTCGGGATCCCACGACAAGACCGGCCGCCATTGTCTGCCCAACGATCCCAACGGCAAGCTGGACGTCGCCCGGCACGCCGGCTTCTGGATGCGGGACGAAACCGGCACGCCCACCCGCGCGTTCGGCCACATCTGCTGGGACGGCTGCATGTTTCCGAACGCCACGATGATGCAGCCCGGCACGTGGACCGATGTACTGAGCACGATGATCGCGGTGCGGCAGGCGCACGGGTGGGACTGATCATGGCCAGGACACCGCTCAACATCGCGCTGGTCGGCTACGGGTTCATGGGGAGGACGCACACGAATGCGTTTCTCCAGGCGCCACGGTTCTTCGATCTGCCCTATCGCCCGGTCCTCAAGACCGTCGTCGCACGAAATGCCGGCCGCGTGCGCGCGTTTGCCGATACCTGGGGTTACGAGAGCGCCGAAACGGACTGGCGGGCGGTCGTGGAGCGCCAGGATATCGATCTCGTCGACATCGCCAGCCCGAACGACACCCACGCCGAGATCGCCGTCGCCGCTGCGCGTGCCGGAAAGATGGTGACCTGCGAGAAGCCGCTCGGCCGCACCGCAGCCGAGGCGCAGGCGATGGTGTCGGCCGTCGAAGGCGCCGGCGTCCCGAACATGGTCTGGTACAACTACCGGCGCGTGCCGGCGGTGATGCTGCTCAAGAGCCTGATCGACGAAGGAAAGCTGGGACGCATTTTTCACTACCGTGCGCAATTCCTCCAGGACTGGACGATCTCGCGCGACCTGCCGCAGGGCGGCGAAGGGCTCTGGCGCCTGGATGTCGATGTCGCCGGCAGCGGCGTCACCGGCGATCTGCTCGCGCACTGCATCGACACCGCGCTCTGGTTGAACGGCCCGATCAACGAAGTCACGGCGATGACCGAGACGTTCATCAAGGAGCGCACCCACACGCTGACCGGAAAAGTCGAGCCGGTCGGCATTGACGATGCGAGCGCGTGCCTCGGCCGGTTCGCGAACGGTTCGCTGGCCTTGTTCGAAGCGACGCGGTACGCGCGCGGGCACAAGGCGCTCTATACGCTCGAGATCAACGGCGAGCACGCCTCGGCGCGCTGGGATCTGCACGATCTCCACCGCCTGCAGTGGTTCGATCATGGTGACGAGGGCCGCGTGCGCGGCTGGCGCAGCGTCCACGTCACCGACAGCGACCATCCCTACATGAAGCACTGGTGGGTGCCGGGGCTGCAGATCGGCTACGAACACACGTTCATTCATCAGTTCGCCGATTTCCTGCAGGGGCTCGGCGACGGCAAGGCGACGCCGCCGACTTTCCGCGACGGCCTGGCCACCGATTGCGTCACCGACGCCGTGTTGAAGTCGGCCCGCACCCGTCAATGGGAAGGTGTTTCACGTACTTGATGGAAGGTTCCCCATGAAACAGTTGTTCACCGCCATCGTCACGCTTGTCGCCGCGGTCGCGATCGGCGCGCAGGCCGTTCCGGGCGCGCCGCAGGGCCGCGGGCGCGGCGGTCCGCCGCCGGTACGGCCGCAACCACTGTCGGCTGCGGATCACACGGGGTTCGAGTCGATCTTCGACGGCTCGACGCTGAAGGGGTGGGACGGCGACCCGGCGTTCTGGCGCGCGGCCAACGGTGCGTTGATCGGCCAGAGCTCGAGCGAGAACCCGGTCAAGCAGAACACGTTTCTGATCTGGCGCGGCGGCGCACCGAAGGACTTCGAGTTGAAGGTCGAGTACCGGCTCAGTGCGACCAACAGCGGCGTCCAGATCCGGAGCGTGCAGCTGCCGGCCGGCGGCGACATCGGCAAGTGGGTGATGAAGGGCTATCAGGCGGACATCGACGCCGACAACCAGTTCACCGGCCAGATCTACGAAGAGCGCGGCCGTGGGTTTCTGGCGATGCGCGGCCAGGCCACGTATATCCCGAACGATGGTCCGCCACGCGTGATCGGGAATCTGCAGCAGACGCCGGACGAGTTGAAGGCGCTCATCAAGCCGGCCGACTGGAATCAGGTCCACCTGATCGCGCGAGGGAGTACGATCGTGCAGATCCTGAATGGCGCGGTGATGAGCATGATCGTGGACGACGACCTGAAGAACCGTCAGCTCGGCGGGTTAATCGGTTTTCAGATGCACGTCGGCCCGCCCATGACGGTGGAGTTCCGCAACATCTGGCTCAAGCCGCTGTAGGACCGTGACCGCCCGTTTCCTCGCGTTCGATCTCGGCGCCGAAAGCGGGCGGGCGATGCTCGGCACGCTGGATCACGGTGTGCTCAGTGTTCGCGAGATCCATCGGTTCCTCAACGAACCAGTGCAGCAGAACGGCTCGCTGCAGTGGGACATCCTGCATCTCTGGCAGGAAATGCAGCACGCGCTCGAGTTGAACGAGGGGGCCCGACCGGACAGCGTCGGCGTCGACAGCTGGGGCGTCGACTACGCGCTCATCGGCGAGCGCGGCAACCTGCTCGAGAACCCGTATCACTATCGCGACCGGCGCACCAACGGCGCGATGGCGGCGGTTTTCGAGCGCGTCAGCCGCGAACGGATCTACGCGGTCACCGGCATCCAGTTTCTGCCGATCAACACGATCTACCAGCTGTACGCGGCGTGCCGCCAGACGCCCGATCTGATTGACGCCGCGCGTGCCCTCGTCACGATTCCGGACCTGCTGAACTACTGGCTGACGGGCACGTTGACCGCCGAGTACACCGTGGCGACGACCACGCAGTTCATCGACGTGCGGACCCGCACCTGGGCGACGCGTCTGCTGGAGGAGATCGGGCTGCCGACGCGCCTGCTACAGCCGCTGGTCGAACCGGGCACGATGATCGGCCCGCTGCAGAAGAGCGCGTCGGCGACGTATGCCGGTACACCGGTGGTCGCGCCCGCCTGCCACGACACGGCGTCGGCGGTCGCGTCGGTGTCGGCGTCGGGCAACGTCGCGTTTCTCAGCTCCGGTACCTGGTCGCTGCTCGGCACCGAGGTCGACCAGCCCGTTGTCACGGCGCGGGCGCTGGCGCTCAACTTTACCAATGAGGGCGGCGTCGCCGGCACCACGCGGCTGCTGAAGAACATCGGCGGGCTGTGGCTGCTGCAGGCCTGCCGGCTGCGGTGGCGGTCGCAGGGACTCGATCTTCCCTACGACGCGCTGATCGCTGGAGCCGCCGACGAACGGCTGGCGTTCAGATCGCTCATCGATCCCGACTATCCGTCATTCCTGAACCCGGCCGACATGCCGGCAACGATCGCGCAATACTGCCGGATGACCGGTCAGCCGGAGCCGGACGAGCCGATTGCCTACGCGCGCGCGATTCTCGAGAGCCTGGCCTTCAAGTACCGCGCGGTGCTCGAATCGCTCGAGGAGCTGTCCGGTCGCCGCTTCGACGAAATCCGCATCGTCGGCGGCGGCGCGCGCAACCGCCTGCTCAAGCAATGGACCGCGGATGCGACGGGCCGCCTCGTCTGCGCAGGTCCGGCCGAGGCCACCGCGCTCGGCAATATCGGTCTGCAGATGATGGCGACCGGCGCCGTCGGTTCCCTCGCGGAAGCGCGCGCGGTGATCGAGCAATCGTTCCCGGTCGAGCGCTTCGAGCCGCTCGCCGCCGAACGGTGGGACGCCGAGTACCGCCGTTTTCAACACTACGTGGAGTTCACCTGTGCCTGAGACGGCTGCGACGGCCATCAAGTACCTGCGCAACCTCTGGGACGAAACCGAGGCGGCCAGGCTGTCGGCGAACCCTCTCGAGCTGCTCCGTTACCGATCGAATCTGCTCGGCGCCGACCTGCGGATCACCAATTTCGGCGGCGGCAATACGAGCTCGAAATTCACGCTGCCCGATCCGCTGACCGGCGAGCCGGTGCGCGTGCTGGCGGTGAAGGGCAGCGGCGGCGATCTCCGATCGATCGGCACCTCGGGCTTTGCCATCCTCTATCTCGAGAAGCTCGAACAGCTGATCGCGCGCTACCGCGGCGAGACGCACGAAGACGAGATGGTCGCCTTCTATCCGCTGTGCGCGTTCGGCGAGAACCGGGTCGCGGCGTCAATCGACACGCCGCTGCACGCCTTCCTGCCGTTCGACCATGTCGATCACCTGCATCCCGACTGGAGCATCGCCCTGGCCGCCAGCGCCAATGGCGAACGGAAACTGGCGGAGTTCAACGCCCGCTACGGGCGCCGCATCGTCTGGGTGCCGTGGCAGCGGCCCGGTTTCGAGCTCGGCATGATGCTGCGGCGCGCGATTGCGGCGCAGCCGGGGTGCGACGGGGTCCTGCTCGGCAGCCACGGGTTGTTCACCTGGGGCGACACCCAGGAGAACTGCTATGTGAACAGCATCAGGACGATCGATCAGATGGGAGAGTTCGTCGAGGATCACGCCAGGGCGTCGGGCCGGCCACGATTTGGCGGACAGGAGGTGACCACCGTCGTCGACCGCGACTCGATCGCGGTTGCGCTCCTGCCGCACCTGCGCGGCGCGGTGTCGTCGAATCGCCGCGTGATCGCGCACTTCGACCAATCGGAAGACGCGCTCGAGTTTGCCAATTCGCGGTGGGGCGCCGAGCTCAGCCGGATGGGCACGAGCTGTCCCGATCACTTTCTGCGGACCCGCATCTGCCCGATGTTCGTGCCCTGGGAGCCGGCCAGCGAAGACGTCGGCCAGCTGCTGCAGCGCGTCGACGAGTCTGTCGGCCGCTATCGCGACGAGTACGTGGCCTACTACACGTCGTGCGCGCAGGCCGCATCTCCGCCGCTGCGCGACTCGAACCCGTCTGTGGTGGTGATCCCTGCGCTCGGCGTCTTCGGTTTCGGCAAGGACAAGCGTGAGGCGCGGATTACGACGGAGTTTTTCGTCAATGCCGTTCACGTGATGGCGGGGGCCACCGCGCTCGAAGAGCGCGATGTCACGCTGCAGGCGTTGCCGCAGGCGCGGCGGGCGGATCAGGCGGCGGCGTTCACCAGCCTGCACAACTACGTCGCGCTGCCGAGAAGCGAGGCGTTTCGCATCGAATACTGGGCGCTCGAAGAAGCGAAACTGCAGCGGATGCCGCCTGAGCGCGAGTTCAGCCGGAAGATTGCCCTCGTCGTCGGCGGCGGCAGCGGCATCGGCCGGGAGGTCGCGCTCAGCCTCGCCCGGCGCGGCGCGCACGTCATTGTTGCCGATCAGAACGCCGCCAACGCCGAAGCGACCTGGGCCGACGCGCGTCAGTCATCGACGCCGGAAAGCGGCATGGTCGTCGCTCTCGATCTATCGTCCCGCGAGATGATCGTCTCGGCGCTGCGTCACGCCATTCTGGCGTTCGGCGGCCTCGACATCGTGATCAACACGGCGGCGATTTATCCGACGCCGGGTCCGTTGGCCGCCGACGCCGAGTCGGTCTGGACCAGGGCGCTGCACATCAACGTGACGGGCAACTACGTGCTCGCGCACGAAACGGCCAAAGTGCTGAAGGCGCAGAATCTGCCCGCGACGATGGTGTTCACCAGTTCGGCCAACGCCGTGGTCGCCAAGAGCGGGAGCGAGGCGTACGATGTCAGCAAGGCCGCGGTCAACCACCTGATTCGCGAGTTGGCGATCGGTCTCGGTCCACTGGTGCGGGTCAACGGCATTGCGCCGGCGACGGTGATTGCCGGGTCCTCGATGTTCCCACGCGATCGGGTCATCGTCGCTCTTCAGAAGTACAGCATCGCCTTTGCCGACGACGAGCCGACCGAGGCGCTGCGGACCAGGCTGGCCGAGTTCTACGCGAAGCGCACCATCACCGGGCGTCCGATTCTGCCCGAGGATTGCGCCAACGCGATCTGCTGGCTCGCCGGCGATGCCAGCGCGAAGACCACCGGCCACGTGATTCCAGTGGACGGCGGCTTGCCGGACGCGTTTCTCCGATAGAGCATTTTCGACTTATGTGGCGCAGGGCTTCAGCCCTGCGTTTCGCAGCCCTAAAAGGGCTGCGCCACTACAAACCGGATCACGCTGCGATCGAGATCACGTTTAACCGCAGAGACCGCAAAGCCCGCAGAAACCAGCGTTTTCAAGATCACGAAACCGGGGACCGAGATCCGGAGCGCACGCTGCAGATCCCAACGCGTCGCGCCGGCCGGCGGAGCCGGCCGGCCGTGCGCTCGTGATGCGCGACGGAAACGCAAAGCGTGCCCTTCCTCGATTGCTTTGTGTTTCCGCCGCGCATCGCGAGCGCTGGCGCCGCATAGCGGCGCGCGACGCGTTCGGCTCTCTGTGTCTCTGCGCCTCTGTGGCGAATTCCTGACAGGTGCGCGAGCGCTCTGCCCTTCAGGCCGACAGCCCCGGCGTCATCATCAGCTCGTCGTTCGGATAGATGTGATTCACGGTCTCCGGCGTCACGAGCTGATGCTTGACGAAGACCGCCGGCGGCACCGCGCGCCGGTGAAGGATGTCGAGCGCCACCGCGACGATCTCGGCGCCGTACTTTTCGGGGAAGTAGGCGACCGATCCGACCAGGCGCGTGCCGGCCTGACGAAGCTCCGCCCGGCCTTCGGGCGATGCATTCTGGCCCATGATCGCGCACGAATCGGTGCGGCCCGCTTCCTGAAACGCGCGCAAGGCGCCGAGCGCGCTCGGATCGTTGATCGCGCCGACCAGCGATCGCCGCGCCTTGCTGTAGCGCAGGTGCCGCCGCATCGCCTCGAAGCTCTCGCCGAACTTGCCGTCGCCGTCGAGATGCGAGACCTTGCACTGTTCGAGATAGGGGAAGACTTCCTTCATGCCGACCAGCATCCCGGTCAGGCGCATCTTCGGCAGGCTGCCGGCGCGCTCGAGCGTGATCAGGAC
>Ga0105248_10009431_pt1 | contig 10746 bp, 10 predicted proteins | sample KBSS34metaG_FD_81524 | JGI IMG/M metagenome (GOLD analysis project Ga0105248, IMG submission 81524) | Switchgrass rhizosphere microbial communities from Kellogg Biological Station, Michigan, USA - KBS S3-4 metaG | ecosystem: Host-associated > Plants > Roots > Rhizosphere > Soil | place...
CCTTCGCCTCGGGCGAAGAGAGCGAGACGGAGTCGGCGATCTGCATCGTCATCGCATCCCGCCCTAGTGCACCGGGACCCGGTTCTGCGCCCAGCGCTGCAACCGGTTGACCGCAAAGATGATGACGAAGGAGACGACGAGCATGATGACCGCGATGGCGGTCGCGTCGGCATAGCGGAATTCAGAGAGACGGATCACGATCAAGAGCGGCGCGATCTCGGAGACGTTGGGCAGATTGCCGGCGATGAAGATCACCGAACCGTACTCGCCGACTGCGCGCGCGAACGCCATCGTAAAGCCGGTCGCGATTGCCGGCGCCACGGTCGGCAGGATGATGCGCCGGAAGATAGTGAAGCGCGCTGCACCGAGCGTCTCGGCCGCATCTTCGAGGTCGCGTTGCACTTCCATCAGCGCGGGCTGCACCGAGCGCACCACGAACGGCAGACCGATCAATGTCAGAGCCACGACGATACCGATCCAGGTATAGGCAACCTTGATGCCGTACGGCGCGAGGTACTGGCCGATCCAACCGTTCTCGGCGAACACGGCGATCAGTGCGATACCCGAGACCGCAGTTGGCAGCGCGAACGGCATGTCGATCAGCGCATCAATCAACTTGCGGCCGGGGAACTCATAGCGCATCAGCGTCCACGCGATCACGAACCCGAACACGCTGTTCAGCGTTGCGGCAAGCAGTGCCGCGCCGAAGCTCAGGCGATACGACGCGACCGCCCGTGGATCCAGCAACGTCCGCACGAGGTCGTCCCAACCCATCGTCGCCGTCTTGGTGACGAGCGCAGCGAGCGGGATCAGCACGATCGCGCTCAGGAAGAACGTGGAAAAGCCCAGCGTCAGTCCGAAGCCCGGCAACACCGACGGCGTGCGGATCGTCGCGTTCACTGGGCCTTGATCCCGTAGATCTTGTCGAACACGCCGCCGTCCGCGAAGTGCTTGTCGTGGGCAGCAGTCCAGCCGCCGAACACTTTGTCGACGGTGAAGAACTCGACCGGCGCGAACTGGTCGCGGTATTTCTCCAGGACTTGCTGGTTGCGCGGACGGAAGTAGTGCTTCGCCGCGATCTCCTGACCCGCCGGCGAGTACAGGTACTGCAGGTACGCTTCTGCGATCTGTCGCGTGCCACGCCGGTCGACGACCGTGTCGACGACCGCGACCGGCGGCTCGGCAAGGATGCTGACCGATGGCACGACGATCTCGACCTTCTCCGGCCCGAGCTCACGGATGGCGAGCAGCGCTTCGTTTTCCCAGGCGAGCAGCACGTCGCCGATCTCACGCTGCACGAACGTGTTCGTCGCACCGCGCGCACCGCTGTCGAGCACCGGCGCGCGTTTGTACAGCTCGGCTACGAATTTCTGCGCGGCAGCCTGCGCGTCGGCGACCTCTTTGGCCGCCTGCGGATCGTCCAGCTTCGACAAGTCGCCATGCAGCCCACGCCGCAGCTCGGCGCCCCACGCGGCGAGATAGTTCCAGCGCGCGCCGCCGGAAGTCTTCGGGTTCGGCGTCACGATCGCGACGCCGGGCTTGAGCAGGTCGGGCCAGTCGTGAATCTGTTTCGGATTGCCTTTGCGTACCAGGAACACGATCGTCGACGTGTACGGCGCGCTGTTGTCCGGAAAGCGCGTCTGCCAGTTCGCGCCGAGGCGCTTGCCTTTGCGTTGAATCGAATCGATGTCGTATGCGAGTGCCAGAGTCACGACGTCGGCGGGCAGGCCGTCGATTACCGCGCGCGCCTGGCTGCCGGAACCGCCGTGCGACTGCTTGATGGTGACTTGCTGGCCAGTCTTCTGCTGCCACTCTTGGGCGAACGCATCATTCACGTCGCGATACAGCTCGCGAGTCGGGTCGTAGCTGACGTTGAGGAGCGTGACGCGCGCGCTCGAACCATTGCCCTCGCTCGTCGACGAGCCGCCGCATGCGGCGAGCAGCGTCAATACGAGTACGCCGAGGACACTAAGCGTTGACTGCCTGCTCATCACTTTCTCTCGCGGGCCGATACACGACCATCATTGAATAGGCCGCGGGCGCGGCGAACAGCGGCGCGAACTCGCGCGTCAGTTGCGAGAGATCCGAGATTCCCAGGATCAGCATCTGATCCAGCGGATCGCTCAGCTGCCGCTGCAACTCATCGGCAGCCGCACCGAACCGCAGCTCCGTGCGCATTTCCAGCCCGTGCACTGCCTGCGCTTCCGAACGCGCGTCGAGCAGAGTGCGCACACCGAGCGGACGCTGCCCCTCGCTGCGACCTTCCGGAAGTATCCCGACGTACACGGCTTCGGCCGGAACGTGCCGCAGGAGACTGGCTGCGACCGCCAGCGTCGAACGACGCGCCAGATCATCCGCCCAGTGAATGAGCACGCGCTGCGGCGACACTGCCTGCGACGGCAGCACCATCACTTCGGCAGCACCGTTCCACAGCAGCCACTCGACCTGCTTCGCGACCTTCGCGTGAGCGGCGATCACAGCGACACCGGAGATGCGCGCCTGCGCATTGCCCTGACACGTCGCCAGCACCGGATCGATGCGCTTGGCGATGCGCGTCTTCATGCGCCCCGCCAGCTCGAGCAGGAACGGATGCTGCGACAGTCGTTCTGCAGCCGCGGACTCCGCAGCACAGACGGTGTAACTCGACAACGGAGTCGGCAGCACGTGAATGCGTCGCACGCCGATTGCGACCGATTGACCGAACACGACCGGGAAGGCGCGCTGCTCATGCTGCGTCCGTGTGATATCGAGCACGGCAGCAGGGTTGTGACCGTCGGCATGCACGCCACTGCCGAGGTGCGCGTCCGACGGCCCGCTGGTCATGCGCACGCGGATGCGTTCGAGCGCACCCGTGAACACGAGCTCCTCGACGACGCCGGTCGCAATGTAGTTGGTACGCAGGTTGTCGCGCGTCGGCGCAAGCTCGATCTCCTCGGGACGCAACACTGCGACGACTTCGTGCTCGCGCCCACCTTCGAGTTTCTCGATCCGGCGAGCGTTGACCGGCGTAGCGCCGAAGCGAATGCCCTGCTCGGTCTGCTTCGCAAGCAATAGATTCGCGGCTCCGAGAAAGGTCGCGACGAAACGCGTCGCGGGACGGTCATACAACTCGTCGGGTTGGCCGCTCTCCAACAAGCGGCCCAGGTTCATCACGCCGATGCGATCGGCCAGCGCGAATGCCTCCTCCTGATCGTGCGTGACGAGCACGGTGGTGATCTTCAGCTCGCGCTGTACCTGGCGGATTGTACGACGCAACTCCTCGCGGATCTTCGCGTCGAGCGCGCCGAACGGTTCATCGAGCAGCAGCACTTCAGGTTTGTGCGCCAGTGCGCGCGCAACCGCGACGCGCTGCTGCTGGCCGCCGGAAAGCTGCGAGGGCAGCCGATCGTCCATGCCTTCCAGCGCGACGAGTCGTAGCAACTCCTTGCGCCGCTGTCGGCGATCCTCCGCGCGCATGCGGCGCACGCGCAGCGCGAACTCGATGTTCTCGCCAACGCTCATGTGGCGGAACAACGCGTAGTTCTGAAATACGAAGCCGACGCCACGCTGCCGTGCCGACACGTGAGTGACGTCGTTGCCGTGCAGGGAGATGCGACCGTGATCGACGCCTGTCAGCCCGGCAATCGCGCGCAGCAGCGTGCTCTTGCCGCTGCCGCTCGGGCCCAGCAGCACGAAGAACTCCCCCTCGCCCACTTCGAGCGAGACGTCGTTGACGACGGGCGAGTCTTGATATCTTTTCGTGACCTGGTCGAGCGTGATCGACATAGGTTCGGCAGCTTACCGGCCGGGCGGTGATAAGGTCAGTATTGTTGCGGTTATAAACAGGTTACGGCGCGCCGGACGCCGCTTCGGGTCGCTCCCAAAACAAAGGCCCCCTCCGTACTCGGAGGAGGCCCTTTCAAGGGGGGCTTGCAGCGCGAATCAATCGGAATCCGACGCCACCTTTGAACGATCGTCCTGGAACACGAGTTCCACGCGCCGGTTCTGCTGGCGGCCAGCCGCCGTGTCATTGCTGGCCACGGGCGCGGTTTTGCCCTTGCCGACCGTGCTGATCTGCGACGCTTCGACGCCGCGCTCGAACAACGCTGCCTGCACGGACTGCGCACGGCGCTCCGACAGACCCTGGTTGTACTCGTCGCTGCCCACGCTGTCGGTGTGACCTTCGATCATCACCCGGCGCGACGAATCTTCCTTCAGCACTGTCGCGAGCCGGTCGATCGTCGAATACGCGCCGGGCTTGAGCGTGGCCTTGCCGGTATCGAACAACACGTCGCCCATCGTCACCACGACGCCGCGATCGGTCTTCTTGCCTTTCAGATCGGCGAGCTCATGCTCGAGCGACTTGGCACGCTCTTCGGCAGTCTGAGCCTGCGCCGTCGCGGCACGTGCCTGCTGTGCGTTGCGCTCTGCTTCGTGCGCACGGGCGTCAGTCAACACGGCCTGGCGCTCGGCAGTGCCCTTCTCGATTTCATCGCGCGCCATCGCGCTCAGGATCTTCTCGTTCGCGATCTGCGCATTGCGGCTGGCAACCGTCGCCTCGAACTTGATGTCGTCGGCCTTGCCGTGCTTCTCCGCTAGCTGGCTCGCGCGATCCAACGCTTTACGCGCCTCCGAAATATTCGACGCCGCGACGCCGGCACGCGGCGACGCTTCGACCTGCGCCACTACGGCACGCGCTGTTTCCAAGTCCTCGTTGCTCTCTGGCGCCGAGGCGCATGCAGCGATGCCGACCGTCGCGGCGGCGGCAAGAATCAAGCTGTATCTGGGCTTCATGGCTGCCTCCGCTTACTGATTGTTGGTGGGTGGCTGCGAGTCCGTCGGCGCGGCGGGACGCTCCGCTTCCTGGCGCAGCGTCTTGATGCTGGCGAGCAGCTCGTCCGCCGCCTTGCGCGCCGAGGCGCTCTGCGACTTCGAGACGGCCAGCTCGGCGTCGAGCTGCGCAAGTTGCGCGTAGCGATCGGCCATCGGCTCCTTGCCGTCCTTCATAGCCTTACGTGCACCGTCCAGATTCTCCTTCGCGCGTTGCAGCTCCAACGCACCTTGCTCGGAGTTCCCGACGGTCTGCTGCGCCTGTTGCACCGAGGTCTCGCTGCGTGCGACGCGCTCTTTCGTGAGGTCGGAAATGCCACCGCAGCCCGCGAGCAAGCCAGCAGCGAGCACGAGCGCGCCGGCGACGCGTGTGATGGATGAGTTCATATGTCAGCTCCGTGATTGCTAGCGTCGTTCAGGGGACCACACTTCGAAACGCACGCTCTGTCGGCGAGGTTCCCGGAACTATCACTGGCCAGCGACCGACAAACGCTGCGGAATGTTCCGCTTACGGCATACTGCTGCGAACCAAAGCGAACGAGACTGACATGCGCAGGACGCTGCTTCGAGCTGCACTGGTTGCCATCAGCATCGGCGTTGTTGCCTGTAGTTCGCGCGTCAAGACGCCGCAGGTCGGCATATATCGCGCAGTGCTGAGTTTGCCGGGCGGCGATACGCCGTTCGGTCTCGAAGTCGCGCAGGAACAGCAGCAGTACGTGCTTTATCTGATCAACGGTGCCGAGCGAACTCGCGTCAGCGACGTCAAGGTAACGGACGGCGAGCTCACTGCGACTTTTCCGGGTTACGAGAACACGCTGCGCGCGAAGATCAATCGCGACAGTCTCGAAGGCAGCGTCACGCTCATCAAAACCGGCAACAAGGAACAAGTCATTCCGCTCGTCGCGAAGCGCGGCGAGGCGTATCGCTTCCATGCCAAAAGCTCGACCGACAATGCCGACGTCGACGGCACCTGGGACACGACCTTCACGAACGAGAAGGGCGAGACGACCAAAGCGATCCTGTTGCTCGAGCAAAGCCACGATCGCGTCACCGGCAGTGCGATGACTCCGACCGGCGATCACCGCTTTCTCGAAGGACAGATGCACGGCGACGAGCTGCAGCTATCGACGTTCGCTGGCGGGCTCGCGTACCTGTACAAGCTGAAGATCGGCGCAGACGGCGCGCTCGAAGGTGACTACTGGCAGGGACTCGCGTCGCACGAGAAGGTCGTGGCACATCGCGACGATGCAGCAACGCTCGATGGCGCCGGCAAGCAAACGACACTGCGCGACACTGCTCAAGCCTTTGCATTCACCTTCCCGGATGTCGACGGCAAGCCGGTCTCGCTGAGCGACGAGCGCTTTCGCGGCAAGGTCGTGCTGGTCACGCTCGGCGGCACGTGGTGTCCGAACTGCCACGATGAAGCGCAATTCCTGCTGCCCTTCTATCGCGAGCACCGTGATCAGGGCTTCGAAATCATCGCGCTGATGTTCGAGCGCCACGGCGATTTCGCAACGGCTGCACGAGCCGTGCACCACTATCGCGACGACCTGCAGATAGATTTCCCAACACTGATCGCGGGGCTGTCCGAGACTGACGAAGCGAGCAAGGCGCTGCCGATGCTCAGCCAGGTCTATGGCTATCCCACGTCGATCCTGGTCGACCGCAAGGGCGTCGTGCGCAGCATTCACACCGGATTTGCGGGACCCGCGACCGGCCGGCATCATGACGAGTGCGTCAAGGAATTCAGCGAACAAGTCGAACGACTGCTGACGGAATCGGGAGGCTAGTCATGAGATTCGATCACACGGAACCGCGGCATCGCCGCGGGGTGCGCGCATTGCTGCTGACGGCTCTGCTCGGCGCGAGTGGGCACGCGCTCGCTGTCGATGCCGCGCCGCCGCCCATCAACGTCGTCATCATCGACGAGACTTCGCGCGGGTGGGACAAGGGCGTGCTGAGTCGCTATGGAATCGCATCGCGCGGCAGTCGCATCAATAAAGGTGCGCACGCCGAAGCCTTGCGGCAGGCATTGGGCGATCAGAACATTCGTATGCGGCTCGCGGTGCCGACTGCCTGCCCGAGTGCCGGCACGCGCGACGCGTGTGCGAATGCTCGCCATATAAAAGACGTCGATCTGCCGAACGTGATCTCCGAAACGAGTAACGGCACGCTGCTCGTGTTGTGGCCGGAAGCCGCGTATTTTCCGCAGGACCAGTTCTACCTCGCGTACATCGACGTCGACGTGCTGCAGAAAGGCAAGCCCGTGCCGGGTCCGTTCTACGTCGGCTACCGCGATTGGAAATGCGACAGGGATTGCGTGCAGGCAGCGTTCGAGGCGTCGGCCAAGGAACTGGCGTCGATGATCCGCTACGTCATCGATCTCGGCCCGTCCGCACAAACGTTGTCCGTGCCGGCAGAGTGGCAAAGCAAGCCGGTGGTGACGAGCGTCGCCAAGTGGACCAATACGTGCGCCACCGACTTCAACCGCAATCGCGTCGTGCGTGAGCATGGTGCGCGGTTCTGGCTCAGCGATCCGAAGGAGCGCACGCTGGTCTCCACCGCATGGAGTGGCTGCAACATCTTCTAGACGCTAGAGCGATTGGTACGCGGCGAGTGCCGCGCGTCGCGATTCGGCGAGATCGACGATCGGCGCGGGATAGGTTGCGCCGATCTGCACACCGGCGGCGTGCAGCAGTTCCGCCGGCGCTTCATGCGGTGCATGGATGTGCGGTGCTTCGAGTCGCGCCAGCTCCGGGACCCAGCGCCGCACGTACTCGCCCACCGGATCGAACTTCGCGCTCTGCGTCACCGGATTGAAGATGCGGAAGTACGGCGCCGCGTCCGCGCCCGAACCCGCGACCCACTGCCAGTTCATCGTGTTGTTCGGCAGATCCGCGTCCACCAGCGTGTCCCAGAACCAGCGCGCGCCCTGTAGCCAGTGAATGCGCAGGTTCTTCACCAGAAAAGACGCGACGAGCATGCGCACGCGATTGTGCATCCAGCCCGTCGCCCACAGCTGGCGCATGCCCGCATCGACGATCGGGATGCCGGTGCGGCCACGTTGCCAAGCCTGCAGATGCACGTCGTCGCGCGACCACGCGAATCGCTCGAAGCGTCGGTCGAGCGGCTCCGTCACCGTGCGCGGAAAGTGATAGATCAAATGATGCGCGAACTCTCGCCACAGCAGCTCGGCTGCAAAGGTCGAATCGCGCAGCTTCGCGCCTTTGCCGCTCAGCGCGTGCCACACCTGACGCACCGAGAGCTCGCCGAAATGCAGATGCGGCGACAACGCCGAGGTGCCCTCGCGATCCGGTCGATCTCGGGTCTTCGGGTATGACGCGAGCGGCTTCTTCGCGAAGGCACGCAGGCGCGCCTGCGCACCTGCCTCGCCTGGGCGCCACATCTCGTCCATCGTGTCGTACCACTCGACGTCGGGCAGCAAGCGCAACTCATCGAGCTTCACGCCCTTCGGCCAGGTGCGAGGCGCGATCCACTGCGTTGGAGCACGAGTCGGCGCAGGTGGATCGAGCTTCTCCAGCGCGCGGCGCTTGAAAGGCGTGTAGACGCGATACGGATGGCCGCTGCCGTTCTGGATCTCCCACGGCTCGTGCAGCAGTGCACCGTTGAAACTCTCCGCGACCAGACCGTCCGCACGCAGCTCTTTCTTCACTTCGAGATCGCGCGCGACGGCCGCCGGCTCGTAGCGCCGATTCCAGAACACAGCACTCGCGCCGGTCCGCGCCACTGCATCGCGCAGACAATCGAGCGCCGGCCCGTGCAGCACCGAAAGCCGCGAGCCGTGCGAACGCAGCTCCACATCCAACTCCGACAACGAGCGGTGCAACCACCAACGCGATGCGCCGCCGAGCGGGAACTCATGCTCCTCGGCGTCGCACAGTATGTAGACAGGAACGATCGGACCGCCCTGCTTCGCGGCGGCCTGCAACGCCGGGTTGTCGCGCAGGCGCAGGTCCTGGCGCAACCAGACGATGGCTCCCGTGCTCTCTCCCTTAGTCATGAGACGCACGCTATCATTCACCCATGCCATCCTTCGACATCGTTTCCGAGCTCAATCCGCACGAAGTCGCGAACGCCATCGACCAGGCGAACCGCGAAGTGAGCACGCGCTTCGACTTCAAAGGCACGAACTCGAAGTTCGAGCTCACGGACCTGGTCGTCACGCTGAGCGCGCCGGCGGATTTCCAGCTCAAGCAGATGATGGACATCCTCAAGCTGAAGCTGACCAAGCGCGGCATCGACATCGTCTGCATGAAAGTCGACGAGCCGGTCGTGACCGGCACGACGGCGAAGCAGGTGGCGACGCTGCGCCAGGGAATCGAGACGGAGCTGGGTAAGAAGATTCAGCGCCTGATCAAGGATTCCAAGCTCAAAGTGCAGGCCGCAATCCAGGACAAGCAGGTGCGCGTCACCGGCAAGAGCCGCGACGATCTGCAGGAAGCGATTCAGCTGGTTCGGGGCGGCAAGCTGGAGCTGCCGCTGCAGTTCACGAACTTCCGGGATTGAAAGAATTGCGTGGGTTTTTGATACCCACTCGTTACTCCCCGCCGACTGACATCAAACCGCGCTGTGCGGCATCGTTGCTCCTGACCAGGATCAGGAGGACGACATGAGCTACGCCGCGCTGAAGTACGACGCGAGCACCCCCGACTCGCCGCTGCCCGCAGCGGCGTTGCGCCGCTGGCTGCACGGCCGCTGGGCGCTGCTGTTCTCGCATGCCGACGATTTCGCTGCCTACGGCTTCGAAAGCGATCGCTGGCTCGTGCACGTACAGGAAGCCTTTGCCGCCGCCGACGTCCGTCCACTCGCACTCGCGGACCGCCAGGAAGCTGGGTGGGTGACGGAAGTCGGCGGCTGCACCACGACACTCGCGCTCGACGAGATCCAGCGTTATCCGGTTGCGCGCGACTCGCGAGAGGAGGAGCTGCGTAGCGCAGCCTTCGATCAGTCAGCGCGTTTTGTCATGACGCTGGATACCGGCCTGCGCCTGCGGCGCACGTTCGTCTACACGCAGCGGGATCGGTTGCCGTCGCCGATGGATCTCGCGGCCCTTGCACGCGAAGTGCGCGATAGCTCGTTCAATGGTTGGACGGGCGCTCGGAGTAGGCCTGCCATTCCTTGCCGACGATGAGGCGCGCACCGCGGCCGAACGTCATGTACGACCAGGCCCACTGGATGAGCACCGACAAGCGATTGCGGAAACCGCTGAGCCGATAGATATGCAGCAGCAGCCAGAACCACCACGCGAAGTAGCCCGTCAGTCGCACGCGGCCGAGCTCAGCGATCGCCCGGCTGCGACCGATAGTCGCGAGCTGCCCGAGATCGTGATAGCGAAATGGTGCGCGCTCGGCGACGGCGCCGCGCTGGACTTCCTGCTTGACGATATTCGCCGCGTAGATCCCTTCCTGCATCGCGACGAACGCAACCCCCGGTAGCGGCTGGCCGTCGCGTTCTTCGCGGCGCGCCAGGTCGCCGACTACGAAAATCTCCGGGTGCCCGGGAATAGTGAGATCCGGACCGACTTTGACGCGTCCGACCGAGTCGACCTCAGCACCGAGCGTGCGGCCGACGTCGGAGGCGCGGACGCCGGCCGCCCACAACACGGTCGCTGCGTCGACCTGCTCCTTACCTACGGTGACGCCGTCGGGGCCGACGTTGGTGACGCGAGCATGCGTCCACACCTGCACGCCGAGCGATTCGAGATCGCGCATCGCGCGAGCCGCAAGCTTCTCGTCGAAACTCGGCAGAATGCGTGGACCGGCTTCGATCAAGATCACGCGCGTCTGGCGTGGATCGATGCTGCGAAAGTCGCGCGCAAGCGTGTAGCGACTCATCTCACCGATGGCGCCTGCGAGCTCTACGCCGGTCGGGCCACCGCCCACCACGACGAACGTGAGGTGCCGACGCCGCGTTTCG